>Ga0210385_10002599_pt1 | contig 10881 bp, 7 predicted proteins | sample IncBWH26OmetaG_FD_160107 | JGI IMG/M metagenome (GOLD analysis project Ga0210385, IMG submission 160107) | Forest soil microbial communities from Barre Woods Harvard Forest LTER site, Petersham, Massachusetts, United States - Inc-BW-H-26-O ... | reverse complement strand
AATACCATGCACTACGCAGAAATCACTGGAGTGAATTGCCGATTATTTGAAGCGGCGGGTTGCGGCGCTTTCCAAATCGCGGACTGGAAGCCCGGTCTTCCGGAGCTATTCGAGCCCGAGCACGAAATCGTCACGTTTCACACGCGCAAGGAACTAAAGGAAAAGGTCAATTACTACCTCGCTCGCCCGGAAGAGCGCCAGGAGATTGCCGATCGCGCTTATGCGCGGGCGCAGCGGGAACATACGTATGAGGTGCGACTGAGGCAGATGTTTGAAGTGCTGGGGCTGACGTGGAAGACGGCTTCGAATCCGGAATCGACAGCGCGACCGGTGAAAGTGGCGTGACGGGCAAAGGTGCCCGGATCGTCGTTACGGCGATTCAGCAGGCAGTGGATGCAGCCTGCGGCTGTTCCAACCTCGCCTACGAGGAAGCCAAGTACCTGGCAAGAACGGGCAACGAGGTGTGGCTGGTTGCCCCGGCCATTGCAGCAAATGCTGCGGAGTTCGAACCCAGGGATGGCGTCAATCTGCTTCGCTATCAGGTTCCCCGATTTCAGGCACTCGATCCTCGTCGAGCCTGGGCGCACCAGAAAAGGGCAAGAGCTGTGCTGAAGCGACATCTCCGCGAGCCGGTCGATCTGGTGCACGGACACGTTCCACTGCCGTTTCAAGCGGTATGCAACATTTACCGCGGCCGCGCGAGACGCTGCTACAGCGTGCACTCACCTGTCATGAAGGAAATGGAGATCGAATGGCCGAAGGATGGCGCCCGTGGGTGGCTCAGGCACGCCGCAGGGTTACCCTGGCTGAATCATATTGAGCGCAATTGCATGGTGAGTTCCGATTGCGTGACGGCATTCTCTGAATTCACTAAGGAGCTGCTTGGCGAGGTCCACGGCAGCCGCATCGCGGAGAAGGTTGCGACGATTCCCGGATGGGTGGATTTAGAAAGGTTTGTGGTCATCGAGAACCGTCGAACGGCGAAACTCCAGCTGGGATGGCCTACCGATGTCCCCATACTTTTTACGTTGCGGCGGCTCGCTCGTCGCATGGGGATTGAAAATCTGTTGCGGGCCACCCGAAATTTGCTCGACCGCAGACTGGATTTCCGTCTGATCATCGGTGGCACGGGCCCGCTTGGCCCAGAGATGCAAAGACTCGCTCAAGAACTTCAGCTCTTGAACAAGGTTCGCTTTCTCGGCTACGTTCCGGATCCGGATGTTCCGCTGATGTACGCTGCCTGTGACGCCTTCGTGCTGCCGACGGCCGCTCTGGAATGCTTCGGACTGACTGCTATCGAAGCCCTCGCGTGCGGACGACCAGTCCTGGCGTCGCCAACAGGTGCAATCCCCGAGATTCTGAATCGGTTTGAGCCCAGATGGACGGCGCAGGCCGCGAGCGAAGAGGCGATCACGGAGCTACTCGCCGATTTCCTGCTCGGAAAATTACCGATCCATTCCGCGGAGCAGTTGCGCGCACTCGTTGCGCGACACTACGACAGCAACGCGGTGATTCCGCGGCTGGCCAGGCTTCTTTTGAATTGATCCGGATGCGCCCCACAATTCTTGCTTTTACCAATTGGTTTTTGCCCGGGAACAAGGGCGGAGGGTCGGTCTCCGCGATCGTCAACCTGATCGAGCTGTTGGGCGATGAATTCCGTTTTCATGTGATCACGCGCGACCGGGACCTAGCTAAGAAATCCGCCTATGAAGGTTTGCAGATGGACCATTGGATAACAGTTGGCAAAGCTCGCGTGCTTTACACAGGCGATCTCTCCTTCGCGAACCTCCGGCGGCATGTTCTGAACGTCGACCCGGACGTGATCTATCTGAACAGTTTCTTTTCGCCGATGACGCGGAAGATTCTGTTCCTGCGCCGCGCGGGCCTGCTGAAAGATTCCGCGGTCATTCTGGCACCGCAGGGCGAATTGTCGCCGGGTTCCCTGAGCCTTAAGCCATTGCGCAAATGGCTGTACAGGAACACGGCTATCCGCGCCGGGATTTGCCGAGGCGTGACGTGGCAGGCGAGTTCGGAACTCGAGAGCCGCCACATCACAGCCGCGACAAAAGGCGAAATACCGGCTGCCGCACAGCTGATTCTGACGCCGAACGCTCCCCGACCCGATTTGCTGCGGTTCCCCCTCGAGTCGCGACAGCCCGAGAAGCGGCTGGGTAAGCTTCGGCTGATCTTTTTGTCTCGAATCGCACGAACGAAAAACTTGCATTTCGCGCTGGAGGCAGTGGCGGCCGCGCGAGGCGACATCCAATTCGAAATTGTCGGACCGGCGGAAGACCCCAAGTATTGGGGGGAATGCCAGAAACGGGCTCGAAATCTGCCCGCGAACATCGTGGTGCGCAACGCGGGACCCGTGGGGCGCGAGGACGTGAACCGCGCTCTTCTTCAACATCATTTCCTGCTGCTGCCGACCCTCGGCGAGAACTTCGGTTACGTGATTATCGAAGCGCTGGCAGTCGGGTGCCCGGTGATCATCAGCGATCAAACCCCGTGGCGCGGCCTGCGGGCCGCGGGCGTCGGATGGGACTTGCCGCTGGGGAGACTCGACCTGTGGCGGAATACGCTACAGGAATGCGTTGACATGCATGACGAAGAATATCAGCGAATGTCGCGGCGGGCGCGCGAGTTTGCTGAAAATTGGTACGGCTCATCGTTGTTTCTCCGAGACGGCACCAACCTGTTTCGAAGTGCTTTGCAGTATGCCGCGAGCTAGGCGAGCTGGCGTTACAACCCAGATCCAGCGCCAATCCACTTAGGACACTGAAAGAGGCGAGAGATGAGAATTTTCATCACGGGGATAGACGGCACGCTAGGACGAGTCCTGCGCGAGGAATTGAGGCGGCGCGGGCATGACGTGTTCGGCTGCGACGTCCACCACCATGCCGATCCGCAGATCGAACGCGCCGATATCGCAGACTTCCGCCAATTGGAACGTGCGATGCGAGTGGTACGGCCAGATATCGTCTACCATCTGGCTGCGGAATTCGGTCGGCAGAACGGCGAGGAATATTATGAGCAACTCTGGCGGACGAACTGTATTGGCACGCGCAACGTCATCGAATGCTGCCTGAACCAAAACGCGAAGCTGATCTTCGCTTCCTCGTCGGAGGCGTACGGAGACGTGGACGGCTACGCGGCTTGCTCCGAAGATTATCGGGAGGAGTGGCTTGATCAATATGCGCCGGATTTTCACAACGAATATGCGCTGACGAAGTGGACCAATGAAAGGCAAATTCGCATTGCGAGGCGCCATCGCGGACTACAAGCCGTGATCCTGCGCTTTTTTAACGCATATGGACCAGGCGAATATTACACGCCCTACCGATCGGTGGTTTGCCTTTTCACCTATCGCCTAATGCAGGGACTTCCGATCACGGTATATCGGGACTATAAGCGCGTTTTTATGTGGGTCGGTGATTGGGCCCGCACGGCGGCCACGGTAGCGGATCGATTCGATCAGGCAGCTGTCTATTCGGCGATTAATATCGGCGGAAGTGAATTCCTGTCGGTCGCCGAGCTGAAGGATCGAATCGTAAGGCTGCTTGGCGCAAGTGCGTCGGAGATTCGCTATCTCGATGCGGAGAAGGCGAACGTAACTTCCAAGAAACCAGACCTCACCATCGCGCGCCAAATTCTCGACCATTGCCCAGATACGACTCTGGATGTGGGTCTGCCGGCGACCGTTGCGTGGATGAAAGAACAGTATTCACTCACGCAGCCTCACCTGATGCTCGCCCAGAGCCGAATTTGATCCAGATTCGCGACCGCAAATAGAGGAGCGGCCTTGCGCATTTTAATCCTCGTGGATTGCTACTATCCCAGTCCGAAATCCAGCGCGAAGCTGGTTCATGACTTGGGCATCGAATTTCATCGACGAGGACACAGCGTTGTCGTCCTGACGCCGAATGGAGGAGTTCGCGAGCCGCTTACGATCTCGATGGAGGACGACCTGCTAATTGCGAGAGTCAGGGCAGGCAACGTCAAGAGCTGGAACAAGGCGCTACGCGCTCTGGCGGAGGCACGCCTGTCGCCGAACTTGTGGCGCAGGGCGAAAACATTCCTTCGCGAGAATCGCTGCGATTTGATTCTCTTCTATTCGCCGAGCATTTTTTTGGGCCCTCTCGTGCGCAAGTTGAAAGTCCTATGGGGATGCCCAGCTTACCTGATTCTGCGTGACATCTTCCCGGAGTGGGCCGTGGATGCGGGGATACTGCGAAGGGGTTTGATACACCGACTTTTTTCTAGGATGGAGGCGCACCAATACAAGACCGCGGATTTGATCGCGGTGCAATCGCCGGGCAATCTCGAGTACTTTGCCCGGGCGTTTCCCAGGAACCAATTCCGGCTGAAGATACTTTATAACTGGGCACTTTTGAACGAACCCGAACTCCCCGATACATGCTGGCGAACGAAGCTCGGCTTAGAGAACAAATTTGTATTTGTTTACGGCGGAAACATCGGCGTAGCACAAGACATGCACAACTTGTTGACGCTGGCGGCTCGGCTCGCGCCACGCTCCGATATCCACTTCTTGCTCGTAGGCAGTGGAAGTGAAGTGGCACGATTGAAGAACTCGATTGCCGCGCACGGACTGCGTAACATTTATGTTCTGCCGGCCGTCAGTCAAAACGAATATCTGTCGATGGTTTCCGAGTTTGATGCGGGACTGATTTCACTTCACGCACGATTCAAGACTCACAACATCCCCGGTAAACTCCTGAGTTATTTGTACTGGGGTCTGCCAGTGCTTGCCAGCGTAAATCCAGGAAATGACCTTTTTGACCTCCTCAATAGGAATCGAGCGGGCTTCTGTTTCGTAAATGGCGATCATCAAAGCTTAATGGCAGCGGCACAACAGCTGGTAGACGACCCGGATCTCAGATTCGATATGGGTAGGAATGCCCGCCGACTCTTGGAGGAGATCTTTTCCGTCCAGGTAGCGGCGGACCAAATACTGGCACATCTTCAGGACGCTGGGTTCGTTTTCCCCAGAGCCCTTGCGTCGTCGCCGATCCTGACCAAGCGTCAGGCTCAGGAAACTGCGTTCGCAAGACAATCCTAGCTTGACTGGTCTCCGGAGATTCCGTTGGTTCCGATTGGCTATCTCGGTTATTTTGTTGCTACCGCTGTACTGTCTCTCCTGTTTACGCGGTGGATCCGCAATGTTGCGATCGCTCACGGATGGGTGAAACTACCCGAACTGGATAGACACGTTCATACAAGGGCGGTGCCTAGATTGGGAGGTGTGGCCATTTGCGCTTCCTTCGTGACCGTGTCCACCGTGGCGGTCCTTGTATCGAAATGGATGGGCTTTCCCTTTGCACTACCGGTGCTGCCAACCATTGGCATTCTTGGACCTGCACTCATCATATTTTTCCTCGGCCTTTACGATGATTTACATTCGATCGGCCCCTACCGGAAATTCGGGGTCCAGGCCTTTGCTGGTGTGCTGCTTTATCTAAGTGGGTTCGGCATTCATCAGCTGGATCTGTTTTCTGCCGGACGTATTCTGCAAACCGCAGTTGGTCTGCCGTTGACTGTACTCTGGGTCCTGCTGATCACGAACGCCTTCAATCTGATCGATGGGCTCGACGGTTTAGCAGCTGGTTCGTCTCTCTTCTCCACCGTTGTCGTCCTTGCGGTCTCACTCCTCAATCCGAATCCAATGGTCACATGCCTCACGATTGCGTTGGCGGGAGCTATCTTTGGTTTCTTGCGATTCAACTTCCACCCTGCTTCCATTTTCTTAGGTGATTCGGGGAGCTTGTTCATTGGTTTCATGCTCAGCGCCCTGGCTCTGGCAAGTTCACAAAAGGCCCCGACCATGGTTGCAGTAGCTATTCCGGTGGTTTCCTTCGGCCTACCTATACTTGACGTCGTGCTCGCGGTCATTCGCCGATTTTTAGGCGGCAAACCGTTGTTCAGTGGCGACAACGACCACATTCACCACAAACTGCTGAAGCGGGGCCTGTCACAACGGACAGCCGTACTAATCCTTTACGGTGCCACGGCTGGATTCGCGCTTTTGAGTTTGTTTCTAATTCACAACGCGGGGCTGATCGCCTTAGTGCTGATGATCATTGGGATTGGTGTCTGGATAGGAGTCCAGCATCTTCACTACGCGGAGTTCGCCGAGTTGCAGGATTTGTTCCGTAGAACAAAGAAGCGGAAACAAGTGATTGCCAACAATCTCGAAATCCGTCGTGCCGCCGAATCTTTGAACTCCTGCGTGGAATTTGCCTCAATTTGCCAGGTCCTCAAAAACACTCTTCAACCTGTTGGGTTCGATGGATTCCATCTCAAGGACTCTTCCACAAGTGGAATCTCGGAAATGTTCTTTGCGCCACTGCGACGGGCTATCGACGGTGGGTTGCAATATTGCTGGCGCGATATGACAACGTCCGATCCTGCTTGGGAACTCAGATTAGAATTGATTATGAGCTCCGGCTGCCGAATGGGGTATTTCTCTCTATTTCGAATGCAAGTCGAAAGCCCTCTGTTGGTGGACATCGATCTTTTCAGCAACGACTTTCGGAACGCGCTTTCGAGTGCCATCTTTCGAGCCATGAATCAGATTCCAGTATCCGCAACAACCGCAGTCCACGAAGGCTCTCTTCCAACCGCAAGAGTCCCCTCGATCTCAACAATCGGTTAGAAAAGAACCCGGCCGAAGTTCGTATCGATCTCGTCGAGGGCTTTGAGCTACGTCTAATGTCTATCGCTCCCACATCCAATTCGCCCGCATCTCCTACATCATCAGTGCATTCACGCCCCAATTATCGCGCGGTGAACCTTTTCAGCTGGAGTAGAACCGTTGCCCGGCGAATTGAAAGGGCTGTACTTGGCAGCTATTCCATCGAAACGATCTATCGCGATGCGATCAGGAGTTCCGTCGAGGAGGGCGCGCTGGTCCTCGACGCCGGAACCGGAGAGCGGTGCATTTATGCGGGTCGAGGTCTGCATGTTATCGGCTCGGACATGTTGCTCGGTGACCTCGAAAGCAATCCCGATATTGAATTTGCCGTGGTTTCTGATCTTGAACGCGGTTTCCCCTTTCGTCCAAATTCTCTTGACGCGGTTACGGCCTGTTACTTTGTCGAACACATCCACGATTCAGATAAATTTATTCGTAATGTGGCGAGCGTGCTCCGGCCAGGAGGCAAAGTTTTCCTGCTCTTTCCTTGCCGGTACGCACCGTTCGCAATTATCAACCGAATGATCTCAAACAAACTCACGGTCAAAATGCTGCACTGGTTTGTCGAAGATTCACAAGGTGGATTTCCCGCTACCTACAACAACTGTTGGCCGAGCCGGATGCGTGAAATCCTCGAACGAAATGGCCTAGAGGTGTTCGGTACGGAGTGTTGTTTCTACCAGTCGCATTACTACGCCAGCTTTTTGCCGGTTTACTTATGCAGTCTCGCGTATGACATGCTGATGAAGGACCTAAACGTGGAAAGGATGGCGGCCTCTGCATGCGTGGTCGGGAAAAAAACGGCACACACCCAACCATAGCCTTTTTTACTTACTTCGTTGGGATCAACCGTCGAGGTACGGCCGCAAATCTCCTGTCTTCCTGTCAGCCAGCTCAGCCTGGACCCTTTCGGCCTCTTTGCCGCTACAATATGGCTCAATCGGGTTTTTGTTTGTCCCGCAATCTCTATTGCTGAGTTCGCGCCGTGAGAACCTCTCGAGTATGACATTGGGCGATGGGTCAGTCTTCCGCAGTCTTCCGATTGCCCTCTCCTTTTTCTTGGCTGTTGCGACCATGCTGCAAGGTTGCGGGTCAGGCAGTGGTAGTGTGGAGAATCCGTCTGGGCCGATTTCCGTTACCCTTAGCCCGAATCTCGGTGGGACCACGATAACCCAGCAGATTCAATTGACTGCGACCGTAGCAAATGATGTGGGCTCTGACGGTGTAACCTGGTCCGTAAGTTCGGGCGGAACACTCACCAGGCAGACGAGAGCCGTGGCGTCATTTAGTGCGGCGACTGCTGGGGTTTATAGCGTCACGGCAACAAGCGTAGCCGACCACACTAAGTCCACGACAGCGACTTTCGGCGTCACTGACCTTCGAGGCGTTTACACCTATCACAACGATCTGGCCCGCGACGGTGTCAACGCCCAGGAATACGTTCTTACGACCTCAAGCGTAAATACGTCGACTTTCGGCAAGCTCTTCTCATGCACGGCCGACGGTGCTATCTATACACAGCCTTTATGGATTGCTAATTTGACCATCAACGGTGCGAAGCGCAACGTGGTCTTCGTCGCCACAGAGCACGACAGCCTGTATGCTTACGATGCGGACGCCGATCCTTGCGTTCAGTACTGGCAAGCCAATCTGATTGACTCCGCCCACGGCGCCACTTCGGGCGAAGTGACTGTACCTTCCGGTCCAACCGGCTACAAGGTGGGCCGGGGCAACGGGGATATCACGCCCGAAGTTGGAGTAACTGGAACTCCTGTGATCGACCCGTCCACGAACACTCTTTACGTCGTATCCAAGTCTATGAATTCAGGCGGAACAACCTTTTACCAGCGTCTCCACGCCATCGAGATCACCACAGGCAACGAGAAATTCCGCGGCCCGGCAAACATTACATCCAGCATCACGTTCCCAGGTACGGGAGACGGCGGTTCGACCGTCAGTTTCAATGCTCAGCAGGAGAATCAGCGGTCCGGACTCGCGCTTGTCAACGGCGTAGTGTACGTTGTGTGGGCTTCCCACGAGGACACTCTGCCATTCTACGGATGGGTGGTCGGGTTCGAGGCATCAACTCTGGCTGTCACAAGTGTTCTGAATGTGTCTCCCAACGTGCAGTATGGTGGCATCTGGATGGGTGGTGGTGCGCCCGCGGCCGATGCCAATAACAATCTCTACCTCATCACCGGCAACGCCGAATTCGACGTAACAAGTGGAGGCAACGACTACGGAGATTCTTTCCTTCAGTTGTCGGACAGCTTGGCCGTCTCGTCGTTTTTCACTCCGTCTGACCAGGCCACTGACGACGCCGATGACCATGACTTCGGCTCGGGCGGCGCGGCCATCGTTCTCAATCTAAATTCAGGTGCTCTAAGACATCTCGTAATTGGTGGTGGCAAAGACGGCACACTGTACCTTTTGAATGGCGACAATATGGGTGGGCTGGGAGACTCCAACGCCCGGCAGGAGTTCAACATCGGCAGCGACATCTTTGCCACCGGCGCGTTCTGGAACAACTATTTCTACATCGCCGGAATCGATGGCCCTCTCGTTTCCTACTCCTTTAACAGCTCCACAAATCTGTTCAGTACTTCTGTTGTGTTGCAGTCTTCGACGAGCTATGGGTTGCGAGGTGCCACGCCGTCCGTTTCTTCTACGGGCTCGATCAACGGAATCGTCTGGGCTCTGGACGACGGCAATTACTGCACACTCTACTCTCCCGGTTGCGGACCGGCTGTTCTTCATGCCTACGATGCCACGACGCTTACTTCGGATCTGTGGAACAGTTCGATGGTCGCCACTGATGCCGCTGGAAACGCCGTCAAGTTCACCGTCCCCACTATCGCTAACGGCAAAGTGTACGTCGGAACCCGTGGCAACAACAGCGGTGGCGTTTATGGCTCGACCAGTATCTCTGGCGAACTCGACGTCTATGGTCTAAAGCCAAACCAGGCTATCGAACTGACAGGTGTGCAGCTTTCCAGCCCTGCAAGCATCAGGCAAGGAAATCGAAGATATTCACTTTGGCAACCGTAGGTGGACTTGTTTGTGGCACCCGGCGCATAAGGTTATCAGGTTCTCGTCGGAATCGTCACCGAGCCGGCTGCGCGATTGAATATGATGCACCTGAAGGTATCGTCTCTAGAAGGTACCCTCGCGATTTATCGCTTCCCAGCATCCGAGAAGTCGTTTCCAGGGCTTGCTCGATCACCGGCAACTGGCTCTTGTAAACTTTGAAGTAGAGCAGCTCCCAGGGCTCGATCTCTTTTCCCCGTCAGGTGTCGCTCGACCTCCCGCTTGAATTCCTCCTTTGGTAGCTCCTTGGCTCTGTGCAACCAGGTTGCACAATCGAAGGCCTTCCCGTCCCTCCGCGCCAGCTCGGCCGCCTTGCTCCAGCCCACTTCCCTTAGCCGCGGTTTCGGGATTCGCGTCAGACCCTCGTGGATGGCCATCAAGTAGTAGGCCTTCCGGCGCGATTCCGGGGACCGCTTAACTTAACCATCCGGCCGGCTAGAGCCCTCAAGCAAAGGCTCCCGCCCTCGCCGCCCTCGGGGCGCGGTAGCGAGCGATCCGTCGAAGAGATAATATACTCACTGTTTTAAGGACAGCGATGCTTGTAACGGATGCTCAGGTTCATCTCTGGGAGATCGATCGACCGGACCGGCCTTGGCCCAAAGGTCAGCAGCGCCCGCGAAACCGTCCCAATGGCTTTAGTGCTGAAGAAATGTTACAGGAAATGAATTTGGCGGGAGTCGACCGGGCCATCATCGTGCCCCCCACGTGGGTTGGCGAGAGCAACGCGACGGCACTCGAGGCCGCCGCTAGGTATCCGAGGCGCTTCGCTGTTGTGGGAAGGTTCGACGTCAAATCGCCGAACGCCCGCCGGCAGCTGGAAGCATGGCTGGAGCAACCGCATATGCTCGGCGTCCGCATGTCGTTCCACGTTAAGCCGTTTGTCGACTGGCTGGATGACCGGTCACTCGAATGGTTCTGGGCGTCGTGCGAAGCGTTCGGTATTCCGGTGATGGCTCTGATGCCCGGGATGTCGCGTAAAATTCTGCCGATCGTTGATCGCCACCCAGATCTCGTGTTACTCATTCCCCACATGGGTTGCCGTCTGGATTCGCGCGGGGCTGACGCGTTTTCAGATCTCGATGATC
>Ga0210385_10002598_pt1 | contig 10881 bp, 6 predicted proteins | sample IncBWH26OmetaG_FD_160107 | JGI IMG/M metagenome (GOLD analysis project Ga0210385, IMG submission 160107) | Forest soil microbial communities from Barre Woods Harvard Forest LTER site, Petersham, Massachusetts, United States - Inc-BW-H-26-O ... | reverse complement strand
CTGATTGACGCGCCGACGACGAGTGACGGCGAGCAGGGTGCCGGCGTCGCGCCGGTTGTATCGCAGGTGGACCGTTTTTCGGTTTGCGGCGGCGGGTTTCGCGGCGATGTGGATGCGAACCACGTGAGCATCAACAGCGAACGCGCGTTCGTGCTCGCGTCTTCTCCGGAATGTATCGTAGTGCTCGCAAGCCCGCGCGCGCTGCCGGGTCCCGCGAAACTATTGATCACGACAGCCGCCGGGCAATGGACCGCTACGACAACACTGGCGAGTTTGCATTTCGATCCGCCGTTGCCGCCGCTGATGCCGGAAAAACGCAGCAAGCTCGCCTTGCACGTGCAGGGCACTGACCAGGCGCTGCGTGTGTGGGTAGAAAACCAAACTCCCGGCGTGCTGCGATTTTTGCGTGGCGACCGGCAAGAGGTGCTGACGTCCGGCGGCGCACAAAATTCCGCGGATATTGAAGTGCAGGCAATCGCCACGGGGGATTTTTCCTTTCACGGACGAATTCTCGCGGCGCCCGATGCCGGGATGGCCCGGCGCTATCTTTCCGCAGCGGAAAGCATCGCGCCCAAAGACCTGCAGCACGAGGTGAAAAGTCTGGCTGACCGGCTGACGCATCATCCCGGCGACACGCAAAAAGTGTGGCGTGAGACCGAACAGATTCTTTCGACGACAATGGCGGGAGATTTTCGCACGCTGCTGGAATCAGCGGCCGCGGCGCTGCAGTAAAGATATGCCGCAAATGACATTGCGCGATTACCGCGACATGTCGGCCTAAGAAACGAACCTGCCAGGCCAGCAGAACTATTTTTCGGTTGCAGCGCTCAACGTGTTCGGCGGCGCTTCGGCCGCCGGCAGCGCGCCTTGCGCCATTTGTTCCAGCGAATTGCGCGCGCGGCTCAAGCGGCTGTCCGCGTCTTCGTAACTCTGCTGCGCGTGGCGCAGATGCGTGCCTAGCCGGTCGTAAACTTCAGCGAAGGCTTCGAACTGTTTTTTCAGTCCCCCCATGCCAGCGAGCAGATGCCGCGCGTTCTCCTCTATTTTTTGTCCTTGCAGGCTGATGGCTACCGCGCTGAGGCAGGCGTAAAAAGTGTTCGGGGAGACCGGGAACACGCGTTTCGCGCGGCAATATTCATCAATCTGCCCGTACTTTGAATCCTCGGTCATCAGCAATTCGTAATAAACGCCTTCGGAGGGCACGAACATCAGCGCGTAATCGAAAGTATGCTCGTCCGGCAAAATATATTTCTCCGCGATGGCATCTGCGTGCTTCCGAACGGCCAGGGAAAAGTCCCGCCGCGCGGATTCGCCCGCATCGAAAAGCCTGCGGTAAGCGTCCAGAGGGAATTTCGAGTCCACGGATAGAATGTGGTCGCCGCTGCGCACGATCGCGTCCACAATCGCGCCGGTAGAATCGAAGCGGTACTGGGTTTCGTACGCGCTGCGCGGCAAAGCATCCTGCAGCAAGCGTTCCAGCACCACTTCGCCAAGCACGCCGCGCGTCTTCGCTCCGCCCAGAACATTTTGCAGCGCCTGCGCGGACTGCGACATCTGCTGACCCGCCTGCTGCACCTCCGCGATCTGCATGCTGATTTTGCGGATCGCTTCGTTCGAGGATTGCAGTTGCTGCGCCATGGCGATTTGCGCATCGCTGGCAAGTTTTCCGGAGGATGCCACGCCGGTTTGCAATTCCTGGCGCACCTGGCCAAGCTGCGTAGTGACCGCTTGCATCAGGTGATTGATTTGCGCGTTTACAGACTGGCCCTGCGTGGCCAGTGAATTCTGCATTTCCTGGCGCACCGCCGAGAGTTGCGCGTCCGAACGCCGCGCCGCAGACCAGACGATTGCCGCGACTACGCCGATCGCAATCAAACCGAGGATTAACCACACGATGGGGCTCATCAATAGTGTTCTCGATGAATCAAGTCGCACGCTCCAGCGGAGCGTCTGTAAACACTTTAGCGCGAACGCGTGTAGAGCGCAAAAATCCCGATGAAGAGGCGGCAACCAGCCATTTCGATTCGCGCCAGCACTGCCAAGATTGCCTGCGAGGGTCAGGCCTGCGCCACCCAGAACTAGAAATCAAGTTTTAGCGCAAATTGGAACGTGCGCGGGTCATACGCTGAAGTCGGCTGCCCGGCGCCACAAACCGTCGCACCCGCGGTGGAATCGCAAACTGGATTAACGCCGCTCACATTGAAGTGGTTCAGCATGTTGAATCCGTCAGCGATTACCTGCAGATTCACGCGCTCGGTGATGGCAAACTGCTTGGCGATGCGCAGATCAATTTCAAAAAAGCCCGGCTGCGTGAAAGCGTTGCGGCCCAGATCTCCGGTGCACCCAGTCGGCGGCACTGGAACGGTGGCGCTCGGCGGAATCACCGAGCCATCGCTGCCGAAGCAATTGGTCGGGAGGATGAACTCGGCCTTGCGAATAAAAGGCGACGTGGTCGCCGCCGGAAATCCTGGAGGAACCGCAGCGCCAGCCGCAAGCACGGACGGACGGCCTGTGGAAGAACCGAAATCGAGATTGGTGTCGTAGCCGAGCAGGACGTTGTAAGGCCGTCCCGACGCCACCTCAATCACCGGCGAAATAGTGAAGTTCGCTAGGAATTTCTTCCACCACTCCGAATCGCTCTGGTGGTACGGCGTTTGATACACCGCGCTGGTAATCCAGCGATGGCGCTGATCGAAGTCCGAGTTTCCGCGATCGCCATTCGGATTGCTGTTGTCCTGCGGATTCAGGAGCGTCGAAAGATCGGTGGAATCGTCGATGGTGTGCGACCACGTCCAACCGGAAACCATTTCAAAGCCGTGTGAGAAGCGCTTCGTCACGGTCAATGTAAATCCGTTGTAAAGAGAATTGCCCGTGGAAGTTTGTGGGTTCACATCGCTCCACGGCACTTGCAGTCCTCCCGCGAATCCTGTGGGGAATCCGCCAGCTTGCGCCAGGCCAACGAGATTTGCGTAACCGCCCACCAGCCCCGCGAAAGATGGATTCGGACCTGAGGGTCGGAAGAAATTAAACGCAGCCGCCGTGCCGATGGCGCCGATGGGCGTGCCGCATCCCGGCGTGGAAGAACCGATCCCGAATACTCCGGGAGCTTCCACCAGAACGCTGCCCGTGCCGGTATTCACGCAGCCCGGCACGCCGCCGTTAGCGGGAACTTGCACCGTAAGCGGATTCGTTCCCGGCGTAATGAGGCCAGCTTCGATCGCGTTGGTCGCATTGGAATCCAGAATCGCTGGGTTCGTCACGTTGATATTGATGGTGCGGTCCAGGTGCGTGCCGTGGACGTAGTTGTAACCGGCGCTGATTTTCCAGTCGCGCGAAAGTTCATGTTCGATCGAAAGGTTCGCCTGCTGCGCCAGCGCGTACTGGAAATTGCTCTTGATCGGAATCGTATAGGGGATGCCGACGAGCGGATAACCCAGCGCTCCCGGCACCAGGGGATTTGGCACCGACAAATAATTTTGATTGATGAAGAGGGAATTGGGCTGGAACGCGTTGAAGCGCTGTTGATTGGCCTGATAACACATGTTCGGCGTGGCCGTGGAGCAACCCATGTCCGGGACATTCAGTATTCCCTGAAAAATCGAAGCGGCGTTCAACGAGCCGTCCGGTGTTCCACCCGGGAATTGCAGCAGCGCCGAACGCGCGCCGTCTTCAGCAGTGGCCAGGAATGTGAGCGCCAGCGCCGGATTGTCGTAGAAAAATCCGTAGCCCGCGCGAATTACGGTTTTGCCGTTGCCCCACGGGTCCCAGGCGATTCCGATGCGGGGCGAGACGTTGTTGGTGTCAATCGGCACGCCTTCTTGCACTCCAAACGCTTTTTCCGCCGCCGCGTTCGAAGCCGTGGCCGCCGGAAATGTAGGCTGCCAGCCAACGTCGTAGCGCAGGCCGTAATTCAACGTGAGCTTCGGACTTATTTTCCAGCTGTCCTGCGCGAAAACCCCCAACAACTCGTTGTTAAACGGGCTGTTTGACTGTCCGATCCCCTGGAAGAAAATCGTGGGCGTGCCGAAGCCGTACGCTTGCACGGGCGTCAGACTAGGAGCGCCTGCCGCGATCGAAACGCTGCCGAAATCATAAACGCCGCCGTAATTCAGCGTGAAAATCTGTGACGACGGCGACTGCAGTTGGATGAAGTTGAAGTCCACGCCGAACTTCAGCGAGTGCTTTCCTTTGATCCACGTCAAATTGTCGCTGAGCTGGTAGCGCTTTTCCACGCGGTCCTCGGTGGAGAAGGGCTCGCGCCCGATATACGCCGCGCCGGCGATGTTCACCGCTGGATCACCGCCGCCCGGAAGGTCCGAGAATCCATAAAAAAGACTGCGGCGCGCAAATTGGAAATGGAGCTCATTGAACAGATTGCTGCTGATGGTTGTCGAGTGCTGTGCAATCAAAGCCCAGTCATGTGTCTGCTGCGTTGAAGTCCGGTTTCCGGAGTTCTGGCCGAATGTCTGGTTTTGCGCGTTCACCTGAATTCCGTCCACGCTGTCGGGTGAAATCATGCCGCGCACGAAAGTACTGTTGCGTGAATTCCAGATGTGGTCCAGGCGAAGCGAATAGATGCTGCCCTTCTCGGAAATGGGAAAATTCCCGATAGTGGATGCCAAGCCCGTGAATGAAGCGGGCAGCGGCGCTCCGGTACTGGGAAAAGTGGCGCCCGGGAAAAACTGCGTGTTGCCGAAAATCGCGGTGAACGAACTTGCTGCCGCCGCGCAAAGATAAGGAATGCCCACCGGCGCGGGCACCGCCTGAACGAACGCCTGTTGCGCGGGCGTCACCAGATACGCAGGCAGCGGGCACGGCGCTGAAAACGGCGGCAGAATTGTCGAATTGATGAGTCCGAAATTGTCCTGGCCGATTGCGGTGAATCCAGTTTCCTCGCGGCGCGTGAGCTCGTAACTAAAAAAGAAAAACGTTTTGTCCTTCTGGATGGGGCCGCCTAGCGTCAGGCCGGCCTGCACGCGCGTGTAGGATTGTTTCACCGGCGTGGTGCCGCACTGATCCGTGGCCGGATCGCACGATGCCGTTACCGAAAATGGATTCTGCGCTTGGATAGCGCCGTTGCGCAGAAAGCCAAAGGCATTGCCGTGGAAATCGTTCGATCCTGATTTCGTGACGATGTTGACGACTCCGCCCATCGCCCGCCCATACTCCGGCATGTAGCTGCTGCTGATCACCTGAAATTCCTGCACGCCTTCTTGCGATACTGTGGCGCGCACTCCGTTCACCGAACTGTCAATCGCATCCGCGCCGTCCACGGATATTTCGTTGGACCGGCCGCGCTGCCCGCCCAGGTTGAGGCCGGTGTTGGGCGCCGCGCCGATCGAAGGCGTGTTGTCGCGCGCCGCTCGCGAATCCAGCAGCGTGAAGTTGATGTAATTGCGGCCGTTGATCGGCAAATTATCGATCTGATTCTGCGACACAGTCATGGAAACGTCTGTCTTGCTGGTTTCCACCAGATCCGGCGCGGCCGAGACATTCACTAAGGCCGCCGTGGTCTGCACTTGCAGCTGCGGGTTGTATTCCGCCACCAGCCCAAGCGTCAAAGTGAAAGATGTGTCGGTCAGAATCGCGAAGCCGGGCGCTTCGACAGTCAGCGTGTAGGTTCCAGGCGGCAATCCGACGAATTTGTATCGGCCCTCGGCGTCGCTAGCGGCGGTGCGTTCAATGCCCTTGGCCGGATTTCGTACGGTAATTTTCGCGTCCTTTACCGCAAGATTTTGAGGATCCAGAACGGTACCGGACAAATTCACGGTGTTCACCTGCGCGAAACCGCGTGGAGCGACGGAGCAGACCGCCGAGCAAAGCAGCGACGCCACAACGAGAAGTTTGCGCAGATTCATGGTCACACTCCCGAGGAAACTCATAATTTTTCGCCCAACCTTCGGCCGTATTCCTTCGCCCGCAGAAAAATTGGTGTGGATCCGCTCTGTACCCAGCAGAGCGGCAAGAAAAGGACAGATGAGCGACTTTTACGCCCACCTGTAACTCTTTGCAATAAGAAACTTTAACTACTTCGTTAGGATTTGCCCAAGCGATTAGCGCGTTGCGGCGCGCAAGCCCAACGAGGCAGTGGCGGATGGATTTTCAGGAAATGCGATTGCGAGGCGGAGTTGCTAGACGAAGTTACGAGGCGATGTTACGTCGTGGAGTGACGACGCGAGTTTACGACGGACGGTTCGACGGGCCCGTCAGTTGTACCAGGCTCTCTGCCGCGGCCATCGGTGGCGTGGGGCCGGATTCCAAAGATTGCGGCGCGCGCCAGAAATCCATCGCCGAAGTTTGATGCACGCAGGAGACGGTACAACGCGGCGCGCAGCCCTTCTTCGTGAAAAATTCGCGGTGGCGCTGCTCGTCAGTGTATTGCGCCAGCGGAACGCCTGGGTAGCCGCGCTGCTGCGAACAATAGTGCACCAGGCCATCCTCGCAGATATACAGATAGCGTGAGCCGGCGCGGCATCGCCAGTTGTTCTCAAGACCCTTGGCGATATTGTGCTGGAATTGATTGATGCGCGTGAAGGACTGCTTGCCCAGCGTCATGATCTCTTCGAAAATCTCCTGCTCGCGCGGGCCCAGCGGCTGCAGCTGGCCGTTGTGGTCGTGCAGAATCCCCACGGTCGAAGTGAATCCCAACTCCACGGCGCGGTGCGCCACAGTCAGAGCGTCCTCGGAATTGGCGACGCCGCCACCCAGCACCGAATTGATGTTCACCTGAAATTCCGCGTGCTCGGCCAGCAATTTCAATTTCTGGTCGAGCACTTTCAGGCTCTTCATCGAAACTTCGTCCGGATTGACGTTGTCTATGCTGATCTGCAGATATTCCAAGCCGGCGCGATTCAGCGCCTTGATGCGATCGGCCACCAGCAAATAACCGTTGGTGATCAGCCCGGCCATGATACCGTTTTTGCGAATGCGCGCGATGATCGCGTCCAGCTCCGGATGCAGCAGCGGCTCGCCGCCGCTAATGGTGACGACGGATGTGCCCATCGCGCCCAGCCGGTCGATACGGCGGAACATTTCCTCCAGCGGCACGGGCTTCGAGAAATCGTCAAATTCGTTGCAATAGGTGCACGCGAGATTGCAGCGGCGGATCGGAATGATATGCACCAGGACGGGATGGCGCGTGGAGACCAGGCCCTTCACGATCATGCGGGCCTCACGCAGTTTGCGGTGCACCGCGAGCAGCTTTCTGCGAATTTTCGTGCGCGTCGTCACTTTTGCTGGAGATTAGCTCGCCATACACACCGGGCAGCCGATTTCGCCTGAATTATTATGCCATATCCACGCGGGCAGCCCGCCGCAGATCGCTCGCGCGATGCCGAATGTGTTGCGTGGTGCTGCGGACGGGCCTGTTCTCAGTCCGACCAGCCTTGCGGCACGCGATCCCAGCGATGCGCTTTCAGCTCTTGCAGCAGGGCCTTATCGAGCGGCCCCGCATCGCTCACCGCGATGTTCTCCTTCACATGCGCCAGCTTTCTCATTCCGATGATCGTGGTGCCGACATCCGGATTGGACAAAATGAACCGCAGCGACATCTCCGCCAAAGTCATCCCCGGCGGTACGATCTTCTTCAATTCATCCACGCGCGCCAGAGTTTTCTCGAGGTTGGCCGGACCAAAATATTTCGCGCGCCAATCGCTGGCCGGGAATCTCGTATCGCGCGTCATCTTCCCGCCCAGGCTTCCTTCGTCCAGTGGCACGCGCGCAATCACGCCGATATTCAGCTCGCGGCAAACTGGAAAGAGCTTATCTTCGGGCGACTGATCGAAAATGTTATAGATCACCTGCACCGTGTCCACCAGCCCGGTGCGCAACGCCGCAATCCCATTTTCAGGCTGCCAGCGATTGATGCTCAGGCCGAAAAATCGAATCAGCTTTTCGCTTTTCAGCTTCTCCACCGTTTCGCGAAATTCCGGCTCGTTGGCCCAGCTATCGTCCCACACGTGGAACTGCAGAACATCAATGGATTCCGTGCCCAGCTTTTCGCGGATTTTCTCGGCGTAGCTGATCACATGGGAGACGGGAAACACTTCGCGGTATTTGTATGTAGGCAGCGCTGGCCAGCGGCCATTCATCGGCGGAACCTTGGACGCGGCATACAGCCGTTTGCCTTTATTGCGCGACAATATTTCACCCAGCAAGCCGTCGCTCTTGCCTTCACCGTAAGCCCAGGCGGTATCGAAGAAATTACTACCTTGCTCAATCGCCATCTGCATCGCCTGCAGCGATTCCTGATCTTCGGAACCGCTCCAGCCGCCCATGCCCCACAGTCCATGAGCGATGTCACTCACGTTGAAACCGCTGCGCCCCAGCTTGCGATATTTCATTTGATCCCCTCGCAATTGTTATACAACGAATCGGGGTGGTGGAACGAATCCGCTTGAGGGCGAAGCATCGCGCGCATGAGCAAATCGAATCAAAGTAAAATCGGCCGGCGCGTCCGGCCAGTCAATCGGTCCGGATTCAGCGGGCGGGACGCTTCCGTGCGCTATCCATCGTCAGGATTTCGCAAACCGCACGCGCCTCAAGCAGAATTGAGCACGCTGTAAGCGTTCGCAATTTGCGCCGCCACCCTCGCATTGTTCACCAGCAAGGCAATATTCGTCTCCAGCGTCTGGCCGTGGCTCGCCTTCGCCAAATAATCCAGCAGGTAGGGCGTCACGGCTTTCCCGCGAATTCCTGCAGTGGTCGCCGATTGTAGGGCCTCCGCGATCCACGCGTCCACAGCCTGCTTTCCCAGAACGCTGCCTGACGGCGGCGGATTACAGAACACAATCCCCGACGACATTCCAAGCTTCCAGTGCGCTTGCATCAAGTGTGCAGCATCGGCCGGAGTATCCACGCGAGACGGCAGCGGCAATCCGCTGTCCTCAACATAGAACGCGGGGAATGTGTTCGTGCCATAGCCCACGACCGGCACGCCGAACGTTTCCAGAATTTCCAAAGTACGCGGCAGATCCAGAATCGCCTTCGCCCCCGCACAAACGATCGCGACGGGCGTGCGCGCGATTTCCGGCAAGTCCGCCGAAATATCAAAATTCAATTCCGCTCCGTGGTGCACGCCGCCTATCCCGCCCGTCGCAAATGTGCGGATGCCCGCGCGCGCCGCAATCAGCATGGTCGCGGCCACCGTTGTCGCCCCGGTTTGCCGTGCAGCCACCACGGCGGCCAGGTCCGCGCGACTCACCTTGGCGATCCCGTCGGTCGCCGCAAAAGTTTCAAGCTGCTCGGAAGAAAGCCCGGCCACCAGTTGCCCTTTCAAAATGGCAATCGTTGCTGGTATGGCGCCTTCCTCGCGCACGGCCGCTTCCATCGCGCGGGCGGTCTCTAGATTTTGCGGCCGCGGCAAGCCGTGCGCGATCACCGTAGATTCCAGCGCCACTACTGGACGCCCGGCGTGCAATGCTGCGGCAACATCTTCGCGGATGAACAGCGCGTTATCCAAGAAAGCCTCCCAACTCTTTTGGTCTTATCACAAAACTCGGCACGGAGCGAAGTTCGCGCGAAGAACTTTCGCGGGCGTGCTAGGATTTCGATTCCATGCGCGGCAAATCAATCCGCCAGCCCAGCATCATCGTGCTCGGCGACATCAACGTGGACATCATGGGCAGCGCAAAAGCGTGGCCGCAGCCCGGTGAAGATTGCCTCTCGCAAAAACTGGAAATTCGCTGCGGAGGAGTAGGCGCCAATTGCGCTTTCGGCCTCGCGCGCTGGAGTGTAACGCCACGCCTGGTTGGCTGTGTCGGCCAGGACGTATTCGGCGATTACGTTCTCCAAATGTTGCGCGAATCCGGCGTGGACGTGCGCCACGTGCAGCGCGCCAGCGCCGCAACGACCGGAATCTTTTACATCAACGTGACGCCCGACGGCGAGCGCACATTTTTTGGCGGTCGCGGCGCGAACGCGCTGCTGCGACTGCCGCCTCGCAGCGCCGCTCTCAGCAGCGGACCAGCCGCGGCGCACATTGCGGGCCACAGTTTTCTCGATCCCGGCCCGGCACAAGCCGCCACGCGCCTGATCAAAGCAATCCACTCGCGCGGCGGCTGGGTTTCGCTGGACGTCGGCATGGAGCCGAGCAAAGCGATTCCACAGAAAATTTTGCAAATCACCGGCAGCGTGGATATTCTGCTCGTCAGCCTGGACGAAGCGGCCGCGCTCACCGCCACGCGCGATCCTTTCGAAGCGTTTGCCGCGTTGCGCAAAGCCGGCGCTCGCGAAGTGGTGCTGAAGGTCGGCAGGCGTGGCTGTTTGGTCAGCCAAAATGCCGAGCCGATGCTGATTCCGTCCTTTTCCGTGCGCACAGTGGATTCCACCGGCGCCGGAGACGCTTTCGTCGCAGCATTTCTGCAAGCGAGATTGCGCGGCTGGCCCACGATCGAAGGCGCCATCGCCGCAAACGCCGCCGGCGCGCTCGCAGCCACAGTCGTCGGCGCCGGCCAAAATCTGCCGGGCCAGCGCGACGTCGCGGCGCTGTTACGCGCACAGCGGCTAAGAGGAAAGTGGGACGAAGCGAGCAAACGTGTTCTGGCGCGCCTGTATCACAGTCGCTCGCCGCGCAGAAGGAGTTCAAGATGACGCGAACGCCCGACAACACTCCACTCCCCGAATGGAAAAAAGAAATCGATCGCCAGCGAATGAAATCGCTCACCGATCTTTTCCCTGCGCCCAAGCCTGTAATTGGGATGGTCCACCTCTGGCCGCTTCCCGGCGCGCCCGGCTACAACGGCTACGGTATGCAAACGATCATTGATCACGCGCTGCGCGACGCCGAAGCGCTGCTGCACGGCGGCGTGGACGGCCTCATGGTCGAAAATATGTGGGACCTGCCGTACTACGTTGGCAACGCCGTGAAACCCGAAGCAATGA
>Ga0210385_10002595_pt1 | contig 10888 bp, 9 predicted proteins | sample IncBWH26OmetaG_FD_160107 | JGI IMG/M metagenome (GOLD analysis project Ga0210385, IMG submission 160107) | Forest soil microbial communities from Barre Woods Harvard Forest LTER site, Petersham, Massachusetts, United States - Inc-BW-H-26-O ... | reverse complement strand
CGCTGCATCGCCGCCGGCCCGGGCCAGGGCGGTGAGCGTGTTGAGCACCGTGTCGTGCAGCAGGCGCTCGTGCTCGCGGCGCTCGATGTTCCCGCGCAGGACCGCGTACTGCTCGCGGGCGGCCCGGTCGGCCCGGTCCAGGTCGGCGTCCGCCGCGGCCGCGGGGCCGTAGAGCACGTACCGGCCGCCGCCGTGCACGAGCCCGACGGCGAGCAGCAGCAGCGCCGCCCCGATGAGCGTTCTGGTGTCCGTGACCGGCTGCAGCAGCGCCCCCGCGAGGTAGGCCAGCGGCGAAGCGAGCGCAAGCGGCACGGAAAGCCCGACCGGCGCGTACCAGGCCGGGGTGATCAACTGACCCGACATGCTGATCACCAGCCAGCTGCACGCGCTGTCACGGACGTCGGACGGCACGCACGCCTGCGTGCCGAGCGCGAGTGCCAGGTAAACGGCGGAGTCGACGCAGGAGAGAAGGGCGACGGCCAGTGCCTGCGCAGGTAGAGCGCGACCGCCAGCGACCAGATCACCGTGAGAGCCGGGGCGGTAAGACGCCATGAGGCGCCGGTGTAAAACGAATGCCAGATGACGACCTGAACGACGATATAGACGACGCCCGCGCACCGGATCATGGACGCGAGATAGGCGATCACCGATCTCAGGGTTGCCATCGCGGGCCCGATCGGCGCCAGGCCAGAACCGCCGACTGCGCGCCATCGCGAGATGTAACCCATCGGCCACATAAGCCGATAATAGAGAACGGCAAAGCACGAACAGTTCGGAAAGTCAAAATGTTTTCCGCCGAACGGTGGCGTGTTTCACCGCCGGGCCGTTACGTCTCCCCGGCGGTGGCCGGCTCCCGGGTGGGGGGGCGGCTGCCTGGGCACGCCGTCGGCGCGAGCCGGGCGATCGCGGTCACCCGGCGGGGGTCGCGGTCGTACGGCGGGCGAGGTGGCAGCCGTCCGCCGGGGGCGTTCACAGTCGTCCGTCAGGCGCAAGAGCGAACGGGCTTGCCCTGCGTCACAGTTCACCCATGGTTCACGGATAAATGCGACGGAACCGCATGTTTTCGGCAGAATGACATTCGTGCCGGACGAACTAATCACGAGCGCAAGCGACCTGGTCGAAGAGCCGCCCTCCTACGACACGACGGTCGCGCATCCCGCCCGGGTGTACAACTACTGGCTCGGCGGCAAGGATAACTTCGAGGCTGACCGCGAAGTCGGCGACCAGACGAAGGCGGCCTACCCCGGCCTCGTTACCGGGGTCCAAGAGCAGCGCCGGGTTCTGGCCGAGGCCGTCCGCTACCTGGCGACGCAGGCAGGGATCCGTCAGTTCCTCGACATCGGCACCGGGCTGCCGGTGGAGAACAACACCCACGAGGTCGCCCAGTCGGTGGCACCGGAGTCGCGGATCGTCTACGTGGACAACGACCCGATGGTCCTCGCCCACGCCAGAGCGCTGCTCACCAGCACGTCGGCCGGAGCGTGCGCTTACCTCGACGCCGACATCAGGGACACCGGGAAACTGCTGGAAGCGGCGGGCGAGCTGCTCGACTTCAGTCAGCCGGTGGCGCTCATGCTGATCGGCATCCTGCAGCTGATCCCGGACTCGGACGACCCGGCCGGGATCGTGGCCCGGCTCCTTGACGCGGTTCCCTCGGGCAGCTGGCTGGCCATCGTTCAGCCGGCCAACGACGTCGCCGCCGACCAGATGGCGAGCATGGTCAAGCGGTACAACGCCGGGGTTCCCACCACGACGACGCTGCGCAACCACGCGGAGATCTCGGCCTTCTTCGCCGGGACCGAACTGCTCGAACCCGGGGTGGTGCAGCTGCACCGGTGGCACCCGGGCGAGCCCGCCCGCGCGGTCCCGGGAGAGGTCCCCGCGTACGTCGGCCTCGCCCGCAAGCCCTAGCCCCGCCGCCCGGCCGCAAGCGGCGCGCCCGTGCGCTCGGCCGCGACCGGGTGCGCGAAACGTCCCCTGCCGCGCCGCGGATGCGCATGTTGAATGGCCGGCGACGCCATGACGTCACCGGCCATCCAAGATCTTTCTTAGCGCCTGGCGTTACCCTTCCGACTCGGCTTGGAGGGCCGCGACCGGCTCCGCCAGGGCCGCCCCGGAGTGGGCGAGGTCCGGGGTCCGGTTGCGCTGGCGCAGGGTGACGTAGCTGAGCACGACGCCGGCGGCGAGCAGGCCGATCGTCAGCCACAGGCCGGCGTGGTAGCCGTCCACGAACGCCTGCACCGAGTTCGTGCCCGACCGGAGCGCGCTGCCCTCAGTGGAGCGCAGCACCGCGCCGACCACCGTCACGCCGAGCAGCGAGGCCACCTCCCGGGACGCGTTGAGCAGCGCGGACGCGATGCCCGACTGCGTGGTCGGCACGCCCTCGACGATCGCGTTGGTCAGTGGCACGTTCATCAGCCCGGCGCCGACGCCGAACAGCACGAACCCTGGCAGCAGGTCGCCGAACGTCGCGCTCGAGCCGAGCCGGACGAACAGGAGCAGGCCCACGGTCATGACCGCCATGCCCAGCGCCACGGTGCGGTGACCGCCGAGCAGCGCCGTCACCCGCGGCGACAGGATCGCGGCCAGCGCCACGCACAGCGCCATCGGCACGAACGCCAGACCAGCCTTGGTCGGGGAGAACCCGAGGATGCCCTGCAGGTACAGCGAGGTGAAGAAGTAGATCCCGAGAACGCCAAACGACCAGATCATCATCGTGCCGAGGCCGCCGCTGAAGACCGCCGAGCGGAAGATGGGCAGCGGGATCATGGGTTGCTGGCTACGCGCCTCGATCGTGATGAAGAGTCCGGCGGCGACGACGGCGATCGCAAAGGAACCGATGATCAGCGTTGAGGTCCAGCCCTTGTCCTGGCCTTCGATCAGTGCGTAGGTCAGCGCGAACAGCGCGAGCGCGGAGGTGGTCAAGCCGGGAATATCCAGCCTGTTCCCGGCCGAGGTCCGGCCGTGCGACTCGGCGATCGAGGGGATGGCGATCACGGCGGTGATTACCCCGATTGGCACGTTGATAAGGAAGATCCAGCCCCAGTGGAAGTGCTGGCTGATCACGCCGCCGATCACCGGGCCGAGCGCCAGGCCGAGCGCGCCGACCGCCCCCCAGATGCCGATCGCGGCCGTGCGCTCCTTAGCGCTCGTGAACGTCGCGGCGATGATCGCGAGGGTGGTTGGCATCAGCAACGCCCCACCGACGCCCTGCACCGCCCGCGCCGTGATTAGCACCCCGCCACTGCCCGCCAGGCCGGCCGCCAGCGAGGCGAGGGTGAAGATAACCAGCCCGATGAAGAACAACCGGCGCCTGCCGTAGAGGTCGGCGATCCGGCCGCCGACCAGCAGCAGCCCGCCGAGCACGAGCAGGTAGCTGCTCACGATCCACTCGAGGCCGCTCACCGAAACGCCCAGGCTGTGCTGGATCGTCGGGAGGGCCACGTTAATCACATTGTTGTCGAGATAGGTCATCAAGGTGGCGAGGCTGACCGCCGTCAGCGCCCACCAACGTTCCCGTCCAGCCATGAACTCTGCACCTTCCCTGGCGATTTTCATGTACGACGTACCTGTATGCCGTACCTGTATATCGTTCTTATACGACGTACAAGTTCTTCATTGCCGATCCTGCCCTGTACGCCGTACACTTGTCAAGTGACTTCCTCCGCGCCTGCAGAAGACGGCGAGCGCACCCGCCTGACCAAGGCCGCCGTGGTCGACCGGGCGCTCGCGCTGGTCGATGAGTCGGGGCTCGACGCACTGACGATCCGCAAGCTCGCGACCGAGCTCGGCGTGACCCCGATGGCGCTGTACTGGCATTTCCACAGCAAGGAAGAGCTGCTCAACGGGCTCGCCGAACGCATGTGGAGCGAGATGGACCTGACCGTCGACCGCGCTGCCCCGTGGACGGAGCAGATACGCGGGCTGCTTGAGTCCCTCATCAAGGTGCTGCGCGCGCACTCCGCCGCGCCTTCGCTGCTGCTCCATTCGGAGAAGCTGGGCATCGAGGCCGCGCTCAACGCCACCGAGCTCACCCTCGACATCCTGCGGGGGGCCGGGTTCAGCCCGGAGGACGCGAGCCTGGCGGCCGTCTCGGCGATGTGGACTGGCATCACGCTCGTCATGAGCGAGCCGGGCATCGAGTCACTGGACGACGCCGAGCGCACCGAACGGCAGCGCAAGAAGCAGGTCCGGCTGGCGACCCAGTCCCCGGTCAAGTTCCCGCGGCTGGTGGAGTGCGCGCTGCCGATGACGGCGTGCGATAACCCGGAGGACCACTACCGGTTTGGCGTGGACCTGTTCGTCGGCGGCCTGGCCGCGATCGCCGCCGCGCGGGCCCAGGCGAAGGCCTAACCGGCGGCCTGGCGTTAAAAGCTCAACAAACTGCACTCCCCCATGGTTGCGGCGAGCCCGGCGCGTGGTACCTGTTTGGCATGGCGCAACGGTCGGCGGGGAGGACCATGAGGCACGGTGCTGCGCGGGGAGCCCTGGAACTCGGCGCCCTCGGGGTGGTATTCGGCGATATCGGGACGAGCCCGCTGTATACCGTGCAGACGGTTTTCAGCCCCTCGGATCCGCACCGGGTGCAGGTTTCGACGGAGAACGTGTACGGCGTCGTCTCGCTGATCTTCTGGGCGGTGGTGGCCATCGTGATGGTCACCTACGTGCTGCTGGTGATGCGCGCCGACAACGACGGCGAGGGCGGGATCATGGCGCTGATCACCCTGATCCGCCGGTGGGGCGTGCCCAGCAGGCGCAAGACGGCGGTGGCGCTCACCCTGCTCGGGGTGTTCGGCGCGTCGCTGTTCTTCGGCGACAGCATGATCACCCCGGCGATCTCGGTGCTCTCCGCGATCGAGGGCGTTCAGGTCGCGGCGCCATCCGTGGGCGCCATCGTGCTGCCGGTCACCGCGGTCATCCTGATCGGCCTGTTCCTGCTGCAGCGGCTGGGCACGGGCGTCGTCGGGCGGCTGTTCGGGCCGGTGATGGCCCTCTGGTTCACGGTGATCGCCGCCTGCGGCATCCACGGCATCATCGGCAACCCGGCGATCCTCAGGGCGCTGTCGCCCACGTACGCCGGCTCGTTCCTGTTCGGGCACTTCGGCACGGCGTTCTTCTCGCTCGCGGCCGTGGTGCTCGCGGTGACCGGCGCCGAGGCGCTGTACGCCGACATGGGGCACTTCGGGCGGGGACCGATCACCCGGTCGTGGCTGTTCGTGGTGTTCCCCGCCTGCATACTCAACTACCTGGGGCAGGGCGCCCTGGTCCTGTCCGATCCCGCCCGCGCGATCAGCAACCCCTTCTTCCTGCTGGTACCCGGGTGGGGGCGGATCCCGGTGGTGATCCTGGCCGCCGCTGCGACGGTCATCGCCTCCCAGGCGGTCATCTCCGGCGCGTTCTCGGTCACCCAGCAGGCCGCTCAGATCGGCTACCTGCCGCGGCTGCACATCGCGCACACCTCGGAGGAACGGGTCGGGCAGATCTACGTCCCGTGGGTCAACTGGGCACTGCTGGTCGGTGTGCTCGCGCTCGTCTTGACGTTCCGTACCTCTACCGCGCTCGCCTACGCCTACGGGGTGGCGGTCACCGGCACGATCACGACCACCACGCTGCTCTTCTTCTACATCTTCCGTCAGCAGTGGAAAAAGCCGCTCTGGATAGCCCTAGTCGGCGGCGGAATCCTGCTGACCATCGACCTGCTGTTCTTGGCGGCCAACCTCACCAAGCTGCCGCACGGCGCCTGGCTGCCGCTGGCCGTCGGCATCGCGGTATTCACCGTGCTCACCACCTGGCAGAAGGGCCGGCAGATGGTCAGCCGCCAGCGCGCGCACGACGAGGGGTCACTGCGCGAGTTCATCGCCGGACTGCACAGCAAGAAGCCGCCGCTGCCCCGGGTACAGGGCACCGCGATCTTCCTCAACCGGGGCAAGGCCACCGCGCCGCTCGCCATGCGGGCGAACGTCGAGCACAACCACGTGCTGCACGACCACGTCATCATCCTGTCCATCGAGACGCTTCCGGTCCCCCACGCGGCGGAGGGCGACCGGCTCATCATCGATGACCTCGGCTACAAGAACGACAGGATCTATCACGTCACCGCCAAGTTCGGGTACATGGACGTGCCCAGCGTTCCCTCGCTGCTGCCGCTCATCAGCAAGGAGGGAACGGAGGGACGGCCGTTGGACAGCAGCGATCTCTCCTACTTCCTGTCCACCATCGAGGTGTGCCGGAGCAAGGCGCCGGGGATGAGCGCGTGGCGCAAGCGCCTGTTCATCGCCACCAGCCGGCTGACCGCCGACGCGGCCGAGTACTTCCAGCTTCCGCGCGACCGCACCGTCATCATGGGCTCCCGGATCGAACTCTGACGGCGCGAACCGCCCGGTTACCTCGGTCAGGTTTCCTCGCCGGGTCAGCCGGGCGGTCCCGTCTGTCCCCCGGCCGCCAGCCGGGAGACACGTCGGCCCGGGTCAGCTCATGGCGCGGACGCTGACGTCGGTGCAGTAGCCCGTCCCGACGACCGCCTGCCAGCAGAAGACCTCGGCGGTCGTGTGGCCTGCGGCCGGGGTGAAGGTCAGCGCGGCCTCGGCCCAGGTGGTGGAGTTGAGCGCCCGGGAGACGCCCGAGGTGCTGTCGTACGCCTTGACCCCGACGTAGGTGGAGTAGTTGCCGGTGTCCGAGATGATCCAGCCGGTCAGCTCGTACTCCGTGCCCGGCTTGAGCCCGGTGATGATCTGGGAGATCCCCGCCGTCGGATTAGCGCTCATCTCCGCGGCGTACCCGCCGCGGCTGCCCCCGGGCACCACGGCCGTGTTCAACACCTGGTTGTTCCACGCGCTGAGGGACGGATCGGAGAAGTCGCCGTCGGCGACCAGGTTGGGCCCGGTGGGTCCCGGGTTACCGGCCGGCGCGGTCGACGCCGGGGTCGTAGCCGCTCCCGGGGTATTCGCGGCGGCCGGGGTCACGGCGGCGGTCGCGCTCGCCTGCCCCGAGGGCGTGGTCGCGCGCGCGGACGGGCGGTGGCTAGCCGCCGGGCTAGCGGTCCTGGCGAGGGCGGCCCGGCTGTGGGTGGCCACGACGAGCGGCGATGCCACCGGACCGGCGGCCTTGCCGGACGGCGAGCCGGACACGGTCAGGTACGTGCCCGCAACCCCGGCGAACACGAGCACCAGCGCCGCCGCCACGGCCCACGCCGGGCGGATGCCGCGGCGTCGCGAGTCCCGGTGCCGCGCGCGGCCGCCGGGGCGCGGTGCCAGGCCCGCCGCACCGATGGCGGCGAAGCCTGGCTCGGTTTCCGGGGATGCCGCGCTAAGCGGAGCCCCGGTCGGCGGGGATACCGATCCCATGGCCATCGCGTCCGCCGCGGGCGCCGCGGCCGCTCCGGTCGCGCCGGCCGAGGCCATCGCGGGAATTCGCGCCGACGCCGTGACCGGGCCGCCCGGCGGCGCGTAGCCAGAGCCGGCCGACGGCGCGTAGCCCGACGCCGTGGCCGGGGCGCCCGGCGGCAGGTAGCCCGAGCCGGCCGACGACACGTTAGTGACCGGACCGGACGGGGCGCCGCCGGCCTGCGGCCACGGCTGCCCACCGTACGGGCTGGGGTAGGACGGCGCGACCGGCCCGGGCAGCGCCGTCTCGCGCAGCAGCGCGGGATCACGCAGCGCGCCGGCCAAGGCCAGGGCGGACGGGCGGGCAGCAGGATCCTTGCGCAGGCAGGCGCTCACCAGGGCCCACAGCCGGTCGGGTATCCCGTCGGGGCGGCTCGGCTCGACGTTCAGGTGACTGTGCATGACCGCAACCGCCTGACCGGTAAACGGCTGAACCCCGGCCAGCAACTCATACAGCGTGATGCCCGCGGCGTACACGTCGCACGCCGGGCTAGGCTCCTCACCCCTGATCACCTCGGGCGCCATGAAGCCGATCGTCCCGATCACCATGCCGGTGGTCGTGGCCGGCGACTCGCCGACGATCCGGGCGATGCCGAAGTCGGCGAGCAGCACCCGCCCCGCGTCGAGCAGGACGTTGGCGGGCTTGAGGTCGCGGTGGACGATGCCGGCCGCGTGCGCGGCGGCGAGCGCGTCGCAGATCTGGGCGGTCAGCCCGAGGGCTTCTCCCGCCGGCAGCGTCCCCCCGCGGTTGCGCCGGTAGGTGCTCAGGTCACCGCCATCGACGAAGTCCATGACCAGGGCGAGGCGGTCGCCCTCGACGATCATGTCGCGCAGCGTCACCACGTTCGGGTGACGGAACTTGACGAGGGCGGTGCGCTCGCGGACGAACCGCGTCACCGCGGCCGGGTCCGCGGCGAACTCGGGCCGCAGCACCTTGATCGCGCAGGGATCCCCGATTTCGCGGTCGCGGCCGCGCCACACCACCCCCATCCCGCCTTGCCCGATCAAGTCCTCAAGCAGGTACCGACTGCCGAGCGGCTGTGGGGTCATGAGGGTGGAGCATATCAGTCGAAAACGGAATCATAAGGAATGGTTAGCGCGCCGGCCCGGCACTTAACCCCATTCCGTTACAACGCCAGCCGATTCATTTTGATCGTCATCGAAAACGCGCCGGGCGGCGCTTATCCGGATCACATGCGGCCCCGCCTGCCGGGCTGACCATAACCCGGCGCCGAGGTCGAAACCGGCGCTGGTGCCTGGGCGGACGGCAAGGTTGAATGGCACCATGATCTCGTCGGGACACCTGATCGGCTTCACGCTGGCGTCGCTCGTCATCATCGTCATCCCAGGGCCGGGGGTGCTGTTCGTGATCGGGCGCGCACTGGCGCACGGGCGGCGCACCGCGATCGCGACCGCCGCCGGGCACGCGGCGGGGAACTACGCGGTAGCTGCGTGCGTGGCGGTCGGGCTGGGCACGGTGCTGCAGCGTTCCGCGCAGGTGTTCCTCGCCGTCAAGCTGGCCGGCGCGCTCTACCTGGTATTCCTTGGCGTCCAGGCGATCAGGCACCGCCACTCGCTGGCCGCCGCGATGTCATCGGCGGCCGGGCCGAGCGACGGCTGGCGGGCGCTGCGGGACGGGATTGTCGTCGGCGTGACCAACCCGAAGGCGTACATCTTGTTCGGCGCGATCCTGCCTCAGTTCGTCAACCGGGGCGAGGGGAACGTGCCGGCGCAGATGCTGCTGCTCGCCCTGATCTCCGTCTGCCTGGGGCTGGTGTGCGACAGCAGCTGGGGCATGGCGGCGAGCGTGGTCCGGTCCTGGTTCGCGCGCTCGCCGCGCCGGTATGAACTCGTCGGCGGTGCCGGCGGCCTGGCGATGATCGGCGTCGGGGTCACGGTCGCGTTCACCGGGCAGGGCAAGTAAGACCGGGCGGATCGGCCGGGGCGGCGGGCGGTTCGTAGACTGGGCCGGTGGCATCAGTGACAGACCCAGAGGTCAGTGCGTTCCTCAGCGCGGGTACCCGGACCGGCAAGCTGGCTTTTACCGGCGGAGACGGCAGGCCGCTGGTAGCGCCTGTCTGGTTCATCGTCGAAGACGGCGCCCTCGTCTTTAACACCGGCAAGAACACGGCCAAGGGCAAGGCGCTGGCGCGCGATCGCCGGGCGACGCTCTGCGTCGACCTGGAGGAGCCGCCGTTCGCCTTCGTGCAGGTCCAGGGCGAAGCCGAACTGTCGGAGGATCCCGCCGAGCTGGTGCGCAGCGCCACCGCGATCGCGGGCCGCTACATGGGGCACGACCAGGCCGAGGAGTTCGGCAAGCGCAACGGCGTTCCCGGCGAGCTGGTGGTCCGGCTCCGCCCGACCAAGGTCATCGCCGTCTTCGACGCAACCGCCTGAGCCCAGAAACCGCCGCCAGCTAGCGGGCCAATTCAAGCACCCGGCCGGCCAACTCGACCGCGTGATCGACGCTGCTGGCCCGGTCCCGGTAGGTCAAGTCGACAAAGGCGTGATCGACCGCCGCTACGTCATGCGCACGCCGGATTACATCGGCAATGCTGTCGACCGAGTCGCCGCTCTGGGTGTTGACGCGGAGAATGACGTCCAGCTCATCCGGGTCCCGACCGGCTCGCGCGGCGGTATCTCGCACCTGGCTGATGGAGGCGGCAAAAGCGGTCGGGTCGAAGGAACCGGGCATTGCCGCTGGTATGAAACCGCTGGCGCGCTCTGCTGTCCGGCTGATGCTGGCCGGCGTATACGCGGGCAGGTAGATAGGCGGGCCAGGCCGCTGCACGGGCTTAACGTCGACGTAGCTAGCGGGGGTGTCCCAGAAAGTGCCTTTGTGCTCGACGGGGTTGGTGCCCCAGAACGCCAGCAGCGCGTCGAGACACTCATCGAGCCGGGCACCGCGCTCCCGGATCGGTATGCCCAAGGAGCTGTACTCCTCGGGGGACCAGCCGACACCGAGGCCGACGATCAGCCGGCCTCCGCTGAGCTGGTCGATGGTGGCGAGGGAACGAGCGAGCAGCGCCGGCGCATACCAGGGCGCGATCAGCATGCTGCTCCCAAGGAGCGGCCGCGTGGTGACAGCGGCAGCGACTGTCAGCACCGCGAACGGATCCAGCCCGGCCCGGAACTCCTGCGGAAACGCTGTGGTACCCGGATAGTTGATCACCGGGTCAACTGGCGCCAGCAGCCGGTCGCCCACCCATAGGCTGTGCGCTCCCATCCTCTCGGCTTCGCGCGCGAATAGCGCGATGCCTTCCGGATGGTGCGCATGACTGCCGAACTGCGGCAGGTTGAAGCCGATCCTCATGCCGTGGGCCCCCTGTCCGCATCGCCGGCCTGGCCAGTCAGCCGGGACAAGGTGCCTTGCGCCTGCTCGCGCAGGGCCGCCTGCGCGGGAGCGGGAATGCCGCCGAGAACGATCGCTACCTCCTCCGGCGTGCCGACTTGATCCAGGAATCCGACCAGGAGGTGCGTTCCCACCGGAGGTGTTCTCGCGATGA
>Ga0210385_10002594_pt1 | contig 10888 bp, 10 predicted proteins | sample IncBWH26OmetaG_FD_160107 | JGI IMG/M metagenome (GOLD analysis project Ga0210385, IMG submission 160107) | Forest soil microbial communities from Barre Woods Harvard Forest LTER site, Petersham, Massachusetts, United States - Inc-BW-H-26-O ... | reverse complement strand
TCATCCAACCGCCAGTTTATTTCAGGAGTACCCGATCGATGGCCACCTCTGCTGCCGTCAAGGAAGACGAAGCCCCCGCGACGAAATTTGCCAAGGATCAGCTCAAGGCCATCATCGAGCGCATCGAGCGGCTGGAAGAGGAAAAGAAGACCATCTCCGACGACATCCGCGATGTCTATGCGGAGGCCAAGGGCAACGGTTTCGACGTCAAGGCGCTGCGCACCATCGTGCGTCTTCGCAAGCAGGACGCCAACGAGCGGGCTGAAGCCGAGACGATACTGGAAACCTATATGCAGGCGTTGGGAATGCTGTGAAACTCCTCATCGTGAGGAGATGGCGGCTTAGTGCAGCGAGGCCGTGCGCAAGAAGGGCTGCACTGTCAGCGGAGCCAACGCCGGCCCGCTGAAGTGGTCAGTGCCCGGGCCCGCTTGCGGATCGCTTGAGAAGCCCATCACGACCACGGCTTGCGGCTTGACGAACTGTGCGCTCAACAGCGTCATGTTAGCATCGCCGAGCACGGTCACCGACATCGACGTGCTCGCGCTCGGCGCCAGCATCATGATGCGCATCCAGATATCGTCGCTGGCCTTCGACGCGACGATCCGCGTGGAGGTGGCCACCACGCCGTCATGTCCTTTGTCCTGGCCCTTGGCAGCGACGGGTGTGAGGTCGTTTGCGGCCACCGGGTTGCGGTTGGCTGAAGCGGGGCGCGCATTGCGCGTAGCGGGCGCGTTGGTGCGATCAGCCTGCGGGGACGCCGCCGGTGCGTAAGCCAGCGCCTGGTAGGCGGCCGGAACGCTCGAGGTCGATTGCGGGTCGGTGGACGCCAACGCCTGACGGGCACTGATGGCTGCGACCTGTGCCGGCGTGGCCTGCTTCGGCGCGGCCGGCATGTCGTCCCAGAAACCGCGTGCGTTGATGATGTCAGCCGGAGTTTCCGGCTTTGCCTCAGGCTTGTCCGAGGCAGCGGGCTGTTTCGGTTTGGCAGGCTGTACGATCTGCATGTCGGCCGAGGCCAGTTGCAGCGTCGTGCTTGCCGGCTTCCCACGCGGCATGGGTATGGCGTCGGCGAGCTTGGCTGAGGCCACCTGGGTGGCGGGAGAGGCCTTGTCCTGGACCGGAGCAGGACCTTCCTCATCGTCGTCGTTCGATTTGCCGCTGAACAGACGGGTCAACAGGTTGGGCTTGCTTACCGTGGCCCGACCATCATCCTCGCCACGCTGCTCGATCTCGGCGCGGGCAAGCTCATATCCCTTCAGCGGCGTACCATCGGAAGGGACATGGACGGTGCGCCCGTCAGGGAACACGCGCGCGAGCTGGTCGTGGGTCATGCGCGGCCAGTGGCGGATATTTCCGGTATCGAGATGCACGAACGGCGAACCAGATGTCGGGTAGAAGCCGACGCCACCGCGCTGCAAGCGCAGGCCGGCGTATCGGATCTGCTCAAGCGGCACATCCGGGATGTAGAAATCCATCGCATGGCCGAGCATGTGCTGGCTGAAGCGCGCCACGCCGGTATGGGCGGAGCGGCGGCGGAGCATGGCGTTGGTCTCGGGGGAACGGTAGGCGGAGATGATCTGGATCGGCTTCTTGCCGTCAACGTCGCGATAGACTTCCCAGAGGATATCGAACAGATGGCGATCCATCGTCGTCTGTTCCTGGGTACGCCAGTCGCGCAGGAAATGGTTGATTTGCTTCAAGGCCTCTTCGTCGAACCGGCCCTCGCGCTTGAAGGTGACGGTGAGGTCTTCGCCCGAATGGGTGTGGTGGAATGACAGCGTGCGGGTTTCGTTAACGGCGCTCGCATCGTGGACCGAGCCGATTCCCGCCAGCAGCAGCACCGAGGTCAACCCGAGCTGATATCCGGCCTTCGGCAGAGACGACAAAGTGAATTGGCGTGCGAAACCGGTCAGCAATTAATCAACCCACCCCAATCAGATGACCGAGCGTTAACTCCTTCGCGACCCCGTGTGGCGAAAGAGGGTAAATGCACTCTTAACGCGGGAGGGTTAAGCAGGATTTAACCCCTCCCCCCAAATCCACCTCGAACTAACCCGTCGAGTGTGGCGAAAAAGAGCCATTGGTTAAGGCTGGATGGAGAATGGTTAACGTTAAAAGGCCCCGCCGGAGGGCGAGGCCTTTGATCTAACTCGGTAAATTTGGCTCACGGGTCAGCGTTGATAATACGACTGCCCCTGCTGCGGCTGGAGCCGCCGACGGCCGGGAGGGGCCGGATAGGCCTGGCTGGAGCCGCCGAACAGCCGCTCGAAGAACGACGGCCCTGACGACGACGAGAACGAATTGTCGCTCGCTATCCGCAGATCGCCGGCCGGGCGCACATAGTTCGGCTGGGAGTGGGCGATCACGTTCTCCAGGTCCTTCTTGCTGCCACGGAGCAGCGACAGCATGATCGCATCGCGGCCGTAGACGTCCTTGCGGAGCTGGAGATTGCCTTCGTCATCCACGAAGGCGGTCTGGTAGGTGATGTTGACCGGGATCGGCGTCGGGAATTTCAGGTCGATCTCGCTCGAGCCGTACATGCTCTTGATTTTTTCCGGGGTGTAGTGCGCGTTCGGCTCGGTGATGTTGAGCAGGACCGAAGCGTATTGGTCCGGATTCTGCACCCGCATGCAGCCGTGGCTGAAGGCGCGGTCTTCCTTGGCGAACAGGTTCTTGTCCGGCGTGTCGTGCTGATACACCAGGAACTTGTTCGGGAAATTGAAGCGGATGCGGCCGAGCGCATTTCGTTCGCCGGGCGGCTGCGAAATGTGGATGCTGCCGTCGCGGTTGTGCTCCAGCTTCAGTCCCATGCGCTCGAGCACGGTCGGGTCCTGCTGAAGGGCCGGTAGATATTCGTTGTAGATGATCGACGGCGGCACGTTCCAGGTCGGGTTGACGGTGATGAACTTCATCGTCTCCGTCAGGAGCGGCGTCGCATGAATGCCGGGCTGGCCGGTCACGACCCGCGTGGTCCAGACCTGCGCGCCGTTCTGCATCACCTTGAGCGTATAGTCGGGGATGTTGAGAATGACATATGCGTCGCCGATCGCCGGCGCACCGAGATCGCGCGGCAGCCAGCGCCAACGCTCCATGTTGACGACCACCGTATCGATCTGACGGTCGCGCTTCGGGCTGTTGATGGCCTTGACGGTCCTGTCGTCGAGCACGCCGGTCGGCTTCAGTTCGGCGGTCACCTGGAACTTGCGGACGGCTTCCGCGACCTTGGCGTCGTAATGGCGGTCGTCGGGGTTTTCGGTGATGCCGAGCTTGGCGCGCAGTTGCGGCACGCGGTCATCTTCCACTTCAACCGCGGGCTGGTTCTTCCGCGCCTGGGTGAACTTGAGCATTGGGCCATCGGCGATCTGCACCACCGGTCCGTCGCCCTGGCCGCGCAATTCGGCGAGCTTCTTCTTCAAGGCCCGATAAAGCTTGTGTGGTGGATTGTAGCCGTCGAGGGCAAGCGAGGCGTCTTTCGCCGAGGTGACGTTGGCGAGCACTTCCGTCGGGTCTGTCGGATGTTCCGGATATTGAATGTCGCCGGACACCTGCGACCAGTGCATCCGGCCGCTCTGGGCATGGCGCGCATAATCGAGCATGCTGGCTGTCAGCTTCAGGTCTGAATCCGCCAGCGCATCGGGAGAGGTCGCCGCGGCAAAATCGGGAATGGGATAGTCCGACGGATTCAAGCCGTCGGAGGCGGCGTCTTTCAGCCGGGCGACGACGCCCTTGGCGCTGTCGGTCAGCTTGCCGCCTTGCGTCCAGACCGGTGCGAAGTCGCGCGCGGTGTAGAATTTTTCGACGGCGGTCCGCTCCGCCTTGCGGTCGAAATAGCGCTGCGCCCTGGCACCGAACGCCTCGCGCAACTTGTCGGCAACCGGCTGATCCTCGGCTGCGACATTGCTGGCGGCTTTGACGGGTTCGGGCGATGAAGCCGTCGCGGCGGGGGCTGGCGTCTGTGCGGGGGCTACGGTTGCAGTGTCGTTCTTGCCGGGTTCGACCTTGGCCGCCTCTTCCTTCGCAGGCTCGACCTTGGCGGGCTCTGAAATCGGAGCCGTGGCGACATCGGCGGGCTTGGTGGCCGGCGCTGTTTGCTCGGCTGCCTTGTTCGTGTCTGCCTTGGCCGCGTCGGTGGATGGGGTGTCGGGCTTGAAATCGGCGGCCGTCGGCGGCGGGACGTTGGCGGGCTCGGGGCGGGGAACCGCCGCGTCAATCGCCAGTTCGGCAGCGGAGCTGCGCGGAGTATCGCTCTGCGCGAATGCCGAACTCGCCGACACCGTGAGGAAGGTCGCCGCGACCGTCATCAAGACGCGGTCATACCCAGCACGGTTCTTCCAACAATCACGCATCATTCACACCCCTTGGGTGAGCTGCCCCGCTCGGAGCAGCTTTGGTTTGTTCGTCAAAGCTTTCGCGAAAGCGCCGACCTGATCGGATTCTGAAGCTTATTGAGTTGAAATTGTGCTCCAGAGTTCCAGTTTTGGCATGGCCGCCGCAAATGATTCATACGCGAACGATACACGGGGCCCCCTCATGCGGCCAGCTGCGCTATGGCAACTCACGACAAACTGACTTCATCATGTCCTGCTGCATCGGCTTCAACAAGATTCTTGCCATGCGAGCTGCCATTTGTCTGTCACTTGCGGGCAACGGTTCAAAAGGTTCCGTTACCTGGAATTTCGGTCGCTTCATCCGTGCGTTACGAGTGACGCATCCCTATCAAGCTTTATCCTGCCTGATCCGTTCCGTCGCCCGCGGAGTCGGCTGCTTCTTCGTCAAGCTTGCGATAGAGCGTCGAGCGGCCGATTTTCAGGCGGCGCGCCACTTCCGACATCTGTCCGCGGTAATGCGAAATCGCGAAGCGGATGATCTCGCTTTCCAATTCCTCCAGCGGCCGGACTTCGCCGTTATTCGTCAGCATCGAAAGCGTGCCCGAAGCCGGAAGCGGTGCGATTGGTATTTCGTTACCATTGACTGCGGCGGCTGCCGTCGAGTGGAAACCCTGCTCGACGATCAGGGGCTCGCCATGGGCCGCTGTTGGCGGCGACGGCATTGCCGCTGTTTGCGGGAAGTCCGGCAGAACAAGCTGATCGCCCTCGCTCATTACGACGGCACGGTAGACCGCGTTCTCAAGCTGGCGGATATTGCCCGGCCAATCCAGTTGCGACAGGTGCGCCATCGCTTCGCCGCTGACGCCGGTGATGTGGCGGTTTTCCTCGGCGCAGAAGCGGGCGAGGAAATGCCGCACCAGATGCGGAATGTCCTCCCGGCGGATCCGCAAGGGAGGAACGGTGAGCGGCAACACGTGAAGCCGATAGAACAGGTCCTCGCGGAAGTGCCCGCTTTTGACCCGGTCGAGCAATTTGCGGTTGGTTGCGGACACGATCCGCACATCGACCTTCACCGGCTTGCGCGCGCCGACTGCCTCGACCGTCCCCTCCTGCAACGCGCGGAGCAGCTTGACCTGCGCGGAGAGCGGCAGTTCCGAGACTTCATCGAGGAACAGCGTGCCGCCGGAAGCTTCGACGAATTTTCCGGTGTGGCGTTCAGTCGCGCCGGTGAAAGCTCCCTTTTCGTGGCCGAATAGAATCGACTCGACGAGGTTGTCGGGGATCGCGCCGCAATTGACGGCCACGAATGGCTTCGATTGACGCTCGCCGCTGCCGTGGATAGCGCGAGCGAACAATTCCTTGCCGACCCCGGATTCGCCCTCGATCAGCACCGGAATGGTCGAGGCCGCCGCCTTTTTCGCCGTCCGCATCACCCCCGCCATCGCCTCGCTGCGGGTGACGATGTCGGCGAAGGTCAGCCGGCCTTCGCGGCTGTGGCGGATACGCTGCAACTCGCCCTTCAGCGCGCTGGTGGTCAGTGCATTGTGCAGGCTTACCTGCAGCCGTTCCATGCCGACCGGCTTGACGACAAAGTCCTGGGCACCGGCGCGCATCGCCGACACCACATTGTCGATCCCGCCATGAGCGGTCTGCACCACGACAGGGACGGAGAGGCCAGCTTCACGAATTTTGGCAAGAACGCCCATGCCGTCGAGGCCGGGCATCACGAGGTCGAGCACGAGGGCATCGATCACGGGCGCATCGGGCGCCGTCAACAGTGAGATCGCGGCGTCGCCGGAATCGACCACGACGGTTTCATAACCGCATTTTTGCACCATATTCTCGACCAGGCGGCGTTGCACGGCATCGTCGTCGGCGATCAAAATGGTGGCAGGCATGGTGTTCCTCATACGCAACAACTATCTGTCTCGAATCGGGGCACTCTGGCCGACGTCGATTAACGCCTGCTTAAACCTTGCCCCGCCGTTGTGATCGAATACAGGTTTCGAACAAGATGACCTCGCGCACCGCCTCCGCCCTTCGCAAATCGACCACTCCACGCAAGACGAATTCCAGGAAAGCCTCCTCCTCATCCGGGGGGGACAAGCTGCCGGAATGGAATCTTTCCGATCTCTATTCGGCGATCGACGCGCCGGAAGTGACGCGCGACCTGGACAGGTTGGATGCCGAATGTGTCGCGTTTGAGAATGACTACAAAAGCAAGCTCGCCGAGCGGACGGCGGAAGAGGGCGGCGGGCGCTGGCTTGCGGGGGCCGTAAAGCGCTATGAGGCGATCGATGATCTTGCCGGCCGTCTCTCTTCCTATGCGGGACTGGTGCATGCCGGTGACAGCGTCGATGCCGTGATTTCGAAATTCTACGGCGATGTCTCCGAACGGCTGACAAATGCCTCGGTGCATCTGTTGTTCTTCGGGCTTGAGCTCAACCGGATCGACGATGCGGTGATCGAGAGTGCGATGGGCGCGGCGGAGCTTGCGCATTATCGTCCCTGGATCGAGGACCTGCGCAAGGACAGGCCATATCAACTGGAAGACCGCGTCGAGCAGCTGTTTCACGAAAAGTCCCAAAGCGGATATGCCGCCTGGAACCGGTTGTTCGACCAGACCATCTCGTCCTTGCGTTTTAAAGTGTCTGGCAAAGAGCTCGCGATCGAGCCGACGCTCAGCCTGTTGCAGGACCGCGACGGTACGAAGCGTAAGGCCGCGGCCGAGGCGCTGGCCAAGACCTTCAAGGCCAACGAGCGGACGTTTGCGCTGATCACCAATACCCTGGCGAAGGACAAGGAAATTTCCGACCGCTGGCGCGGCTTCAAGGATGTCGCGGATTCGCGCCATCTGAATAACCGCGTCGAGCGCGAGGTGGTCGATGCTTTGGTCGGTGCGGTCCGTGCGGCCTATCCGACGCTCTCGCACCGTTATTATCGGCTCAAGGCCGGCTGGTTCAAAAAGAAGAAGCTGCCGCATTGGGATCGCAATGCGCCATTGCCTTTTGCCGCCTCGGGTTCGATCGACTGGCTCGATGCCAAGAACATGGTGTTGTCGGCCTATCGCGGTTTCTCGCCGGAAATGGCCGGGATTGCCGAGCGTTTTTTCACCGATCGCTGGATCGATGCGCCGGTGCGGCCGGGCAAGGCGCCGGGCGCTTTCTCGCATCCGACCACCCCATCGGCGCATCCCTATGTGCTGATGAACTATCAGGGCAAACCGAGAGATGTGATGACGCTTGCCCATGAACTCGGCCACGGCGTGCACCAGGTGCTCGCGGCCGGGAACGGCGCGCTGATGGCGCCGACGCCGCTGACCTTGGCGGAAACCGCCAGTGTGTTCGGCGAAATGCTGACCTTCCGCCGGCTGCTCGGCGAGACCAAGAGCGCCAAGCAGCGCCAGGCGCTGCTCGCCGGCAAGGTCGAGGACATGATCAACACGGTGGTGCGGCAGATCGCATTCTATACCTTCGAGCGTGCCGTCCACACCGAACGCAGAGGCGGCGAACTGACCGCCGAGCGCATCGGTCAACTCTGGCTCAGCGTACAAAGCGAGAGCTTAGGCGCGGCGATCGATATCCGCCCCGGCTATGAAAATTTCTGGATGTACATTCCGCACTTCATCCATTCACCGTTCTACGTTTACGCCTATGCCTTCGGCGACTGCCTCGTGAACTCGCTCTACGGCGCCTATGAAAACGCCCAAAGCGGTTTTGCCGAACGCTACCTCGCCATGCTGTCGGCCGGCGGCACCAAGCACTATTCCGAGTTGCTCAAGCCGTTCGGGCTCGATGCCAAGGACCCCCAATTCTGGAACGGGGGGCTATCGGTCATTTCGGGCATGATCGACGAGCTGGAGGCGATGGGTTGAGAGGGGCGTAAAACGTTTGTTGAACGCGGCTTTTGGGTGTGTTATACGTTTGTATAACGGAGTGGACCCAAGAGCGGTAACATGAGCGAAAATCGGAAAGAATTTCAGGCCGGCACTGGCACCCTCCAGGTCCGGAAAATCGGCAATTCCATCGGCTTTATCCTGCCAAAGGACACGGCGGCCCGGCTCGATTTGAAAGAGGGCGACCGGTTGTTTCTGCTCGAGCAGCCCGGTGGCGGCTTCGTCCTGACCCCGCATGATCCGGATTTCGAGCGGACCATGGAGATCGCCGACGAGATCATGGACAAATATCGCGACACCCTCGCAGCACTCGCCAAATGAGCGAGGCGCCGGAGCCGCTTTGGATCACATACGAGCAAGCCATCGCCATCCATAGTCGGCAACTTCGCCGCTTTGGCGGGGCACCGGGCTTACGTGACGAAGGGATGCTGAGGTCGGCCCTGGAACGTCCCGTCAACAAATGGGCCTACGAACAGTCGCCACTGGCTGAGCTCGCGGCGGCCTACGCCTTTGGGCTCGCGAAGAACCACGCTTTTATCGACGGCAACAAGCGGATCGCCTTCATGGCGATGATGGTATTTCTTCATAAAAATGGCGTGGCCTTCGCACCCGCCCCGGCGCTGGCGACGAAAATTATTCTGGCCCTTGCCGCCGGTGAGGTCAGCGAGGAAAGCCTTACCCGCTGGATCAGGGACAATTGGCCAGCCGAATAAACTCTTCAGCCGGGCAAAAGCTGTCCATGCGGCGTTGCCCTGCCTTGCGGTTTGCGGTAATTCCACGGCTAATCGACTGGCGCTGAGATTCACTGGGGATAGAGATGGCAGACCATAGCGAAGTGGCCTACACGACCGCGGACGGCAACGATTACGTGGCCCATGAGCAGACCTATGAGGGCTTCATCAAGCTGGTGAAGTATGGCTCCGCCGCCGTCATCTTCATCGTCGCCATGATGGCGATCTTCCTGACCTGACGCCTGCTCGCGCCGCCAAAGGGAGGCGCGATTTTGAGACAAAGCTCGCCGTGAACCGGCGTTGGTGGTTGCAAGGCCGGTGTCGGATTTGCAAAGCTAGCGCGGCAAATGACGCCTGCGAGTTTTCCGCGCCGCCGGAGGCCCCATGAAGATTGCCGTCGCCAAGGAAATCGATCCCGCCGAGCCGCGGGTCGCCATTTCGCCCGACACGATAAAAAAATTCAAGGCGCTGGGGGCCGAGGTCTTCGTCGAGCCGGGCGCCGGGATCAAGTCCGGCCTGCCGGATTCGGAGTTCACTGCCGTCGGTGCCACCGTGGCTGCGGACGCGCTCAAGGACGCCGACATCGTCATCAAGGTGAAGCGGCCGGAGGCTTCCGAACTTGCTAACTACAAGCGCGGCGCGCTGGTCATCGCCATCATGGACCCCTACGGCAATGACGCCGCACTGAAGGCGATGGCGGATGCCGGCGTCTCGGCTTTTGCGATGGAGTTGATGCCGCGCATCACCCGCGCCCAGGTGATGGACGTGTTGTCCTCGCAGGCGAACCTGGCCGGTTACCGCGCGGTGATCGAGGGGGCAGAGGCCTTTGGCCGCGCCTTCCCGATGATGATGACGGCCGCCGGCACCGTGCCAGCGGCGAAAGTCTTCGTGATGGGCGTCGGCGTCGCCGGCCTGCAGGCAATCGCGACCGCGCGGCGTCTCGGCGCCATCGTCACCGCCACCGACGTACGCCCGGCCACCAAGGAACAGGTCGAAAGTCTCGGCGCGAAGTTCCTTGCCGTCGAAGACGAGGAATTCAAGAACGCGCAGACGGCCGGCGGCTACGCCAAGGAGATGTCGAAGGAGTACCAGGCCAAGCAGGCTGCGCTCACCGCCGAGCACATCAAGAAGCAGGACATCGTGATCACGACCGCTTTGATCCCGGGCCGCCCGGCGCCAAAGCTCGTCTCGGCCGACATGGTCAAATCGATGAAGCCCGGCTCTGTGCTGGTTGATCTTGCGGTGGAGCGCGGCGGCAATGTCGAGGGCGCGAAGGCCGGCGAAGTCGCCGAGGTCGATGGCATCAAGATCGTCGGCTACACCAACGTTGCGGGCCGCGTTGCGGCCTCGGCCTCGAGCCTTTACGCGCGCAACCTGTTCAACTTCATCGAGACCATGGTCGACAAGGCTAACAAGGCGCTGGCCGTGAACTGGGACGATGAGCTGGTCAAGGCGACCGCGCTGACCAAAGATGGCGCCGTCATCCATCCGAACTTCCAGCCGAAATAGGAGGAGAAGCCATGGAGCATCTCGCGCAGGCCGTCGATCCCTTCGTGTTCCGGCTGTCGATTTTCGTGCTTGCCGTGTTCGTCGGCTATTTCGTGGTGTGGTCGGTGACGCCCGCGCTGCATACGCCGCTGATGAGCGTGACCAACGCGATCTCCTCGGTGATCGTGGTTGGTGCGCTGCTCGCCGTCGGCGTCGGAATGATTTCCTCAGGCTCGGGCTGGGCGCGCGGTTTCGGTTTCGTCGCGCTGATCTTTGCGTGCGTGAATATTTTCGGCGGCTTCCTGGTCACCCAGCGCATGCTCGCGATGTACAAGAAGAAATCGAAATGAGCGGCAATCGACTCGGGCTGAACGGGCAAACGGGGGACCTGAGATGAGCGCCAATCTCTCTGCAGTATTGTATCTCGTGGCGGGCGTGCTGTTCAT
>Ga0210385_10002592_pt1 | contig 10891 bp, 10 predicted proteins | sample IncBWH26OmetaG_FD_160107 | JGI IMG/M metagenome (GOLD analysis project Ga0210385, IMG submission 160107) | Forest soil microbial communities from Barre Woods Harvard Forest LTER site, Petersham, Massachusetts, United States - Inc-BW-H-26-O ... | reverse complement strand
ACCCCGGCGGGGGCGCCTCCCGGCGAGGCGCGGCCCGGCGCACCCCGGCGCGGCCCGGCCCGGCCGTGCACGCCGGCTTACGCGCGGCCGTCTACCGTGGCGTTGTAGACGCTCACCTGGTACGTGCCTTGCGAGGTCGGCGGCAGCTTGGTGAACCAGATCAGCACGTACCGCGCGCTCGCCGGGGAGGTCAAAGGCACCCGCACCGTGCCACCCACGTCAGACACGCTCGCCGCGGTGGACATGTCGCCGAGGACCGCGGTGTCGCCGACGCGCACCTGGACGTCCGTGCCCACCGTGTCGCCGAGGACCAGGCCCACGCTGGAAACCGACACCGCCTGGCCCATGTCCAGCAGGATGCCGGTGCCCGACTGCAGGTTCCCGAACTCAGGCGTCGCGTACCACGAGCTGTACCACGCTCCGCCGCCGTCGACCACGCGCGACACGATTCCTGGGTTGTCGCCGTCCGACGTCCCCTCCGGTCCGAACGCCGCCGCGCTCGCCACCGTCAGCGTCTGCGCCGAACTCCCGCCCGGGGACGACGCCGGGGACGACGCCGGGCTGCTGGGGCTCAAGCTCGTGGCCGGGGATGACGGAGTCACCGGGGAAGAGGGCGTCGCGGCCGAGCTCGCCTTGGCCTTCGGCGAGGCGCTCGGCCCGCCGCTCAGCGCTCCCCCGAAGATCAGGGCGTAACCGGCGAGCACGACGAACACGACGAACAGGCCGCCGAGCGCCAGGCGCCATTTCCTGTTCACCGCCCTCACCGGTGCCGGCCGCCCCGTCCCTCGCGTGCCGACGGTCCTCACGGACATCCTCCCAGACCCTTACCGACCCAATTCCCCCGTCAAAGACTTTCCCACGTCCCGCCGCCGCGTCCACCCGAAGCCGCGCTTTGAGGAAAAAACACATCATTCCGAACGTACGCGTGGTGACTCCCGCAAACCCTACCTCCCGGGACGGTCGCCGACCCCGGCTACGGCGAGCACTTCCGCCGGCGTCATGAAGCCCGGTGCCCGCCGCTCCGCGGCGGCCTGGTTGGCCAGCCGCTGCAGCGCCTCGTTGACCAGCGTCGGCACGCCGTACTCCCGGCCAAGCAGCACGATCTCGCCGTTCAGGAAGTCGGCCTCGATCGTCCCCGTCCCCCGGGTGAGGCTCTGCCAGGAGGAGCCGCCCGTCCGGGCCGAGCCGTTGACCGGCTCGACGCGGACGCGGTCGCCGCGGAACTCCGCGAGTTCGGCCGGGGTGGCGTAGGCGATCCCGGCGGCGCCGAGGACCGCGGTGCCTTCCGCGCGGGTGAGCCGGTGCAACTCGGCGGCGGCCAGCGACTCCGGAGCGTCGCGGAAGCCCGAGTGATCACGGCCACACAGCGCCTCGATCGCGTTGTTCAGGTTGTCGAGCAGCTTGGCGTACTTCCAGCGCATCACGTCCGCCCTGACCGGGGCGACGAACCGGCTGCCCGCCAGGTCCGCGCCGATCCGCTTGGCCGTCGGGTCGGTTCCCGACGGGTACCGGCCGACCCCTAGCACGCCCGCGAGCGGCGTGCCCTGCGCCTCCACCGTGCCGGGTTCGAGGTGGGTGGCGGGCAGCCAGACGTACATGCCGTACACGTGCCGGAAGCGGCGGAGCGCGAAGTGCTCGCTCGCCACCCCGTTCTGCGCGCAGACGACGGGAAGGACCTCGGCCGCCGTTGTGCCGAGGCGACCGCCCCTAGGCCCTGTGGCGTCCGGCGGCCCGGCCGCGGCCACGGGCTGCCGCGCCCACTCGGCCAGCAGCGCCGCGGCGTCCTGGGTCTTCGTCGCGAGGATCAGCACGTCGTCGCGGCGCAGCCCGACCTCGGAGGGACCGCCCACCGCCTCGATGTCCAGCACGTCCGTGCCGAGCGGGGTCGCCAGCCGCAGCCCGTCCCCGCGCAGCGCGTCCAGGTGCGCGCCCCGGGCCACGAGCACGACCTCGTGGCCGCCCTGGAACAGGCATCCGCCGATCGTTCCGCCGATCGCGCCGGCGCCGATAATGATGTACCGCATTCGCCCCATTTTGGCATGACCGCCCGCCGCTCAGCCGCGGGCGGCCAGCAGTTGGCACGCGATGGCCGCGGCGGCCACCACGTTCAGCGAGTCCACCCCGGCGCGGCGCGCCGCGGGACTCATCGGGATGCGGACCGCCTCGTCGGCCGCACGCAGCCACCGGGAGGAAAGCCCGTCCCCCTCGGTTCCGAGCAGCAAGGCAACCCGCTCGGCGTCACCGCGCAGCGCCGCGCCGATCGGGGTCGCCCCCTCGTCAGGGGTGAGCGCGAGGACCCGGAAGCCGGTCTCCTTGAGCGCGGCCAGGCCGTCGAACCACTCGGTCATCCGGGCGTACGGGATCGCGAACACCGCGCCCATCGAGACCTTGACCGACCGCCGGTACAGCGGGTCGGCGCAGCGCGGGGACAGGACCACCGCGTCCACGCCGAGCGCGGCGGCGCAGCGGAAGATCGCGCCGACGTTGCCGTGGTCCACTAGGTCCTCGAGGACCACGACCCGGCTCGCGTCCCGGATCACCGCCTCGACGGCCGGCAGCGGCTTGCGGCCGAGGGAGGCGAGCGCGCCGCGGTGCACGCGGTACCCGGTGATGCCCTCGGCGACCTCGTCGGGGACCACGTACACCGGCGCGTCGGCGTCGCCCAGGCCGAGCCCGGGCAGGTCGCCTAGCCGGCCGCGGCCGAGCAGCACGGAACGCACCGGGTATCCCGCGGCGACGGCGCGGCTGATGACCTTGGAGCCCTCCGCGATGAACAGCCCGTGCTCGGCCTCGAGGCGCGTCCGCAGTCCAACGTCCGTCAGCCGCGTGTAGTCGGCGAGCCGGGGGTCGCCGGCGTTGTCGATCACTACGGTCCGTGGCACGCCCCCAGTGTGACGCGGGTGGGGTGGCGGAGGCGCGACGGGTCCGTTCGGAAGGAAAATAACGAAGAAATGAAACTTGTGAGGAAATAGACGCGTATATGGGAGTCTGCCCGCGTGGCTGGCGCCTGGGCCGGCCATGACTGCGGGAGCGGGGCGACTTCCACGATGAAGATCCGGACATTGCTGGCGGCGGGCGGTGTCGCCGCGGTCGCAGCCGCCACGGCCCTGGCGGTGCCGTACGTCGCAGGGGCCGCGAATGGCCCCAGGGCCGCCACCGCCGTGCCGCAGGGGCACTCTCAGCCGTCGCCCTCGAACACCTCGGCGTCGGGCACCGCGAACGGACCCGCGGCCGCCACCGCCGTGCAGCAGACCGTCTCCCAGCCGCCGTCGAACACCTCGGTCGCCCCCCGCCAGATCCCCGGCGTCGCCGGCGTCGTCCTCGCGCGCGGGGCGAGCCTCCAGCGCAACGCGGCGCTGGCCCCGGCCGTGACGCCCCCGCCGGCCAGCAGCGCGGCGCCGGCGACCTGCACGGAACCGGACTGCAACGTGGTCTACAACGGCGGCCCGGTGCAGCACACGCCGCACGTGTACATCATCTTCTGGGGTCCCAACTGGACCACGGACACGGCCACCAAGAACTACCTGACCAGCTTCTTCACCGGTCTCGGGAACACGTCGGGCGGGGACACCTGGTCGACGACCGTGGACCAGTACACCGACGGGACCGGCCACCCGGCCTTCGGCACGTCGCTGCTGGCCGGGTCGTGGGTGGACACGAGCGCACCCGAGGCGCTGGTCACCCTCGCCGACCTCGGGACCGAGGCGCTGAAGGGAATCACCGAGTTCGGCATCACCGACGTGAGCGACGCGAACGTCGTCGTCGCCTCGCAGTCGGGCACCTGCTTCGCCCCGCCCGACTCCAGCGACCCCGCGTTCACGTTCGCGGGCAACTGCGGGACGCCGCCGGGGCCGACGAGCCAGGGCTACTGCGGCTTCCACTCCGACGTCCTCGACGGTTCCAGCGCCTACCTGCCGTTCACCAACCTGCCCTACCAGACCGACGCCCAGTCCGGCTGCGGCGAGAACTTCGTCAACAGCGGCTCGGCGGGCACCGACGACGGGTTCAGCATCGTCGCCGGGCACGAGGCGATGGAGACGATCACCGACCCGATCGTCACCGGCACCAAGGCCCAACTGGCGTGGATCGACCTGAACGACGGCGTGAGCGGCGGCGAGGTGGCCGACAAGTGCGCCTGGGGCGGCCGGATCTGGGGCGACAACGACCCGTACGGTGACGTCACGCTGGCCACTGGGAAGTTCGCCGTGCAGAGCCTGTGGAACAACGCGACCGAGAGCTGCGTGATGACGCCGCTCACCGTTACCGCGCCGGCCACGCAGTCGAGCACCCTGGGCAAGGCGGTCAGCCTCCAGGTCAAGGCGAGGACGGGCACCCCCGCCGTGCTGAATTACACGGCGTCCGGCCTGCCCGCGGGCCTGGCCATCAACAAGACCACCGGCCTGATCAGCGGCACCCTGAACGGCGTCACGGCCGGCACGTTCACGGCGAAGGTCACGGTCGCCTACTACAACATCTCGCGCACGGTTAGCTTCTCCTGGAAGGTGGGCTCCGCCACCGGCCAGATGAAGGGGTTCGACTCCAAGTGCCTCGGCGATTACCAGGCCAAGACCACCCCGGGCACCAAGATCGTCATCTGGACGTGTGAGGCCGGCGCCGCGCAGAACATCACCTTCGCGGCGAACGACGAACTCCTCGTGGTCGGCAACTGCGTCACCGGCACGACGACCGCGTTCCTCCAGGTGTGCAAAGGCGCGACCAGCCAGGAGTGGACGCGCCTGTCCAACGGCGAGTACGTCTTGAAGTCGAACGGCGAGTGCCTGACCGACCCGTCCGCGACCAACGGCACCCAGCTGACGCTGGCGGCCTGCAAGAACACCGGCAACCAGCGCTGGGCGCTGCCGTAACCGCGTTCCCGCAAGCGCGTTCCCGTCAGCGCGTTCCCGCTACCCAGACGGAGACGTGCGCGGGCTCGAAGGCCTGGTCGACCGTCTCGGCCAGCTCGTGCTGCACCCTGGGCACGTCGGCGGACGCGCGCATCCGCTCGGCGAACGCGGCGACGACGGCCTCCGCGTCGTAGCGGGCGCGGTTGAAGCGCTTGTCGACGAGCCGCTGGGCCCGCCTGCGCAGCGGGTTGAACAGCACCGCCGCGATCAGCGTCGAGGCGGCCACGGCGACCGACGAGGAGAAGTCGAGCACGTCGGTCGTGAGGGTGACGACGCCGATGTAGACGCCCACGATGAGCCCGGTGACCAGCGCGTAGGACACCGTCCTGCTGATGACCCGGTCGATCTCGTACAGCCGGAACTTGAGGATGCCGATCCCCAGCGTGATCGGTAGCGCGGCGACCCCGAAGGCGAGTATGCCGCTGACGACCGGGCCGGTTACCTCGAGAAGGCCCACCCCGAACGTGATCACGAAGAGGGCCGCGCCGGAATAGAGCCACTTGAGCTGGAGCCGGCGGTCGCCGCGGGACCTGCGGTACTTCGGGATCTGGACGGCGAGCCACACCAGCCAGGAGAGGATCAGGGCGAAGAAGCCGATGTTCTGGATGATGACCCAGAGGAGCCAGAGCGGCTGCGAGGCGGGCGGGTTGTCGATGACTGAGGGATACCCGTCGGCGTCGACGTGCAGGCCTGGTCCGACGGCGGCCGCCACCCACGAGGCGTACAACACCAGCGCCCAGAGAATGCCGCTGCCGAAGAGCAGGCCGCCGACCCGCCGCCAGCGGCCGGAGGGCAGGTGCCCGTCGGGGAAGAGCCACAGCAGGCCCGCGATGAAGACCATCCCCAGCGCCCACCCGGGCTGGAACGCGATCGCGACCCGCCCGAGGGGCAGCGCGCCATGGTGAAGGTGGTAGTCCAGGATCGCGTAGCCGGTGCCGAGGGCCTGCGTGGAGAAGCAGAATCCGGCGGCGAGCATGAGCCAGCCCATCGGGTTGCGCGGCCGCCGGACCGCCACCAGCGTCCCGATCGCCACCGTAGGCAGCAGCGCACACAGCCGCACCAGCTCGGTGATCGAGTAATGGGCCAGCACCATGACCACGATGGCGGCCACGTTGAGCGCGAACACCAGCGCCCCCAGCCCGACGGCGAGCACCGCGGGCCAGCGAGTGAACGGCGCCGGCCCCTGCAAAGGCGGCGCCGTTCTCCCGGCTGCTGTCATTTTTCCCTCTGAACGGGCGCGGCTGACTCCGCGCGCGCCCCCTTGCTGCCTCCCCGCACGACGCGGACGAGCGCGGTCACGGGGGACGCGATCGTCTGCAGCACGCTGCGGACCATTGAGTTGTGCCATACGTCGCCGGCGTGCCGCCACTGCCGTTTGGGATCCACGCAGGTGTTGACGGCGGTGATCGGCGCCACGGGAACCCCGAGCCGTACGCTGAGCGCGCGCAGCGTCGCGACCCAGAACTTGTCTTCCTTGCGGTGCCCGCCCAGCATCATGCCGATCTCGTAGAGCGGGTCGCTGGCCCGCATCAGCACCTGCGCCTGCACGACGGTACCGTCACCGGCGCTTTCGGCCGAGAACGTGATCCAGCCGGCGAACATGTGCCCTTGGGGGGTCATCAGCGTGAAGGACTCGGTGTCGGCGTAGAGGACGAAGACGCCGGTTGACAGCTTCACGCCACCGCCCACGGCCAGGTCGAGCAGGGCGACGTCGCCCGGGTTGATGCCGGTCAGGGCGCCGGCGAACCGGTTGCCTTGAGGCCAGAAATCCGGGAAGTTCGTCCGCCATAGGGCGATCGCGTCGGCCGGGGCTATCCCGGGTCCGACCTCCATCCGGTAGGTCTTCTGCCACATCTTGCCGAAGCCCTGCACCGGGCCGGTGAGCCGCCGTCCCGCGACGTTGGTCCCGCGCACGCCGGCCCGCTGGGCGACCTCGAGCCGCTCGACCTTCGCGGCCCAGCTCGCCGCGTCCCGCGGCTTGCCGGGTGGCACGGATCCTTGCGGCGGCACCGCGGCGTTTTGCGGCACCGTGCCGGGCGGTGGCGCCGCGGCTTCCCGGTGGCTCAGCGCTATTTGCTCGGCCGACGCGACGCCTTCCGGTCCTGCTAGTTCCGCCATGACAGCACCTCGTTCCTTACCTCGCGGCGCCGTCGAGCGCCGCTTCCTCGCTGTCGTAGATGATGATGGCCTCGTCTAGCCGGGTCAGCTCGAAGATCTCCCGGTAGTGGTCGCTCAGGCCGTACGCGGCGAGCTGCTGACGCTGCCGGTTCGCGCGGACGAGCAGGGTCACGAGCATGCCGATGCCGCTGCTGTTCATGTACTCGAGCCCAGCGAAGTTCAGCACCAGCCTGCTCGTCGACGCGCCCGCGGCCTCGTAGGCCGACATCAGCACCGGCTCGCAGGCCGCGGTCACGTCGCCTTTGATGTCGACGACGGCCACGCCGTCGCCCACCCGCCGAACGTCCATGGTTATCCCCGGAACGCTCATCTGTCCCCTCCCCTTACAGTCCCCTTGCGGTGGATTCCGTGCCGTCAGGCGGCAGGTCCAGTTAGCTGGCTGACGGCGTGGTCGAGATCGGGAAAGAGCTCGATGAAATCCGACAGCCGAGTGATATCGAAGATCTCCTGGTAGTGCGCGGACAGCCCGCTGGCCACGACCTTCCTGCGCTCGGCCCTGGCGCGCGCGAGGATGCTCACGATCAGCGCGATGCCGGTGGAGTTGATGTAGACGACCGAGGCGAAGTCGAGCACGACGACACCCAGATCGGTGCCAGTGACGGCGTCTTGGTAGGCCGCGGTCAGCACGTCGGCGGCGGTCCCGTCGACTTCGCCCGACAGTTCAATGACTGCCGCGCCCGGCATCGTGCGGGTCGTGGCGTCACACCTGCTCGTCATGTTCAGCTCCTTCAGGTGCGCTGGTCCGCATGGTCAGCCACACGGTGTGACGCTGACCATCGGTTGTGACTTCCATGGCGTCGACCATGTTGCGGATAAGAAACAGGCCCCAGCCGCGCGGGCTCTGCGCGCCGTCCAGCTTCTTGGCGAGGTCGGGCTCTTCCGCTCCGGCCACCGGATCCGCGTTCGGGCCGCCGCCCTGGTCGCTGATCGCCACGGTGATCTCGTCGCCGTGCTGGATCACTTCCACGTCGACGGGTATCTCCGCGTGATTTCCGTTGCCATGCTCGATGGCGTTCATCGTGGCCTCGGCGACCGCGGTCTTGAGCCGCTCGAGCCGCCCGGCCGGCAGGCCGGCCGACGACAAGCTCGCCGCGACCCGGGTGATCGCGAGGCGCTCGTTGCCCGGTTCGCTCGCGACCGTGAAGGCGTCCAGCCGCCGGGGCGCGGGCTGGGCTACTGATGTCATGAACCGCCTCCTTCGCCTGCGGCGCGGGGCCACGCCGACGGCGAGCGCTGGAGTGATACCAGGGTGATGTCGTCCTCTTGCTCGTAATCGGTGCCCGTGAAGCCGCGGAGCTCGGTCAGGCACAGGTCGATGAGCGCCTCGCCGGAAAGCCCCTTGCTGACCAGCCCGGAGACGCGCGGGAAGCCGAACATCTCGCGGCCGGGCCCGTGTGCTTCCGCCAGGCCGTCGCTGTGTAGCAGCGCGCAGTCGCCCGGCTGGAACTGGAAGGACTTCTCCTCGTACGCCATGCCGGGCATCAGTCCGAGCGGCATGCCGCGCGCCCGCAGTTCGGCCACGCCGTCGCGGGTCCGAACGTACGGGACGTCGTGCCCCGCGTTGGCGAACACCGCCGCGCCGCTGGCCGGGTCGATCACCAGGGCCAGGCAGGTGACGAACATGTGCGCGGGGATGTCGGCGCACAGCAGGTCGTTGACGTGACCGAGCACCGCGCCGGGGGAGACGAGCCGGGGGGCCGCGTCCCGCAGCAGCGCGTGCGTGCTCGCCATCACGAGCGCGGCCGGCACGCCCTTATCCGTCACATCGCCGACGACGAACATGACCCGGCCGTCCGGCAGCTGGATGAAGTCGTAGAAGTCTCCGCCGACCGTCCTGGCCGGGCGGTAGAACGCGGCCACGTGCCAGGACGGCAGCTCGGGCAGGCTCTTGGGCAGGAACTGCTGCTGGATGAGCTGCGCGACCTTCAGTTCCTGCTCGATGCGCTCGCGGTTCCTGGCCTCGGCCTCCTGCTGGCGCACCAGCTGCCCTACCCGCATCGCGGGGGCGGCGTAGCCGGCCAGCGAGTTGAGCAGCCGCAGGTCGTCGGATGAGTAACCGCGCTCCGACATGCGCGGGCCCAGGCTGAGCAGGCCCACCAGGCTGCCAGACGATATGAGCGGTACGACCAGCACCACCCCGGCGGCCTGCAGCGCCTTCAGCGCCGGCGAACCGAGCCGCAAGCCGGTTATGTCGACGGCGCCCGCCGCGCCGAGCAAGTACCCCACGAGCGGGTCGTTGGCGCTGAGCTCGAGGTCGATTCCCGTCGGCACCACGCGCGGGGCCGGCGCCTCATCCGCCGCCCCGGCCTGCGGCTTGCGGCGCAGCCACCCGCGTACCCGGACGGCGCGCCGTCCGCCGCGGTCCGCGGCCTCGTGGTCCCAGCCGGCTCCGTCCGCGGGCTCAAGCTCACCGGCGGGCCAGGCAGCGTCAGGCACAGTAGCTTCCGGGGACGGCCCCGCCGTCCCGCTGCCCCGCTGACTCCCCGTGTCCGTGCGCTGCGGCATGTGATTCTCCGGATCGTGTCGATTCCGACTTGATGCCAGCGTAGGAACAAGGCGGTACGGGATCGTTACGGAAACCGGGCCTGCGCGAGCGACTTTCACGAATTACCGTTACGGTGGCGATGCGGTTCCGTGGAGGGGGGACGCACGAACGAGTTGAGCCTCGGGCTGCTCGGCGCGCCTGTGGTCAAGCGCGCCGGCGCCCCGGTGACCTTTGATACCAGGAAGGCGGTCGCGCTGCTCGCGCTGCTGGCGGTGACCGGCCGCGAACATACCCGCGAACACGTGGCCGACTTGCTGTGGCCGGACGCCGACGAGGCCAAGGCGCGCGGTTCGCTGCGGCGCACCCTGTCAGTGGCGGCCGCGGCCGTGGGCCCTGCGCTCACCATCACCAGGACGACCGTCGGTCTCCAGCCGGAGGCGGTCGACGTGGACGTCCGCGAATTCGAAAGCCTGCTGTCGATGTCCCGCCCGGACGCCGCCGCGCTCGACCGGGCGGTCGGCCTGTACCGGGACGACTTCCTCGCCGGCTTCACGCTGCGCGACTGCCCGGACTTCGAGGACTGGCAGGCTTCGGTGCGGGAGGAGCTCAGGCAGCTGCTCGCCCGCGGGCTGCAACGGCTGGTCGCCGCCTGCGTGGCGGCGGGCGAGCTGGAGCGCGCGATCGGGCACGCCCGCCGGTGGCTCCAGCTCGACCCGCTGCACGAGCCTGCCCACCAGGCGATGATCAGGCTGTACGAGTGGACCGGGCAGCGGTCGGCGGCCATGCGGCAATACCGGTCGCTGGTGCGCGTGCTCGACCGGGATCTCGCGGTCCGCCCGCTGCCCGAGACCACTCAGCTCTACGAGGACGTACGCGCGGGCAGGCTGGCCTCGCCGCCGTTGCCGTTGCCGTTGCCTGCGCCGCCGGGCACCGCGGACCCGGTGGCGACCCTCGACTGGCCGCTGGTCGGCCGGGCCACCGAGCTGACGGTGCTGCGCAACGCGTGGCGGTCCGCCGGGGACCACGGCCGGGCGGTCGCGATCGTCGGGCAGGCGGGCAGCGGCAAGAGCCGGCTGGTCGAGGAACTGCGCGCCGAGGCGGTGGCGGCCGGCGGCACCATGTTGCTGGCCCGCGGCCACGACGGCGAATCGGCGCTGCCGTTCGTGCTGGCGGCCGACCTGCTGCGCAGCGCGCTCGACGTGTGTCCGGAGCTGCCCGATCTGCTGCCCGCGCAGACGATCGCGATGGCCGGGCGGCTGGTTCCCGGCCTGGCGGACGCGCAGCAGGATCCGAAGGCCCCGGCGCTCGATAGCCCGGCGGCCGT
>Ga0210385_10002591_pt1 | contig 10893 bp, 8 predicted proteins | sample IncBWH26OmetaG_FD_160107 | JGI IMG/M metagenome (GOLD analysis project Ga0210385, IMG submission 160107) | Forest soil microbial communities from Barre Woods Harvard Forest LTER site, Petersham, Massachusetts, United States - Inc-BW-H-26-O ... | reverse complement strand
GCCTGAAATCCGTCGCGCCGGACCGACACCGCGTAGTTGCCCACTGGAACCGATGGCGCATAGAACCGTCCGTCGCTCCCCGTGGTCAGCGTGCGCGTCGCGCCCGTTTCCAGCTGGCGCACCGTGACTGTGGCGCCCGGCAGCGCCGCGCCCGTTGCATCCTGCACCGCGCCGGCGATCGTGCCTCCCACTACCTGCGCATCGATCCGCAGCCATCCACCCAGCAGCACTGCGATGAAGAGAACCTGGAGCTTGCTTCGTTTCATTTCCACTGACCCCCTGAAGTGTTGTGTTGTTCCGGCCTGCGCACCCTCGAGTGAGGGGTGCGCAGGCAGCAGAGACTCTACTTGTGCTCGTTTGCGCTGGAGAAAGAGGTCAACAACAACAACAGCAAGTTCGCCGGGCGGCGCAACCAGGGAGCCATCGATAGGGAGAAAGAATCATCGTTGCATCGGTACCAGAGAATTGGCTCGTTTTGCAGCTGCGCCCAAAAACACAAAAGCCGCGTCAGCAGGAACTGTTGCGCGGCCGGCTCAGAAAGGTGGAGTCAGTTCGAACTCACCCACACGACCGGCGAGGTCCGCAACAACAACCACGCGCAGCCGGGATGACACGAACGTCCATATCGCGACTATAGCCAAAGGGGAAATTTGGGTCAACCGGCTCGGGTCGAAAACAGGGAAGGGAAGAGGGGTTCTACGGCTGCGGGGAATGACTCCGTCGACGCCAGGATACGTTCAGCTCATAGTAGTTCCACCCCACCGTCTCGCCCATCGCCGCAACATTGATGGACTGCCCCAGCCGCGCTAATTTTCGATGATGATGGGTAACGAAAGCCCGGTAAACGAAGTAGTCGGCCGCCACCGTGCTCGCCTCGAACGCGCCCAACCCCGCCTTGTTGTGCACCAGAGCCTGCGGCAACTCCACCTCCCTGCAGTTCGGCGGCTCCGACACGCACTGCACCGTGCTCCTGTAATCGAGAAACCGCAGCGCCGCCGCGGCTCCCAGCAGGCTCCAGTCGTACGCCCCCCATTCCTCCTGCCTCACCGCGGAAGCGTGCGTCGCAACCGGAGCGATCGCCACCGCGTTCGCCTCCCCGCTGCTGTTCGACTTTCGCGCGACTGCATCCGGCGCCTCTACCAGCGCCAGTTGCTGGGCCGTGCCCTCCAGGCTGGAAAAAGACACGACGAGCAGTAGCCAGAAGCGCAGGACCCTCATACTCCCTGCATCGGAGGGATTCGTTTCAGGATTAGAAAGTTCTAATTTTGGCCAGCACAGTTCCAGCTTCAGCCATCGCTTCGACAGGCGCACGCATCGGTGACTGAGATCCGAACAGAAACGGGCGTGCTCTCACGGTTGCCCCTCCTGAGCCGACAAAAGAAAACCCCGTTCCAGCCGGAACGGGGTTGTTGTCCGTTGAGTTCGCGTTTACCGGCCGCGGCCACCGCCGCCGCCGTGGAATCCACCACCGCCATGGAATCCACCGTATCCACCACCGTGGAACCCGCCCCCATCGCCGCCGCGGAATCCACCACGGTAGATACCGCGCCCGTAGAATCCGCCGTAGAAGCCACCGTAGCCACCCCAGCCGAACGGATAGAATCCCCATCCAAACGGACTGTAGAACGGATACGGTCCAAGGAAGGTGTAATCGTACATCCACGGATCCCAGTACCAGCCTGGTGCGTAGCCAGCTCCGTATTCGCCGGCAATCTGCTGGTTGGCCTCAGCCAGATAATCCGATCGCAGGCTGCTCCACTTATACAGATCGCTCTGTTCGGCCTGGTCGGTGTCGAATTTCGCCGATTTCAGGTTGGCGCTCGTGCCTTCGGCCACGTTCAGGTTGTGACCCTCTTTCACCGTCACCCACCTGCCGTTGCCCTTCGCCACCGCCGCTTCGCCCTTGAAAACCATCACCGCTCCGCGATCGGCGTCGAATTCATACAGCCCCGGTTTGATCAGCTGCACCGGAACGTTATCCTCCACGATATGAATCTCGTTCTCCTTGAAGAGCTGATCCACTTCGACTGTCGCGTGGCCATGTTCGACATCCACCACGGTGTTCGTCAGGTCCGGCGAAACCATTTGTGCCGAGCTGTTGTTGCCGAGCCGGAAAAACACCCCAGGTGTCAGCAGGACTTCCGCGTGACCCTCCGTCGTGGCGATCACTTGTCCCGGCGCAACCATCGCCGAGCCCACGGCCTGCTGGCCCACGGGCTGTCCATTTAAAGTCGCCGAGCCTTCAATGTAGTTCAGCGTTCCTGGCACGGCAGAGTTGGGCGCCGGTGCGTTTTGGAGATCCAAAGCGAAAAGAGCCGGTGTAAACAGAGCCGCCAGGGCCATGATGCCGATTGCTTTAACCCTTGGCATGGTCATTATTAACTCCCTGTTCATTAGACCCAGGAACTGGCCAAAGGATTCGCGCGTGGTCAGACCACTCGAGCGGGGAAGTTCCTCATCGGCAGCGCCTTATTTCGACCCGCTCCCGAGGGAAGCGCGCAGCGCCTTTGCCACCGCGCCCGCGATGTCATCCTGCACCATCAGAATGTTTTTCATGGGCTGATCGTAGGTTTCCGACCAAACCACGTACCCGTTGTCCGCGCGCGTCAGCCGCGCATCCACGCGAATCCACGTGCCCGATTTGCGCACGCTCCCGTCCAGCACATAGGCCACACTCAGCGTCTTCGCCATCTCGGCAACCGAGACTCGCTTGCCTTTGAAGAAAAACGACGCCGTCGCCGATGGCACGCGCAATCCTGGAATCCGGCTCAGCTTGTCGATGATCTCCTCCGTGATCCCATCGGCAAACTCCTCTTCCTTCATCCCCGGGGTCAGATCGAGGAAGGGAACGACGGCTACCGATTTCTCCGGCAGAGCTGCAACCGCAGCCGGTACCGTCGACCTCCGCAACGCGACGCGTTCATAGGTCAGATACGCCAGCAGTCCCGCGACGACGGCAACGACAACCACCGCCAGGGCCAGCGTCGTGCGCGAGGCCCGCAGCCGCCTCGTCCTGCTCGAAGCCTCTCCTGCCTCCATCATCGTCGAAGCGGCAGGCTCGTCCTCGCTCCAGGGACTCACCATGGCCACCATGCGATACCCCAGCCGCGGCACCGTCGCGATATAGGCAGGCTGTTTCGGATCGTCGCCCAGCAGCCGCCGCAGCGACGCCACCGCCTGATACACCGAGTCCGGGGTGACGATCACTCCCGTCCACACCTCGCTCAGCAGATCGTCGATGCTCACTACTTCGCCGGCATGCTCGGCCAGGCAAAGCAGCAGCCGCATCGTCCGCGCCTCCAGCCGCGCCGTTTCTCCGTCGCGCGCGATTTCCCCCCGCGTCGGATCCACGCGCCAAGCGCCAATGCGCAGCGGTTTTGTCGTTGAAGGTTCCATGCGGCCGAAAATGTGTTGGCCGATTGTATCAACGCAAATCAGGTCCGACATCTGTCCGGCAGTGGACATCGACCCGCGAACTCGGTCGCGATTTCAGAACTTTTCAGAGCATTTCAGGCCCGCATCAGGACTTCGCGCCGCACCGTAGCGTACAAGCTCGAGAGCAGAGGGGATCAGGGCAGATGAACGAATCAACAGGCTCCCACAACAGGACGACGGCAGTTTCCACCAGGCTCTTCACGGCCTTCGCATCGGTTGCGCTGCTCTGCGGCATCGGGCTCGCAACCCGCACCCGCGCTGCGGCGATGCCCGCCGCGCTCCCCGGCGCAGGGAGCTATACGGTCGACCCCGACCACAGCTTCGTCTACTTCGGCGCCTGGCACCATGTCGTCGGCCTGGTCCGCGGGCGCTTCGACAAAGTCACGGGAACCATCACCGCTTCGCAGGACCCCGCCGCGTGCGCCGTCGATATCGTCATCGACACCTCGACCATCAGCACCCAGAACACCGAGCGCGATGACGACCTGCGCGGCCCGGACTTCTTCGACGTAAAGAAATTCCCAACCGCCACGTATCAGGGCCGCGGGATCCATCGCGCCGCGGATCACTGGATCATGGACGGCACCCTGACCATCCGTGGCATTAGCAAGGCCGTCCCGCTGACCTTCACCTTTAAGGGACTGTTTCCCGACATACCCACGGGCAAGCCTCCGCGTGCCTCATTTCACGGAATCGCGGAACTCCGCCGCGGCGACTTCGGCATGACGCGCGACAATTTGATGGAGCTCGGCCAGCCGCCCGCAACCGGCTACGACGTGCAGCTCGAAATCGACGTGGAAGCGAACCAGATCCGGCCGCCGCAATAACTCCAGGTGTACGCACAACCTCACCTGCGCGAGGCAGGCGAGGTCGCTCCATTACGCGTTATAGGTCGTCGAAGAAACCCGCCCGCCCCGGCCCGTCCAGTTGGTGTGGAAGAATTTCCCTCGCGGCTGATCCACGCGCTCGTAGGTGTGCGCACCGAAGAAGTCCCGCTGGGCCTGCAGCAGATTCGCCGGCAGCCGCGCCGTCCGGTAGCCGTCGTAGAACGCCAGCGCCGTCGAAAACGCCGGAGCCGGCACGCCCAGCGCAATCGCCTTCACGACTGCCTTCCGCCACGATGCCTGGTATTCGTTCAGCGCACCCGCAAAGAAGCTATCGAACAAGAGGTTGTGCAGGTCCGGCTTCTTGTCGTACGCCTCTTTGATCTTTCCCAGGAAGCGGCTGCGAATAATGCAGCCCCCGCGCCACATCAGCGCAATGCCGCCCATGTTCACACGCCAGCCGTACTCTTTCGCCGCCTCGCGCAGCAGCATGTAGCCCTGCGCGTACGAAATAATTTTCGAGCAGTAGAGCGCCCGCCGCACATTTTCGATGAAGTCCGCCCGGTCTGCGGTTGCCGCCTGGCCCGTCGGTCCCTGCAGAATCTTCGAGGCGTCGACGCGCTCTTCCTTGATTGCGGACAGGCACCGCGCAAATACCGACTCGCCGATCAGCGTCACCGGCATGCCCAGGTCGAGAGCGCTCATTACTGTCCACTTGCCCGTGCCCTTTTGCCCGGCGGTATCCAGAATCTTGTCCACCAGCGGCGTCCCGTCCTCATCCTTTTTCGCAAAGATTAGCGAAGAAATCTCGATCAGGAAGCTGTCCAGCTCCCCCTTGTTCCATTCGGCAAACACCGTCGACAGTTCATCGGGCGTCAGGCCCAGCGCATGCTGCAGCAGGTCGTAGGCCTCGCAGATCAGCTGCATGTCGCCGTATTCGATGCCGTTGTGCACCATCTTCACAAAGTGCCCGGCGCCCGCATCGCCCACCCAGTCGCAGCACGGCGTGCCGCCCTTGCCGTTCGACGTGGTGCTCTGCCCGCTCTCATCCACCTTCGCGGCAATCGACTGGAAGATCTCCTTCACGTGCGGCCACGCTTCCGGATTCCCGCCCGGCATGATCGACGGTCCGAACCGCGCGCCCTCTTCGCCGCCCGACACCCCGGTGCCGATAAACAAAATGCCCTTCGCCGCCAGATCTTTCGTTCGCCGGTTCGAATCGGTGAACAGCGAATTGCCGCCATCAATGATGATGTCGCCCTTCGACAGGAACGGCAGCACGTGATCGATCATCTGGTCGACCGTATCGCCGGCCTTCACCATCAGCATCACGCGCCGCGGGCTCTTCAGCAGGCTCACAAATTCCTGCATCGAATGGCCGCCCACCACCTGTGTGCCCTTCGCCTCATTGGCCAGGAAATCGTCCACCTTCGACACGGTGCGGTTGAAGACGGCCACCTTAAAACCGTGGTCGTTCATGTTCAGAACCAGGTTCTGACCCATCACAGCAAGGCCGATCAGGCCGATGTCACACGTGGCGTCTGGCATACGAACTCCGCAGCAGGGAAATCCCCTTTGGCATTGTGCTCTTCTCGGGAAGGATAAACCAGCGGTCTGACCTCGCCAATGTTACGACCGGAAGAAAGCGGCTTCGACGAAACCAATGCGGGGTTTCTTGCGAAGAAGTTTGCAACCTGAACGCTGCCCTGCACCCTGCCTTTAGTACCCCGCCGCCTCTCCATAATGATGCCGATGATCCTGACCGCCGCTCAGCTCGCCGGTCTTCGCATCCACTTCGATGCACTCCCCATCGCCCCAGTGGCGGCCGATGCGCAGCGTGTAGCCCATCGCGCGCAGGCCATCGATCGTCGCGGGCGCAAATCCCGGCTCCAGCATCACCACGTCGGGCAGATATTGCTGATGGAAGCGCGGCGCGTCGACCGCCTGCTGGATGTTGAGCCCCTCGTCGACGACGCTGAGGAAGATATTCGCGACGGTGGTGATGATCGTCCCGCCGCCGGGTGAACCGAGCACGAAGGCGACTTTGCCATTCTTCAGCACGATGGTCGGCGTCATGCTCGACAATGGACGCTTGCCCGGCGCAATCGCATTTGCCGGTCCCTGAATCAGGCCAAACATGTTCGGCACGCCCTGCTTCGACGCAAAGTCGTCCATCTCATCGTTGAGCAGAAATCCCAGTCCCGGCACGGTCACGCCCGATCCGTACCCGCCGTTCAGCGTCGTCGTCACGGATACCGCATCGCCCTCGGCATCCACCACCGAATAGTGCGTCGTGTCCATCGCCTCCTGGCGCACATCGGCCATGGTCGGCGCGGGCGGCAGAAATCCCGCAGGCCGCTCCAGCGTTGCCGACGCGCTCGCGTGATCCGCGTCAATGGACGTCCGCCACGCCTCGCCATACTTCCGGCTGATCAGCTGCTCCACGGGAATTTTCACGTAGTCGGGATCGCCCAGGTAGTTCGACCGATCCATGTACGCCCGCCGAAACGCCTCCACCACCAGATGCATCTCCGGCGCCGTGCGATCGCCCAGCGGCCGCAGATTGTAGCCATCCAGAATGTTCAGCATCTCGATCAGCGCCACCCCGCCCGACGACGGCGGAGGCCCGCTCACAATCGTGTACCCGTGATAGGTCCCGGTCACCGGCTCGCGCTCCTTCACCGTGTATCGAGCCATATCTTCCGCCGTGATCAGCCCGCCGCCCGCTTCGACCGCCGCGGCAATCTGCTTCGCCATCGCGCCGTGATAAAAGTCTTCCGGATCCTGCGCGATCCTGCGCAGCGTCACTGCCAGCTCCGGCTGCCTGAAAACCTCACCCGTCTTATAGAAATTCCCATCGCGCTGGAAGATCTGTTGCGACGCCGGAAATCCCGTCAGGATTTTGTCGTGCATCTCGCCGGCTTCTTCGTCGGTCAGCACAAAACCCTCCGCCGCGAGGCGGATCGCCGGCGCCATCACCTCCGCCAGCTTCAGCCGCCCATATTTCTTCTCCGCAAACACCAGCCCGGCCACCGATCCCGGCACGCCGATGGCGCGATACCCCACAATGCTGGCCTGGGGAATGATGTTGCCACTCGCATCCAGATACATATTGGCCGTCGCAGCCAGCGGGGCCTTTTCGCGATAGTCGATGAAGATGTCTTTTCCCGTCTTCTCGTGGACCAGCATGAACCCGCCGCCGCCAATGTTGCCGGCCACCGGATGCACGACCGCCAGCGCGAATCCCACCGCTACGGCGGCATCGACGGCATTCCCGCCAGCCTTCAGGATGCCCACGCCCGCATCGGTCGCCAGATGATGCACGGTCACCACCATCGCGTGCTGCGCCCGCACCGGCACGTCGTTCTGCAGCATCTGGGCGGTCTGTCTGGCGTCATCCGCCGCGTTGCTCTGTGCGGCTGTCGCATTTTGGGCAGAAACAGGCAACGCCAGTGCGAACAAAGAAGCAGAAGCAAAATGGCTGAGAACACGAATCAATCGGATTTTCATCGTCTGGAGAGAGGTACCGGGAGAATTGTACGGCAGCACGCGCGTCGCCCTCATCCGCCGTGAACGTTGACCCCTCCTCCAACCGGCGCATAGACTGAAGGGCAGTCAATTCGTCCAAACCAACATCTATGCCGTCGTATTCCCGCCGTTTTTCGCTGCTCCCGCTGCTCGCCGCCGCGCTCTTTGCAGCCTCCTCTCTCGCCCAGCAAACCCAGCCGCCGTCCAACCCCCAGCAGCCCTCCAGTTCCAGCCGCGTCCCCAACCTCAACCCGACGCAGATTCCCTCTCAGAATCCACCTCCCGCTCCTGCTGCGCCGCCAACCGATCAGTACGGCATGCCTAAAGCCCAGGCCCTGATGGATCCCGCCGGCCCCACCGTCAGCCTCGAAACCAGCGAGGCCATGTTCGACATCGGCGTCGCCCTGAATGCCTGCGGCTACGACAAAGGTCTGGACGAATCGGATCCGGTCCGCAAAAGGGTTCGCGACGAAGTCACGCAGGCGGTCCAGGCCCTGCCTCAGGCCCAGGAGGATCGCGACAAGCTCTGCCTCTTCATCGATCAGCACCGGCTCCAGGACCCGGCGCGCAGCCTCGCACAATACGTCTCGCTTGCCCTCTACCTCACGCCTCCGCCCGAGCTCACGCCCAGCGTTGAAGAGCAGGACATGCCTCCCGACGCGACCGGCGTCGAGCTGATCCTTCCCCTCCTGCGCCGCCTCGCCAATGACATCGATCTCCATGTCCTCTGGGTCGAGAACCACCCCGCCTACGAAGCTCTCACCAACCGCCTCCACGGTCCGCTGACCCAGATGATCGTCGGCACGAACTACTACCTCAAGACGCCCGCCACCACCGCGAGCGGCCGCCACTTCCTCGTCGTGCTCGAGCCGCTGCTCTCTCCGGAAGAAACCAATGCCCGCGTCTATGGCTCCGACTACGTCGTAGTCGCCTCTCCGAAAAACGGCCAGATTTCCATGGAGCTGGTCCGCCACGCCTACCTGCACTACGAAATCGAGCCGCTCCTCTACGCGCGCGCCACTTCTATGGACCGGATGCTCCCCATCCTGCGCGCCGTCGACGACGCCCCCCTCGACTTCGAATTCAAGAGCGACATCGTCGCTCTGGTCATCGAGTGCATGATCCGCGCCATTGAAGCGCGCACCATGGATACCGGCATCGCCGACGTCAAAGTCCCCGCCTACCTTCCCCACAGTGAAGCCGAACAGTATGAGCACGCGCACACCGTCGCCTTCCAGAAGCAGGAGGCCGTCCGCGAACAGGCGGTCGATCATTCCATGTCCCAGGGCTACGTGCTCACCCAGTACTTTTACAACGAGCTGAAGAATTTCGAGAAGTCCCCCGAAAGCCTCGACGAAGCTATCGGGCCCATGGTCTACGGCATGGACATCAGCGTGGAAACCCATCGGGCGCGCCAGGTCACCTTCGACGCCCACGGCGAAGGCCACATGATGAGCCATGCTCCGCAGCGTCCGCCTCAACCCAAAGAGCTCGACCTCGCCGAAATGAAGTTGATGAAGGGGGACGTCGCGGGAGCTACGGCCCTTGCGCAAAAGGCCCTCGAGAATCACAGCGGCGATCCCGGCCAGGCCGACTTCATCCTCGCCCGCGCCGATCTGATGAACGGCAAAATCGACGACGCCCAGGCCGCCTTCCGCAATACGCTGACCACTGCCAAAGATCTCCGCATGCTGGCGTGGGCGCATATCTATCTCGGCCGCATTCTCGACGTCGAAGAGCAGCGGGACGAGGCGCTCGCCGAATACAAGGCCGCGCTCACCGTGCGCGACGGCCAGCCCGATACCAAGGAAGCTGCCGAATCCGGTCTGAAGCAGCCTTTCAGCCTGCCCCATCGCGCCGACGCTTCCCCCGACAACGACAATCCGCAGGATGCGCCCAAGCCGCAATCTCCGCCTCCGCAGACTCCTCCCCACTAGCCCCTCGCGGCATTCAGCACATCGCTCCGGACTGAGGCCATTCCCCGGTACGACTTCGTTTCCGGTTCGTATCCTGTCTACCCATCCAGCACCAGCGCACTCTGCAATAATTAAAGGAAGCGGCCCGCGCATGGAGTCCTCTTCGAATTCCCCCAGCACGTCCATCGACATGTCGCCGTCAGGCGAGTCGGTCGCGACCGAGCCTGGCGCTGCCGAGGAACTCGAAGTCGTCCTGCAGCACCGGTTCAAATCCCCCCAGCTGCTCCAGCGCGCCCTCACGCACAGCTCCCTGGCGCACGAGCGCGATGAACCGCAACGCGAAGATAACGAGACCCTGGAGTTTCTCGGCGACGCCGTCGTCGGGCTGGTCGCCGCCGAATATGTTTTCCGCAGCTATCCCGATCTTTCCGAAGGCGCATTGACGCGTCTGCGCGGGGCGCTCGTCAGCCGCCGCCATCTCGCTCAGGTCGCGGAAACCCTGCAGCTCGGCAGGTATCTTCTGCTCGGCCGCGGCGAGGAGCGCAGCGGCGGGCGCATGAAAACCGCGCTCCTCGCCAACGCCATGGAGGCGGTCATCGGCGCCGTCTATCTCGATGCCGGGCTGGAGACGGTGCGCAGCCTGATCGACGCCCGCGTGATTGCTCCCATCGTCGAATCGTTGCGCGAACAGCTCAATGCCGGCGGCGGCATGGGCGATTTCAAGTCGGCTCTCCAGGAAGTTTTGCAGGCGCGCAAACAGAAGCAGCCCGACTACCGCATCACCGGAGAAGCCGGCCCGGATCATCGCAAGCGATTCTTTGTCACAGTGCAGGTCGGCGGTGAGCCACTGGCCGAGGGCGAAGGCCGCACCCGAAAACATGCCGAGCAGGACGCAGCCCGTCGCGCCCTCGATAAGCTAAAAATCGACACGCTGAAAGTTTCGGAGCTGTCGGAATGACCGCGCCTCCGCACACCCCATCTGCGACCCCTCCCCAGGACCTGCCGCCGTTTTCGCCCGCGGTCGATGCCACGGCCCCTCCCCAGCCATCCGTTCCCCTCGAGCCCGCCCGAGCGAAGATCATTCTCTTTCCCGGCGTTTTCGAAATCGCGCGATCGCTCCTCGTCGTCCTCGTCATCGCGCTCTTCATCCTCACCTTCATCGTCCAGCCCTTCGCATTCCCTCCGAGTCG
>Ga0210385_10002590_pt1 | contig 10896 bp, 9 predicted proteins | sample IncBWH26OmetaG_FD_160107 | JGI IMG/M metagenome (GOLD analysis project Ga0210385, IMG submission 160107) | Forest soil microbial communities from Barre Woods Harvard Forest LTER site, Petersham, Massachusetts, United States - Inc-BW-H-26-O ... | reverse complement strand
ATCGGACTGGAGCAGAAGGCGGGGAAGATGTCGGGCGGCCAGCAGGCCCAGCTCGCGCTGACCCTGGCGCTGGCGCGGCGGCCGAAGCTGCTCGTGCTCGACGAGCCGATGGCGATGCTCGATCCACTCGCACGGCATGACTTCATGGCAACCGTGATGACGGCAGTCGCGGACGACGGCGTCTCGGTGGTGCTGTCGTCTCACGTCCTGGCGGAACTCGAGCGGGTCGCCGACTACCTCGTGCTCGTCTCACGCGGGCGCGTTCAGGTCGCGGGGGAGGTCAACGATCTTCTCGCCGCCCATCGCGTGCTCACCGGCCCGGCAGCACAGGCCGGACGGCATATGCACCACTGGGACGTCGTGCACGCCAGCTGTGCCGCCCCACTCGCCGAGGTGCTCGTCCGCGGTTATGCCACCTGCGAGCCGATGCCGCCCGGATGGGAGGCACACTCGCTCACCCTCGAGGAGCTGACCCTTGCCTACCTGCGCGAGCCGGATGCCGCGGCGCTGCCCGGCCCAGCGCGCGCACATTCCCCCCATACATAGGAGCGGATGAAGTGACGACGGTTGCAACGTCTTCCCCGCCTCGGGAGGAGGCCCATTCACATCGGGTTCCGTGGCGGCGGATGGCGTGGGTGATCTGGCGCCAGCACCGGCTCGCGATCGCGGGTGTCCTCGCGCTGATGGCGGCGGCGGCAATCCTCGTGATCGTCGAGGGGGTTCAGCTTCACCACGCCTACGCCGCGGTCACCGCCTGCCGGCCGGCTGGTTCAGGAGCCTGTCAGCAGGTCGCCACCAACTTCTCCGACGATTACTCCGCCACCGCGGGAATCGTGACGGCTCTGCTCCAGGCGGTCCCGGCACTGATCGGCGCGTTCGCGGGAGCACCGCTACTCGCGGGCGTCTTCGAGACCGGGACATTCCGCTACGTGTTCACCCAGGGCTTCGGCCGCACACGGTGGGCTGCGGCGAAACTCGTGTCGCTCGCCGTGGTAGCGGCGGCCGCGGCCGGGGCGTTCAGCATCGTGTTCTCGTGGGCCTACGGACCGCTCCTCGGCATGAAAGGCTACGGCTACAGCTCGCTCTACTCGCTGTTCTTCGACCTGCGGGGCATCGCGTTCGCCGCCTGGACACTCGCCGCATTCGCAATCGGCGCGCTCGCGGGCGTCCTGATCCGCCGGGTCGTGCCCGCGATGTTCGCCACGCTTGCCGCGTGGTCGGGACTGGCGCTCGCGACGGCACTTCTCCTTCGCCCGCACTACCGGGCGGCGCTCAAGACCACGAACCCGGACATCGGGCCGCCCGCTCAGGTCATCAGCCAATGGTGGACCCTGCACGGCAAGCCCGTCGGCCAGTCCGCGCTGAGCACCGCCCTCCGCCCCGTCGATGTGCGTGTCGTGACCCCGGGCGTGTTCCAGCCTGGCCCGTCCACCCCGCAAAACTTCGACCCCGTTCACTACCTCCTGGCGCACGGCTTCAGCCTGGTGGCGAGCTACCAGCCCGGCAGCTGGTTCTGGCCGTTCCAATGGATCGAGGGCGCATGGCTGCTGGTGCTCTCCGCGCTCCTCGGCGCCTCGGCGATCTGGCTCGTCCGACGGCGGGCGACTTAGGCACGCCCGTCTGCTGCAATTCCCGAGCTTCTGTAGATGCGGCCCAGCTGGTCCACCCGGATTCGCTCGCCGTCGTGGGCGTCTAGCGGCCCGGCCAGAAGGACGACGGAGGGGCCGTCGCCGTAGATCTCCCAGGCCGCGGCCACGCCGACGGGCAGTATGGTGTCGCGCTCGGTGAGCAGCAGCATCGCCGGGGCGGTTCCCAGCCTGACGCATTCGAGCAGCGTGCTGCTCGAGGAGCTCGACCCGCGGGCCGCGCCCATCAGCATGGCGGTGCCGGCCATGCAGACCCCGAACTGGGGATGGTGCTGGTCGATGATCCGCCCGGTCTTTTCGTCGACCCCTCCCCAGAAGCTGACCGGTTCGGTCAGCCTGAGCAGCGGCCCGGATGCGGCTGGGCCGAGGATGAGCTCGCCGGCCATCAGCAGGCTGCCGTCAGCCATAGTGGCCGGCCAGGGTGATCTCGCCGGACACGGCGCTTTCGATGCAGTCGGACTGGCTGGCGAGGATGACCGTGCAGCCGAGCTTCGCGGGCGCGTAGTAGGCCCACTTCGCCGAGTTCGTCATGACGGCCCCGCCCGGATCCATGATGTCCGGCTGGAAGTAGGTGCAGGTGTCGCGGATGATCGTCACGCCGCATGCCTCCAGCCCTTGGGCTGCCGCGGGCTCCGACGCGATAACGGACCGGCTGGTGGTGGCGTAGGTGGGCACCCTGACCTCGCGCCCGGCGAGCTGCGCGGCGAAGCTGCGGAGCTGCCGGGCGGACAGGTGCGGGGTACCGATGCTTACCCCGCCGAGCCGCTCATCCGGTGCTCCGGTGGTGAGCTGGCGGTGCGCGGCGTTCAGGTCCGCGCCGGTTACCCGCTCACTGAGAACCGGGATCTTCCCCTGCGCCGCCGTCGCCAGATCCGGCGCCTCCGGGGTGGCTCCGAGGATGTGGAACATTGCCACTCCGCCGCTGGAGGCCGCCGCGGCGCCGAAGGCCTTGCCCCAGTCCTCGGTGATGGGCACCGCTTGCAGGCCGTCCAGCACCGGGATCAGCGTTCCCGTGCGGCGGCCGATGTGATGGCCGAGCAGAGCCGGCAGCAGGTCCGCGTCCACCCGTGCCAGCGCGTCCTGCTCCACCGTAAAGAGGGCCTGCGCGGCGCGGTTCTCCGGAATGTGCAGCCCGGCGTGGGGGACGCGGCCTGTGATCGCGGCGCAGATGTCGATCAGGTCCCCGTACCTGTTGGTGCGCAGGCCGATCATGCTGTTGCCGAACACGATCGCGTTGGACTCCGCCCATGCGACGTCGGTGCCAGCGGCCGGGCGGCCGGGCAGCTGGTAGGGCGCGCACGTGAAGGTCGGCTGGCATCCCATTTCGACATAGCTGTCCATGAGCTGCCGCGCCGCTTCGCCGTGGCTGGCGGGCCCGGCGAACAGGTCCGGGCGGCTGCGGTCCAGCCCGCCAACGTTCAGGGTGGTCGGGACGCGGACACGGCCGCCACCGGACACGAGGGCGCGAGCAAAGTCGAGGCTGGACGGCCCGTGGTAGAGACAGCTGTCGACGTGGGCGGAGGCGATCGGGATCAGCCGCCTTGCGCCCTGGATCCTCGCGGCCGCCAGGATCACGCGCATCGACAGTGCCGCCGCCGGGCCGGAGGCTCCGGCCAGCATCCCGGCCTCGTCGTCGCTCAGCCGGGTCATCCCGCGGGGCCAGCCTTCAGGCCGGGGAAGTCCTCCTCCCAGAACTCGGTATCGCCACGGCTGTCGCTGCGACGGCCCTCCTCTTTCGCACGCAGTTCGACCCGGCGGATCTTGCCGGAGATCGTCTTCGGCAGGTCGGCGAACTCGAGCCGCCGGACCCGCTTGTACGGGGCCAGCCGCTCCCTGGCGTAGGCGAGGATCGCGAGCGCGGTGTCGCCGTCGGGCTCGTGGCCGGCGGCCAGGATGACGAAGGCCTTGGGGACCGCGAGCCGGAGCGGGTCCGGCGAGGGCACAACGGCCGCCTCGGCGACGGCCTCGTGCTCGATCAGCACGCTCTCCAGCTCGAACGGAGAGATCCGGTAGTCGGACGCCTTGAACACGTCGTCCGTCCGGCCGACGTAGGTGATGTAGCCGTCCGCGTCGCGGGAGGCGACGTCGCCGGTGTGGTAGTAGCCGTCGCGCATGGCCTCGGCGGCGCGCTGCGGGTCGTCCTTGTAGCCGGTCATCAGCCCGAGCGGGCGGTGTGCGAGGGGCAGGCAGATCTCGCCCTCCTCGCCTTGCTCGCCGGTCACCGGGTCGACCAGCGCCACCTCGTAGCCGGGCAGCGGACGGCCCATCGAGCCGAGGCGCAGTTCGGCCCCTGGCGGGTTGCCGATCTGCGCCGTGGTCTCCGTCTGGCCATACCCATCACGGACCGTCACGTTCCAGGCTCTGCGTACTTGCTCGATGACCTCAGGATTCAGCGGCTCGCCTGCACCGACGCACTCGCGCAGGCTGCGTACGTCCGCGCCGGCCAGGTCGGCCTGCACGAGCATCCGCCAGACCGTGGGCGGCGCGCACAGTGAGGTCACGCCGCAGGCGGGCAGCGCGTCGAACAGCGCCTGCGCGCTGAACCGCTCGTGCCCCAGGATCAGCGAGGTCGCGCCAGCGATCCACGGCGCGAACACGTTGCTCCAGGCGTGCTTGGCCCAGCCGGGGGAGGAGATGTTCAGGTGCACGTCGCCGGGCTGCAGGCCGATCCAGTACATCGTGGACAGGTGGCCGGCCGGGTACGACACGTGGGTGTGCTCGACCAGCTTCGGCTGCGCGGTGGTGCCCGACGTGAAGTACAGCAGCAGCGGGTCGGTCGCCCTGGTCGGGCCGTCGGGAGTGAAGCCTGCCGGTGCGCTCCCGGCGTCGTCGTAGTGGTGCCAGCCCGGTGCGGCCGCGCCGACCACGACCCGGGTCCACGTCCCGCTGAGCCCCTCGAACTTCGCGGCATGGACGTCCTCGGTGATCACGTGCCGCACGTCGCCGCGGGCGATCCGGTCGGCCAGGTCCTCGGGCCCGAGCAGCGTGGACGCCGGGATGATCACCGCGCCGAGCTTGATCGAGGCGAGGATGACCTCCCATAGCGGCGCGATGTTGCCGAGCATGAGCAGCACCCGGTCGCCGCGGCGCGCCCCGAGATCGCGCAGCCAGTTGGCGACCTGGTTCGAGCGCGCGGCCATCTGCGCGTACGTCAGCCGGGTGTCGCTGCCGGCCGTGACCACGCGCAGCGCGTCGCGGTCCGGGTGCTCGGCGGCGAGCACGTCGAACCAGTCGAGCGCCCAGTTGAACTCGTCGAGCCGCGGCCAGGCGAACGCCGCCATGGCGGCGTCGTAGTCCTCCCGGTGGCGCAGCAGCAGGTCGCGCGCTGCGCGGTAGGCCGCGGTGCCGCCGGATTCGCGAGCTGGCTCAGTCATGCGACCTATCGTGGCAGCTACGCGCGCTGGCCTGCTAGGCCGCGTCGCCCATGATCTAGGAGGCTCGGGTGCAGCATCTGCGCTCCAGGCTCCAGATCATGTGGACGGCCTGTTGGCGGACAGCAGGAGCGCCAGGCAATGCCATTGCTCCGCGGTAATCTGCTCGGCCATCGCGCCCGGGTCGACGCCGGCCCGGAGTAGCAGCCGCCTGCCGCCGGGTGAGCCCGTGTCTGCGAGCACCGTGCTTGCCCTGGTGCCCGGCCTGCTGAAGGCGGCGCGCAGCAGCGCCCGCAGCTGCCGCTGCGCCCGGGCGGGCATTGGCCGCGGCCTGATCGACAGCCGCGCCGCAGCCACGCTGGGCGGCGGCGTGAAGCTCGCCGCGCTGACCGTCCTGGCGAGCCGCACCTCGTAACGGGCCGTCCACCAGGCCGTCTCGGCGTCGCGCGGCCGCGGGCTCGCCAGCCACCTGGCGGCGCCGTCCTGGATGATCAGCTCGGCGGCGGCGAGCCCGACCCGCGGATCACCGAGCAGGCGGCGGCACAGCGCGGTCGTCAGCGAGAACGGCGGGCTGGCCACGACCAGGAACTCGCGGTGCGGCAGCTTCACCTGACGCAGGTCCGCCTCGACCACGCGGACCCTCGGGTCGTGGCCGAAGCGCCGCCGCAGCCGGGCCGCCAGGTGCGGATCCCGTTCCACGGCGATGACCCGGGCCCCGGCCTCGGCCAGCCTTGCCGTGATCGCGCCACCGCCGGCTCCGAGGTCGAGCACGAGCCGCCCGTCGCCAGCGCCAGCCGCGCGGACGAGCTGGGTGATCAGCGCGCGGTCATGCAGGAAGTGGGCACCGGCTGGGTTCGGTGCTGGTGGTCGCCGCCCGGACACGGCGGACCATGACCATGGACAAGGCCATTTCTCCTCTAAGGGTGGCGCTCACACCGCCGCCATCCCGGTAGGTGTCGCCGCTCACGCTACGGCGTGCCCGCGTGTCACGGCCACCGAATAAATCCGGGCTCAGCCGGGTCAGGCGCGCTCGCGCCAGAGCCTGGCCACGCCCACGGCCAGCACCACGAGGGCGGGCAGGTAGAACGCGCCGGTGTGCGCGATCCCGCCGATGATGCCCACGAGGAGGACCACGGCGGCAAGGACGGCGAGCGGCAGGCTTGCCGGGGCCGGAGCGAACGCTGCCGCGGCCACCAGCAGCGCCGGGGCGACCGCCAGCAGCAGCGAGTACCAGGTGGCTGCCAGCGGGTCGGCGCTGGTCAGTGCCGAGATCGTGATCAGCTGCGCGGCTCCGGCGAGGATCAGCGCGCCGCGCATCCAGGCCCAGCTTGGCGGTGCAGGAACCGCGGCCTGGGGAACTGCGGTGGCGGAGGATGCGGTGTCAACAGTGGTGTCAGCAGGTGCGGTCTCGGCTGTCATCGGGTTCTCCTGGCGGACGCGTGCGGATATGTCGCGCCGACCAGCCTTCCCGGCTCACCTACTCCCCACCGTAGACCTCCCCAGCACCCCGGCCAAGGGGCTAAATGCCCCCTTTTCACCCGCCTCCAGTCGCTCGTCGCGGGCATCCAATGCTGTCGTCGGCCCCGGTCAGGCCGGGCCGCGAACGGACGCGCCGGCGATGCGCTGTCGTCCTAGTGACAGCGCCGGCGCGTTGCTGTCGTTTGCCGCTTGGGGGTTTGGGCTCGCGCGGGGTGGCAGAGAGAGGCAATGCGCACCGAAAGCGGGGACGTGACCTGGATTTCCTTCGCGGCTGTCCGGGCGTTACCGGGGATTTCTGGGACAATGAAGCGACCACGTCCGGTGCTGCCACGGTGGCTCCGGGAGAGTATTTGCTTAGTGCGAACTAAGTCATATGATGGAGCCGTTCCTACGAAGCGGAGCATGAACCGCAAGGACCAATCTCATGGAGCAGCTAGGGCCCGAGCCGCGCTGGGAACAGCCTGACCGCGCGGATGGCCCGCAAAGGCCGCCCCAACAGGCACGCCGGGAAGCACACGGCCGCCCTGGCGAGCGTGGCGAGCCGGAACCGCGGACGGCGCAGGAGGATCAGTCCGCCCGGGCGCCCAGTGCCCGCGGGCCCGGCCACCCCGTCGTGATCGGCTATGACGCGTCCCCGTCCAGCCGGAACGCGCTGGCCTACGCGGCCGGGCTGGCCCGCCGGCTTGGCCGGCCGCTGCTCGTCGTCTACGTGATCCCGTTCGGCGTCTACTGTGAGCCGATGACCGGGCAGGTCATCTGCACCGCCAGGGAACGCCAGGACTTCGAGCCGTGGCTGTTCACCGAGCTGCACCAGGTATGCGACGCCGAGGGACTCGACGTCAGCGTGATGGCACGGCGCGGGAACGCGGCCAAGGAACTCGCGGCCACCGCCGATTCCAGCAGCGCCGACGCGCTCGTCGTCGGGGCCTCGGCGCACAAGCTGCGCCACGTGGCAGGCTCGATCCCCGGCTGGCTGGCGCGGCACGCCCGCTGCCCGGTCATTGTCGTGCCGTAGCGCGTTTGACTGCCGGGAATCGTCGTAGGAGAGCGATAAGTTTCAGGCGTGGCCGGCGAACCAAGCGAACTACCCGATGTGCCCACGCTGCTGGCCGCCGCGGTCGCCGGGATAGGCGGCGCCGAGCGGCCCGGGCAGGTCAAGATGGCCGAGGCGGTGGCCCGGTCCATGGACGGCGGCGAGCACGTCGCGGTCCAGGCGGGCACCGGGACCGGAAAGTCGCTGGCGTACCTGGTGCCGGCGGCCAGGCACGCGGCCGGGCTCGACGCCACGGTCGTGGTGTCCACGGCCACGATCGCGCTGCAGAGCCAGCTCATCGACCGCGACCTGCCGCGGCTCGCCGAGGCGCTCCGGCCACTGCTCGGCCGGGCGCCGACGTTCGCGATCCTCAAGGGACGGCGCAACTACCTGTGCAAGCACCGGCTGCAGACCGGCGCCGCCGACGACTCGCAGGACGCTCTGTTTGATCCCTCGCCGAGCACGGAGATCGGCCGGCAGGTGACCCGGCTGCGGGAGTGGGCCGAGCAGACCGAGACCGGCGACCGGGACGAGCTCGTGCCGGGCGTGGACGAGCGGGCATGGCGGCAGGTCGCTGTCACCGCGCGGGAGTGCATCGGTTCCCAGCGCTGCGGTTTCGGCACCCGGTGCTTCGCGGAGAGGGCCCGCGAGATCGCCGCCCGCGCCGACATCGTGGTCACCAACCACGCGCTGCTGGCCATCGACGCGCTCGAGGACGGCAACGTGCTCCCCGAGCACGACGTGGTGATCATCGACGAGGCCCACGACCTCGTCGACCGGGTGACGTCGATCGCCACGGCCGAGCTCTCGGCTCCCGCGGTGGAGGCCGCCGCCAGGCGCTGCGGCAAGCAGGTCACCGACGACGCCGCGGGCAGGCTCAAGGATGCGGGGGAGGGGCTGGCCCTGATGCTGGCCGACGCGCCCGCGGGGCGTATCGACGTGCTGACGGAGCATCTCGCCGTCGCGCTCGCTTCGCTGAGGGACGCCGCCGGATCGTGCGCCACCGAGATCCGCACCAGCGCGAAGAACGCGGACGACGAGCCGGAGCAGCTCGCGGCGCGGCGGGTCGCCCTGGCCGCGCTCGACGAGCTGCACGATGCCGCGGACCGCATGCTGAGCGCGTTCGGCCCGGACGTCGCCGCGCGCCCGGACGTGGTGTGGCTGGATGTCCCGGTCGATCCCGATACCCGCCGCCCGCCGACGCTCCGGGTGGCACCGCTCGCGGTCGGCGGGCTGCTGGCCGAGCGGCTGTTCGGCCAGCGGACGGTGGCGCTGACGTCCGCCACGCTGCTGGTCGGCGGCTCGTTCGACCCGCTGGCGAGGCAGTGGGGGCTGCCCGCGGGTGACGCGGCCATGCCGCAGGCGGCGCCGGACGCGGCGGTGAGGCCCGCCACGTCCGAGACCGTGCCGTCTGACGACGCTGGAGACGCCGAGGACGGGGGCAACGAGGCCGAGCCGCACCCTCTGACCTGGTCCGGGATGGACGTCGGCTCGCCGTTCGACCACCCGCGCAGCGGCATCCTTTACGTCGCCCGGCACCTGCCGCCGCCGGGCCGCGACGGGCTCGCGGCGCAGTATCTGGACGAGATCTGCGAGCTGGTCACCGCGGCCGGGGGCCGCACGCTCGGCCTGTTCTCCTCGATGCGGGCCGCCAAGCAGGCCGCCGCCGAGCTGCGTGAGCGGATCGACTACCCGCTGCTGTGCCAGGGCGAGGACCCGACGTCCCAGCTCATCGCCAGGTTCGCCGCTGACGAGGCAACCTGCCTGTTCGGCACCTTGTCGCTGTGGCAGGGGGTGGACGTCCCCGGCCGGTCGCTGCAGCTTGTGATCATCGACCGGATCCCGTTCCCCAGGCCCGACGACCCGCTGGCCTCGGCCAGGCAGCGGGCCGTCGAGGCGCGCGGCGGCAACGGCTTCATGACGGTCGCGGCGGCGCAGGCCGGGCTTCTGCTCGCCCAGGGCACCGGCCGCCTGCTGCGCACGATGAGCGACAGGGGAGTGGTCGCGATCCTGGATCCCCGGCTGGTGACCAAGCGGTACGGCGGGTTCCTGCGCGCGTCGCTGCCGCCGTTCTGGGCCACCACCGACCCCGAGGTGGTCCGCGGCGCGCTGCGCCGCCTGGCCGCCGGACCCGGCTAGCCCGGCTCGCGCGGCTAGCCCTAGCGCAGGCGGGGACCGGGTTCGCGGTCGGCCCAGTAGTGCATCGGCACGCCGTTCCAGTGGGCCGCTCCCAGCAGGCCGTAGTCGGTCAGGCCGAGCCGGCGCGCCACTCCCTGCGACGGGGTGTTGTCCTCGTGGATCCAGGCGACCAGCGGCAGGTCAGGTTCGACGGACCGCGCCGCGCGCTGGGCGGCCCGGGCCAGCTCGGTCGCGTAGCCGTTGCCCCAGAAACCCGAATCCAGGAGGTAGAAGAGGTTCCAGAATCCGGGGCGGCACTCGGCGCCACCCATCCCGATCACCTCGCCGGTCGCCCGGAGCCGGACCGTCCAGTAGCTGAGCCCGGTGATGTCCCACCGGCCGCGGAAGCGCTCGATCCAGGCGCGGGTGCTCTCCGGGGTCTCCTGCAGCCCCCCGGGAATGTGGTCGGAATGCACCGGATCGGAGGTGAGACGGTGCAGGGCGTCGACGTCGGCCTCGGCGACCGCGCGAAGGTCCAGGCGGTCGGTCAGCACGTGCCGGTGCCCGTCGAAGCTGCTCATCGCCGCTGCGGTTGGTCAGCCTGCGCTGGAAGCGGCCCGGATGTTGATGCCCGCTTCCACGGCGTCCCGGTCGATCGCCGCGAGCTCGTCATCGGTGAAGGCCGAGTGCCCGGCCGCCGCGACGTTCTCCTCGAGCTGCGCGACGCTGCTGGCTCCGATCAGCACCGACGTGACCCGCTGGTCCCGCAGCGCCCAGGAGAGGGCGAGCTGCGCGGTGGACTGGCCGCGCGCCCGCGCGATCTCGCCGAGCGTGCGCACGTAGTTCAGCGTCGAGTCGCTGAGCTCGGCGGCGTCCAGCGACGTGTGGCGGCTGGCCCGCGAGCCCTCCGGAATCCCGTTGTCGTACTTGCCGCTGAGCACGCCCTGGGCCAGCGGCGAGAACGCGATGCAGCCGATGCCTTCCTGGCCGAGCACCTCCAGCAGGCCGCCCTCGATCCAGCGGTTCAGCATCGAGTACGAGGGCTGGTGAATGAGGATCGGCGTGCCCATCCGGCGCATGATCCCGGCCGCCTCGGCCGTCCGCTCCGCCGAGTAGGAGGAGATGCCCGCGTACAGCGCCTTGCCCGACTTCACGGCCGTGTCGAGCGCCCCGAGCGTCTCCTGCATCGGGGTGTTGGGGTCGAACCGGTGGCTGTAGAAGATATCGACGTACTCCAGGCCCATCCGCT
>Ga0210385_10002588_pt1 | contig 10898 bp, 9 predicted proteins | sample IncBWH26OmetaG_FD_160107 | JGI IMG/M metagenome (GOLD analysis project Ga0210385, IMG submission 160107) | Forest soil microbial communities from Barre Woods Harvard Forest LTER site, Petersham, Massachusetts, United States - Inc-BW-H-26-O ... | reverse complement strand
ACCTATTTGTCAATCTAGGCGTGTGGCTTCGCGTTTCCGAACGCGGGCCCGCCCCGAAGTTACATTGGTCTTCGTAGGATGCCGGCCTGAAAGGCCAGCGCTACCAGGGCAACGGCCAATGCGAAGGCGGCGATTTCGCCCTTTGCCGTTGTTTCAGATCCCTCCGGCGAAAGGCGCCGTTCGGGATGACAATCTAAATATAATGATGGGAGGGCCTCGGGCGGGCATGACCGGGGGTGTGTGGCGTTGACGTTGGCGGGGCGGTCTGGTTAGGATGTACGCGTGCAGCGCCCAGCCATCCCGCTCAAGCAGCGTAGGAGTCCGCGTGTGCAGCTTGACCTGCCCGTGCGGATACGTTGGCATGGGCCGCTGGGCATGCGCCTGGAAGTGACGCGGGCGATTGACGTGGGGCGCGAGGGCCTGCGGGTGCGTCGCATGGACGCGTCACCCGTACTTCAATCTCACCCGCGCGTGCCCATACCTGATTGATAACTGCGCAAGTTCTTCCGTTTATTGCAAACCATGGCTGACGTTTTTCATCGGAGTTTTTTTATTCCAGGCCCGGCGGGCTCGCTGGAGGCGCTGCTTTGGACTGCGTCTGCGGAGCCACCGGAATCTGTGGCGCTGGTGTGCCATCCGCATCCGCTATTCGGCGGGACCATGCACAACAAAGTGGTCTATCAAACGGCGAAGACGCTGCACGAGGCCGGAATGCCCGTGCTGCGATTTAATTTTCGCGGTGCGGGCTTGAGCCAGGGCGTTCACGACGAAGGGCGCGAAGAGATCGGCGACGTTCGCGCGGCGATCGATTATCTGGCGCAGGAATATCCTGGTGCGCCGATTGTGCTGGCGGGATTTAGTTTTGGGTCGTATGTGGGACTGCGCGCCGGGTGCGGAGATGCGCGTGTGACGCGGTTGATCGGATTGGGGATTCCAGTGAATCGCTGGGACATGGCGTATTTGCGGCAGTGCGCGAAGCCCAAATTATTTATCTCCGGCGGAAACGACGAATTTGGGGCGCGCGAGAAGATCGAGGCGCTGTTTGAGTCGATGCCCGAGCCGAAGAAGCTGAAGATTGTGGAGGGAGCAGATCATTTTTTCACCGGGAAGTTGAATGAAGTGGGCGAGACGATTGGGGAGTGGTTGAGGGAAGGTTAGGCCAAACGGCAACGGCAGCGACAGCGGCGAGTGCGACGCGATCTCTCGCGCTAGCGGGTATGGCCGAAGAGCTTCAGAAATTGGTCGCGTGGAGTTGGTTCGACGCCCACCAGGGCCAGGTTTGCAGCGACGTGAGCCGGGCGGCTCATGCCGACGAGAGCTGTGGTGATGCCCGGAACGGAACGGACGAATTGCAGCGCTCGCTCGGCGTCGGTGGAGAGGCCGAAGACCTGAGTGACGTAAGCCGGCAGGCCGTCGGCGAGCTGGCCTTGCAAGAGCGAGGCGCTGGCGATGAGCGTGATGCCGAGCGGGCGCGCGGCCTGCACCACGGCGAGCGTTTTCCCCTGCACCACTTGATTTGCTTTGGTAAGGCCGTCGGGCATGGCGAGATTGACCGGAAGCTGCACGAAGCGGAAGTGGTGCGCGTCACCGGCAACGTCACGCGCGATCTGCGCCATTGCTTCGAGAGACAGATACGTGCGCGAGCGCGGGTCTTCGATGAACGCTTTCCAGGTGGCGAGCCCGTAGGCTGCGATTTTCTGTGCGGCGACCGCCGACTCCAGAAATTCGAAGGCGCTGCGGATACGCTGGCGAAACTCCTCAGCTGAAATTTCCCCCAGTTGCGTTTCCGGATTGTGTATGTAAAACACGTCGATGGTTTCGATGCCGAGATTTTTTCGGCTGCGCTCGAGCTGGTCGGCGAGGTATGCGGGCGCGAGGCAGTGGCAACCGGCGGCGATGTCTTCGGCGCGGAAAATGCCAGGCTCGAAATATTCGCGGTGAAAATATTCGTTGGCGTCGCGCGGCATGTCGCCATCCGGCGTAAGGAAGCCGGCTTTGGTGCAGACGATGAATTCCTCGCGGGAGAATCCTCGCGAGGCGAGCGCGCGGAGAGCGGCGCCGACGGAGCGTTCGCTGCGCTGCAGGCGATAGTTGATGGCAGTGTCGATCAGGTTGATGCCGCCTTCGGCGGCGGCGACGATCGACTCGGTGTAGCCGCGGTCTGTGGCGGCGTCAGGCTCGCCGAGATACGTGCCGATGCCGATCGAAGAGACGATCAGCGCGCTCGCGGTCTCGCGGAAATAGCCTCTGGCGGCGCGGCCTGCAAGACGCGCGGCGAAGTGGCCGGTCGCGCCCGGAGTGGCGCGTCCCTTCTGCAAGATTTGATTGGGCGAGGACATTTTTTATACGGGCACTGTGGACGCGGCAGTATAGCAGAGGCCAGCTGATTGCAAATGCGGTCAGCCGGAGCGCCTCAAGAAGTTGACGCTAAGAAACGGTCGGTGTGTTGATCTCCTGCGCGGGTTCGCCAGCGGCCATGCCCTGCGCGACGATCAACTGTTGCGCTTCCACGCGGATTTTGGGCAAGTGGCGCGCGAACACGATTGCGCCGACAATGGCAATCGCGCCGCCCACGGCTACCGTGCCCGGCGCGGTGATGCGGTCCGCCGCCGCTCCGGCAAGAAGAGCGCCCATCGGCGCCATGCCCATGAACATCATGGAATAGACGGCGAGCGTGCGGCCGCGCAGCGCGTCTGGAACCATCGCTTGCACGAGCGTATTCGACGACGCCATCTGCACCATCATGCAAAATCCCACTGGCAGCAGCAGCGCGACGGAGAGCGGATACCATCGCGAGAACGAAAAAAGAATCAGTGTGGCTCCGAAGCCGGCGCAGGATCTGAAGACCCAACGGCCGAGGCCGCGGACTTCCGTGCGCGAAGCGAGCAGCAACGCGCCCATCAACGCGCCCACGCCGGTCGCGCCCATCAGCACACCCAGCGTGCGCGCACTGCCGTGCAGAATTTTGGTGGCGAAGATGGGCATGAGTACCGTGTAAGGCATGCCGACCAGGCTCACGAGACCCAACAAGAGCAAAATGGCGCGGATGGGCGCGGTGTTGCACACGAAGCGGAATCCTTCGGCGATGTGCTCGATAGGCGACGCTGCGGGCTGCTTCAGGGGCGTGCGCTCGATCTCCATAAAGAGCAGACCGGCGATGACGGCGATGTAGCTGACGGCGTTGGCGAAGAAGCACCAGCCTTCGCCGATGCTGGCGACGAGAATTCCGGCGATCGAAGGACCGATGATGCGGGCGCCGTTGAACATGGAGGAATTGAGCGCGATGGCGTTCATCAGGTCTTCGCGGCCGACCATATCGACGAGGAAGGCTTGGCGCGCCGGGATATCGAAGGCATTTACTGCGCCCATGAGTGCGGCGAGGGTGATGACGTCGATCACGGTGACGCGGTTCGTTAGCGTGAGGAACGCGAGAGTGGAAGCGAGGACCATCGAGACGGCTTGCGTGGTGATGACGACACGGTGGCGGTTGAGGCGGTCAGCAACGACTCCGCCGAGGGGCGCTAAAAGAAAGACGGGAATCTGGCTGGCGAATGAGGCGATGCCGAGAAGCAGCGACGAATGCGTGAGCCGATAGACGAGCCATGCTTCGGCGACCGTGTCCATCCAGGTGCCGATGAGCGAGATGAGCTGCCCGCTGAAGAAAAGCTGGAAGTTGCGATGGCGCAACGAGCGGACCATGTCCTGCGCGCGCGAACGCCGCGGGGGAGCGGACGTTTCGAGAGCGGGGGATGCTTCCGGCGCGGCCATACAGATTGATTGTACGACGAGCGCGCGGTGCGGAGGTGACGCGGTGTGCTGGTGGCAAGATAAATGCGGGGGGAAGCTAATCGGTCGCGGGCTTCGGCGCTGGTTCGACCGGAGCGGGCGGCGCGAGCAAGCGGGCACAGGCGCGAAGGACGCGGCGGTAGGGCCAGTCGCCTTCGCGAAAGAGGATTTCGCCGTCGCGCGGCTTGGAGTAGAACCACCGCGCCAGGAGAGAGAGGTGCTCGCTGAGTTCGGGCGGCGCGGCGCGGAGGCCGTAAAGTTCACGCGAATTGTTTTCGCCCGTTTTGACGGACGCCGCGACGTTTGCTTCGACCGGCGCGTCAGGCAAATCGGGCGGTTTGCTTTCGGATTGCGCGGGTTCGCTCGCAGGAGAAGGCAGCGGTTCGAGCGATTGGCGCAGATTGGCTTCAACGGAGCGCGGCTCGGAAAGGTCCGCAAAATTCAGGGTGAATGGCTCACTTAGGATTCCGGCGCGCAGAGGGAAGACCATGACGGATTTTTCGCCGGCGCCGCGCTGGAGAATGACGGCGTCGAGATGGTTGATATTGCGCGCGACGTCAGGCAGCGGCCGCAGAGCTGCTTTAACTTTTTCAAGGCGCTTGTGCAGCGAGGCGGCGCGTTCAAAATCGAGCGCCTGGCTGGCGGCTTCGCGTTCGGCCTCAAGCGAAGCGGTGAGCGACTCGCCGTGCGTGTCCAGAGTGGCGACGAGTTTTGCGACGTCGGCGTCATATTCGGCTTTGGTGCAGCCGGCGAAGCAGGGGGCCATGCACATTTTCATTTCAGAATAGACGCAGCCGGGGAAAGTGGGATCGCGGCGAATCTTGATCTGGCAGCGGCGGATTTTGAAGAGATCGAGGACTCCCTCATTGAATGCGTCTGCCGCGCGGCGCGAAGGGAATGGGCCGAGATAGAAGCCTTCGTCGGCGCGGATGCTGCGCGTGACGTAGCAGCGCGGATAGCTATTTCGCAAATTGATTTTGAGCAACGCAGGTGGACGCAAGCGCAGGCGGTCGCGATATTTGTGTGAATAGATGGCGCGGGCGTGCTCGTAGTAGCAAAATGTGCGTTCGAATTTCGAACCGGTGACGCGGTAGCGGATCCGGGAGGCTACATCGCGCAAATTCAGGCGCTTCGACTCATTTTCCGGCGTTCGAAGGAGCCGCTCGGCGGCGCGGCGGATGTCAGCCGTCTGCGCGAGGTAGGGTTGCGCGGCGGAGTCGGCCATCTCGATCAGGATGACGCCTTGACGCGGCGGCAGCGCGGCGAAAAAGTCGTCCTCGCGACTGGCGTCGAATTCGCAGGTCTCGTCTAGAATAAGCACGACCGAAGAATACAACGCCGCGAAACTACAGAGAAATACTGATCGCTGGCGGATGGATCGGCCAGCACACTCGAAACCTGCATGAGCACCGGACACGTTGATTCGATCGCGACTCCCTCGATGCCGCCAACCACGACGGACGCGAGCAAGCGGCTGTTGCCGTGGCTGGTTGCGGTGGCGTTTTTCATGGAGTCGCTGGACACGACGATTCTGAACACAGCGGTGCCGACGATTTCGGCGGCGCTGCATGTGGCGCCGCTGAGCATGAAGTCCGTGCTGGCGAGCTACACGTTGAGCCTAGCCGTATTTATCCCGATCAGCGGATGGATGGCCGATCGTTTTGGAACGCGGCGCGTGTTTGCCTCGGCGATCGGGTTGTTTACGCTCGGGTCTTTCTTGTGCGGGATATCGAGCGACATTCATGTGCTGGTGGCGTACCGCATTTTGCAGGGCTGCGGCGGCGCGATGATGGTGCCCGTGGGCAGGCTGACGCTGGTGCGGACGTTTGAGAAGTCCGAACTGATCCGCGCCATGAGCTTCGTGGCGATTCCGGGCTTGATTGGTCCGATGCTGGGCCCGGTAGCGGGAGGCCTGATCGTCGGGTACTTCCATTGGCGACTGATCTTTTTTGTGAACATCCCAATCGGGCTGATCGGACTGGTGATGGTTTACATCCATCTGCCCGATTATCGCGAGAAGCAGACGCCGCCGCTGGATCTACTTGGCCTGATTCTTTTTGGATCCGGCATCGGCTTGCTTTCGTATGTGCTCGAAGTTTTCGGCGAGCACACGTTGAGCGTGCGCGAAATTATCGGGTTGCTCTCGGTATCGCTGGCACTGATTCTCGGATATTGGCTCCATGCGAGAGGCGAGGAATATCCGCTGCTGCAGTTGAACCTGTTTCGCATACGCACTTTCAGTGCTTCGGTGAGCGGCAGCTTCTTCACGCGGCTTGGCATCGGCGGAGTCCCGTTTCTGCTGCCACTGCTCTACCAGGTCGGACTAGGATTCACGCCGATTCAATCGGGCTTGCTGATCATGCCGCAGGCGGCGGCTGCGATGACGATGAAGTTCGGCATGCAGCGGATCCTGACGAAGATCGGATATCGCGGCGTGCTGATCTCGAACACGCTGATTATTGGCGGGCTGCTCCTGCTATTTGCCACGATCGGGCTACACACGCCTGTGTGGGCGATTGTGCTGCTGGCGTTTTGCTATGGCGGGCTCACGTCACTGCAATATACGAGCATGAATACGCTCGTCTATGCGGACATCAGCGAGCCGCAGGCGAGCAATGCGAGCTCGATTGCGAGCACGATGCAGCAGATGTCCATGAGCTTCGGCGTCGCTTCGGCGGGATTGGCTACGGCGTTTTTTATTCCGGCGGGATTCCGGTCCAGCCCGCCGGAGATGATTCACGGGATTCACAAAGCGTTCGTTTGGCTGGGCGCGTTCACAGTGTTCTCGACGATTATTTTCCGCAAGCTGCGCCGCGGCGACGGCGCGAACGTGAGCCACGAGGGGCACGGCCACAGCGAGTGATCTTTAGGCTGTGGCTTTTCCTCTTGCCGCCGGCTCCAACGAGACCAACTCGGCTTTCGGCTTTGGCGCGTTTTCATATTCGTCGTGACGCCGGACAAAATCCATCGTCTTTTTCTCGTTACGGCCGAACGGGGCGCGGTCGAGAATCATCATTGTGCCAAGCAATTCCTCATGGCCTCGCGCGTAACTCGAATATGTGTGAAAAATCTCGCCAGCCTCATTCTTATAGAACGCGCTGAGCGCATGGTGCTCGGTCTCCTTCGAATTTGTAGGCACCGGCATTTCAGAGAAATTGTAGAAGATCTTTCCGCTGGCAAGCTGCTCGGGCGTGAAGGAGACGTGATAGTCGTAGTTGAAGTCGCTGGCTGCAGAAGAGGCCCAGGGAAAGTGCCGGTCCATGCGCTTCTTGTAGGCTTCGATTTCGGCGAGCGGGGCGCGCGAAATGGCCGTGAGGGTGACGTCGTGATGCTCGAGATGCGGCATGGCTCCGGCAAAATGATCTGCGATGAAGGAGCAACCCGGACAGCCTGCCGCCCAGCCCGGGGCCAGCATGAAACTGTAGACGATCAGCTGGCTGCGCCCGTCGAAGAGGTCGGTAAGCGTCTTCCTTCCGCTGGGCGTATCGAACGTATATTTCTTTTCGACTTTTACCCACGGCAAAGCCATGCGATCTGCATTGAGGCGATCGCGCATATGGGTGAACTCTTTTTCTTTTGCGAGTAGCGCTTTGCGGGCGTTGAGCCATTCTTCTCGCGAGACTACGGCATGGTCATTCATGGAATTCCTCCGTGGGCGGGTTGACCTAGGGTCGTACCGCTGCTCGGGTGGTGTCAAGTACCGGGTTGACCCTAGGGACGCGACGGCGCGCGGTAATGGATTTCCGGATCGTAATGGAGTTTCTTCAGGTTCGGCCCGTGCAATTCGCCTGAGTCCAGATCGACGCGCCACTCTTCAGTGAAGAGCGGCGTGCAATTCAGATCGACATACTGAGCATTGAGCGCGGGTCCATCGAGAGAGAGATTTACGTGGCCGTTGAAGCCGACATCGATCTTCTCACCGTTGTCGTAGCGGCGATTGTCCCACGCGAGCAATTCGCAGGGGATATCGGGATCCTCGCCGCGCTCGACGGGCATTCCGCCATGGCCAACACAGCGGCCGTAGGTATTTATTCCGTCGGGCACGGCGTAACGATCGTAAATCGCGAGCTTGTGCTCGTGTCCCCAAAACCAGATGACCGGGCGATGGATGATGCCAGCAAGCTGCTTTGCGGGAGCCTGATACCAGTCGCTGAAAGCCGAATGGCAGCCGTGATGAGTGAGCAGGACGAGGCCGCGATTGTCGCCGTCGGGATTTACTGTGTTTTTGAGCCATGAAAGCAGGGGATCCGGAAGCGCGCACTTGGGCTTGAAGTGCTCGGACTTGCGAATCCACTTGCTCTTTTCGAAAAGCGGCATCTTCCCCCAGTCGAAGCCGGTGGCGTTGTAGCCGGTATCAAGGCCGATGATCCGCCAATATTGATTTTCGAGGCAGAAGAAGCTGGCCCATTGGCCCGAGCCCCAGCCGTCACCAGTCTCGGCGAGTTCCGTCATAAGTCCCATGCGGGGCAGGATCGACTCGTAGAAGCCGAAGCCGCGCGCGTACATTTCGTGATTGCCGCTAAGAGCGAAGCTGCCGAGCTTGCCCACTGGCCATTTCACCGGTTCGTAGGGACTGGTTGACTCGCCCAGGAAATTTTCTTTGATCTCGGTCGCGTCGCCCACGAAATATACGTCGCCGAGATGGAGTGTGAAGTCCGGCGCGAATTTTCGGACGCAATCGGCGACGCTTTGAGCTTCGTCCGTGCCGGTGCCCCAATCGCCGGCCACGCTGAGGGTGGCGCGATCGGCGATGGGAAAGATGCCGTTGCCTTTGCCGGGCGTGGTGTAGTCGCGGAATGGGTGCTTTTTGTGGAACCAGTAACGCATGACGTGGGGAATCCAGGCGGCGAGGTGATCGGCGCGAAAGGCGTTGAGCGGACTGTAAGTGGTTTCGGAATAGCGCGAGCCGCCGGCGCGAAAATGCGCGGCGAGGGCCGTGTGGGCCATGCCGTCGAAATTTCCGAGATCCTTGCGACGCCTCTTTTTTCCGGTGTGTTCTGCGGTCATGGGGGATGTCAGCGGTTTTTCAGGAGCCAGCCTGCGATGACCATGCGCTGGATTTCGCTGGTGCCTTCGTAGATTTCGGTGATGCGCGCGTCACGATAAGCGCGCTCGACAGGATACTCACGGCTGTAGCCGTTGCCGCCGTGAATCTGAATGGCTTTGTGCGCGACGCGGGTGGACATCTCGCTGGCGAATAGTTTGGCGGCCGCCGCTTCCATGGTGACGCGCGCGCCGGTGTCAAATTTCCATGCGGCGCGGCGGGCGAGAAGGCGGGCGGCTTCGATTTCGGTAGCCATGTCCGCAAGCATGAACTGGATGGCCTGAAAATCGGCGATGGGATGACCAAAGGCCTGGCGTTGGCGGGCGTAGGCGAGAGCGGCCTCAAAGGCCCCTTGGGCAATTCCGATGGCCTGCGAGGCGATGCCGATGCGGCCGCCGTCGAGAGTGGAGATCGCTACTTTGTATCCTTCGCCTTCGTTGCCCAGGCGATTTTCAGCGGGGACTTCACATTCGTTGAATATCAGTTCGCAACAGGCCGTGGCGTGGATCCCGAGTTTCTTTTCTTCTTTGCCGACGGAGAAGCCGGGCGTGCCGCGTTCGACGAGGAGAGCCGTGATTCCTTTTTCGCCGAGCGCGGGATTGGTATTGACGTAGACGAGAGCCGCGTCTGCCACGCCGCCAGCAGTGATCCAGGCTTTGGTGCCGTTGAGGACGTAACGGTCGCCTGTGCGAGTCGCTTTGGTGGTGAGGGCGGCAGCGTTGGAGCCGGCCTGGGGTTCGGTGAGCGCGAAGCAGCCGATTTTTTCACCGCGTGCGAAAGGCACGAGGAATTTTTCCTTCTGGTGGTCCGTGCCGAAGCGGAGGATCGGATCGCAGAAGAGAGAATTCTGGACGGATAAGATGACGGCCGTGGACGCGCAGGCGCGGGCGATTTCTTCGATGACGATGGAGTAGGCGACGTGGTCCATGCCGGCGCCGCCGTATTCTTCGGGGATGGCGATGCCTGTGAAGCCGAGTTCGGCGGCTTTACTGAGGATGTCGCGCGGGAAGCGGCCAGTTTCGTCGAGTTCCTTGGCGTGCGGTTTTACTTCGGCTTCGGCAAATTCGCGGACGCTGTGGAACAGAAGTTCGTGCTCGGGGCTGAGGTCGAGATTCATGGAAGGCGACATCATTCTACCGCTTGCGCCGATTTGAGCGGCTAATTTCGCGGCGGTGGGCAGCGGTATAATTGCGATAGGTCCTCGAGGGGAGAATTGAGATGGAAGCTCGGTTGAATCCTTACAAAGCGGCGCCGAAGGCGTATGAGGCGATGATGGCGCTGCAAAGTTACGTGAACAGCTGCGGGCTGAAGGCGCCGCTGCTGGAGCTGGTGAAGCTGCGTGCCTCACAGATCAACGGATGCGCGTATTGCATCGACATGCACACAAAGGATGCGCGCGCCGCGGGAGAGACAGAGCAGCGGCTCTATTTGCTGGATGCGTGGCGCGAGGCGCCGTTTTATTCGGAGCGCGAGCGGGCGGCGTTGTTGTGGACCGAGGCGTTGACGAAGATCACCGAAGGGCATGTGCCGGATGCGGTTTATGCGCAGGCGAAGGCGTAGTTTTCGATGCGGAGTTGGCGAATCTTTCGTTGGCGATTGTGACGATCAATTCGTGGAACCGGTTGTCGATCGCGTTTCGTGCGGAGCCGGGGCATTATCAGCCGGCGGCGAAGGCGAAGAGCGGGGCTTGAGCTGTCTGCGCCAGGCCGTGTGCGAAATGGATTTGTGTCGCACCTACGGCGCTCGGGCTTCTTTGCGAATGGTACCCACCCCTTCCAGGGTGGGCTAAGTTGTGTCGCGCCTACGGCGCTTGAGTCTACGCGGGGCGGCATCTATGCGCGTGGTTGACGCACGAGGTGTCGGCGGCGTGACGGCCTGAAAGGCAGTCGCTACGGAGGCAAAACCTGAAACGCCGACCCGCACCTCCTCTCGCCTCGATGACAAAACGTGTCAGGAATCAGCCCGGTCTAATGTGTCAGGAATGTCCGCGGTTTGTGCCAGGGCCGTGCGAATGGACATCCCGGGCACGGCTACGACAAAGGCGGCCCACCGAGAAGCGTCCGCATAG
>Ga0210385_10002585_pt1 | contig 10906 bp, 7 predicted proteins | sample IncBWH26OmetaG_FD_160107 | JGI IMG/M metagenome (GOLD analysis project Ga0210385, IMG submission 160107) | Forest soil microbial communities from Barre Woods Harvard Forest LTER site, Petersham, Massachusetts, United States - Inc-BW-H-26-O ... | reverse complement strand
GGCGTCGCAGGTGATCTTCGGACTGGTGGCGGGATACGTGGTGACGAAGCTGGGCAGGATCAAGCGACTGCAACAGGTGCCGTTGGCAGTCCGGCTTGGCCTGGAGACGCCGGGCTTGCGGCCGCGACGAGACGGAGTAGAGCCAAAGCAATGAGGAAGAGATGCACGCTGGCCGATCTGGGCGCGCTGGTGCTGATCGCGCTGGCAGGTTGCGATCTGCCCGGAAAACCGAAGGCCGGGCCGGAGGTGCCGCGGCCGGAAGATGTGCTCGCGTTCAAGACGTTGTACGGTGCTAACTGTGCGGGGTGCCATGGCGAGAACGGACAAAATGGTGCGGCGACGGCTCTCGCCAATCCGGAGTATCAGTCGTTGATTGATGACGCATCGCTGCGCGAGGTGATTGCAAAAGGGGAGAAGGGAACGCTGATGCCGGCATTCGCGCAGGAGAACGGCGGGATGTTGACCGATGGGCAGATTGACGCGCTGATCGAGGGAATGCGCGAAAGTTGGCGGAAGCAGGATGTGTTCGGCGGCGAGGCTCCGCCGCCTTACAAGGCTTCTCATGCGGGCGATGCGGCAAAGGGGCAGGCGGTTTACGCGATCGCCTGCGCGCGGTGCCATGGAACGTCGGCGCAGCAGCCGGGGCAGGCGGGTTCGATTCTGGATGGGTCGTTCCTTGCGCTGATCAATGAGCAGAAATTGCGCACGACGATGATTGCAGGAAGGCCGGATATCGGTGAGCCGGATTGGCGCGGACATATTCCAGGAAGATCGATGACGGACGACGAGATTACGAATCTGAGCGCGTGGCTGATGGCGCAGCGGCCCGTGGACCCGGGGCAGCCGTATCCGAGTGTGAGCACAGCAACGGAGACGCCGGCAGGAAAGCAGGCGTTGACCGCGCGGCGCTGAACATCGCGAATGCGAGCAGGAGCAATTATGGATGAAACACTCTCACCGCCGAGCAAGCAGCAAGAGGCGCAGCACCCGGAAACAAAGAATGTGACCCGGCGAACGTTCCTGATGAACGTGGGGATTGCGTTGAATGCCGCGGTGGCACTGGTGATTGCGACGCCGGTAGTGGCTTATGTGCTGGGACCTGTGTTGCGACGCAAGGAGTATTTGCAGTGGATTGCAGTTGGGAACGTAAACGACTTTCCCGTGGGTGAGACGAAGCTGATCATGTTCAAGAATCCTTTTTCAGACCCGTGGGACGGCGAGACGGCCAAGATTCCCGCTTATGTGCGCCGATCGGCTCCGGATGAATTTACCGTGTTTGCGATTAACTGTGCGCATCTTGGTTGCCCGGTACGCTGGTTTTCAGAGTCGCAGCTGTTTATGTGTCCCTGCCATGGCGGGGTGTATTACGCCGATGGGAGCCGCGCATCGGGACCTCCGGAACGGGGACTCTTTACCTACGACCTGAAGGTGCAAGACGGAAAGCTGATGATCAATGCGGGGCAGATGCCTACGCTGAAGAACCAGGCAAGTGCGTCTCCTTGTCCTTCATTGGAGTCGCCAAATTCACCAAAACTTGTTTCGAGGATTGAATCATGTCCGGGCTCAAAGAGCCATGGTATAAGCGCGTCTACGATTGGCTAGAACGGCGCGTACAACTCGAAGCGCCCGTCAAGGATGCCGTGCTGCATCCAGTGCCGCGCAGCACCGCGAGCTGGTGGTATGTCTTTGGCAGCGCGAGCCTGGTGCTGCTGATCCTGCAGGTGGTGACGGGGATTCTGCTGGCGCTGGTGTATACGCCGTCGGCCGCGCACGCGTGGACTTCGCTGGAGGTGCTGAATCATCAGCTACCGCTTGGATGGTTCTTGCGCGCGATGCACGGCTGGGGATCGAACTTCATGGTCGCCGTGGTGCTGATCCACATGGCGCAAGTTTTTCTTTTTGGCGCATACAAATTTCCGCGAGAACTGACGTGGATTGTGGGCGTGTTCATGCTGCTGATGACGCTGGGCATGGCGTTTACGGGCCAGGTGCTGCGGTTCGACCAGGATGCGTATTGGGGGTTGGGCATTGGTGCCTCGATCGTTGGACGCGTGCCATGGATTGGCGGAGAACTGGTGTACCTGATGCTGGGTGGTCCGATCATCAACGGCGCAACTTTGACGCGGTTTTTCGCGTTGCACGTGTTTGTGATCCCCGGGACGCTGCTGGCGTTTACCGGGTTGCACGTGTGGATGGTGTTGAAGCTCGGGATCAATGAATGGCCGATGCCAGGGCGTATCGTGCGGCGCGCAACATACATCAAGGAGTACAACGAGCTGGCGCATACGGACGGGATTCCGTTTGTTCCGGGCGCGGTGTGGAAGGACCTGGTTTTTTCCGCTGGGATTCTGTTTGCGGTTGCGTGCTGCGCTGCAATGTTCGGACCGTATGGGCCGAAGGGCGTGCCGGATCCAACAATTATCAATACCGTTCCCAAGCCGGACTTTTTCTTTTTGTGGATCTACACGGTGCTGTCGTTTCTGCCGCCGGATATGGAGACACCGTTCATCCTGATTGCGCCGGTGATTGGGGTGATGGTTTTAATTGGATTGCCGTTTGCAGCCGGTGTGGGAGAGAAGAGCTGGTGGCGGCGGCCGGTAGCGGTGTTCATGGTTCTGTTTATTGCCGTGTGCTGGGGAGTATTGACGCACCTGGGCACGTATACGCCGTGGAGTCCGAAGATGGACGCGTGGAGTGGTGCCGCGGTGCCGGTGAACCTGCTGCGAAGCCGCTCGCCGTTGGAACGGCAGGGGGCGAACGTGTTCCAACAGAAGCAATGCCGCAATTGCCATCAGCTTGGCGGGCAAGGCGGCGAGCGCGGGCCGGCGCTGGACGAAGTTGCCACGCGGTTGACGGAGGATCAGCTTTACCGGCAGGTGCTGCTGGGCGGAGGTAATATGCCCGCGTATGGCAGCGCGCTTTCACCGGCGGAGACTGCTGCATTGGTACGTTTTCTCGACACGCTGCACCCGAATTATCAGCAGCCTTCTCAGGATGCATCGCGACAGGTTGTGGGGCAGGGCGGCGAGCAGCCTCCGGCGCGGTGAATCATTGCATGATGTGCATGATGCTGATTGACGATGGTGCGAACGCGGTACCGGCGTTGGGGGATTTGTTGCGCTCCTGGTCGATACCACTAGCGCCGCTGATCACGCTGTCGATCGTGCTGGCGCTCTATTTGCGCGGTTGGAGGATGGCGCGCGTTACGCGTGACCGGGAGTTGCCCGCTTGGCGAGCCGCGTGTTTTGTGGTCGGGCTGATTTCGTTGTGGGGTGCGCTGGCTTCGCCGATTGATGCGCTGGATGATTATCTGCTGGCGGCGCATATGATTCAGCACTTTATTCTGATGTCGATTGCGCCACCGTTGATTGTGCTTGGTTCTCCGGTTGTCCCGATGTTGCGTGGAGTTCCGCGGGTATTGATTCGCCGGTGGTTGCAGCCGCTGTTTCGCGCGGGATGGCTGCGAGCGTTTGGACGCGTGGTGACGCATCCGATGTTTGCGTGGATTGCGATGAATGTGGCGTATTTGGGATGGCATGTTCCAGCGGCTTTTGAGCTGACATTTCGCAACGAATGGATTCACGATTCCGAGCACCTTTGTTTCTTCGCGACGTCGCTGGGGTTCTGGTTTGTGGTGCTGGCGCCTTGGCCGACGATCGCGCGCTGGCCTCGTTGGGCGATGATTCCATACCTTCTGACAGCGGATATTCTCAACACTATGCTGTCGGCGACGCTGGCGTTTTCAGGACGCGTGCTGTATCCGTCGTATGCTGCGGCGCCTCGGGTTTGTTTTCTGAGTCCGCTCAAGGACCAGGTGGCAGCTGGAGCTGAGATGTGGGTGTTGAATTCAGTGGTGTTTCTGATTCCGGCGGTGTTGATTGCGGCGAAGGAATTGTCGCCGCGGTTTCTGGCTGCGTCTTCGGTGCGTGGGAGCGTAGCAGGAGAAGTCCCGCAGGGATAAGGCTCCGGAACCCAGGCCTCAGGACGAGGAACTGAGGCACGCGGGCACCCACGGGTTTTAAGTCCTCGATCAATCCGGCCTGAAAACTTCATTATTGACAGTGCTGTAGGCGTGATGTTACCTATTTATCCTTTGCGCAATCGTTTGCGCAAAATGATCGAATTGTTACGGGAATCTCTTTCAGAATTGGTTTTGCCGCCGAGGATAGATGCGGGGATTCGGGTTCAGTTCGCGCAGGGCGGGCGGTTATTCAAAGATTGAAGCTGAGGCGCCGCCTATTTAACGAGGGGCCAGGAACGATGAAGGATCTAAAACAGATCGATGCTCTCCATCATAGGAAGAGAGTGGGTTCCACTTCCGTATCAATACTGGCGGCAATCGTATTCACTGGTTTGACTCCTGCCTTGTCTGGGCAGGAACATGCGGATTCTCAGCAGCGCGATTCAGTTTCAAATATGCAATTGGCCTCACCGGAGATTGAGAAGCGCGTGGATGCGCTGCTGAAGCAGATGACGCTGGACGAGAAGCTGGGTCAGCTAGTGCAGTACAGCGACAGCGGTTACGATGGTCAGGCGCAAACGGCTGCGGAAGCCGCGCCTGCTCCCGGAAATAATCCATCGACGCACGACAAGGTCGATGCCATGGAACTCGTATCAACGGGAAGACTGGGGTCCATGCTTAACACGGTGGGGCAGGCGCGAACGAATGCCCTGCAGCATGCGGCGGTAGAAAAGAGCAGGCTGCATATTCCGTTGATGTTCGGGGCCGATATTATCCACGGGTACAAGACAATCTATCCAATTCCTCTAGGGTTGGCGGCGACGTTTGATCCGGAACTGGTGACGTCGCTTGCGCAGATCTCGGCAGCCGAGGCGAGGACAGGCGGCGTGGATTGGTTCTATTCGCCGATGGTGGATATTTCGCGCGATCCGCGTTGGGGTAGAACGCAGGAGGGCGCAGGCGAAGATGCGTACCTGGGAGCGGCGATGGCCCAGGCTTACATCCGCGGCTATCAGCAGAATGACTTGTCTCTGCCGACGAGCGTGGCTGCATCCGTAAAACACTTCGCAGCCTACGGCGCGGCGGAAGCGGGCCGGGAATACAACACGACGGACATGTCAGAAAGCCGGTTGCAACAGGATTATCTTCCGCCGTACAAGGCCGCCGTTGAAGCAGGCGCTGCGACCATCATGAGCGCGTTTAATGCTCTCAATGGCGTTCCATCGTCGGCGAACCGGTATCTACTGCAGGATGTTTTGCGTGATCGCTGGGGATTCGACGGCTTCGTGGTGAGCGACTACACGGCGGTGATGGAATTGCGGAACCATGGAATCGCTCTGGATGCTGCCACGGCGGCGAGGAAGGCGATTACGGCCGGAGTGGACATCGACATGATGTCGCATTACTACGACGCGGAGTTGCCCGCACTGGTGAAGTCTGGCAAGGTTCCCATGAGCGTGGTGGATGAGGCAGTGCGACGGGTGTTGCGCGTGAAGTTTGCGCTGGGACTCTTCGAACATCCTTACGCGGAGGGGACTGAAGTTACTGCCGCAGTAGCGGAGCACAGGCCGCTGGTGAGACAGGCTGCTGAAGAAGCAATTGTGCTGTTGCAGAACAAATCGAACGAAGGTGGGTCAGCGCTGCTTCCTTTCTCGGACCGTGTGAAGAAGATTGCGCTGATCGGGCCGCTTGCCAATGACAGCGGAGAGATGACCGGATCGTGGGGACGCAACCGGAGAGATCCCGATGTCGTGACGGTGAAAGATGCGCTGGCGGCTCGAGCGAAAAAGAACGGCGGGTCGGTTGCATACGCAAAGGGAACGGAAATCCTGGGCGAGTCGGAGGCGGGGTTTGCTGAAGCGGTGGAAGCAGCGAAGCAAGCTGATGTTGCGGTTCTTGCCCTGGGCGAATCGAGCGAGATGAGCGGTGAAGCGGGATCGCGTGCGCATTTGGATTTGCCTGGTAATCAAGAAAAGCTGCTGGAAGCGGTTGCAACGACGGGGCGCCCGATTGTTCTGCTCGTCTTTTCGGGTCGGCCGCTGGTGCTGAACTGGGCAGCGGAACACATTCCCGCGATCATGGAGACGTGGTTTCCCGGAACGGAAGCAGGCAATGCGATTGCCGATCTGCTGTATGGCGACGTAGCGCCGAGCGGAAAACTGCCGATGAGTTTTCCGCGCGCGGTAGGGCAGGAGCCGCTCTACTATAATCATTTTCCGACCGGACGCCCGCCTGTGGGGCTTGATCTGACGCGGCCGCCGAATTTCGATTCGCGCTTTTTCTCGCGTTACATCGACGTGCCGAATGACGCGCTGTTCCCATTTGGATTTGGGCTCAGTTACACGCAGTTTGCATATGGAGATGTGGCGGTCTCTCGAAATTCGGTACCGCTTGCAGAGGCCAGTCGCAACGATGCGCGGGACATCGTAACGGTGACTGCGACTGTGCGAAACACGGGAAACCGTACCGGCACAGACGTGGTGCAGTGCTATGTACGCAATCTGGGCGCCAGCATGGAGCAGCCAGTCCGCAGTCTTGAGGGATTCGAGCGGGTGACATTGAAGTCGGGCGAGTCGAAGCAGGTCACGTTCGACCTGGGATTTCCTGAACTCTCTTTCTATGACAACACCGGACGTGCCGTGATCGAGCAGACCGATTACACGGTGTGGGTTGGGGGAAGCTCACTGGCCGTAGATCACGCGGAGTTTCGTATCGTCCCGAATCGATGAGGATGGAGGCTCGCGCGCAAGGGCACGCGTGAGCCTCTTTTATCGAGCCGCCGCGACGGGTTCAGTGGCCGTCTTTGGACGAGGTGGTCGGACAATGATAGGGCCAACGATCGAGACGAGCATGATGGCTGCAATCAAGCGCAGGCCGGAAGAGTAGGATCCCGTACTTTGACGGAGGTGCGCGATTAAGAGCGGGCCGAATGCGCTGGCGCATCCCCATGCAGTGAGCATGAGGCCGTAGATGGGGCCGACGTTTTTCGAGCCAAAGTAGTCCGCGGCGAACGCGGGCATAGTGCCGAAGCCGCCTCCGTAGCACATGAGAATGCCGAAGGCTATCTCAGTGAGGTAGGAGGGAGTGGTCACGGTGGTCATCATCCAGAAGAGAACGACCTGAACAAGAAACATGACGACGAAGGTCCAACGCCGTGTGAGGAAGTCGGAAGTTGCCGCCCAGAAGACGCGGCCAAAGGCGTTGCCGATGCTGGCGATACCGACCAAGACGCCGGCATTGATGGCGCTGACTTTCGCAATCTCGTGAAAAATGGGAGCTTCCTGCGAGATGAGCGAGATGCCAGCGGTGGTATTGAGAAACAGAAGCAGCCACAGTGCCCACCACTGCCATGTTCCGAGCGCGGTGGAGAGCGTGTAGTCAATCGTAGAGCGTTGCGCGGCGATTGATGGCTTTGGCGTCCATCCTTCGGGCTTCCATCCAGCGGGCGGATTCTGCATCAAGAAGCCCGTAGCCATGGTGACAACCAGGTATGCGATACCGAGATCCGCGAAGGTCTGCAGGACGCCGACAGATTGAATGAGTCGTGTGGCAGCGGGCGCCGTTACCAGGGCTCCCGCGCCGAAACCGCCGACGGCAATGCCGGTGATAAGGCCCCGGCGATCGGGGAACCATTTGAGCAGGACAGCAACGGGCACAATATAGCCGAAGCCAAGCCCGATGCCGCCAATGACTCCGTAGGAAAGATAGAGCCACCAGAGTTTGTCGGCCGAGAAACTGGCTAGAAACACTCCGAGACCATAAAGAAATCCGCCGGTGAGTGCAACGACGCGAGGGCCGGACTTATTCAGCCACAATCCACCGAAGAAGGCGGATATGCCGAGCACAAAGATGCAGATGGTGAAAGTGAGTGTGACCTGCGAGATGGACCAGTGAAAGCGTTCGACGAGCGGGTTGCGAAATACGCTCCACGCATAAACGGCGCCAAGCGCCATCTGCATCAAAAAGCCGGATCCTGCGATGACCCAGCGATTGGGAGTTGCCATTCGTTCTCTCCTTACGATGTAGGGTTTGGCATGGACTTCTGTTACCGGCATCCTTCGGCGTTTTGATTGATTTTTTTACCGAGAGCGTCGAGGAACCGGTTGATGAGGGCGACGCTTCGCCGTAATTCTTTTTGCCGGAACTGGAAGAGCAGAGTGAACAAGCCCGGCGGTTCAATGACTGGCTTGCGTTCGCTGCCGAGGGTTTCGTTGACAGCGGCGGCAATGCACTGCAGCAAGTCGGGATTAATAGATGCCAGCATTTTTCCGAGGATGATGGCGTTGCGCAGCGCTTGAATGGAATCCTTAGACTCGGCCGCGCCCACGGCAGACGCAACGAGCTTGTCGCTTGCGCCGACGGCGCCGCGCAGAATTTCAAACACGCGGTGATCGTGAAGCTCCTGGAGCAACTCGTACGACGCGAGGAGCGCTTCAGCATGCTCCGCCGGGGCGGCCTCAAGCCGGGCGATCAGCTCCTTCCGTGAATCGCGGGGCGCTATTTCGAGAGCAATAGGTTTCGCCATATGATTCTCCTTTGCGTGTTTTGCCCGCTGCCGCTCGTCTAACTGCGCGTTTGTATCTGAACCAACCCGTTTCCCGGGGTGTGGTAGTCGGGGCGCTTCCACTTGCGTTCCACCTCTACACCGTTTTGAGGAGTGGGGTGTCCATGTCGGGAGTTTGTCCGTGGCAGGGGATCGGGGCCAGATTCCGCCATTATCTCCATCCGCACGGAGGCTTCCTTGTAAGCTGGCGTGCTGGTCACCTTGTCAGTGTGGCTGCTGGTGAGGCGATTCACCGGCTCCTCGACTGAGTTCATCGGCATGTAGAGTTCGTCGCCCTTGACCCGATCAGTGACGACAGCCTGGACGTGGACTTTGCCATAGCGGGAAGTGAGCTGGACCCAGCTGCCGGTGCGCAAGCCGCGTGTTGTTGCCAGTTCGGGGGAGACCTCAACGAAGGTGCATGGAGTCTTCTCGCGGATGCCCTCGGTGCGGTATGTCATGTTGCCTTCGTGAAAGTGCTCAAGCAGGCGTCCATTGTTCAGATGGAGGTCGAACTGCGCATCGGGCTGGTCTGTCGGTTCGGTCCAGACAAGCGGAAAGAGTTTGGCTTTTCCATCGGGGAAGGCGAATTGTTTTGTATAGAGGAGTGGCTGATCTGAGCCATCTGCAGCGACGGGCCATTGCAGCGATTTGTAACCCTCCAGCCGCTCATAGGTGACGCCGGCCATCAGCGGAGTGAGCGAGGCAATCTCTTTGTAGATCTCCGAAGGATGAGTGTAGTTCCATTGAGCGCCGAGGCGGTTTGCGACGTCCTGGATGATCTTCCAATCAGGCCGGCTGTCGCCCAGCGGTTCCAGCGCCTGATAAAGACGCTGAATGCGCCGCTCGGTGCTGGTGAATGTGCCCTCCTTTTCGAGGGCAGACGCGGCAGGAAAAATGACATCGGCGAAGCGACATGTTTCGGAGAAGAAGATCTCCTGCATGACGAAAAAGTCCAGTTTGGTGAGGGCATCGCCAACATAGTTGGCGTTGGAGTCAACCATGCTCATTTCTTCCCCGAAAACATACATCGCTTTCAGGTTGCCCTGGTGAATGGCGTCGATCATCTGGTGGTTGTTGAGGCCGGGCTTGGGAGGTAGAGTGACCTTCCATGCCGCTTCGAACTTGGCGCGAATCTCGGGGTCGCTGACCAACTGATATCCGGGAAAGTAGTTGGGCATGGCGCCGTGATCGCTGGCGCCCTGCACGTTGTTGTGTCCGCGCAGTGGGTATGCGCCGGTGCCGGGTCGCATGTAGTTTCCGGTGACGAGCAGGAGATTGGAGATGGCCGTCGAAGTGTCGGAACCCATGGTGTGCTGCGTAACGCCCATGGCCCAGAGAACGCAGACGGACTCTGCAGCGACAATCATGTGCGCGATCTGCTTCAACGTTTCGATGGGAATGCCGCAGCGCTCGCTGGCCATTTCAAGGGTGAACGGCACGAGGCTCCTGATGTACTCATCAAGCCCGTTGACCCATTTGAGGAGGAAGTCCTTTTTGGCGAGGCCATTTTCGAGAATGTAGCGCGTGACGGCGGAAAGCCAGATGAGATCGGTGCCGGGGCGGGGATGGATAAAGAGGTCGGCGCGTGCGGCCATTTCGTTCTTGCGCAGGTCGGAGACGATGAGCTTCTGGCCGCGCAGTTTGTGCGATTGCTTGACGCGCGTCGCCAGGACCGGATGGCTCTCGGCGGTGTTGCTGCCGATGATGAGTACGAGGTCGGATTGCTCGATATCGGAGATAGAGCCGGAGTCGCCGCCGTAACCGACGGTTCGGAACAATCCAATGGTCGCGGGGGCCTGGCAGTAGCGCGAGCAGTTATCCATATTGTTGGTGCCGATGACGGCGCGTGCCAGCTTCTGCATCAGGTAGCTCTCTTCATTGGTGCATTTGGAGGAAGAGATGAAGGCGAGGGCGTCGGGTCCGTTCGCGGACTTGATCTCGCTGAACCTGCGCGCAACGAGCGATAGGGCCTCATCCCATGTGGCTTCGTGGAATTTATCGCCTTCACGAACGAGCGGCGTGGTGAGACGGTCCTTGCTGTTGACGTATTCCCAGCCGAACTTGCCTTTCACGCAGGTGGAGATGCCGTTAGCCGGGCCGTCGCAGGGCTCAACCTTCAGAATGCGGCGATCGTGGGTCCAGATATCGTAGGAGCATCCGACGCCGCAGTAGGTGCAGACGGTTTTGGTTTTCTTGATGCGGGATTCGCGCATCTCGGCCTCGAATTCAGACAGTTGCAAGATTGGGCCGTCACCGATTTCCGGCTCAATGCCCTTGACGAGTTCAATCATGCGGTCGAGCACCGGGGCGGCAATGGATGTGAAGTAGCCCGCGTCGCCGAGCATGGTCGTTTCCATGAGGGCATTGCAGGGACACACGGTGAGAGAATGTCCGCAGGA
>Ga0210385_10002584_pt1 | contig 10909 bp, 11 predicted proteins | sample IncBWH26OmetaG_FD_160107 | JGI IMG/M metagenome (GOLD analysis project Ga0210385, IMG submission 160107) | Forest soil microbial communities from Barre Woods Harvard Forest LTER site, Petersham, Massachusetts, United States - Inc-BW-H-26-O ... | reverse complement strand
TGGAGTTGCGTCTGGGACTGGGCGCACGCAGCACCAAGGATGTCGACATCGTCTTCCGAGGCAAGACCGCCGAGCTGCTCAACGCTCTGGAGGAAGCCTTCGAGTATCCCTACAGTGGCTTTGAGTTCCGCCGCAAGGGCGAGCCGCAAGCCATCCGCGATACCGGTTCTAGACGTATCACTCTCCAGGTGAGCTTCCAGCGACGGGCCTGGCAGACGCTCACGGTCGAGATCGCCAGACCGGAGGCGGATGAGAGCGACCTGGTGCCTTCGGCGATAAGCCTCGCGGACTTCAAGCTGGAAAGTCCAGAGTGCGTCACATGCCTATCGTTGCGCTACCAGATCGCGCAGAAGATCCATGCGGTAACCGAGAACCCGGATGACGGACGGCCCAACCTGCGTCATTGGGATCTGATCGACCTCATCCTCCTAGAGGCGCTACTCGGGGAAGACCTATGGCGGGTTCGGGAGGCCTGCGTCTGGACGTTCGAGGATCGCGCCACACACGACTGGCCTCCGACGCTCAAAGTGCCGGAGGCGTGGAGCGAGCCTTATCGCTTCGACGCCCTGCAGATCAGTGCGGATCTGCCCGGCGAGGTGCAGTCCGCGGCAGCGGCCGTAACCGGCTTCATCGCAGCGATAGACGTCGCTCGGCCGGGCGATCGCTAGGGCGCAGCTTCTTGTCGATGAAGGCGTTGGCGGCGGTGGGGCCGAGGTAGGGCGCCAGGGCCAGGTAGGCGGCTATGTGGGCGTAGCGGGGTAGGTGACTGGATTGGCCGCCGCGGGTTTGGTGGTAGCCGATCTCGAAGATCGCGGCCGTGATGGCCTGGGTGGCAGTCCCGTTGGGGGTCACATCGGTGTGCTGGTTGCCTTCCTGCAGGAAGATCGCGAACGCGCGGTGGCTGTCTTCGATGCGTTGGATCGCGGGCGCCCCGACAGCATGTGACTCGACGTAGCCCATGTGGCTGATGGCGGGGTGGGTGGCCTGGAAGTGGCAGGCGGCAAGGATCCCTTGCCAGATGCGCTCGGGCCAGTCGCGTGCGCTGAAATAGCCTTGGGCGCCGACGGCCATGATCTGGTGGATCGCCAGCTCGTGCACGGCCAGGAAGGCGTCCTGCTTGTCGTGGTAGTGGTTGTAGAAGGCACGCCTGTCGAGACGGGCGGTAGTGGTTATGTCCTCGATCGTGGTTGCGGTGTAGCCCTTGTGGGCTGAGAGCGTGGCGGTCGCGTACATGATGCGCTCGCGCTGGTTGCGCATGATCTCGGCATGGGGCATGCGCGAGCGCCCAGGCGAAAGCGGCTTGGGAGCGTGCAGCGCAAGCTCTGAGAGATGCTTGGTGGGAGGAGGCGGCGGACCGGGTCTCAGCTCCTGCCAGCGGTGGCGCCCGTGGGGAAGGTTGTAGCGCTCGATCCAGCTCTCCAGCTCGTCGGCGAGCCCGGTGAGCTCGCCAGCGCCGCGGCGCACGCGCGGATAGATCAGCCAGTGGATCGCGCCGAAGGCCACGCGCGGGGGCAGGTCCGGGGTTGGGGTCTGGGGAGGTGTATCCGCGCTTGCTTTGATCACTATGCGCTCGAGCTCGGCGATTGCCTTGTCACGCTCGTCGAGCGCCAGGGGACCGCCGGCCATCGTGGCGTTGGCGAGGAAGTGGGCTTGTGCGGGCTCGGCTTCAGCGCGCTCGACGACGCGGCGCAGGGCCGCACGCAGGGCATGCTCGGGGGGCGCTGCGGCGACCGCGTCGTTGACCTGGGAGAGCAGCCGCTGGGAGATCTCACGGTTGGTTTGCAAAAAGCAGTCGTCGCGATCGGCGAAGTAGTCGTAGAAGGTGGGCCTTGAGACCCCAGCGTGCTCGATCACGCGGGCGACGTTGGCGCCGGCGTAGCCGTGAGTGTTGGCGGCGGCGACCATGCCGGCGACGAGCCGTTCGCGCTGGGTGCTCTTGCGGGTGTCTTGGGTGTCTGTCGGCATGTGTTTCTCCGGTGTTGCGAGGGCCGATGCTATGGCGCGATCGCGCGTTCGTCCAGATGCCGGTAATAAGCGTTAATCGGTATGTGTGGGCAGGGGTTGTCTGCCGGGACGCGTGTGTTACGGATCGTTCAGGCGGGCAGGTTTTAGATTAGCTCGGCAAGTGTTTATCGCGGGCCGTGGCTCGCTTTGGTGGGTTTTTGGCGGGCGCGCAGCGCTTGCCGCGCGGAGTATTTCACCTGGGGTTTTTATGTGGTTGGGAGTGCTATCTGGAATGCCCGTTTCTGGGAATTGGGAATGTGGTTAATAGGCGTTCATACGAGTTTGATAGCAAGGTATTGACAGTGGTCTTTATGTCTGCGTAAGGTGAACTACACGAAGTCAACGAGTGCGAAGTTGGGTCTGCGAGCAAACAACCACGCGGTCTTCCAGCAGTCGGCCTATGCTGCGAGGCGAGTCCCCGCAGCGTTCCCCGATGCACAATCGACAGAAAGAGAGCTGTTAATGACACGCCTCGTCACATCACCAAAGCGGTTCGCCAGCACAGCGGCTGCGGGGGCGCTGATTGCGCTCGTCTGTTGCATCACGGCGAATGCGGCCGGTGCCGCCATCTATGAAGGGCCACCCGCCGGGCTCATATATCACGAAGGCGGAACGTCGCATACGCAGAACGTGCACACTGCGGAATACAACAACCAGTCTTGGGGATTTTTCCCTAACAAACCGCCTATCTCGGGGGCCAATACGAGCCCGAGCATTTCAATGGTTTGTTCGGGCGCATCGTGCATCGAAGGGGAAGGGGCCTATACGGCGGCGGTCAATGCTTCATCGGGAACCGTTTGGTTTCATTCGTGGGTTCCGTCGAGCAATTGGAGCGACTCGGGGCTGGGCTACGCCCCGAACACTAGTCCTAGTGTGAGCGGATTGTGGACCGCATTCCAGGCTGCGGGCTCTGACCACCTATATCTAGCAAACTTCGGCAGCGGCAGTCGGATAGACACCGACTTGCAGATGTCGCCCGAAACCAGTCCGAGTGTTACCAACGGCCACGAAACGCCCTACGTTGCCTTCAGCGCAGCTGGGTCCGACCATCTGTTGCTATACATCGGTAACGGAACGAGGATAGACACGGGCCAAGGGATCGCGCCTGGTACAAGCCCGTCGCTTGTAGAGACAAACGGAAATTTCTACGCCGCATTCGCTGCGCTAGGATCTAATGATCTCGTCATTTGGGACATTTCGACAGGGACCGGGGTCAACACTGGCCTCCAGATGGCGTCAGGATCGAGCCCTAGTATCATCAAGTGGGGGGGTTACCTCGTTGCGTTCTCGGCAGCAGGTTCGGGCCATCTCGGCTTGTACCAGAGTGGTACATCTGGGTGGCTTGATACGGGCCAGGGGATGCAGGCCGGGTCTAGTGCAAGCCTTACTCAACGCGGCGAAGGATCTCAGGCGCACTGGGATGCGGCCTTTCAAGCTGCGGGGAGCCACCACCTGCTGACTTACTCGAGTTCTGCGGGTGCGACCGACGCTGGCGAGATTCTCGGCGAACACTCAAGTCCGAGCATCTCGGGCGGCGTGCCCGAAGAATAGACGGGATAGCTGGGCTGCGCCGGCGGGTCTTTTCGGGCCCGCCGGCCGCAGCGCCGTAGTTAGGTCAGATCTCTCCCGGCTGGGGCAGTTGGAGCCGCTGATACGGCGGGAGAAGCCTCGCGAGGACGCGCGAGACTTCTATGTTTGTGGTGTTGTGAGTGGGTCGTCGTGCCTGCCTGTGTAACGGCGCCGCCACCGCGCCCGCGTTCTCGGGCGACTTTGTGCCGTTTAGACGGTGCATGGGCAGATGGTCGACCGGAAACCTCGGTCCGCCGCGTGAGCGGCAGTCAGCCAGTGGAGTGTCGGAGGGAATTCCGATCGATCCCCTCAACGGATTTGCCTACGTCCAGTCGGAGAGACAAAAAGCGGAAGATTCCGCCGATTAGAAGCCGCTCCGGAATGTCGATCGCCGGCGGTCGCTCGGCCACCTGGATCGCGTCTGACAGACCCCCGATGAGGCGTTCGCGCTCCTCGAGGAGTTTCGGGCCCGCTGCAAGGCCTTCGCGCATCAGAAGTTGTGCAACCGTCGGTTCGTCGCACGCCAGCCTTACGAGCAACTCCAACAACGCCAGCTCCGGGCAGTCCGAGCCTCTAGTTGTTCTGCCCACGTAGGTTGTGAACGCGGCTGATGGGAGGCTGGTTAGCAATCCCGCTGTGTGGCCTGCGCGTGTTGTAGTGCTCAAGCCAGTGTGGCAGAGCTTTGTTGCGATGGCGTCGGTTCATACCGGGCGACCAGCTTGCGGTCAAGCGCATGCAATACAACTGTCGTATTCCGCCACCGATTGATGACAAGTACACCCTTTTGCGTAGCGTCAGATTCTCCGGTGAGTAGAAGAATTGGGGGTTGCTGGGGAGGGGGTGCGGGGAGGCCGCTTTTACCCGCCTGTCCACCCCCACCCTAAGGAGGGCTTGCGAGGGTTTGATCGCATGCGGTCAAACCCATGTTCGAGACACCGATCTGGTGGGCGAGGCCCGGACCGAGACGCGCGGTTTGGGCATTGGCTCGTTGCGACTAAACCGTCCCAAGCCGACCGTAAGCTCCCCGGTGTGAACTCATCCATCCCGACCTCGGAGGCTCTCCACAGCCTTTCGGTTGCCGTCGATCCGCCCGTCACCACGCCCGTGTATTTGACTGCGAGTACACCGCCTCGCCAATTCTCACATTGCGTATGGATGGTCGAGGGAACTGGTGGGTTATCTCACGCTCGCGACGGCAGTGTCGCTTTGCCTCGACTCATGGAGTTGCCGCGTAGGTATGCGGACGTATCACCGATTGCGATTGTTTGATCGTCCGACTGTACCCGCGCCATTATGCCTTGGGGACGCGCGACAAAATCATTGCCATAATCTGAGCGTCTGTTTGAGGTCGGTGCGGCTGGTATTAGAACGCGCGAATACGCTAACAGTAGTCTTTATCTGGTTGGCAGTCTGGGTGTCGGATGATGGGACTTGACATTTGGATTGCGGATCTGCTTAGCTACTCAAAATGTCTGATTGGTGATCTAAGCAGAAGATAGGACAGGGATGGACAAAGGCAAGCTGTGTGTGCCTCTCGGCAATGCAGAACAAGCGCTACGAGCTCAATGCTTCCCAACATCGCGGGAGATAGCGTGGTTGGTGTTCCAGATGTCTACGGCTCAGCTGCAGGCGGCGTAGTGGGCATGCGACCGCAGACCAGGTCTCTAGGGAGAGGAATCCGGCGCTCCGCCAGCAAGGAGGCCGGATCACGCACAGACAAAGACGGCTTGCGCGGTAGCTCAAACGGCCTGCGTGGCAGCGCGCTCGTGCGCTCGCAGGTGGCCAATATCCAGCGCGCCCGCTTGCTGGCCGCGGCGGCGCGTATAGCGGACGAGCAGGGCTATAGCGAGGCGACGGTCGCGCGCGTCTGCGAGCGGGCAAAGGTCTCGCGACGCACGTTCTATGAGCTGTTCGCCGACCGCGAGGCGTGTCTGGCGGCGGTGTTCGACAGCGAGCTGGCAAGGGTGCGAGAGGTGGTGGTGGAGGCCGGCCTTGCGGATTTGGCCTGGCGCGAGCGGGTGCGCGGGGCACTGTGGGCGATCTTGTGCATGTTCGATCGCGAGCCGACGCTGGCGCGATTGTGTGTGGTGCAGTCCGCCTGGGGTGGTCAAAGCGTGCTCGGTTTGCGCAATGGCGCGCTGGCAGAGTTGGCGGCGGTGATCGACGAAGGTCGGAGTGAGGGTCGCCGCGGGGCGGACTGCTCCCCGCTGACGGCCGAGGGCCTGGTGGGCGCCGCGGTCTCGATCGTGCAAGCGCGCCTGCTGAGCGGCGAGCATAGTCGGCTGCGAGCGTTGCAGGGCGAGCTGATGAGCATGATCGTGCTGCCCTACCTGGGCCCGGGTGTAGCGCGCCAAGAGCGCACGCGCCCGGCGCCGGCTCCGGCTCCGGAGTCCGTGCCCGGCGGCGAGGCGCGTGTCGGGGAGGGCCTCGGTGCGGGCGCCGACCCGCTGCAGGGCATCACGATGCGCGTCACCTACCGCACGGCATTGGTGCTCGAAGTGATCGGTCTGCACCCGGGCAGCTCAAACCGCGCGGTCGCCGATCTAGCGGGCATGAGCGACCAGGGCCAGACCTCAAAGCTGCTGGCGCGCCTGGAGCAATACGGCCTGCTGGCCAACAAGCGCCTTGGCCTGAGTCGGGGCGAGCCAAACGCCTGGCATTTGACGCCGGCCGGGGAGATGTTCGCGAACACGATCTCGCTGGGAGTTGAGAACGGTGGGCGGGCTTGAGCGCCTCTCGGGTGGCCGTGGAGCGTGTCCTCACATGACCCGAGCACTGTCCACGGGCATGTAGGGTGGCTGGGACGATGTCGGCGAGGATTGGCGCCAGCGACGGACGGAGTGGCTCGTTGCCCCCGGGCCCGCGCACGCCGGCGGCGGCGCAGGCGTTCATGCGGGTGTGGCGGTTTGCCGAGTTCAGCGATCGTGCTCACGCGCGTTATGGGAACACGTTCACGATCCGGATCGGGGGTCTACCGACGGGTGTACTCACGAAGGATCGTGAGGCGATCCGGCGCCTGTTCACGGGCGACCCGCTGGTCAAGCGCCACGGCAACGACACGCTGCGCCCGCTGCTTGGCGAGAGCTCGCTGCTGGTGCTGGAGCCGGCCGAGCATCTCGCGCGGCGCAAGCTCCTGCTGCCGCCGTTTCACGGCGAGCGCGTCCAAGGATATGCCCGCTTGATGGAGCGCCTGGCCCAAGCCGAGCTGGACGGATTGAAAGCGGGAGACGTGGTGGCTGTGCAGCCGATAGCGCAAGCGCTCACGCTAGACGTGATCCTGCAAGCGGTGCTGGGTGCCAGCGACGTCGAGACACGCCAGCGATTGCGGCGGATCTACGACGCGATGGTGACGCCGCTCAGCAACATCCTGCTGTTCATGCCGCGCCTGGCGCGCCGTTCGCGCTGGAACGTGGCAGCGGAGCACTTTTGGCGGCGCAAGGACGAGCTCGACACACTGCTGTTCGAGCAGATCGCCCACACCAGAAGCGACAAGTCGCTCGCCGAGCGCGAGGACATCCTGGCGATGATGGTGCTCGCGCGCGACGAGCAGGGACTCGGCCTCAGCGACGAGCAGTTGCGCGACGAGCTGGTCACACTGATCACGGCGGGCCACGAGACGACCGCGACCGCGATCGCGTGGGGAGTGGAGCTACTCGCGCACAACCCGGAGGCGATGGCCACAGCACGCGAAGGCGACGACGCCTACCTGGAGGCGCTGGCGAAGGAGACTTTGCGTATCCGCTCGCCGGTCCCGGTCGGCGCGGGACGCTACGTGCTCGAGCCGTTTCGGATCGGCGAGTGGACGATCCCCGAGGGGGTGGGTATCTATGTCGACGCCTATGGCGTGCACCATGACCCCGAGGTGTACGCGCAGCCCGAGGTATTTCGCCCCGAGCGCTTCATCGAGGACCCGCCGGATGGCTACTCGTTCCTGCCGTTCGGCGGCGGCGCGCATCGCTGTCTGGGAGCCGCGCTCGCGCTGCTCGAGATCAAGATCGTCTTGCGCGAGATCCTGACGCGCTTTGAGCTCGCGCCGGTGTCGAAGGAGCTCGCGCGCCCAGTGCCGCGCGGTGTCACGCTCTCCCCGCGTGGAGGCGCGCGGGTACGGTTCGCGGGTAGGGCTCTCAGCGACAGGCACGCCGCGGCGGGCGCAGTCGGGTGAAGAGCCCGTGTCTCTCAGTGCTCGACGGCCGCGATCGCGTCGTCTTCGATCGGGAACTGGACGTCGATGCCGTGGTCTTGCAGGAGGCTTTGGAGCTGGTGCAGGTGGTCGTATAGGCAGGTTCTTCGTGAATGCGTGACGGGCAGTGTGTCGTGGTCGTGCTCGACGGTTGTGGCCTGGCGCAGGTCGGGGGTCAGGACAAGGTGGGTGGCCTGGGTCCTGGCGTTGGCGTGGCCGGTGTAGATGGAGTGCAGGTCGATGGCCTGATCGGGGAGGACGGTCTCGAGGACAAGAATGTAGGCGCCGACGCTGGTCGCGAGGGTCTCTGAGCGGACGGACTTGCCGTCGAGCACGATCTTCATGGGGATTTGTGAGCGGTGCTCCATCGCCTGGCACGCTAGCGCTTGGTGTGGGCGGCTTTGGTCGCGGTGAGGACTGCGGGCGGCACGCGTGCGTGCGTGCTGCCCGCAGTCGTGGTGGCGCTGCTTATTTGCGCTTGGGCGGGTCTGCGATCTCGGGTGTGTAGGCGGCGATGAACTCGTACTCGCCGTTTATCAGTGGCACCTCGTGGCGTGCCTTGATGGCCCATTCGCATAGTTGCCCCCAGGTCAGCTCGCCGCGACGCATTGCCGCGACGCGCTCGTCTGTGCTCATCTTCCAGAGGGCTTGGGAGCGCTCTTGCTTGGTTGCGCGTTGCTTGGCGAGGCTTTGCAGAATGTCTTCTCTCATGTCGCTCATGGTTGGCTCCTTTGCGAGGGTTTGGGGGGTGTGCATGCCGCAGCCCAGCCGCGCTTGCGCGGCATAATTGGCAAGGCGTGCGCGCCCCCCAAACCCGTAGTGGGCTCATGCGCGCGCGTAACGGAATGTCAGGAGACCGGAGGAGGATTGACCCAAAGGGTCAGACCGGCCGCAACGTCCCGTCGCTGCGCCGCATGAGCCGCCTGCGCTTACTGCGCAGCTTGTGTGCGTGTGCCGGCAACTACCGTCGTGCTTGGCTACAGCTCGAGGTCGTCCATTCGCTGCGCGGCTCTGGTCGCCGCGACGAAGTCGAGGCCCAACTCGTGGATCAGTCCCGATGCCGCGAGCCCGGCGAGAGCGTCTGTCGCCTCAAGGCGCGATGCGCTCAGTTCGCGTATCAGCTCCTCGCGTGACCACAGCCCGTGATGGTCGGTGCTCAGCAGCAGCGCGATGACCGCGGCTTCTGTGCGCCCCTGATCGTGGTCGTCGCTCGGCTCGTCTTTGCACGAGCGCCGGCTTGAGTCGATATTTTGGGTTTGCATGGGAAGGGTTCAGCTCCTTTCCAGGCCACGGCCCCGGCGTTGACGCGCGCGGGGCCAATAGCGTTTTGATGGTTGTCTTGAAGTTATCGGCGGGTGGGTAGGGGGATCAAGGCTTGGGGCCTGAATCTGGCTTGTTTGCGTGAAAGTTGGCCGGGAAACGCTCTTCGCGGGAGGTGGGGAGCGCAGTCCGTGGAGGATTCAAGGATTGCTCTAGACGTTGACGGTGACGGTGGGGAGCACGTCCAAGATCGGGTCGACGGCGTAGCGGTAGAGGTGGGGCTCGCCCTCAAGCATGAATGCGTTCCCGCGCTTGCAGCACAGTACGGCTTCTGCGTCGCCTAGAGCCATGCTCAGGCGCCTGAGCAGTCTTCTCGCGGTCTTCTCGTCGGTGACCTGCTCAGGGCTTACGTCGGCTACGGCGATCATTCCGTTGGGACCATCGATAACGCGTGTAGTTAGGGGCATCTCGACCTCCTTCGTCTTGTGATTCGTCTCGGACGCTCGCTTTGTTTGTGTGTTGTGCACGATCCGAGACACGGTTTCTAGCCATAGGATCTATATATGGAGACGCGGACAGAACTACCGGATACCCCGACGCTATCGCGTGCGTAGGCTGGTCGCTATCGAGACTGGGCGACCGGAAAAGTTGTTCACAGGCCAAAAAAACCTGGTCTTTGCGGACGAAAGCTCGGTTGTCCCCAGGGTCTGTGCATAGATCACTATGAGATAGCGCTAGTTATTCACAGGCTAGGCGGGGTTACGCACAGGCATGGCTGCATCGAGGGGTCGTGCTGACATGACGATCCGCTAGACATAGCCCATGGCCAGCACCTATGAGCCCAGCGCCGCGATGGCACGCACCGCCCGCACCGAGATCGAGCGCATCGCACGGGCGCTGGAGGTCATTGAGCAGCGTCGGGCAGCCTTGCTCGCTCAGGCGGCTGAGCTCCAGGAGGAGGCGGAAGACTACACGCGGCGGCGACGCCTGTTGGAGGAGCTAGTTCAGGTCGAGCAGGCCACGCCGACCGCTGAGATAGGAGTCTCCGCGCCGCACCGGGCCGCCCGTTCGCTACGGGGCCGAGAGCTGCGACGTGCGGCCGGCCGATTGCTATGGACGTGGAAGGGCGAGGACCAGATCCACTACCGTGAGTGGTTCGAGCGTGTGCTCGCCGAGGGATACGCCACGGGCGGCAAGGACCCGGCCGCGAGCTTCCTCACGAACATCCGCGATTCGCCGGCCGTTGTGCGCTGCTCAGGTCAGGGCTTCTACCGGCTTGACAGGACAAGCATCGAGCGAGTCGAGCAAGGGGCGGGGGAAGCCCAAGCCGAGCTGGCCGACGTTGAACGGTCGATCGAGCGGGCTTACGCCGGCGAGGGTCAACATGGCTCGGTCGAGGCGCTGCGCTCGCACCGAGACGGTCTCAAGCAGCGGCTCAAGCGCTTGGAGGCGGACCTTGACGAGGTGCGGTTTGTCTTTGGCGAGGAGCCTGCACAGCAGCACAGCAGAACGGGCGTTGGGTCCGGGCTACGGGCTGCCTGAGGCAATCCGATGTGCCATTTGGGCTCGGCAGTTAGTCGGGCGGCCATCGCTCTGAACGCAGCTCCGGAGTCCCAAACATTCGGCGAGGCCAGCGCTGGTGTTGTCGCTCATATGCTGCCGAACGGCGGATCTCGGTACCAATTGGGTACCAAGTTTGTCGGCGAGGACTTGAGGGTGGTCGGAAACCGCTTGGTTGTGCGGGATTAGGGATGCGCCGTGCGGGACTCGAACCCGCCCCGCCGGATTAAAAGTCCCTTTGAGCGATCAGGTTGGTGGTGCGAATGCACGGTCTACGATCTCTGCCTCGTTCTCGGCCGGCTGGTAGTGGGCGTAGATCTGGGTGGTCTTGGAGTC
>Ga0210385_10002583_pt1 | contig 10909 bp, 15 predicted proteins | sample IncBWH26OmetaG_FD_160107 | JGI IMG/M metagenome (GOLD analysis project Ga0210385, IMG submission 160107) | Forest soil microbial communities from Barre Woods Harvard Forest LTER site, Petersham, Massachusetts, United States - Inc-BW-H-26-O ... | reverse complement strand
AAGCGAATTTCATGGCGGCGCCATCCCCTACTTCTCCCGGCGCAGCGGTCAGGCCGCGCACTTCCGCCGGGCGAGATGCCGAAGTTGAGCTCGAAGAGAAGCGGATCAAGCTTGAGCAGCTCAAGGTTCGCCAGTTGCGGCTCGAGAACCGGATAAAGTATCTGCAGTCACGCCAGGCGCGGCGTAACGACACGCGGCGCAAGATCCTTATCGGGGCGGTTATCCTCGCCAAAATCGAGCGGGGTGAGTTTGACGAGAAAAAACTACGGGCGATGCTGGATTCCGCATTGCCGCGGAAAGATGATCGGGAGCTGTTTGGGCTATAGCGGTCGTCGGAGGCGTTGTGGATAGATCCTCGCGTGTCATTTTCCTGGCGCTGCTGGTGGCATTCGCACTCTGGCGGCTGGTTCGTTATCTGAAAATGGGCATGGCGAGGCGCCCGGCGGGGATCGTCAGCGGTGCTGGCATGCTCGTGCAGCCGACAATTGACTCACAAACGTCCACGGACCGGCCGGGGGAACCGGATAGCGGCGCAAGACCTCTCACCGCTCGTGTCCTGGGCACCCTCGCCGGCCTGATGTTCTGGTTCGGTTGCAATGCCTTCGTTATCTGGGCTCTCTTCGGGTCGGGCCTATTTCCGAACGCCCCGCCACTGATACTCCTGGTAGTAGTAGTTCTTCCGAATTTTTATCTGATTCCGCTCGCGCGCCGGCTCGCCGATAGGTGGCCGCCAGCCCCATCCGCTCAGTGGCCTCCCTGAGAACTACACGCGAGCAGACGTCCCTGCTCTGGCGCTGGCCGCCTAGCTTCAAGGGTTTGACATCCGATCAAACCGCGTGCGCAGTCTAGATCGCGAGCGGGCGCGACACTCCGCTGTTGATCTCGCAGAAGGCATCCTTCGCGGAAGCGTCGATCTTTTGTGGGGTGCCGGCGCCTCGCGAGTCTGGCTTGCACGGCGTCTAACGTGAGTGATGTATTGCGCGCGTTAGGGTAACCGCACAGCGGACTCGAGGAGGGATCCCGCCTCATCGCCGACCACAAGTATTCCGGACTCGACCATGTGTTCTATTCGACGCAAATAAAAGTAATCCGGCAACCCCGGCACCGCCGCCGGTGAGCGCTCAATGAAGTTCCCTATCATCCACGCTACTTTGCGTGCGCGCGAAGAAGACACCTCGGCGATTAGATCGTGGTCTATGGCTGCCAGCATTGCCGGTGTTAACGCGTCGATAATGCCGTAGTCATCCAAGTCCATCGGTCGTTCGTCGGGATCCGATAGATCGACGCTGCCCTTGCTCAAATCCTCGGGCTGCAGCGGGCGTCCCAACCGCTTTGCGACACATGAGAGACAGAGCATCCCATGCCGCTCTTCGCGCGACACTAATAGACGCCACAGCTTATTGCGCAGCACGTAATAGTCATCGCTATGTAGGGTGTTTTTGCCGCAATCCAGGCAACGCCAGTTATCGGTGCGCTTGAACGTCATCAAACTGCGTCCGCTACTTAGAGTCGTCGCGCATCAGAAACGAACTGGCGAACAGCAACGCGCCAATGACCATCATGACGACTCCACATCGAATGACGAGCGATCCCGCTCACTAGGAGGCCGTGCTTCAGCCATTCCTTCAAAGCTGCGACGAATAAAGGGTCTTTGGTAGCCATCCAACCTTCAGTAGTGATCGCTTAGCCCCGGAGATCAGCATAAAACACCGAAGCAAACGAGGGACAAATGGCCGGTGGCGATTTGCACTACCGGCCAATCCATACGCGGTGTTGCGCATGTTCAGGAAGCTCCCGGCGGTCCAGTGAGCCGAGGAGATTGCCTAGGCGAGTGAAGCCGACGATCAGTTCGTAGCGCAGGTTCGACTGCAGAAGCTCGCCAGCCAGAACGATGGGCGGCCGGATCCAGGTGTGGGACTGTGTCCAGTGGTCCATGACCTCTGGTCGGTCGTCGTGGAAGCCTTCTCGGAGGGTCTCTTGGCGCGCTTCATCGACCGCATACCGATAGGCGCGTGGGACGCCGGTGTGGCGCAAAGCGACGCCGGAGAGAACGCCCTCCTCCCAAAACACGTCGTCCCAGTCTACAAATCGCAAAACCCGGCTCATCTCGGGATCGTCGTGGTGATCGTGAAAGAGCTGCTCGAACACGTCACTAGGGCAGTCGAGTCCAAGTGGAACGGCCGCCGCGGCATGCGTCGCGGCGGCCGGGTCATATGCGTCTTGGATAGCTTTCCAGGACAGGGCCATCAATGACGAAGTGCTCAAAGAATCATCAGATCGACCCCGGGCGCCGTAAGTCCCTCAGGACAAAGGCGGGAGGGACCTACGCTACGCTCCTTTCCACAAGGATATCCACCAGATTTGGGGATAAGTCATGTCGACGTGGGATTTCCAGGTGAAACGCGCAAGATATACGTATGTCGTTTGCAAAACCGCCTGTGGCCGCCCTCGCCTGCGGAATTTATCCGACGCTCGCGTCGCATATCGGCCGTTAGAGCGCATCGCAGGTGCCTATTCGTGACTGATGAATCATACGACTTGGCTCTAAAGTACAAGCGCCTCCTTGTTAACAGAGCGCTCCTGATTGCGGCTCATCTGATTCTTGCGTCAATTGTCGCGGTGGCGTACTTGAGTCGGCTCAATTTTCCCTGGCTTCCTTTCTCGGGTGGTGTTGGCGGGAGCGGCCTTGTTGGTGCTTTGGCGCCGCCCCTGCTGCCTTATCTGGTGTCGGGCATTCGCTCACGCAGTCTCGTAACGCCCAGCCGCTCAAGAGTTGCTTCGTTCATTATCTTTCTGACAATCACCACCGCACTGGTTATTTCGCTGCTACTCGGCCATTTTGGTCCCCTGGGGTGGATGGGACTGGTCGTAATGTTCGGCGTCCAGGCGGTGGCCTACGTCTGGTCTGCCGGGATATTGTTAGGGGCCCGCGATGCGCTCTAATCATCGCTGGAGCGGCCGTGATGCGAGATATAGGCGCCGCAGGCGCCGCAACTATTGTGCGCCTGCGACGCTTGTTGGCCTGCGGCGGCCGGCCGCACACTTTTACAGTTAGGTTCCGAATGCATCAGAAGCCAGTGTTTCTATTGGCCCTAGTCACGCTGGGATCTAATCCCTTGCTCGCCCAGCCAGAACAAGCCGTAGATATTCACATTTCAGGGGAAACCTGCCTGATAGGCAACCTTGATGTCCCATGCAGTGACGTGGGAGCCAAACTGCGAGAGTTGGGAACGCCATTGAACGCACATCTCCACCTAATCGGCGACACGCGTACCAGCTACAAGGCTACTAGCGCCGCTATGGAGTCACTACGCCGCGCAGGCTTTAAGCTCAAGATGGGTTATATGAATGTTCAGCCTCAGTAGGCATTCCTCCTTCGATGCAAAAGCAATCGTTATAGAGCGAAGCTTCGCCGTGAAAAAGTTGAAACCTAAGCCTCGCGATGAGGGCCAGTGCTGATTTACGAGACCGACGACTCTAGTTTCGGCACCTTGGCTGTTGAATCGCTAAAAGAGGCCGGTATTGATGCCTACTCCACGGGTGGCTCCCTGCCGAGCGGCTCCAGTCCGACCGTATCTATTTGCATCCGCAACGCCGCCGATTCGCTTAAGGCGAACGAAATACTTATCAAGCTGGGCGCTGTCACGGACGGTCCGAATAGACTTCCGCCCAAGTGGGTGTTTGGCATTATTGCTATCGCCGCTGTCGTACTTGCCCTTTGGATTGCCTCGCTATGGAAGTAACTCCCTCGCCCTCCAACAATCGTCGGAGGGGACCGTGAACGGTCGATGCCTGCCTTCCTACAGAGATATGCACGGGATAGTTAGGCCATGAATAAGCGCCAGCGGCTTGAGGTTGTTACGCAACTAGGCGCGCTTCTCCTAGCTCTATATCTACTCGAGACACACAGACTCGGTATTGTCGGCGGCCTTCTTGTGGGATCCCTCGGGATCATCATCGGACGCTCTATGCACATAGACGGTCGCGTTTTCAATCTTTTCGGAGAAGACCGCGACTATTCGTTGAAGCCAGCGGGAGCGGCACTAATTAAGGCCGCTGTTTGCGCTGTCGTGGCTATTCTCTGGGCAGTCTCTATCGGGCTTGCCATTCGCCACGGACTTGTCGCGGACAACGTTTGGACCGCTTATGGTTTGCTGGGTGTCCCACTCATACGTCTGTTCTCCCTCTTTGCCTTGTTTCTGAAAGACGATTTTTTGGGCTCAGTTCGGCAGAAAACAATAACTCCCAATCGTCGGAGGAAGCCATGAGACTCGGTAGTACCGCTGCGGGCGCCGGCGGAGATTGTGCGGCAGCGGTTGGTCGCTCAAGCTCATTGTCACGAGTGACAGACGTGCCAGCTTCTATCCCTGACCTCTGTTCGACTCTGAGAGGGAGCGTGAGGTGAACTCGGCGCTTGTCGGCTACGTCGGCGGGATCGCATCGATCATCTTCGGAATCGTAATCATTCGCGTCGGTGACAGACAAGTCGGGGACAAGCGCCGCGAGGGCGCCATCACTCGAATGTTTTCAATGCCCGCCTTAAATGCCAAAGTTCTCAAATGGACTATCGGACTTCTCTGCGTATGCTTCGGAATTGCCCTGGTTTTCACCCGTGGCAAGATATAGCCATTTTCGATCGCCAGTGACTTAAATAGCCGCCGTGAGATTGGTCCCGATTTAGGTGCGATCATTACTGGAGAAAGCGCAGCGCAGTCGTCCCCTTCGTTGCCCCATCCAAGTACTCCGCCGGGCTCCTGTTGCCCAGCGCGCTGTGCGGCCGGTGATGGTTGTAATCCGTCCGCCACGCTTCGATCTTGCTCCTGGCATCTGCGATCGACAAGAACTGATTCGCATTCAGACATTCATCGCGCAGCTTACCGTTGCAAGATTCGACAAAGGCGTTTTCGACAGGCTTTCCGGGTCGGATGAAGTCGAGTAGAACACCTCGCTGGTACGCCCACTCATCGAGCACGCGTGACGTGAACTCAGTGCCATGATCGACGGTGATCGAGCGCGGCTTACCGTGCTCGGCGATCGCCCGATCGAGCGCCTCGGCGACGGCGCGTCCTGACATGCTTTGACCCACCTCCAGGATCGGACTCCAGCGACTCCATTGATCGACCACTGTCAGCACCCGAAACGCTCTGCCGTCAGCGAGCGCATCGTGCACAAAATCCATGCTCCAGCGCTCATGGGCACGACTCGCCGCAGGCGGGATACCCCGATGCAGACTCGCGTGCTTACGACGACGTACTCGATGTCGCAGCTGCAGGCCTTCGAGCCGATAAAGTCGCCGCACGCGCTTCATGTTCACTTGCCAACCTTCGCGCCGCAGCAGCACGTGCACGCGCCGATAACCGTAACGTGGACGCGCCTGCGCCACTTCGCGCATCCGATGCCGTAGCAGCTCCTGGTCCGGACTACGGCTGCGATAAGCGCACAGTGAGCGTGAGATCTGCGCCAGCCGGCACGCGCGTGAGAGGCTTGCGGCGTAGGCGCTCTGCGCCCACTCGGCAAGCTCGCGCTTGTGTGCCGGCCTTAGACTTTTTTTCGGATGATCTCCGACAGGATGTGCTTATCGAGGGACAGATCGGCAACCAAACGCTTGAGCTTTGCGTTCTCTTCCCGCAGCTGCCGGAGCTCCCGGATCTCCGTTCCACCCAGGCTCGCGTACTTCTTCTTCCAGATGTAAAACGTCGCCTCGCTGATCCCGACCTGGCGGCACACATCCGCTACCCCCGTGCCGCCCTCGACCTGCCTCAGTACATATGAGATCTGCTCGTCGGTGAACTTCGATCGCTTCATCGGTCCCCTTCTCCTTCGGCCTTCAGGCCGCCTTTTGGAGGACTTCGACTGCGACTTTAGTCCAGCTCTAAACTGACCTCAAAATCGGGACTCAGGTCAATCACCACTCACTTGGAAACCATATGGAAACATCGCCCCCATCGGGCTACTCAGCCCGGAACGCAAGTTTCTGATTTGAATGGTGGCCAGGGGCGGAATCGAACCACCGACACGCGGATTTTCAGCCGGTGAAGGCGATTCCAGGGACTTATTAATCAACCACTTGCAGCGCTTGCCAGCCCCGTCCCCAGGCACACCAAGGCACATTACGGCGCACCCAATCTGAGTTCGGCACATTCTCGGCACACGAGCCCTGCGATCTCTCTCCTTTACCTCTGAATACAGATTTCTGTATAGTTGAATAATGAAGACCACTCTCGATATCGACGACGAGCTTCTGGTCCGAGCGAAAGCTGCCTCGGCCCGGGAACGCAAGAGCCTCACCGCCCTTATTGAGGAGGGGTTGCGGCTACGCCTGCGCCGACCTCACTCAAGGGGCCGTAAGACGGGCTCACCGATTCCAACCTTCGTCGGCAAAGGCGGGCTCGTTGCAGGTGTCGACCCGCTCTCCAACCGCGCGCTGCTCGACGCTGCGGACGATGACTCCTGATCTGAACGTTCTTCTAGCTGCCTCACGCACCGATCACCCGCATAACGCCGTGGCGCTGGATTGGTTGAATCGGGCGCTCGCCGCGTGTGAGGCTGGAGAAAGCCTCGAGATCCTGCCGATGGTCGCAGCGGGATTTCTGCGCCTCGCCACCCATCCTAAGGTATTCAAGCTCCCCATGCCCATTGGCGATGCCGTTGCGTTCATCGATGCGCTGCTCGCGCGCCCGGGTGTTCAGTTGCCAGAAATCGGTCGCGAGTGGCCGACCTTGAAGCAGCTAGCTCGCGAACACGATCTCATCGCCAACGACTTGACGGACGCCTGGATCGCCGCGGCAGTGCGTACACTCGGCAGTCACTTGGTTACATTCGATCGCGGTTTTAAGCGACTGCTCACTCGAACTGAACTGACTTTGCTCGAGCCTCAGTCTCCCTGACCACAAATCTAGCCGCGTGAACCGGCAGTAGCCTTCGACCCCGACTGCGCAGCAAGTGACTGACATATCGGGCTTGCCCTAGAGTCGAAACGATCCCGGCCCGGACGGGCTCTGATTCGACGCATTCCTGGCACCCGGTGCTCAACCACGTGTTGGGTTGAAACCGACTTTGCTCATCAGCTCGCGGAATTTCGCGTCGGATCGGAGGCTTGCAAAGGAGGGTTCGCGAGTCAGCTCAATCAGATCCGGGTTATGTTCCTGGTACGCTCTTTCGAGCCATTCGAGCGCTCGCTGTTTCTCGTCCATCGCCCCATACACCCTTGCGACGTTGTACGGTGAAACGTAGCGGTGACCACTTCCGCCGAGCGCTTCAACGATTTTCGCCATAACGGGTGTGTCTCCGGCGACAGCGTGCGCCTGCGCCAGTCCCGCAAGAGCCTCGGTGCTGCCTCCGGAGTGCGTCACTGCCTGTCGCATCGCATCAATAGCTTCGTTAACCAAGTTCTTCTGCAAGCACACGAGGCCCACTCGCAGGTGTGACACATAGTGGGTGGGATCGACTTCGAGCCCTCGCCGCAGGGCCACCAACGCCCCATCGTAGTCGTGCGCCAGGTAGTGAATCATTCCAACCGAGGCATTAATCACGGAGTTCAGCGGATCCAACTCCCAGCTGCGCTGCACTCTGGCGAGCGCTTCCGTGGTCCTGCCCATTGCCATGAGGTATTCCGCGTACCAGTAGTGAGCGATGGCGTATCCGGGGTCGAGCTCCATCGAACGGCGGAAGTCGCCTTCGAGGCCAACCCAGTCCCAGTCGTGCAAACGCACGTGAGCCAGCGACGCGTAGCCTTCACCGAGCTCCGGCTCGATTTTCACGGATTGCCGGGCAGCTGCCTTGGCCTTGTGGAACGACTCCGCGACGGGAGTTATCCCGCGGCAGGCAAGCATTGTGTGGGCGTCGCAGATCCCGTCATAGGCCGCGGCGAAACCCGGGTCGTGGCGCAGTGCTTCTTCGAAGCACTCGATGCTCTTGCGCATGCCCTCTTCCGTACGCCGGTACCAGAAATGCCGGCCGCGAAGGTAGAGCTCGTGGGCCTGCGGGTTGACTGGCCGCCGCTTTTCAGGCTGAAGGCGCTGCTCGTCATGCGGCGTCAATTTGATCTGGATCTCTTGCGCGACGGCACGAGCCACCTCGGCCTGCACCTCGAGCACATCATGCAGGCCTCGCTCGTAGCTCTGAGCCCACAGGTGCGTTTCATCGCTGACACGGATGAGCTGTGACGTGATGCGCACCCGCTCCCCGGCACGGCGCACGGAACCCTCCAGGAGGTGGGACACGCCGAGCTCGCCACCGATCTGTGCGATGTTCTTGGTAGTCGACTTGAACTGCATCGCCGAGGTCCGGGCGATCACCCCGAGGCGCTCCGGGCTCAAACGAGCCAACTCCGTGATCATCTCCTCGGTCAGGCCGTCGCTGAAATAGTCGTATTTATCCCCGGTTGTGAGGTTCTCGAACGGCAGGACCAGCAGCATTTCCCTTCGTGGCCCGCCCTCCGCCCTATCGAATCGCGCGGGCTTCACTGGCGCCACGAACCGGTAGCCACGCTTTGGCACGGTTTCGATTAACTCGGGCCCGTCGCCGCCCCCTGCAAGTGCCTTACGCAGCAGAGAAATATGCGAAGTGAGGCTCCCCTCCTCAACAACCGCATTGGGCCACAGTTGCTGCAACAGCTGCTCTCGTGTCAACACTCTGCCTGCCGCCTGCACGAGAGCGACCAGGAGCTCGACTACCTTGGGAGGCAGAGGCACGCGCTCGCCATCTCGGAACAGCATCGGGCCTTGTTCGTCGAGGCGGTACGCGCCGAACTCGTATTGGCCGGGAGGCATGCCATGCGGTCCTGAGAATTTCCTCAGAAAAATAGCAGGTGTCCCCAAGGACTACTAGAAGCGGGGGCAGTACGCTCGAGCTACTGCCAGCTCGCTCGAACAGCGGACGGAGGAGAGGACATGTCGCACTTGCATGATTCAGACTTGTCGCGCCGTAAGGTGCTCTGTGGCGGCGGCGCCACCATGCTCAGCTACCTAGTGGCAGGACTGCTGGGAGGGGCGAGGCCCGCACGGGCGCAGACCTTGAGGACACCAGTGCCCGAGGTGGATCACCTGGCGGTGCAGGTAGTCACCGATAGCTATCAACTAGCCATCTCTCCCAACGTAAAGATCGGAGAAGTCGACATCCAACGCTTTGGCCTGCCGCCGGCGGGAAAATCGCTGCTCGGCGAGTTCGGGCTTGCCATGCATGTGGAATCCCGGCGCGGCGACGAGACTCGCCACATGTTGATCGACTTCGGCTTCACACCCGAGACCCTGAACAACAATCTGGGCATGCTCAAGATAGCACCCGGTGACATCGATGCGCTGATTCTGAGCCACGGCCACTATGACCATTTTGGCGGGTTGGTCGGGTTCCTGAGAGCGAACCGTGGCAAGCTCCGGCCCGATCTTCCCTTGTACCTGGGCGGCGAGGAATGCTTTTGCACTCGAGAGTTGACGCTCGGTACACCACAGGACTTCGGTTACCTGGACCGCAAGGCGCTCGCCGAAGCCAGCCTGAAGGTTATGTTCGCAGAAGCGCCAGCTGTGGTAGGCGGTCATGCGTTCACTACCGGACAGATTCCGGTGACGACGTTCGAAAAGGTGCTTTCGCCGACGCGCATGACCGTCGGCATCCACGACGGAGTCGGCTGCTATCCCGACAAGCTGTCGGAAAACAAACGAACGGCGGCCGTCATTCCTGACGATTTCGCGCATGAACTGGCGACCTGCTTCAACGTCAGGGGACGTGGCCTGGTCGTGCTGACCTCCTGCAGTCATCGCGGGGTAGTGAATACCGTGAAGCGCGCCATGGATGTTTCCGGCATCAGGAAAGTTCACGCGGTGGTGGGGGGATTTCATTTGGCACCACATAAAGACGAGTACGTGCGTGAGACGGTAGCGGCACTGAAGGAGATCAACCCCGACTACGTCATCCCCATGCATTGCACCGGGGAGCTGTTCATCGAGGTGGCGCAAAGGGAAATGCCGAATCAGTTCATCCGCTCCTATACCGGGAGCCGCTACTCCTTCGGCGCGATGTCCTAGAACTCGATGAAGAGCAACCCCTGCTTGCCGAAGCGACTGCGGACCGTACCCGTCTGCGTGCTGCTTTGCGTCGCAGCGACTGCACCAGCCGCTGAAATCCCCGCATTACCGGCGCTCAAACCGGTCGCGGTCGAGGCGGACATCACCACCCTTCCCGCCAGCGAACAGGCTGCGCTCGTTCCGATCATCCGGGCCGCACGCCAAATGGATGCGTTGTATATGCGACAGGTGTGGCCTGGCACCCGCGCGTTGATAAGAGACCGACAGGCCGCTCAGACGTCCGTTGCAGAGGCGGAACTCGCTGCGCTGAATTTCTTCAAGGGCCCATGGGGACCCGCCGGGGCAGCCTTCATCGCCGGCGTGCCGCCCGAGCAGCCGGTCGGCGACTACTATCCCTCGGGGACTACCAAGCACGACATCGAAGCCTGGCTCGCGACGCTCTCGGAGCCCGACCGCAAACGGGCGCTCGAATCCTTCACGGTCATCGAACATGGGCAGAACGGTCAGTTCGAAGTGGTCCCGTATGCCCGCCACTACAAAGACGGGTTGACCGCGGCGGCGGCTGCACTTCGTGAAGCAGCGGCGCTCACCCACGAGCCGACACTCAGAAACTACTTGGCCATGCGGGCGCGGGCGCTGTTGGACGATGATTTCTACGCGAGCGATGTCGCTTTTGTCGGCCTCAAGGGACCGATTGATGTGGTGCTGGGACCCTATGAGGTCGACGATGACGCCTGGTTCGGCGTCAAGACGGCTTACGAGGCTTCAATTGCGGTGGTGAATAAGCCCGCGACTGACCGCGTCAGCCAGATCGCGGCACGCTTGCAGGAGCTCGAGGATCATCTGCCGCTCAGCTCCGAGCTGCGCGGACGGAAACTGGCCGCTCT
>Ga0210385_10002582_pt1 | contig 10911 bp, 11 predicted proteins | sample IncBWH26OmetaG_FD_160107 | JGI IMG/M metagenome (GOLD analysis project Ga0210385, IMG submission 160107) | Forest soil microbial communities from Barre Woods Harvard Forest LTER site, Petersham, Massachusetts, United States - Inc-BW-H-26-O ... | reverse complement strand
TCCCCCGGCAACGCCGAGGCTGCCGGCCTTGATCTGAATTAATTGCGTATCGGTGGCATGCATGAAGTTGCTGTCATTGCGAATTGATGGAAAATACGAGCTCTTCGCCGCCTCCTTCGCGTGCTGTTTCTCTTCGACGGTGTAACCAGCGATATGGATATTGTGATTATGCTTGAGCGCCAACTGCACGGCTTCCGGCAGTGTTATGTGACGCGTAGAAGATGCGCTACTGCTTGTCTCCTGAGCCGCTGCAATGCCGGCGAAAAGGGCTGCCGCGGATAACAAGAAGATCGCCACTTTTCGTTTCATTGTTTCGACTCCTTGCCAGAGGTCGGAATCTGCTGCATGACGATGAGATCGCCATAGTCGAAGGGCGACTTGCGAAGTAGAGCGACAAGGACCAGAGCGCAGGCGCAGCTCCATGAGATCAGCAGGAATCCGTCATTCAGGCTCAAGCTGTACGCTTGCAGTCGCAGTCGGGCTGCAATGAGATCAATTGCACGGACGCCTGCAGTCGAAACCCCTGCCGTCTTCGCGTAGAGTCCTGCGGTCAAAGCGCGAATATTTTGATCGGTGATCCAGTTGCCGCTCGCAACATGAAGCCCCAGAAGGTTCGAGTGCAGCCTCTCCCTCACCGCGATGAAGTGGCCCATATAAATCGCGCCGGCGGTCCCACCGAATAAGCGAATGACATGAAAGAATGCCGAGAAGCTGAGTGCCCATTCTGCTTTTGCCAGGCCGCCGGTGAAGATTGCCTGCAGCACAATGCAGCCAACCAGCCCGATGAAAGCAAAAGCCTGGCCGATGCCGACGAGCAATTCCGTGCGATAGAAATTCTCAGATGCCCAAGCCGTGGTGTACTGCGAACACAGCCAGCCGGCAAAGGCCGTACAAGCGAGTCCAGTGGCAAACAGCAGGCGTGGATCGGCTTTGCGCGAGAGCAGAAATGCGGCGATGAAAGCAATTGGAAGAAGTGGAAGCGCGCTCCAGATAATCGCGGGACCAATCTGGTCGGCTTCGAAGCCGCGAATAGCCAACGACTGCGGAATAAGAATAATGGTTGTACAAAGCGTGAAGCGAAACCAGAAGAGCAGGCCGCCAAGCAATACGGTGTTCCACTTCCCAAGATAAGAAAGCGCCACCAGAGGATTCGGAGCACGCAGTCTGCGTACAAGCGCACACAAGAGAAAAAAAGATCCAGACCAGAACCACGCGTTGAATACTCCGGAGCGCCACCAATCAAGCCTCTGGCCTTGCTGAAGTGCAGCAAACATCAGAGCTAATCCGGCACTCAAGTAAAAAAAACCAGCGAAACTGGGAGCAGTGCTTCCTTCTTTGCGCGGCGGTGCTGGAGGAATTCCTAAGTAGATGCACACCATCATCAGAGGTGCAATCGCAGCGGAGTTCCAGAACATCCACTGCCAAGACAGGTGGTCTCTGTACCATCCATACAGAGAAGGCGCGATGTTTACCGCTCCGTCCACGAAGATCGCGTAGAGGGCGATCGTATAAGGCAGGTAGCGCAGAGGAATGTTGCGAAGTGCGAAGGTGAGTGTAAGCGGATAGAAAGTACCTGAGGTCAGCCCGGCAACAATCAGCGCAACAATCAGGAGACTGTAACTATGGATGACGGGTAGAAAAATAGAAGTAAGCGTGAAAAGCCCTGCGGCGAACAGCAAGACGCGACGCGGTCCGAGCAGGCCACCGATGTAGACCGTAAACGGCCCGATGAACATGAGCGATGCGTTGAAGGCACTATCGAGCCACGCGCCATCGTCGACGCTGACGCCAACGTGGCCCCTTAAGTCGGCGAGGCCGAGACTGAGCAGGCGGCCCGCAAGGGTGACGAGTCCGGCGCCTGTGACCACTCCGAGAATACCCAGCAGGGGGCGCGTCGACACTTCCGACGGGAGAGCGGAAGCAGTAGCGCGTGCGATCTGTGCCGCGGAGGGGCGAATGGTGAGAGTTGATGCCGCCATAGGTTCCGGTCAGTCTTGTTCGTCAGTCTTTGTTCGTCAATCCTTGGTCCGGACGGTCGCCACCACGGAAAGTCCAGGCCGAAGCTTAGTCGCGAGAGTCGGATCGTCCAGTGCGATTTTCACAGGGATACGTTGCACGACCTTTGTGTAGTTGCCGGTGGCATTGTCGGGCGGCAGCAATGCGAATTGTGACCCGCTGGCAGGCGCAATCTCGATAACCTTGCCGCGAATTCGTTCGCCGGGATATTCATCGATTCGAAGTTCGGCAGGGTTCCCAACCTTCACGTTGGTCAACTGGGTTTCGCGATAATTCGCCTGCACCCACTTGGTGAGCGCAACGAAAGAAATTACTTGCGTGCCGGGAGAAACCAGTTGCCCGGGACGAACTTGCCGTTCGCCGACGGTGCCATCTTCGGGAGCGTAGATTTTCGTGTAGCCAAAGTTCACCTGTGCTGCGGCGAGGCTTGCTTGCTTGGCGTGGAGATCGGCCTGAAGTTCCCCGGCCTGCGATTCGAGCACGGCTTTACTGCCGCGTTCGGCTTCAGCAGAAAGTTCACTACTGCGCAGCATGGTTTGCGCCTGAGTGAAATCGGCATCGCGGCTGGCCAACTGAGCCGTGAGGTTTCCTTCCGCAGCGACAGCGGCTTCGAGGGTCTGTTCAGTCGTCGAGTGGGTTTGATACAACCCTTCCTGGCGTTTCCGTTCCGAGCGAGCGCGAATCAACTGTGCTTGCACGGCATCTTTGCCTGCTTGGGCCGCGGCAATCTGCGCCTTCGCCTGATCGATGCCCGCCAGCGCTTTCGCGATGCGCGTGTCCTGCAACTGTCGCTGGCGAACGTTTTCTTCAATGCCGGCGCGTGCCGCCTCAATTGCCGCTTTGGCTTGATCCACCTGTGCCCGGTAGTCGTCGTCCTGCAGTTCAACGAGCAGGTCGCCCTTATGCACTTGCTGGTAGTCCGCTACGTCGACCGCGCGCACGATGGCCGCCACCTTGGTGCTAAGCGGAGTAAGGTCGCCGCGAACATAAGCATCGTCGGTCACTTGTTCCGTCTTGTCACCTTCCCATGCATTCCAGTTGCGAGTGATGGTGATCAAGATTGCCAGGGCCAGAAGAATTACAAAGATCGGCGTCAGATAGCCCTTCCACTTTGCGCCCCGGTGCGGCACTTCCTCATCGGCCGCATGGACGGATAACTGTTTCGCGGCCGGCCCGGCGGATCCGGCAGGCACTGGCGACGTGGACATTAAAGTTGCTCCTTGATTGGGCAGAACGTTCGAAGTATTCGAGTTCTTACGATTTGTTTTGGAGCAACTGCGGTTCCATTCACGACGATGGAAATTTCGCGCGCAATCGTGGGCGTAGAACAGATTTATTCGCCTTTCCGGGAGACAGCGATCCCCTTGCTTCCGAGGACTAGGCTGTCATGACAGTGACACTTGACACGGCTTGACGTGCTTGCACGCAGGAGCGTGTATCACTTTTGCGACGGAGCACTTGATCGTTCGTCTTTCGGAGTGGCAATGGGTCCAGCAGACAAATTGGACATAGAAGCTGCCAGCTTCTCGATCGCTCTCTGCATCGTGCGGTTCATTTCAGAGACGACGGCTGGCACATCGTGCTTGTTAACGTCTCCGATTTCCGAAACCGCGTTGCTCCAAACGATCGCGCCTGTCGTGATGCTGGTCACTCGGGCAGAGATGGCAACCTGGACTTTCACGCCTCCCTGGTAGTCGAGTTCTTCCAGTTTCTCCAGGCGTCCGCTGAGCACATAGTCCACATCGCGGCTTCCGTCGAACGGCTGGACGCGGGCGAAAGCCCCGCTTACTCGCACTTGTTCGATAATCGAGCTGGTCACCAAATCACGCGGATCGATCGCCCAGCGGTGGTAGGCGTAGAAGCCAATCTGTTCTGGGGACGTCTTATAAACAATCGCTCCCTCACGCAGGTAGGCGGGCGCGCGGAATTCTCGAACCGCGAGAATTCCATGCGCGTTTCCGGCGGCAGCCGGATCTGGAGGTGGTGGCACGTTGAGAGTGTAATAACTCGGGTGTCGAACTTTTCCCATACAGCTGGTCAGGATCCCCAAAGCGGCAAGGCAGACAATTTTCGTGGCGATTCTTCTCATGATGACCATCCACTTGCGCCTGTGTCGGAGCAAGCACGATGCCACGTTTGTCTTTCGAGTTTTGTCATTTCGGAACCTTCCGATCTTCAGGCTGTTTGATCCGAATCAGGCTCCACGGGCGCTCTTTCACCGACTCGGTTAAGTCATCCAGATTCTCCGTGGCTGTACGCAGATTTTCGATGGTGTCGCCAATTTTGTCATCGTTCGTTCTGACCAGTAGCTGCATGTCAGACAACAACTGCCTGGTTTGGAGCAGGGTCTGTTGCAGTTCAGCCAGATCTTTGCGGGCAGGGTCGCGCACGTCGCTGACCGTGCCGTTTACGTTTTGGATGGTTTCATCGGCGTGTTGGGTTAGCGTGTTTAACTGATCGGTGAGCCGGTCGATCTTGGGCCGCTCCGTCGCTAGCATTCCGTTGACATTGTCGAGTAGCTCCCGCACCTTCCGTTGATTAGGCTGGCCTGTCACAGTATTCAAGTTTGTCAGCAGCGTGCGCGCATCGCCGCTAATTCCGTGCAGTTCGCCGCGTACTTCGGTGATCAAGCCGTTGGCATTGTCGGCGACGACGGTCACTTTTTCGCTGATCTCGTCCAGACTTGCCGCCTCCTGCGATGGAATTGTCGAGCCTGGTTGTAGCCGCTTCGCGTCATTGCTCCCCGTAGTAATCGACAGGGCGGTGGCGGCCATCACGCTAACAAGCCCCAGCTTGGCGACAGATTTTTCGTTCAACGGAGTGCCGTCCTTCACATCCAGGAAAATCTCGATCTTGGTAGGGTCCGAGGCTGCTGGCCGCACTGCCGTTACCTTTCCCACAGTGATTCCCCCGAACAGCACCGATGCCCCCGGCTCCAGCCCGCCGGCGTAACGGAGATATGTGCGGTAGGGAAGGGCGTGTCCGCCAAGCTGGGCGTTGATTAGGTAGATCAGTGTGAAGGCTAAAACCGAGGAGCATCCCAGTACAAATGCTCCAACTTTCGCTTCCGTGGTCACCGGTAGGCCTCCTCGGACTGCATGTATTTTTCGAAATAAGCCGTTACGGCGGGCGCCTTCGCAATGTTTTCAGGTACGCGATCGAGGAACTGCCGCACCCGCGGATTCTGGCTCGCTTTGATTTGTTCTTTGGTGCCGACGGAACTGAACGAACCCTGATAGAGCATGGCGATCCGGTCGGCGATGCGGAACGCGCTCGGCATCTCGTGAGTGACGACAATGACTGTCATCTGCATCGCTTCCTTCACCAGCAAGATCAGGTCATCGAGCTCAGCGGCGACAATGGGATCAAGCCCGGCCGATGGCTCATCGAGGACAAGAATTTCTGGACCAAGCGCCAGCGCGCGTGCGACGGCCGCACGCTTCTTCATCCCACCGGAGAGTTCCTGAGGGAACAACTTGCCAAAATCGGAGAGACCTACCGCGGCCAGCTTCATCCAGACCATGAGGTTGATGATTGAGGGTGCGAGCCGAGTATGTTCCCGCATCGGTAAGGCGACGTTATCTTCCACCGTCAGAGAATTGAACAATGCCGCGCTTTGAAATGCGACCCCGATCGAGCGTAGGACTTTTTTCAGCTCGGCCTTTGAGCAACGCGTAACATCGGTCCCCTTCACATGAATGCTGCCCGACTTGGGCCGCTCGAGGCCGATGATCTGGCGCAACAAGGTGCTTTTTCCGGAGCCGCTTCCACCGAGCAACACCATCGTTTCCCCATGCTCGATGTCGAGATTTAGTCCATTCAGAACACGGCGGCCGTCGTACTCAACCACGAGATCGCGGACGGAGATGATAGGCATTACTGTTTCACCGTGAAATAAAAAATCGCGGTAAACACTGCGTCGGCAACGATGACGAGGAAAGTCGACTTCACGACCGCACTCGTCGTCGAGCGGCCGACGGAATCGGGGCCTCCGCGAACTCGAAAACCCTCCAGGCATCCCACGTGAGCGATGACGGTTGCGAACACCACGCTCTTGATGAGTCCCGTAATTACATCGCGCAAAGTAATGGAAGCGAACACATAATGGGTGTACAGCAGCAGCGATAGGCGTGTGCTGAAGAACATGAACAATCCGCCTGCCAAAATACCGAAGAGATTGGCGATGATGCTGAGGCAGGGTACTGAAATCAAAGCGGCCAGATATTTTGGTGCGAGGATAAACTCTATCGGCTCGAGCGCCATGACGCGGAGGGAATCGAGTTCCTCCGTCACCTTCATTGTTCCGATCTCAGCCGCAAACGCCGACCCGGAGCGCCCACTCACCGCAATCGCGGTGAGCAGTGGCCCGAGTTCTCGTGTGAAGCCGACCGAAACCAATTCGATGACATAGTGAAGCGCTCCAAAACGGCGCAGCTCCGAAGCGCCCTGCATGGCTAGAATGAAACCGGTGCAGATCGACATCAGCGACACCATGGGCATGGCATCCACGCCGATTTCGAGCATCTGCCGCACGGTTGCTTGCCAGCGGTAGCGATTTCCCACGAAGGGAAGCGCCTTTCTCATCGCCAGCATTGTCGACCACCACTGAGTATTCAGGCTCCCGACATAGTCGAGATCTTCAATTGTCTTTTCGCCTACGTTTTCGAGAACATTCGCCATTAAGAAACCTTTTGTCCCGAATCGCTTTGCCGTGAATCGTTCGCTTCGAATAAGGCGAGCACTCCGGTGACCTGAAATAGCCGGAGTGCCGCACCACGAAGCCCCTGCAAACGGAAATTGATCCGGTGATGACGCGCGATTCTCAGAGCTTCAATCAGCGTGGCGATACCAGAAGTCTCGATGTAGGAAACGTCTCCCAGGTCCACAATGATGATCTGAGGCAATTCTTTCTCCGACAAAAGCGCCCGCAGCCGATCGCGAAGTTCGGGTGAGGAGTCGACATCGACACGGCCGCTCAACCGTAACGTGTGCTCCTTATCCGCTTGATCTAACACCATCTTGAGGTTGCTGCTTGCGGAAATTGCAACCTGCCTCACCATTTCTCCCAGCTCGTTCTCCACGATTTGAATGCGCAATCCGCGATCCCGATTCCCGTCATCCCGTTCACGCTCAGCTATCTGCATGCAGCCTTCCAAAGTGATTCCACAACGAAGCAACACATTGGATCACTTTTCCTCCCATCGGCAGCAAGATGCGGGTTGGCAAGACAAGTGCTTCACATAGCACCTGGATAAGTACGTTCGTCGATCGGGCTGAGTTGGGAAGAGATAATTGTTCCGCCGTCACGAGCAACGTCAAAAGCAATGACGCTGCTGCCAAGTGAATGACACGCCGCATAGCTCTTGATCCGCAACGATGGGCTCTGAAGCACGGTGCACGGGTAGCCGCCTGTTGCGCGATTGTCTCAGCTGGAATGGCCGGCGAACTTTTGGCCAGCATGCCGTCAGACAAATATCAGCCTCCCTCGAACTCAGAAGTCATCAGCTACCTCCTTCAATCGGTGAACTGGTACCGCCATGGGTACGGCGAGCGGCAAGTCGCGAACGAATCGGCCGACTTGATGTTTCTCGATGGCAATCAAGGGATCGAACGGCAGATTGTCAAGCTCTCATTCGAGTTCACCAAAGCGGACGCCCGGCTAGAAGAGAGCGCGAATTTTTCGCATGGCCGACCCGGGTGAAATTCGATTCTGACCCGGCGAAAACCTCGCAAGTGGCAGTGAGCAAGAGCGGAGCGCTGCCGCAGGCAAGCCAGCGAGTTGCGGATGACTAAAGTGAGAGATTTGGCTCGCGGCGCAGAGCATCAGGCCGAATGTCGGGATCGCGACGTCATTCGAATTGACTCTGGCTTTGCTGTCACCGTCATTGACATCGGTTTGCCTTCGCAACTTCGGATTGGCTTGCAACTGTTCCGAAGCCCCACCTTGCAAACACGAAGCTGATCCCGACTTTCATGTTTTGCGAATTGTTTATCGGACAGCCGCGCAATGGAAGCGAGCTTGCATACATCAGGGCCGGCATATGAAAGAAGTCCGCGAAGTTCCGGCTCGGATCGAGAACTCTCAGGCTTATGAGGTGAATTGACGATGCAGGCCGCGCTCATGGTCCCTTGTTACATCGACATGTTCTATCCGCGCGTCGGCACTGCAACCCTCGAATTGCTCGAGAAATTAGGGGTCGATGTGGTATATCCGCAGGAGCAGACGTGTTGTGGCCAGCCCATGGCGAACAGCGGCTGCTATGAAGAAGCGCAGGCTACTGAAGAGCACTGCGCCAAAGTCTTTGGATCGTTTGATTGCGTGGTCACTCCGTCCGGCAGTTGCACTCATCATATCCGCAACAAATTCACCGCTGGAGCGGATACACCGGAAAAGCAAAATCTGGTTCGAAACACCTACGATCTGGTTGAGTTTCTTCACGATGTTCTAAGAATCCGAGAATTCCCGTGGGCGAAGTTCGAGCATAAGGTCGCACTGCACACAAGTTGCTCCGCGATTCGAGGCCTGAATATGGCTTCGATGTCTGAGCGTGTACATGACCCGGTCTTTTCGAAGCCAAAAGCTCTGCTCAGCGGCGTTCCGGGCCTGGAGTTCGTCGAATTCGACCGCGTCGATGAATGTTGCGGCTTCGGCGGTACTTTCGCCGTAACCGAAGAGGCGATCTCGGCAAGAATGGGATATGACAAGTTGGCGTTCATGCAGAAAGCTTCGCCGGACTGCATTGTCTCCTCGGACATGTCCTGCCTGATGCACCTGCAAGGATGCGCGCGCCGGCAAAAACAAGACATTCCCTTCTACCACCTTGCAGAAGTACTGAACGGAGTGTCTTTATGAGCAAGCCGATTGACCAAGCCAAGAATGCCGAAGCGTTTTTGGCTGATACCGTTCATGAGCAACGGCTCGATAAGCTGCTTTGGGTGATGAGGCAACGCCGCGACGCTGCGGCTCGGCTGGTTCCCGAGTGGGAGGAACTTCGTACATTAGCGTCTGCGATCAAAGAGCACACCTTGTCGCGCCTCTCGGGCTACCTTCTTGAATTTGAAGCAAGAGCAACAGCGAACGGTGTGGTCGTGCATTGGGCCAGAGATGCTCACGAACACAACCAAATTGTCTACGACCTCCTTGCCGAGCAAGGAACAAATATGCTTGTCAAGTCCAAATCCATGCTGACCGAGGAATGTGAACTGCGCCCGTTCCTGGAGCGGCGAGGGATTCGGGTCACGGAGACGGACCTCGGTGAGCGCATCCAGCAACTGGATGATCAGCCTCCCGGCCACATCGTCGGGCCGGCAATCCACAAAACGACCCACGATGTCGCTGTCCTGTTCTCTGAAAAGTACGGGTCAGACCCCAAGAATGAGGATGTTCCTTACTTAGCCGGTATCATGCGCGAGAACACCCGGCCGGGCTTCCTGCACGCGGCCGCTGGCATGACGGGAGCAAATTTCGTGGTTGCCGAAACTGGAGCCATCGTCGTCGCGACCAACGAGGGCAATGCCGATCTTTCTGCAAATACACCGCCGCTCCACATCTGTTCGGTCGGGATCGAAAAAGTCATTCCAACCACGGAAAGCCTGGCAGTCTTCATTCGCTTACTCGCGCGAAGCGCCACGGGCGACACGATCACTCAATACACTTCAACGTTTCGCGGGCCGCGTAAAGGCGCGGCCATGCATGTCGTCCTCGTAGACAACGGAAGATCAGAGCGTTTGGGAATGAAACGCTTCTGGCACTCGCTTAAATGCATTCGTTGCGCGGCCTGCATGAATACTTGTCCCGTCTACCGCCGAAGTGGTGGTTTGAGTTATGGCTCAACCTACATGGGACCAATCGGCATCATCATGATGCCTACCTTTGAGATTCGAAAGTACAGCGAGCTTCCTTTTTCTTCGACACTGAATGGCAGTTGCTCGAATGTGTGTCCGGTCAAGATCGACATCCATGAACAAATTTACGGGTGGCGCGAAGTCATGGAGGAGAACGATCAGATCCAGGTTGTGAAGAAGGAAGCAATGCGCGTGGCCGACGAGGTGCTCAGCCATCCGACGCTCTACCAGATTGCGACGGAAACACTCTCAACCGCGCTTCAAGTCCTTCCTCATTTTGCGATCTACAACCGGTTAAATGCTTGGGGCAAGCACCGCGACATCCCCGAGGCCGCGACCGAGACATTTCACGAATGGTATAGAACCCATCGCCTCAACAGGAACGAGGTTAGCAGCTCATGAACTCGATTCAGACTCTTTCGAGGAACGCGATTCTTGACGCGGTTCGAGGGAACCAGCCGGCGGCGCGGCCGATGCCAGCGATTCCGCGCTATCACGCGAGTCAACCAATTGACCTCGTCGCTACTTTTTGCGAGTCCATTGCTCGCATGGCTGGAGTTGTTGTCACCGAACAGATTTCCGATCCGGATTCATTTCTGCGCAACAAATTTCCGGATGCGAAGGTCATCTGTTCGGCGGTCCCGGAAAATCCCGGAACCATCAAGCCGGCAAGCCTCAATCATTGGTCGGAGGCAAGCACAATCGATGTGTGCATCGTGCGCTCGCCGATGGGTGTGGCCGAAACCGGATCGATACTTCTCTCCGACTTCGAATTGCAAGTGAACACGATCGCGTTCCTTGCGCATGATCTCGTGGTGTTGCTTGACCCGAAGGATATCGTCGAGAACATCCACGATGCGTACGAACACCCTCACTTCAAACAGAGGCCATACAGCGTTCTGATGACTGGGCCCTCTGGCTCCGGAGATATTAGTGGAGTTGTCGTCCATCCCGCTCAGGGCGTCAAAACTCTGACTGTCATTCTCTCTCGCGGTCCGGGCGGCGATTCGCGAAACGGATAAATACAAACATTGGCTGGCAGGCGGTTCG
>Ga0210385_10002581_pt1 | contig 10911 bp, 5 predicted proteins | sample IncBWH26OmetaG_FD_160107 | JGI IMG/M metagenome (GOLD analysis project Ga0210385, IMG submission 160107) | Forest soil microbial communities from Barre Woods Harvard Forest LTER site, Petersham, Massachusetts, United States - Inc-BW-H-26-O ... | reverse complement strand
TACGGAGTGCCCGGTCAGAGTTTCGGTCCGCTAAACATAAAATATCGGGTGGATGCTGCTGACGAGTCGCTTGTAACCAATGTTGTGAAGCGCGGAGCAGAGCAACGAGTTCAGGCTCGCTTCTTCGGAACGTCGCTTCAAATTGACAAGCCACTGACGGTTACCGAGATCGGTCAATTCGATCCCGGAACGAACCTCGGGACCTACACTCTGTCACTGGTGCGGGCTGAAGACAACTCGGTGCTTGCCACCGCCAACCTTGATATGGGCTGCGCGCTGACAGATAAGTTAGGTTTCAAATACGCCAGGCTGCCGCAGCCAGTTCGATTGGAATCGTCCATGGCGCCGGTGGTCATTTATCCTCGAGGGCTTTTGCCAACCGAGACGTACGATGTGAGGGCTGATAAGTCCGCCCTGCATTTCCGCCGTATAGGTTCAGAACTGATGTCGGAGGGGATCAAGCTCAATAAAGTCGTGGCTGGGGATCTGATATTTCTGAACCTTGCCCATTATCCAGGATCCGGAACCGACAACGTTCCTCCGCAACCGCCATCTCATGTAATCAAGCAGTTGGGAGCAAACCTGGGTGTCGAGGGCGTTGAACTGTCGTGGTCGCCCGGCAGCGATGACAATTGGATTTCCTACTATGAGGTCTTGAAGAACGGGAAACTTATTGGGCGAGTCGCAAAGGGGGGGTACTTCTTCGATCACTCCGATACTGCCCGCGACGACATCGACGCTAAATTTGAACTCCGCACAGTGGATGGAGATGGAAATCGCAGTCCGGCTGTGGCTGCGCAGAAGATGGGAAGCCAACTGCGCATATACGAGGCGCTCGGAGATTTCTCTCCGGCACAATCGGCCAAACAATGGATGTACGAAGAGAGATTGGGTGACGGTTCTTATCGCGACTTGACCTGGGACAATGGGGGCTACGAGGGACGCTGGACGGGCTCGGGTCTTGGTCGGATAGGACGCATCTGGATGGAACCCTCGGCCCAATACGATTTATCGCGGACCTTCGTGGTCCCCATGGCTGGTTCGGTAAGCACTTCGGGAACAATCCGCAAAGATCCAAGCGCAGAAAATCAGATCTCTTGTTTTGTACAAATCCTGCTTAATTCAAAGCAGGTTTGGCCAGCAGACGGGTGGGCGGAAGTTCGCCCCAGCTACGATATCCCAACTACTTACAACCTTAATGGGCTGCATGTATCGCAAGGCGACAAGCTGCGATTCGTTGTGAAGCACAATGGTCAAAATCGTGCCGATCCCATTGTGTGGAATCCGTCAGTGATCATTCAAAGCTCGAACGAAAATTAAGCGACTCCTCTGGCTAGGGGGATTCGACGTTTGTCGTGCTGGGAGCGTTAGAATCACCGTGAATCCGGTGAAACGATTTGAGGGCGGCTCTCATGCGGTCGAGTCCGCCGCGTACGGTCTCGGTCGGTCCGCAAAATCCAATGCGAAAATGCTGCGGCTGCTCGAAGAATTCGCCAGGCACCACGCTCGTTTCGAACTCATCGCGAAGCAATTTAGCAAAAGTAGCTACATCACCCGTTATTAGTCTCGGGAACACAGTTGTACCGAACCGGCTAGGCTCGCAATCAAGTTCCGAATGGTCGGCAAGGAACGCATTGACCAGCGAACGATTCGTCTCCAGGAGCGAGCGAGCGCGATTGCGAATGCGATCGAGGTTGTCGAGTGCAATCACCCCAAGTCGCTCCGCCGGATGCACCGGGCTCCCGTAAGTAAAGTCGACAATCTGCCACATCCGTTGCACCAGATCCGGCTGCGCCAGTATCCATCCACAACGAATGCCGCTCAGCCCGTAGGCCTTGGTCAGACTGGCAGTGGTGATGAAATTTGGCCCAAGGTGAAATGCAGACTGCCAGGGCTGGTCGAACAGCGTCTCGAGGTAGACCTCGTCGACCAGGACACGTGCGCCAACTTTGGTTGCTAATTCACCGACCTGCCGCATTGTTGCGTCGTCGGTGAGAGTGCCGCTCGGATTGTGCAGGTTGCAAAGAACCACAAGGCGGGCGTCAGGCGTGAGCTGGCGCTCTAATTCCTCTAAGTCCAGCCGGAATCCCTGATCCGCCCGGCGTTCGAAGCGGCGTATCTTTGCTCCGAGTTGATTGAGGATCGCCAGCAGCGGGTCGTAGGTGGGCCGTTCAATCAACACTTCATCTCCCGGTCGGACGACGGCTGATAGTGCAATGTAGTTGGCCATCGATGCGCCGAGCGTGTAGACGACGCAATTCTGCGGCACGCGAGCTTTCGCTGCCAGGCGCTCCATCAAAGGCGTGTAACCGTACGGGCCAGTGCCTCCAATCTCTAGGTCGTCAATCTGCACCGGCAACTCTGCCAGAGGATAATCCGACATCCCGCTGATTGCCAGATTGAAGCGCGCATTCGAATGCAGCTTGGCCCACGCCATGTAATGTGAGACCGCATTTGCCTGCAAACCAGTCATGTCGTCCTTTCCTCATCCTTATGGAGACCGTTTACACGTAGTCACCGATCGCATTGAATCTTACGGCTCCAGAACCAATACGCGGGCGTGCCGGCCAACAGAAAACCGAATCCTATGAGGCTGTTCTGTGGATAGCGATAGATCGTATTGCCCACTACCCACCAACATATCGCAGCGAAGACGATCGTCGTCACGGGGTGACCTGGCATACGATAACCGGAGGCCACGTTCATCCCCCCCTGCGCCATCCGCCGCCGGAAGACAAATATAGTCATTGCAGTCAGCCCGAAGAACAGGAAGTCCATGGCAATCACGTAATTCAGAATCTGCTCATAACGCCCTGAGAGCGCAATCGCAATCGTCCAGACACTCTGCAGGACGATTGCGATCACCGGCACACGTGAGCGGGGAGCGAGCCACGCTACTCGGCGAAAGAATAGCCCATCATCAGCCATTGCGAAGTACACGCGCGGCGCGGTCAAAATCGACTGGCTGAGAAAACCCAGTGTTGAGAGTGCAATTGCCGCCGCGATAAACTTCGCACCTTGCCGGCCCAATGCCAGCCGCATCACCGCGGTCGCTGGCGTAGTGGTCGCCGCCAACGCTTGCGGCCCCAAAGCACGAAGGCAAATCCAGTTGACAGCGGTATAGAGCGCTACTACTCCAAGCACGCCGATCAATAATCCTCGCGGCAGATTCTTTTTCGGCTCTTTTACTTCAGCCGCGATAAAATTTGCCGTCTGCCATCCGCCGTATGCGAATAAAACCGGTACCATGGCCGCGCCAAATGACGATAGCGACCAAGTCTGATCAACTGCTTTAGCAGGTGATGCATGCCGTTCTGTGAAGAACAGACCGCAGATTACCAATGCGGCGATCGCGATAATTTTCATCACCATGAATGCGCTTTGCGTTCGTCCGCCAGCTTTAACGCCGAGGCAGTTGATCAGCGTGAGTACACCCAATGCGGCAATTGCCACGACCCAATCCTGCGCGTGAATTCCCGTGAGTTCGAGAAAATAACGCGCGAATGTGATGGATACCGCCGCCATTCCGCCCGTCTGGATGACCAACAGCAACACCCACCCGTAGAGAAACGCGACCATCGGGTGGTATGCGTCGCGAAGGTACGCGTATTGGCCCCCGACAGCCGGCATGGTCGCGGCTAACTCAGCCCAGATGAATGCGCCGCCCACTGCGATGATGCCGCCGAAAATCCATGCCCCGAAAATCAGCGCAGGCGTATGCACCTGCTGCGCGACCACGTAGGGATTCATGAAGATGCCGGCGCCGATGATGCCGCCCATGACCAGCATCGTTGCGTCGAACAAGCCAAGCTGTCGGGCCATGCCCCGGTTTGCCTGACTCACCTCCGGACGGAACTTAGTCAAGGCGCTTCAGTAGCAGGATGTCCGATCCGTAATTGAGTTGGTCGGCAAATTCGCTATTCATCAGGCTGGCATCGCCCTTGGCGAGCCATTCGTTGGGCAGATGTTCGGAGATGCCGTTAGCCAGTGCCTCCCCGGTAAAGATCCTGTCTCGGCCTGGGCGATCATTGAGGCTTGTAACGCGGTATTTGGCCTTACTGTCCAATCCTCGCAAAGCGATTGTTGTATCGGCGGCTTCCGACTTGTCGCGGAAGATAAACACGACAGACTCCGTGGGATTCTCCTTGACATATTGGATCGAACTCCAGCCCGAGGCCTGAGGCTTTAGATGGTAGACATCTTCAAAAAGAAGATGGCGGTATTCCTTAAAATAGAGCAGATTCCGTTGGAAAGCCTCTATATAGCCAGCCGGGGCAGCGGAGAGAAATTGTGCCGACATGCCGTTGATATTACCGAACGAGATCCCATGGATGAAATGCTTGCGCAGGTAATAGTCAAGCGAAGAAGCGCTGTACCAGCGAGCCGTTAGACTGTCGCCTTTCGCATCGCCGACCCCGGCAGCTGCAAGTGAGCCCCAGACATTTGGGCTAACCATGGGGCCCGTGATGAACTCGTTCGTGTATCCGCCTGGCAGAAGGCCTTGAGGGCCCGGATTGACTCGTGCGTAAAGCAGAGACGGATCACATTCGAATCCGGAGAGTTTCGGGAAGCGCTCCATGAGATACCGCATAACCTCCTGCCGCCCACGATAGGCCGCATAAGCCCCATCAGTTTTACCGTGACCATGATCGGTGCGATTGCATTCGTAGCTCACGGTGGCAGAAGGGTCCCACTTAATCCAATCGAGATTATACTTCTCGATCAGATCAGCTAGTTGCTTCTTGATCCATGCGACAACCTGGGGATTGCCGAGGCAGAGCTGTTTGGTTGGCGCAAGTGACGGGTGTCTTTCCCCCAGGGGCTTGCCATCGATTTCCGCAAGCCAATCGTTGGGAATCTGACCTGACTCCACCAGCGCCGCATCCACGTTTCCCGGATCGACCCAGAGCCCGAATTTCATTCCGTGGGCGTGTACCTGATCGGAAAGATTTCTGAGTCCGTGCGGAAATTTCTCCTTGTTCTCGTTGTAATTGCCGAGCCCGAGGGTCCAATCATTCATGCCAGGAACGACCGATGCGCCTTCATTCCACGTGGCATCGTGGTAGAAGACATCGAACCCGACTCTCTGCGCCAGATCGAGTTCTCGGAGAAGGAGCACTTCACTGTTCTTTTGCGTGAGCCATATGCAATAGGTCGCAAAAGGCGCATCCGGCAACGGTGTAAGAAAGATGTACTTCTTCAAGTAGCGAAAAGCCTCGTTTCCGACAACGTCGGTGTCTCCTTTCGCAAGCACAAGAAAAGTCAGTGGCGTTTCAACTGATCCGCCAGGAGCAAGCTCAAAGACGGGAGCAGGCGCGTCCTTTTTCTCCTTCAGCAGGACAGTTCCTGCCTGCACACTCAGGCCACTCCCAGACGGTTGAGTCGTCGCCTTCCATCCGAGAACGCCGAGGCCTGGCTCGCCTCCGATGAGTGCGGATTCGCCAGACCCGTTATTTTCAAGCACCACCCAATCGTGAAATTCCCGGACGGTTGAAAGACTTCCAGCTGATTGAAATCCAAACTCACCCTGAGCCGACGAATACGCCTTCAAGTCACTGGGCGGATCCTTCAGAACGAGCGACAACGGGTCGATGTGGGAGTCGAGAAGAAGGGGCTTCTGGCCGACGTTCTCAAGTTTTGCCCTCATCTCAAGGACAGCGTTGGTTGGATATAGCGTCAGCATCAGGGAGAAGATGCCGCCAGAGCCCGACTTGAAGCGCAGCGTCAGTTGCTGCCCGTCTTTCGGGACGCCAGAAACGGTGTCATCGAGGAATTGATAGTCGCTGCTCGATTTGTCGGGGAAGGTTACAAGCGGCGAGCCAGAGACCGCCCATTCGGAGCCGCCTTCCCGCCTCAACGACCGTAACTGCACAGTGCCGGAAGAGCGAACTAACTCGACATAGATATTTCCGTTAGTCGCCTTCCAGCCGGCAGAAGATTTTATGATGGATACTTGTGCGCCGGAGAAATTGATTCCCAAAAGAAGGAAGACAATTTCAAGCGGCAAGAGCCTCGTCACTTGTATCCGCAAGAAACTGGTTAGCTTCGATACGGCGAGGACGAGGATGCCATTCCGTGATATGAACATGGTGAAGGCCGACCTCAAAAGAAAAGACTACCCGGGCCTGTCGATGAGTAAGCCAGGCCAGGCCCGGGGTAGGGGGCTTAAAACGTTAGCTGGGCTCCGATCTGCATGCGGCGTCTGAAGTCGACAATTCCTGTGATCTGTCCCGCCGTACTGGTATCGACTGAGGCGTTAGGATTTGCAAGATTCTCATGGTTGAAGGCATTGAACGCATCCCACTTGAGGTCCAGATGAATTCCCTCGGTGACCTTGAAGCTCTTTTGCAAGGACAAATCCGCGGAAGAGAAGCGCGGTCCCAATACGATATTTCGGCCTGAGTCGCCATAGGTGTACAGAGCAGGCACAGTAAAGACCGATGTATTGAACCACCGGGCTGCATTCCTGTTGGGAACCGATGTGTTTCCAATACGGTTAGGTCTCAAACCAATAGTGGAGTTGAGGGAGGCGTTGTTGGCAAGTGTTGGCGTGAAGAAATTACCGCCTTCGAAGTTGTAGATGCCGCTGAGTGTCCAGCCCCCGATAATGGCATTGACTGGGCGGCTCACGTCACCCGCAAGAGCCTTGCCCTGGCCGAAGGGAAGATTCCATACTGCTGCAGTTACCCAGGAAAATGGCCGTACCTGATCGCCGTTTCCATAGTTACTGGCAAAGTTAAATTGATTTTGGGGACCGAATGTTCCTTCGTCCAGTGCTTTGGCCCAGGTGAAGTTGCTCAACAAGGTAACGTCGGCACCAAAGCGCTTTTGCACGGAAGCCTGTAACGAGTTGTAGTTGCTTTTAAGTTCTGGGTAGCCGGCAAGCTGATTGTTTCTTTGATTTTCGGAAGTAGTCCATCCGAATTTGTTGAAGTAAGGCCTCCGTGGATCGAAGTCTCCGGGTCCGGGAATAGGGGCATTCACATCAACGTTATCCCACAAATTCCGGCCAATATTTCCGAGGTATCCAACGGTGAGCGAAACGTCATGTGAGAAGAGTTGCTCCAACGTAACATTCCATCCGTCGTTGTAGCTGTGTGGATAGTCTCCCGTGCCCGGGAAGTATTGAGAGAAGCCGTTCGGCAACGGAATCATGCCATTCGCGGGATAGGCTGGAAGAGGAGCAGGCAGGCCCGGGCCCTGGTCCAGCGTGAAAGGCAACGGTGCGTAGGGAGTTTCTGGGCTGAACGTCTGGCTTTGTTTAATGGGCCAGCAGCAACCCTGGGTGCCAAAACCAGCTCCATAAGGATTAATGAAGTAACTGCGCCCGTATCCGCCGCGGAGCACAGTGTTCTCCAATAACCGATAGGAAGCGCCGACACGCGGAGAGAACTCTGATTTAAGTGAGTTAACTCCAGCATACTTGCCCGCCAAACCGGTCAGCAGTACATTACCGGTATTCAAACTCAGATTGCCGACGCTCTCTCCGTCAGGCGTGTAGATCGGACTGACGTAGTCCCACCGCAAGCCCAACATGATGTTGAACCTCGGCGTGACTTTCCAGGTATCTTCACCGAAGAAATTCAGTCCCCACATCTTCTCCTGAGGCTGAACCAGTGTGATGTCCCTTCCGAAGCTGTCGCTGAGACCGAGGAGGAAACTTGCCATCCCCAGACCGGAGTTTGGCGAGTCAGGATTGCCGGTGAGATTTTGCGAAAAGTCGAAAGTGCCACGGCCACTGACGTCTGTCCGGATTCCGTAAAACTTCTTGAATTCGCCGCCAAATTTGAAGAGCTGACGGCCCATCGTCTTGGTCCAGGTATCGTAAAACTCCAGGTTCGTTTCGTGTTCAAAAAATGGGAGCCCTATGTCACCCATGGTGAAAGCTCCTGTGGGGCCATCAACGGTAAGGGTGGGCAATCCGCTTGTATAAACCGTACCAAGGTTGATGTCAGGAATTCCGGCTTTCGTCGCGGCGTCCTGGCTGGCATCGAGCTGTAGTTCTGAAATGACGATTCGTGAAAAGGCAAAACGAAAGTCCTGCTGTAGTGACGGAGAAAAGGTGTGCTGGAAGTTGACCATCGTGCTGTAATCGTCGTCGCTCGAATCTCCCGAGTTTGGGATGCCGCCCAGCGGAGGGCCGCCGCCGTCGGTGCCGAATACGTTCTGGGTCAGGAAGTGCGCGCGGAAGTAGCTGAATTTGCCAAAGACCACAGTCTTCTGAGTAACGAAATAATCTATACGCGCGTTGACCTGATTCTGATCGAATAGCCCGGGGCGGGAGACCGTATAGTTGTTGTCGACCAGGTTCGGGCTCGTAGGTGAGGGCAGCAGCGCCAGGAGGTTTATAGCAGCGGGGCTGATGCGATCTGACGGAATGATGTTGTTTGGAAACTGCGTTCGCCCCGTTCCATCAGGGTTGCCCGTAGCCGGGTCATAGATCGGATTGGTGGCCGCGACTGAACTGAAATCTCCGGTGCGAAATGGGGCGATCGGAGATGTGTAGAGACTGGAAGTTGAAAGATTGTTCCGCATTCCCTGGTAGTCGCTGAAGAAGAACAGCTTGTCCTTCAGGATTGGACCGCCGACGCTACCGCCAAACTGGTTCCAGACGTTACCAGGCGCGCCATTTGGCTGGCTGAAGTGATCGGCGGCGAAGAACCCGGCCGTGCGGTAGTACTCGAAGGCCGACCCATGAAATTTATTTGTGCCCGATTTGGTCGTGATCTGGAAGACTCCGCCGCTCACGCTCCCGTACTCGGCGTCGTAGTTGCTGGTTGTTATCTTTACTTCCTGGACCGAAGCATTCGTCGGCACAAGCAAGGTATATCCCTGGATCACCTCCGTGTTATTCACTCCGTCCAATATGTGGGCATTGTTATTGGTCTGACCTCCGTTGATATTCACGTTGAAGTCTTCGCCGGCGTTTTCCGGATGGATGTCAAGTTGGCCGGAGGCCATAGACACACCTGGGGCCAGCAGGCCAAATCGGGTAATGTTATTGCCGAAGGTTGGAAGGTAAGCGATTTGCTTTGTGTCAATCGTCTCGCTCACATCGACGGAGTCCGTCTGAAGAAGAGGTGCTTGCCCGGTGACCGTTACCGTGGTGGTTGTTGCACCGATCGTCAGCGTAATGTTCAGGGGGACGGCTGTCCCGGCCTCAACCGTGAGAGCCTCCACAACGTATTTCTCGAAGCCGGCCTTCGTGACAGTGATCGAATATGTTCCTGGCACGAGACTGGGAAATCGATACAGGCCTACCGCGTTGGTGGTGGCTTGGTCGATCACCTGAGTAGCGGTGTTTGTTGCCGCCACTGATGCGTCCGTAAGTATAGCGCCGGAGGAGTCTTTCACTGTTCCCGCTATGGCACCGGTGACCTCTGTCTGCGCGTGCGACAAGCCCGCGCACATCAGCAGCAAAAGCCCAGTTAATGTCTGGAGACGATATATGGCAGCCTTCATTGTGGACTCCTTTGAAATTTGCCTTCTTCTCAACTGTCCATTACAGGCTGTGCCCTGATTTGTGACTCTTCCGAATCTTAGAAGGCCGCATTAGAGAGAAGCGGGCCGGATACGGCCCTCTATCCCAACGCCGCAGGAGGTTAGCTCACTCCTCAAGCGGGTGTCAATCTAAATTTTGTCAACACTACTGTCAACACTGTCTCTATTTGTCGGGCTACAAGGCGGGGTTTGTGACGAAAGTTGTCAACAATGTGACGATCTTTTGTGTACGCTTGTGCACGCCAACGTAGCGGCGTTTCCCTACTGAAGGGATGTGGATACGGTCACTCGGCCGGCCTTCGGGCAGCTCTCAGCGGGGAAACAGCATTAGCGGCTGCACCAGCATTCCTGTCATGCCTTTTTTAGGAGCACTCGTGCCGATGAGTAACTGGTCAAGGTGATTGCTGACGAAAGTGTCGTCGAGCGCATCTGTTGGGTAACGAATAAAGGCCGTTATCCCAGGTGTTCACGGGGCTCGAGTCAAACGGCCGTGTGCTAATCTAGCATGTCTATGGGATCTCCGAAGACGAGTACTGCTAAGAAAGAGCGAGAGCTTTCCGCAGGGGAGCGAGTGGAAGCGCATCTGCGAAAGGCCATATATGCTGGTACGCTGCGACCACGGCAGCGGATCATTGAGGAGGATCTCGCCGGCGAATTGGAGGTGAGCCGGGGTCCAGTACGCGAAGCCCTGCTGAGACTTGAACGTGACGGCCTGGTAGTGACTACATCGCGGCGCGGTACATTTATCCGCGACATTTCCCCGGCCGAAATTGGAGTGGTCTTCCGCATGCGGTCCAAGCTCGAAGGTCTTTGTGCTCGCTACATGAGGGAAGATGCGTCTGTTAATCCCTCTACTGTGCTTGAGCCCGTAGTGAAGAGATTAAGAACCGCCACCGAGAAAAATAGCGAAGAGCGCTTTTTCCATGCTGACATGGAACTCCATCGCACGATCTGGAAGGCTTCCAACCAGCCTCTGCTGTATCGCACATTAAACTTGGTAATGAATCCCTATATTTTTATGATTGCTCGGGCCTATTCATCCCAGGTGCCGATGAGCCGTCGTCTTGAACATCATGAGCGGTATGTGAAGATGCTGCTGAGGACCCCGATAGCGAAGATTGAGGAGGAGGTCGAGCGATATTTTTCCGAAGTGTACACACAAACGTTTGATCGGGTCTCGCCGTTCCCTCCATTCGCTTTGCATGGCTGGACCAGCAATTCCAAAGACGGCAGCGCCACTCGGCAATCACGGTTATCGAGAGACGTGAGCTAATAGAACCTTCAAGGTTCGAATTCCAGTTCCTAAGTCCTCTTGACCAGTGTGGCCCCTCCATCGATAAGAAGCGTTGAGCCCGTCATGTAGTCGGAGTCATTGCTGCACAGGAACGCGAAGCCGTCGGCAACTGATTC
>Ga0210385_10002580_pt1 | contig 10917 bp, 9 predicted proteins | sample IncBWH26OmetaG_FD_160107 | JGI IMG/M metagenome (GOLD analysis project Ga0210385, IMG submission 160107) | Forest soil microbial communities from Barre Woods Harvard Forest LTER site, Petersham, Massachusetts, United States - Inc-BW-H-26-O ... | reverse complement strand
TCGAGAGCCCGGGGATGTGGCGTCAGGTGGGCTTTCTCGCCGACGCCTTCCAGGTGTTCAAGCAGCACGGCATGTCGGTCGATCTGGTGTCGACCTCCGAGACCAACGTGACGGTGTCACTCGACCCGGCCGCCAACTCGCTCGACAACACCCTGGTGGCAGAGTTGGTGGCGGACCTTGCGCGGCTGTGCCGCGTGCAGGTGATCGGGCCGTGCGCCTCGGTGAGCCTGGTCGGGCGCAACATCCGCGCCATCCTGCATCAGCTCGGCGGCGCCTTCGAGTTCTTCGAGGAGCAGAAGATCTATCTGGTGAGCCAGGCTGCCAACGATCTCAACTTCACCTTCGTGGTGGATGAGAATCAGGGCGACCGTCTGGTCGAGCAGCTGCACGAGCTGTTGATCCGCCCGGTGCCGGGTGACACGGTATTCGGGCCCACCTGGCAGCAGCTGTTCGCGCAGCCGCCGCCGGGTGCGCAGCGCTCCCGCCCCTGGTGGCGCGCGCGCGCGGCCGAGCTCATCGCCTGCTTGGGCGAGGAAGCCGCCGCGTTCGTCTACGACACCAACGTGGTGCGCGCGGCGGCGCGCGCGCTGCGCGGGCTCCACTCGGTCGCGCGCGTGCACTACGCCATGAAGGCGAATCCGCACCCGCAGGTGCTGCAGGCCTTGCACGCCGAGGGCATCGAGTTCGAGTGTGTGTCGCGTGGTGAGGTGGAGCGGGTGCGCACGCTGTTCCCGCAACTCTCCGCGGAGCGGATTCTGTACACGCCCAACTTCGCCCCGCGCGCCGAATACGAGTGGGCGCTCGCGGCGGGTGTGCGCGTCACCGTCGACAATAGCTACGCGCTCAGCGCATGGCCGGAGCTGTTCCGCGGCCGCACGCTGTTCGTGCGTCTCGACACTGGTGTCGGCCGCGGTCACCACAGTCACGTGCGCACCGCCGGCAGCCGCTCGAAGTTCGGCGTGCCGATCGCGGAGCTCGCCGAGCTCGCGCGGCACACGGCTGAGCTCGGCATCGAAGTGGCCGGTCTGCAGGCGCACGTCGGCAGCGGGATTTTCGATGTCACCAGCTGGGAACATACCGCGCGCCTGCTCGCGCGCGCAGCCGCCAGCCTGCCCGGCGTGCGCGTGCTCGATGTCGGCGGAGGTTTCGGTGTGCCAGAGCGTCCCGACCAGCCCGGGGTCGATCTGGCACAACTCGATACGTTGCTGACCGCAGTGCGTGCCGAGCATCCGCAGCTCGAGGTGTGGCTCGAGCCGGGCCGTTACCTGGTCGCGGCCGCCGGCGTGCTGCTGGCGCGCGTCACGCAGCTCAAGGCCAAGAGCGGCGTGCGCTTTGTGGGCGTGACCACCGGAATGAACTCGCTGATCCGTCCGGCGCTCTACGGGTCATATCACGAGATCGCCAATCTCACCCGGAGCGAGGAGCCGGCGAGCGAGCAGGTGAGCATCGTCGGCCCGATCTGCGAGAGTGCCGATGTGCTCGGCCACGATCGGCTGCTGCCGCCGACGCGTGAGGGCGACGTGCTGCTGATCGCCAATGCCGGCGCCTACGGTCACTCCATGAGCTCGCATTACAACCTGCGTGCGCCGGCAACGGAGCTGTTCCTCTGATCCGGATCGGTCTCGGCATTTTGGCCGTCCTGGTGCTGCTCATCGGCGGCTACCTGCTTTACCTCGATCACCAGGTGGTGAAGCAGTTTGAGGGGCGGCGCTGGACGCTGCCCGCGCAGGTCTACGCCGCGCCGCTCGAGCTGTATGCGGGACTTGGGCTCAGTCTGCCGGAGGTACAGCGCGAGCTCGAACGGCTGCATTACCGCCGCAGCGATCGGCCCGATCATCCCGGCACGTATCGGCTGAGCGGTGAGCACCTGGAGGTGGACCTGCGGCCGGCGCGCTTCGCGGATGAGAGCCGGCCGGCACAGCTGCTCACCATCAGCGGCGGCGGCAACGGCATCCTCCGGCTCGCCGATGCCAACGCCCGCGAGGTGCCGGTGCTGCGCCTCGAGCCGCTCTTGATCGGCAGCATCTTCCCGAGCCACGGCGAGGACCGCATCGTGGTCAGTCCGCAGGAGGTGCCGGCGCTGCTGCCGGCAGCGCTGAAAGCGGTGGAAGACCGCAAGTTCGACACGCACCACGGCATCGATCCGCTCGCGATGCTGCGCGCCGCCTGGGTCAACACCCGCGCCGGGGCGATCGAGCAGGGCGGCAGCACGCTGACGCAGCAGCTGGTGCGCAGTTATTTCCTCAGCACCCGCCAGACTTTCTCGCGCAAGCTGCGCGAGGCGGCGATGGCCATGGCGCTCGATGCGCACTTCAGCAAAGCCGATCTCATGAATGCCTACATCAATGAGATCTTCCTCGGCCAGGACGGTGAGCGTGCCATCCATGGTTTCGGGCTCGCGAGCCAGTTCTACTTCGGCAAGCCGCTCGCTGAACTCGATCTGGCGGAGATCTCGCTGCTGGTCGCCGTGGTGCGGGGACCGTCCTACTACGACCCGCGCCGTCATCCCGACCGGGCGCTGCTGCGACGCAATCTGGTGCTCAAGGTCATGGCCGACCAGGGCGTGGTCAGCGCAGCGGACGCCAGCCTCGCCGCGCGCCGCCCGCTCGGGGTGAGCGCACGCCCGGCGGGCGCCTATTACCCGGCCTACCTCGACTTCGTGCGCCGCACGCTGCGGCGGGACTACCACGACGAAGACCTGACGCAGGCGGGGCTGCGCATCTACACGAGCCTGGACCCGCGCGCGCAGGATGAGGCCGAGCATGCGCTCGAGCGCGAGCTGGCGCGTCTCGACAAGCTGCACAAGCATCCGCAGGAAGCGCTCGAGGGCGCCGTGGTGGTGACGGCGCCGCAGTCGGGCGATGTGATTGCCATCGTCGGCGGGCGCGATGTGGGCTACGACGGCTTCGACCGCGCGCTCGATGCGCACCGCTCGATGGGTTCGCTGGTGAAGCCGTTCATCTATCTCACCGCACTCGAGAGCGGCAAGTACAACGCCGCGACGGTGGTTGAAGACGCCCCCATTGATCTCAAGCTGACCAACGGTCAGCACTGGAAGCCGGAGAACTTCACCCGCCAGGTGTATGGGCCGGTGCCGGTCGTCCGGGCACTCGCCGAATCACTCAACCTCGCCACCGTCGGCGTGGGACTCGATCTCGGACTGCCCAAAATCGCGCAGACGCTACAGCGCTTCGGCCTCGAGCAGCCGCCCGCCCAGGTACCGGCGATGCTGCTCGGTGCCATCGATGTCACACCGCTCGCCGCGGCGCAGTTGTTCAATGGACTGGCCGACGGGGGTTTTCGCACGCCGCTGCGTGCGGTGCGCGCGGTCCTGAGCGCCGACGGCAAACCGCTCAAGGCCTTTGCGCTGCAGGTCACTCCGGTGGCCTCCCCGGAGGCCATCTACCAGCTCGACCGCATGCTGGTGCTGGTGATGGATCACGGCACGGGCCGCCCGGCGCGCGCGCTGTTGCCCGCGGATCTGGTGGTGGCGGGCAAGTCCGGCACCTCCTCGGAGGATCGTGACAGCTGGTTCGCCGGCTTTTCCGCCAGTCACCTGGTGGTGGTCTGGGTCGGCTACGATGACGATGCCCCGACGGGACTGACCGGTTCCGCAGGCGCACTGCCCGTGTGGGCGCACGTCATGGCGGGGCTCAACACTCAGTCCTGGAGCGCGCCGATGCCGGAGTCGCTGGCCGAGGTGCACATCGACTTCCCTACGGGGCTGCGCGCCGTGCCCGGCTGCACGCCTGATCTGGTGGCGGTCGCGGTGCCGGGCAGCGCGCTGCTGCCGGTACACCCGGGCTGCGGCTTTCCCGAGAGCGCACCGACAGTGCCGAACCTGCTCGAGAAGGCGAAGCAGCTGCAGCAACAGGCGGTGCACTGATGACAGTTCTTGGCAGGCACGCTGCGGCGATTCCGGCGTTGACGGCGGTCCTCGTCCTGAGCGCATGTGCGTTGTCAGGGCCGCCGCTCGCGCGGCAGGGGGCGGGCGCTGCTGCGGCAGCGTCGGCCGCCGGCAGTGCGACGCCCTTCCCGGCGCCCGCCGAAGCGGCGGCGCCGGCTGCCGCGCCGCCGCCCTACCTACCACCCCCGAAACAGTTTCATCTGGGCGCCGCGGCGAGTGCGCTCGTGACGCAGGCGCACCGCCAGGCCGCAGGCGGCGACTATGGACAGGCGGTCGCGACCCTGGAGCGTGCCCAACGCATCGAGCCGGACAATCCGCTGGTGTGGATCGAGCTCGGCAGGCTGCAGCTCGGCGCCAACAACGGCGCGCAGGCGGACGCCATGGCGCGCAAGGCGCTGTCACTGGCCACCGGCGATCCGGCAGCACAGTCCGCCGCGTGGCAGCTGCTGGCGGATTCGCTGCGGGCCCGCGGCCGCAACGCCGAGGCGGCGGACGCCGATCACCGCGCCGCGGCGCTCCTGACTCACTAAGTCTCAGCGCGCGGCGTGTCGCCGGGCGAGCTCGGCCGTGACGCGTGTCAACGGAACGCCGCGCAGCTCGAGCAGTAGCAGCAAGTGATAGAGGAGGTCGGCGCTCTCGTCGATCAGCTCCTCCTCGGTGCCGGCGGCCGCGGCGAGTGCCGTCTCGACCGCTTCCTCACCGACCTTCTGCGCTACGCGCTTGAGGCCCTGGGCGGCGAGCTGCGCGGTGTAGCTGTCCGCAGGCGCCGTCGCGAGGCGCGCGGCAATGACTTGGGCAAGCTCGCCGAGAAAGTCGCAAGCGACGGTGCTCGCGATGCCGAAGCAGCCGGGCGTGCCCCGGTGGCACACCGGTCCTTGCGGGCGGGCGCGCACCAGCAGCGCGTCGCGATCACAGTCGGTGTGCACGTCGACGAGCGCGAGCGTGTGTCCGGAGGCCGCGCCTTTTTCCCACAGCCGCGCGCGGCTGCGGCTGAAGAACGTGACGCGCCCGCGCGCGAACGTCGCCTGCAGCGCCGCGCGATTCATGTAGCCGAGCATGAGCACGGCACCGCTGTCGGCGTGCTGCACGATCGCCGGCAGAAGCCCGCCGCCCTTGGCAAACTCGAGCGGCTCCGCGGCGCTCGCGAGCTTCTGTTCCATCGGCGTCACTCCGCGCGTTCGTCGCACAGGCGCACTCGGATACCGGCAGCCGCCAGCTCGCGCTTGAGTGCGGGAATCGCCAGGGTGCGGTCGTGGAACACACTCGCCGCGAGTGCGCCGTCCACGCCGGCTTCGCGGAACACCTGCACGAAATGCCGCACTTCGCCCGCGCCGCCGGAGGCGATCAGCGGCACCTGGCAGCGCGCCCGCACTGCCGCCAGCTGCTCGAGATCGTAGCCGCTGCGACAGCCGTCGCTGTCGATGCAGTTGAGAACGATCTCGCCCGCACCGCGCGCCTGCGCCTCGGCGAGCCAGGCCTCGACCGCGCGCCCCGAATCGCAGGCACGCCGCGGGTCGCCACTGAACTGCCAGGCGCGCAGGCCGTGTGGCGTGCGCCGGCTGTCGATGCCGAGCACCACACACTGCGAGCCGAAGCGGCACGCGAGGTCATCGATCAGCTGCGGATCGGCAAGCGCCGGGGAATTGACCGAGACTTTTTCGGCGCCCGCGTTCAAGACCGCTTCGGCATCGGCAAGCGAGCGGATGCCGCCGGCGACGCAGAACGGGATGTCGAGCAGGCGTGCCACGCGGCGCACCCACGCGCGCTCGACGCGCGCTCCGTTCGGGCTCGCGCTGATATCGTAGAACACCAGCTCGTCCGCGCCTTCGGCACGGTAGCGCGCCGCGAGCTCGAGGATGTCGCCCGCGATGCGATGATCGCGGAAGCGCACACCCTTTACGACGCGGCCGTCGCGGACGTCGAGGCAGGGGATGATGCGCCGGGCAAGTATGGGCGTAGCTCCTGTCGGTCGATGCGTTTCTCCAGCAGTGCGCGCCCGCTGACGGCGGCCGCGACCCCGAGCTGTGCGAGCGCGGCGAGATCCGCCGCGTCGCGCACGCCGCCGGAAGCCTGCCAGCACAGCTGCGGGCAGCGCGCGCGCACGCGGGCGTAGAGCTCGAGATTGGGGCCGGCGAGCGCGCCGTCGCGCGCGATGTCGGTGCACAACACGTGGCGCACCGTGCCCGTCGGATAGCGCGCCAGCGCCTGCCACAGCGTCAGCCCGCTCGCCTGGCGCCAGCCGCGCGTCTGCACGCACGGCTCGCCGTGGGCGTCCAGGCGTACGTCGAAGGCGAGACATAGCCGCTCGCGCCCGAACTGCCGCAACCAGGCGAGCACGGCGCGCGGCTGCTCGACGGCTGCGCTGCCCACCACGACCCGAGCGGCACCGGCGCCCAAAAGCGTCGCAATCTCGGAGGCCGAGCGCACCCCGCCGCCCACCTGCAGGTGCACGCTGCGCTCTTGGGCAAGCTCCAGGATCGTGGCGCGGTTGCTGCCGGTGCCGGTGCGCGCGCCGTCGAGATCGACCACGTGCACCCAGCGGGCGCCGAGCAGCTGATAGCGGCGCAGCAGCTCGCGTGGCACGACCGCGTAGCCGGTCTCGGCGGCGAAATCGCCCTGGTAGAGGCGCACGCAGCGGCCGTTACGCAGGTCAATGGCGGGGATGAGCAGCATGGATTACAGCCTCAGAAAATTCTGCAGCACGCGCGCGCCGGTTGCGGCTGAGCGCTCGGGATGAAACTGCGTGCCCCAGAAGTTCTCGTGGCGCACGACGGCCGACAGCGCCTGCCCGTATTCGGTGTGCGCCAGCGTGGACGCGCCGGGGGCGAGCGCGTAGCCGTGCACGAAATAGGCGTAGTCGCCCGCGCGTACGCCCGCCAGCAGCGGATCGGCCTTGAGGCCCTCGAGCGTATTCCAGCCCATGTGCGGCACCGGCAGGCCGGGAGCGACGGACAGACGCCGCACCTTTTGCGGCAGAAGTCCCAGACACCGGGCGGCGCCTTCCTCGGAAGCGCGGCACAGCAGCTGCATTCCCAGACAGATGCCGAGCACCGGCTGCCGCAGCCCCGTCAGCACCGGCACCAGGCCGGCGGCGCGCAGGCGCTGCATCGCCGGCGCCGCGGCGCCGACTCCCGGCAGGATCACGCGCGCGGCGCGCCCGATCTGTGCCGCATCCGTGCTGATCTCGGCACCTGCCCCCAGGCGCTGGAGCGCAAAGCACAACGAGGCCAGATTCGCGCCGCCGCTGTCGACGATCACCGTCGCGCCGCTCACAACACCCCCTTGGTGCTCGGCAGCTCGCGGCCTTCGCGCCTGAAGGCCTGGCGCAGCGCCTGGCCCACGCACTTGAAGCAGGCTTCCACCATGTGATGGCTGTTCTCGCCACGCACCTCGAGGTGCACGGCAGCGCGCAGCCCTTCGCTGAACGAGCGGAAGAAGTGCGGCACCAGTTCGGTCGGCAGTCCACCGACGCGCTCCCGCCCGAAGCTGCCGGCAAACTGCGCGAAGGGCCGCCCGGACAGATCGAGCGCCACCTGCGCCTGCGTCTCGTCCATCGGCAGCAGGAACCCGTAGCGGGCGATGCCCGCCTTATCGCCGAGCGCCTGGCGCAGCGCCTCCCCGAGTGCGAGCGCACAGTCCTCGACGGTGTGATGCTCATCGACTTGCAGGTCTCCCTGGCAGCTGAGTTCGAGCGCAAAGCCGCCGTGCTTGGCCAGCTGACTGAGCATGTGATCGAAGAAGCCGATGCCGGTCTCTGCCAGCGGTGGCGCCGGCGTATCCAGATTCACGTGCACGTCGATCTGAGTCTCGCGAGTCTCGCGGCGCACGCGCGCGCTGCGACTCAGCAGCGCCCCTGCGACGGCCTCCCAGGTCTCCTCGACAGCACCCGCGCGCCGCACGCGCAGACCACGCACGCCGAGATTCACCGCGAGCTCGAGGTCGGTGGTCCGGTCGCCGATGACGGCGCTGCCGCCCGGGTCGATGGGCTGCAGGCGCAGGTAGTCCTGCAGCAGCCCGGTGCGCGGCTTGCGGCAGGCGCAGTCGTCGGCCGGTGTATGCGGACAGACGAACACCGCATCGAACACGATCCCCTGCGAGGCGAACGCCTGCAGCAGGAAACACTGCACCTGCTCGAAAGCCGCGCGCGGGAAACTCGGCGTGCCGAGCCCGTCCTGATTGCTGACCATCACCAGCCGATAGCGCCGGCTCAGCGCGGCGAGCGCGGCGAACACGCCGGGCATGAAGCGCACCTTGCCAAGCGCATCAACCCGCTCGTCCGGCGGCTCCTCGATGAGCGTGCCGTCGCGGTCGACGAACAGCACCGCGCGGTTCACGTCCAGGCCTCGAGCAGCGCCTGGTTCTCGGCTGCCGTGCCCACGGTGATGCGCAGGCTCTGATCGAGATAGCGGCGCGCGTCCCGCACCAGGAGGTGCGCCTGGCGCGCCAGCGCGAGCGCCTGCGCCGCATCGGCGAACTCCGCCAACATGAAGTTGGCATCACTTGGCCACACGCGGCGCACCCGCGGCAGCGCCGTGAGCGCCGCCGCCAGGCGCGCGCGCTCGGCGCATATCGCGCGCACGTGCGCGTGGGTGCGCGCGAGCTGCGCGGGCGCGAGTGCCCCGAGCGCCGCCTCGGTCGATAGTTGAGTGAGCGGGAAGGGTGCAATGATCTTACGCAGCAGTGACAGCACCTCGGGGTCGCCCAGCAGCGCGCCGCAGCGCGCCCCTGCCAGCCCGTGCGCCTTGGAGAGGGTGCGCAGCAGCACCAACTGCGGACGAGCAGACAGCTGCGCGGCAAGGCTCGCACGCGCCGCGAACTCCACGTAGGCCTCGTCCACCACTACCAGCGCGCGGCCGGCCAGCGCGTCGGCGATGCCGAGCACGGCCTCTTCGGCCATGAGGTTGCCGGTCGGGTTGTTGGGCGAGCACAGGAACACGAGCTTCACCGCCTCCGTGCAGCGTGCCAGCAGGCAGTGCGGCTCGAGCGCGAACTGCTGCGCGGGCAACAGCGGCACCTCGATGACCTGCGCCCCCTGAATGCGTGCGCTGATGGCGTACATCACGAAGGCCGGCGGGCAAACCACGACCGCATCGCGCCCGGCGCGGCAGAAGGTGCGCACCAGGAGATCAATGCCCTCATCCGTACCGCGGGTGGCCAGCACGCGCGCCGCATCGACGCCATAGAGCGCCGCGAGAGCGGCGATCAGCTCGGCCGGCTGCGGATCGGGGTAGCGGTTGAGGCCCGCCGCGGAGGCATCGGCGCCGCTGCGCCACGGCAGCTCGTTGGCATGCAGGCGGGTAAAGTCAGGATCACGCTCCGGGCAGGTATAGGACTCGAGCGCCACGATGTCCGGCCGCGCGAGGCGCGAGATCCAGCTCATGCGGCCTCCGGCTTCAGCGCTGCGAGGCGGCAACTGACGGCGTGCGCGTGAGCGTCCAGGCCCTCGAGCTGCGCCAGCGTCACCGCCGTGGGCCCGAGCGCCGCCAGTCCCTGCGCGGAGACTTCCTGGACGGTCATGGTGCGCAGGAAGTCCCTGACCGAGAGGGCGCTGTGGTTGCGGGCGTAGCCGTAAGTGGGCAGCACGTGATTGGGGCCGGCGCAGTAGTCGCCGAGCGGTTCGCTCGACCACTCGCCAAGAAACACCGCGCCAGCGTGGCGCACCCGCGCCAGGTACTGCCGCGGCTCCCGCAACGCCAGCAGCAGGTGCTCGGGGGCGTAGTCGTTCGCGAGCGCGAAGGCGCATTCCAGATCCGGCACCAGCAGACAGCGGCAGTGCGTCAGTGACTGTGCCAGGATCTCGCGGCGCGACAGGCGCGGTAGTGCCGCATGGAGCGCGGCGCTGACTTGGGCGGCGAGCCGGCCGCTGGTCGTGATGAGCAGCGCCTGTGCGAGCACATCGTGCTCGGCTTGCGCGAGCAGGTCCGCGGCGACGAACTCGGCGCGCGCGCTGTCATCGGCGATCACCAGCACTTCCGAGGGACCTGCGGGCAGGTCACACGCGGCGCCGTGCGGATCCTGCGCGACCAGCTGCTTGGCGGCGGTCACCCAGGCATTGCCGGGCCCGAAGATCTTGTCGACCCGCGCGATGCTCGACGTGCCGTAGGCGAGTGCGGCGATCGCCTGCGCACCGCCCACCTTGAATACCGTGTCGATGCCGCACAGCTGCGCTGCCACCAGCACCGCGGCCGCCGCGCTGCCGTCGCGCCCGGGCGGCGTGCACAGCACGCGGCGTGCGCAGCCGGCAAGTTTAGCCGGCAGCGCCAGCATGATGACCGCCGACGGAAGCGGGGCGCTGCCGGCCGGAACGTACAGACCCACGGCATCGTAGGGCCGCAGCACGCGCTCACAGCGTACGCCGGGCTCGGTCTCGAGGCACAGCGGTCCGAGGTGCTCCGCAGCGTGGAAGCGCTGAACGTTGGCGATGGCGCGCTCGAGGGCTGTGACCTGGGGCACGCTCAGTGCGCGGCGGGCGGCGCGGAATTCCTCCGCCGCAACGCTGAGTGTCGGCACGTCGACTCCGTCCCAGCGGCGGGTGAGTTCCTGCAGCGCCTGATCGCCGCGTGCGCGCACCGCGGCGATGGTGGCGGCGGCGCTCGCCATCGCCGCCGCGCGCACTGCCTGCTCGGGCCGTGCCAGCGCCTGCCGGCGCTCGTCCTCAGACAGGGTGTGCCAGTGGAGGATGCGCATGTCAGGCCAGCATCTTCTCGACCGGCAGCACCAGGAGCGCGCTCGCGCCGGCCGCTTTCAGTGCCTCGAGCGTCTCCCAGAAAACGTTCTCGCGACACACTGCATGCACCGCGACGCGATCGTGGGCGCCCTCCAGTGGAATGATGGTGGGGGACTCGGAGCCGGGCAGCAGCCGCACGATCTCAGCGAGCGCGCCGCGCGGGGCGTGCAACATGATGTACTTGCTCTCGCGTACCTGCTGCACCCCGTCGATCCGCATCAGCAGCCGCTCGACCCACGAGGACTTCGCCTCGGGCAGCGCGAGCGGGGTGCGGATCAGTACC
>Ga0210385_10002579_pt1 | contig 10917 bp, 10 predicted proteins | sample IncBWH26OmetaG_FD_160107 | JGI IMG/M metagenome (GOLD analysis project Ga0210385, IMG submission 160107) | Forest soil microbial communities from Barre Woods Harvard Forest LTER site, Petersham, Massachusetts, United States - Inc-BW-H-26-O ... | reverse complement strand
GACGTGTTTTGCCGCCGCGCTTTTTGCTGCCGCGATTTTTGGTTTGGAATTCTTGCTCATGCGTGTGTCCGAAGGGCGCTACTCTAGCACGGCGGGCTTTTTCTTCCCATGCGTTCGCACGCCGATGTTTCCAGCGGGTGAGCCAGGCGCGTACAGGTCAAGCAGACTGGCTCCAGTGGCGACGATGATCGGGCCAACCACCACGCCGAGCAGTCCGAAGACGCTGATACCGCCCAGCACGCTGATGAAAACAACCAGGCCGCCCATTTCCGCGCGACCGCTGATGACCCAGGGACGCAAGAGATTGTCGACCAGCCCGACGACGATACTGCAAAAGACCGCGACAAGAATGCCGGCGGTGAGGTGGCCGTTGGCGATGAGGCTGATCGCCGCCGGCACCCAGATGAGCGCGGAGCCGACCACTGGAACCAGCGAGAAAAACCCCATCATCACGCCCCAAAACACGGGAGCGGTGATTCCGGCAAGGCCGAACGCGAATCCGCCAAGAATGCCGTGCGCGGCGGCGGCGACCAGGCTCGAGACTACGCTCGCGAAAATCAGATCGCGCGCTTCGTTGATCATGCGTTCGCTGTGCAGCGATTCGAAGGGCAAGACCTCGCGAATTCTGGCCATGAAGGATTGGCCATCGCGATAAAGATAAAACATCGCCAAAATGGTGACGCTCAGATGGAAAAGAAACAGCGCAGTGTTCTTCAGAAGCGTGCCCAGGCGCGCGGCGACATAGGCGGCAGCATTATCTGCGTAGCGGCTCAGAAGCGTTGCCAAGCTGGTGGTGTCGTTATCGGGAAAGCGCGATTGCAACTCCAGCCACACGCGATTGACCCAGTCGAAATGGCCGGTGGCGATTTGTACTTGAATGTGCTGGACCGCTTGAACGCCCTGGCGCACGAAGGCGGCCATGATGACGAGCGCAGGCACGATCAGGACCAGCGTGACCCCTGCCGTGCAGATCAAGGCTGCGAGCGTGGGCCGGAAGCGACGCGTGAGCCGCACATAGGCGGGGTAGGAAACGACGACAATGATGATGGCCCAGCAGAGCGCCGGCAGAAAAGGTTGGAAAATCAGGAACGCAAAGTACGCCAGGATGGCGACGATGCCGTAGAAAATCACGGTGCCCAGGCGTTTCTGCGTGCTCTGATCTGCGCTCAACGGTTCTCTCTTTTCAGCGGCCTGCCAGGAGACTGATAGTTTCAATCGGCGCGTTTGTCAACTGCTGCGGAGCATCCGCTCGCGCAAGTCGCAAGTGATATAATGCGCGGAGATTCGCGGAACAATCATGTTATCACCCGACCCGGCCTGCCAGCACAAACGAACGCAATTGATTGCGAAGGATGCGGATGCGCAGTACGTGGAGTGCCTGGACTGCGGGGAAATTCTGGAAGCGGGCGAGATGAAGAATGGCGAACCCGGTTTCGGCGAGTCCCTCTCCGACGCCTGAGCCTGGGGCGCGCCTCACGCTGCGAGAACGGAACCGTGCCAAGAAACTTTCCCCCTGATTCCGGCTGCGGGAGTAGAATGCGCCTTCACCCAGTTAATGTGCGCGCATTGTGGAGGCCCTATGCGGATGATGGTTCGCCTTGTCTCGCTCCTCGTCCTGTTGAGTTGCGCGGTTTCGGCTCGCCAGGAGCAGAAAGCGCCGCCGGCTGGAGCCGCTGCCGAATTTAAGATCCCACCCGAGGCGTCGAAACTCCCGAATCCTGTGAAGGCCACACCAGCGTCCCTGGCGGCGGGGAAGAAAACCTATGGTTTTGATTGCGCGATGTGCCACGGGAAGGATGGCGACGGCAAAGGCGATCTGGCGACGGACATGAAATCGAAGTTGCTGGATTACCGGGACCCGGCGTCGCTGAAGGACATGACGGACGGGGATTTGTTCTACATCATCAAGAATGGAAAAGGCGAGATGACCGGCGAAGGAGATCGCAGCAAGCCTGACGAAATCTGGAATCTGGTGAACTATGTGCGGTCGCTGGCGCAGAAAAACTTCACTGCACCGGCGCCGGCAAAACAGTAAGCGCAGCGCGCCGGCGGCTTAACGGATGCCGAGTTTCTGGATGATGCGGGAGACGTCGGCGGTAGAAACGTCGTAGAGCGCGTGCTCGTCTTCCTGTTCGAGGCGCTCGCGAAGATATTCGGCGCCCACGTAACTGGCTTCGCGATCGCTCAGGTCGCGTCCGGTTCGGCCCTGAAATTCCACGAATCCGGGATGCGCGAGACCGAGCACGACGCCCCGGCCATCCACGAAAAATTTGCAGTCCATGGTGTCAGCGTGGCGAGTGGCGATGCCATTCCAGCAGTGCGAGAAACGGCAGCGATAGACGTAGTCCGTCACTTTGGATGGGACGTCGAAGGCGCCGATGAAATCGCTCATCGCGCCGAGATTTGGAATCCACGCTACTTCAGACTTGGCCATAAACTCCCCGTCTTAATTTTGCGCGCGCCCAGATTCTCGCGCTGTGCTTACTTCCTCGCGCCCGCTACTGCGTTCTGCCCCGCGTGCTGATAGCTGCGAATCGCCGCGGCTACGCCTGCTCCAGCGGGGAGGCGCAATCCCTGGTCGAGGAGAACTTTTTCAAACGCGGCGAGGAACAGCAGCACGTTGGTATTCTGGCTGGAGTAGCCCATCAAGCCCACGCGCCAGATTTTTGCCTTCAGCGGACCAAAACCGCCGGCGATTTCGATATTAAATTCGTCGAGCAGTTGCAGGCGCACTTTGCGATCGTCAATTCCCACGGGAATTTTAACGCTGGTGACAGTGATCAAGCGATCAGCGGGATCAGCGACCAACATTTCCAGGCCCATGGCTTCCAGGCCGGCCACCAGCGCCTGCTGATTATTGCGATGGCGTTCCCAGCGCGCTTCCAAACCTTCTTCGAGAACCAGGCGCAAGGCCTCGCGCATGCCGTAGATCAAGGAAATTGGCGGAGTGTGATGATAAGTGCGTTCACCGCCCCACATGGTCATGATGGGAGTGAAATCGAAATACCAGCTGCCCACCGGAGTCTTGCGCGCGCGCATCAGATCTTCGACGCGCGAATTTACGGTGATCGGCGACATTCCCGGCGGCGCGCTGAGCGCTTTCTGCGAACCGCTGAAGCAGATGTCAATTTTTTCGCGGTCAATATCGAGCGGCATGCCTGCGAGCGTGGCGACCGCGTCTACCACCAGCAGAGCGCCGAGTTCGTCAGCAACTTTTCGAAAATCAGCGAGGCGCTGCGCGACTCCGCTGGAAGTCTCGCCGTGCGCGAGCCCGACGAACTTGATTTTCTTGCCTTTGCCAGCGCGGCGCAAGTCTTCCGGATCCACAGTGCTGCCGTAGGGCGCCTCGACACGGATCACTTTCACACCCGGGCTGCGTTCAGCAATCACAGCCATGCGTTCGGAAAACCAGCCGTTGGTGCAGACGATGCACTCGTCGCCTTCTTCGAGCGGATTCAAAACCGCTGCTTCGATGCCGCCCGAGCCGGAAGCGGAAATAGGAAATGTGATGCGATTCTGCGTCTGGAAAACCCGGCGCAACAACCCCTGCACGTCGCCCATCATTTCGATAAACCAGGGATCCATGTGACCAACAAGAGGAGTGCTAAGCGCGCGATAGACGCGCGCGTCCATGTTGGAAGGGCCGGGCGTGAGCATCACGCGCGTGGGTGGCAGAAGCTCGCCGATCGTTTCATTCATATTTCCATTCCTCACATGGCGGATGTTTTCGTCCAGATGGAGAGAACGCCATGAAATCTGTTCGCGGCGGGGGTACAAGAAGCAGGAAGGAGCTGCCCCGAACGTCTTAGTCTCCCTAAATAGGCGTGCCGGGGTCAACCACCAAAATGGCGCGGGGATGGTACCAGAACTATGCCGGTTCGAGGAGGCCGGGATGCCGTTAACCGATTGGAATCATTGGGGGGTAGCAGTTTCGCAACTGTTTTCGCGTCGAGTTGTATGGCCTATACCCGTGTGCTAGATTTCTAAATTAGCCCCAAAATTACGATGAGCGACAGCAAACTAACGGCGCCTGGGAAACCGAAAATATCGCGCGTGGAGGTGTATTGGCACACCGTAACCTACAAGACCGTGGCGCTGTACGTGATCGTGATTGCGGCGATCATCGGCTCGGCGACCTACCTGGTTTTTCCAGAAACAACTGCCAGCCTGGTGCGGCACATTTCAGAGACGATTACGCCGAAGGACAACGGGGTGGCGACGATCAGCGCGCGGCAGGCGCGATTCGTCAACCTCGACGGGAAGGTCCAGGTTAAGAAAGTAAACTCCGTCACGTGGGCGAGCGCCGACTACCAATTGACCTTGGACAAAGGCGACCTGGTGCAGACGGGGCCGGAGGGTGTAGCGCGTATCGCGTTCGCTGACGGCACCCAGTACACGGTGAAGGGCGACACCCTGGTGACGGTGGAAGAAAATTTGGTGGAGCACGATAAGGCGTCTTCGGTAGGCGTGCACATTTCTTCCGGTCAAGTGGACCTGGCGACCGGCACGTGGGAAGTGCCGGGATCGAAAGCCGAAGTATCATTCGAGAATGCAGTGGCTTCTTTGCAGGCGAACACGCGCGCCGCGGTGCGCAGCGATCCGGATACAAAGCAGCAGGAAATCACGGTGTCGTCTGGTAGCGCGGAATTGAATCGCGGCAGCGAACACATGGATATTGGACAGTTTGAGAAAGTGACCTTTCCTACCGGCAGCGGGCAGATGACGAAGTCGCAAGTGCTGGCGCCGCCGGAGTTGGTGCAGCCGCTGAATTTGCAGCCGATCACGGTGACTGATCCGAAGCGCGATTCAGTGCATTTCGCATGGAACGCGGTGGCGACGGCGAAGCAGTATGAATTTCAGATCAGCACCACGGCAGCATTCAATCACGTGGTGATGGATAAGAAAGTCCCGAATGAAAACGTGGACATCACTGGACTGGATCCCGGCGACTATTTCTGGCGGGTGCGGGCGATTGACGTGGATAACAAGATCAGCGATGCCAGCGACCCTTTCAAGTTCATTCTGGTGGTGCATGGTAAAGAACAGGAAATGCTGCTGGAAGTGGATTCCACCGAGTTGAATGGCAATGTGGTGGAGGTAATCGGCAGAACCGAACCGGGCGCGGCTCTGATTATCAACGGCGAGCAAGTGGCCAGCATTCAGGCCGACGGGCATTTTCGACATTTCTTGCCGGCGATGGTGAAGGGCAGTCATGAAATCATTCTGACAGGGCAGAACCGCCGCGGCGGAACTGCGACGAAGCGCGTCGAAGTGGTGATCCCATAAACGAAACAGCCTGATTGGGCCGAACACAATGCCTGCCGGAATAGATTGAAGCACGGCAAATTAACTCGTCGCCGCAATGGCGCTCAAGTGGATCCTGGGGGAAGCACGACGTGACGAAAAGCACTTACAACATGCGGTCGGTGTTCAGCCTGTTCTCATCCGACCTGGCGATTGATCTTGGGACGGCGAATACGCTGGTGTTCGCGCGCGGCAAAGGCATCGTGGTGAACGAGCCTTCCATCGTGGCGATCAACAAAAACAGCGGCGAAGTGGTGGCGGTGGGGCGCGAAGCGAAGGAAATGCTGGGTCGCACGCCGGGAAACGTGGTGGCCATCAAACCGATGAAGGACGGCGTGATCGCCGACTTCAAGGTCACCGAGAAGATGCTCACTTACTTCATTCAAAAGGCGCACAACCGTCGCGTGCTAGTGCATCCGCGCATTGTGATTGGCGTGCCGAGCGAAATCACTCCGGTGGAAAAACGGGCGGTGCAGGATTCGGCGTACCGGGCGCGCGCGAGTGAAGTTTATCTGGTGGAGCAGGCGATGGCGGCCGCGATCGGCGCGGGGCTGCCGATCGAAGAGCCTTCAGGAAACATGGTGGTGGATATCGGCGGCGGCACCACGGACATTGCGGTGATTTCGATGAGCGGGATCGTCTATTCGCGGTCGGTGCGCGTGGCCGGAAATGAAATGGACGAAGCGGTGATGCACTACCTGAAGCGCAAATATAACTTGCTGGTGGGTGAGCGCACTGCCGAACAAATCAAGATTGAAATCGGCTCGGCGTATCCGCTGGAAAAACCGCTGACGCTGGAAGTGAAAGGCCGCAACCTGATTGAAGGCGTACCGCGCACGGTAACGATTGACGACAGCGAAATTCGCGAAGCGCTCTCAGAGTGCATCTCCACGATTTTGAACGCGATTCGAGTGGCGCTGGAACGCACGCCGCCGGAACTCTCCGCGGACATCAGCGACCGCGGGATTGTACTGACCGGCGGCGGCGCGCTGATCAAAAATCTTGATAAGCGGATACGCGAGGAAACTGGGTTGCCGGTTTCTATTGCGGATGATCCATTAGCATCAGTGGTGTTGGGCACCGGAAAGATGCTGAGCGATTTCCGGTTGCTGCGGTTGGTTTCGATTGATTAGTTAGAGACGCCCGTTCCGCTTCGCGGGACGGCCGCTACAAAATCAACGGCAACATCAGTACCGGAGCTCGGAAGCACTTTTCCACAAAATTTGTAGTCATCGAGTTACGGCGCAGAAAACATGATTGACACTTACTCCCGGCATCGCCCGCTTGCATTGCTGGCCATCGTGGTAGTGGCACAGGTGATGCTACTGGCGTTTCAGATCAAGGGTGAGCACGACGTGCGGCTGATCCGCTATTGGGCGGTGGCGCTGGTGACACCGCTGGAGCGCGTCGGAACGTGGAGCTTTTCCAAAGTGGGGGGCGCGTGGGGCGGTTATGTGGGGTTGCGCAACGCGCGGGCTGAGAACGAACGCATGCGCGCCGAGTTGGATCAGCTGCGCTTGCGCAATCGCGAGCTGGAGAGCCAGGCGGCTGAAGCACAGCGCTTGACCACGGTGCTGAATTTCCGCAGCGCACATCCCGAAGCATCCATGCTGGCGGCGCAGGTGATCGGATCCAGCGCGGATCCCACTTCGCACACGCTATTCATCAATCGTGGGGAGCACGATCGTTTGCGGATAAACATGGGCGTAGTGACGCCGGACGGAATCGTCGGAAAAATCGTGGAAGTGCTGCCCAACACAGCGCAGGTGCTATTGATTAATGACAAGGACAGCGGAGTGGGCGCGCTGTTCAGCGCGACGCGCACGCACGGAGTGGTGCGCGGCAGCGGAGATCCGGAGCCGCGCATGGAGTACGTGATAAACAACGAAAAAGTGCAGAGCGGCGACGCGATCGCGACATCCGGCGAGGATCGCATTTTCCCGAAGGATTTTCCTATTGGGACTGTGGAGAGCGCTAAGCCGGGAAATCCGTTTCAGGTGATTCGTGTGCAGCCCAGCGCGCGGCTGGACCGATTGGAAGAAGTGCTGGTGCTGCTAACCCAGCAGGAAGTGGAGATCAAGAAACCGGAGCCTCCAGCAACAAGCGCGGCCGATGCTGCCGCCACTGGCGCGCCTGGGGCCGCAGCTGCGCCTGGGTCGACGCCCGCGAAAGCAGCGCCCGCAAATCCTTCTGCTGGCCCCCAGTGAGATGGCCTACATGCTAAATGTCGGCGAGCGTTCGGACCCGAACGTCGAGGTGCACAAGTTTTACGGCGGCGCGGTTCCGGCCGTGTGCCTGCTGGCGCTGGTGTTCCAGGCGTTTCTGCACAAGTACGGGCGATGGTCTGAGCTGATTGATTTGCCGCTGCTGGTGACGATTTATTTCGGCGTGAGCCGCAGAAATCCGGTGTCGGGATTATTTCTGGGAGGCACGATCGGAATTTTGCAGGATGCCCTGAGCCACGACAATCCCATCGGCATGTACGGGATCGCGAAAACAATCATCGGTTATCTGGCGTCTTCGATTGGCGGACGCATTGATACCGAACATCCGCTGAGCCGCTTCGCGTTGGTTTTCTTCTTCTTTCATTTTCACCAGATGATTTTGGCGATTACGCAGCGGGTGCTGTTGAATCATGCGGCTCCAATGTTCACGCTGCGGTTGCTGCTGGACTCGCTGGTTACGGCGGCGTTTGCCGTGCCGCTTTTCGCTTTGCTGGACCGCTTGCGCAAGCCTTCCTGATTTGCTCCGCTCAGAGCCATGCTAAAGCGAAAGCTGGGCGCATGGACAGGTGACCGAATGGACATGCGCAACTTGCAGGTGCTGCGCTACGGGTGGTAGCGTAGTTAGCACTTCGAATTGTATCGGGATTCGAAGCATGCAAGCGCATCTGGGCCGAGCTGGACCCCGCGCAGGAGCAGGAATTTCCTTGCCATCGTGGAACGTTAACGACCAGAAAATCCCGCAGGGCCGGCTGGCGCTGGTTTCCTACCTCTCGGTAATTTTTGTCGTGCTGCTGATGATCGGATTCTGGAAGCTGCAGGTGGTTCAGTCTGGGCATTTTGCGGATCTGGCGGACCGCAACCGCACGCGTTCGATTCCCATTATTGCACCCCGCGGAGAGATGCTGGACCGCGAAGGCCGCGTGCTGGTGGACAGTTATCCATCCTTCAGCATCTTGCTGCTGCGCGATGATCCAAAATCGCTGGGGAAAAGCCTTCCGCAGATTGAGGAAGGGCTGGGGATCAGCCACGAAGATTTACAGCAGGCGCTGGACACAGCGAAAAACGAGCCGAAATTCCAGCCGGTGGTGATCAAGCCGGCGGCCACGCAGGCGGACATCGCGTTTGTCGAATCGCACCGCGCCGATTTGCCGCTGCTGGAATTGATGATGGTGCAGCGGCGGAGATACCAGCACGGCGAAATGCTGGCGAACGCCATCGGCTACGTGGGCGAAGTTTCCGCGCAGCAGTTAGAGGATAGCGACGGCCACTACCGCCCGGGCGACATCGTCGGCAAAGCCGGCCTGGAGCGCGAATACAACGATCAGTTGGAAGGCACCGACGGCATGCGGCGCGTGGTGGTGAATAGCGTTGGCAAAGTGGTGCGCACGCTGGACGACGTGGAATCAATCCCCGGCAAACCCATTCAGTTGACCGTTGATTATGATTTGCAGGCGATCGCCGAGACAGACATGGCCGATAAGGAAGGCGCGGTGGTGGCCATGGATGCACGCACCGGTGAAATTCTGGCGATGGTCAGCAAACCCACTTTTGATCCGAACGATTTTGCGGTGCGCATACCGCAGGACGAGTGGCAGAAGCTGAACACGGACAAACACACGCCTTTGCTGAATCGCGCCATTCAGGCGCAACTCGCGCCGGGTTCGGTTTTCAAGATTGTAATGGCCACAGCGATGATGGATTCCAAACTCATTCCCGAATCCTACAGCGTGTACTGTCCGGGACACGCCAACTTCTACGGTCGCGAATTTCATTGCTGGCGGCCGCAGGGCCATGGCGAGGTGGAGCTGCACAGAGCCATCGTTGATTCCTGCGACATCTTCTTTTACAACGTCGGCAAGATGCTGGGCATCGACAAGATCTCCTATTACGGCTCCGGCCTGGGCCTTGGCCGGCGCACTGGGGTTGATCTCCCGAGCGAAGAGCCGGGTCTAATGCCTTCGGAAGAATGGGTGGAGCGCGTGTATCACCGCAAATGGTACGCCGGCGAAACGATTTCCGTGGCCATCGGGCAGGGCGCCGTGACCGTCACGCCGATTCAACTGGCGCGGATGGCAGCTGCGGTGGCGAGCGGCGGCGCCTTGGTGCAGCCGCACTTCTTGAAAGGTTACGCCAATGCGAAGATCGAACATTTTCCTTTATCTGATGATGCCGTTGAAAAAGTTACGCAAGGGCTGTTTGGCGTGGTGAACGAAGGCGGCGGGACGGCTTATCACCTGCGGCTGGCAAACATCGATCTGTGCGGAAAGTCCGGCACGGCGCAGCTGATGAGCTACGACGCGGCGAACCGCCTGGGCACGAAGAAAATGGATGGCTGGTTCGTGGGCTTCGCGCCGCGGCGTAATCCGGAAATTGTGGTTGCCGCGATCGTGCAGGATACGATGGAACACGGCGGCGAGGCTGCGGGCCCGGTGGTGCGTGACATAGTGAAGATGTATTACGACAAGAAGGCAGCGCACAACCAGCAGCAGGCCGGCACGGAAGCTCCCGCACAACCGAACGTGAATCGCCCGCTCGTGGCGACGGTGGGAGGCCAGCGCCCATGAAAGACCGGCCGCGCGTACAGGATTTCGATTGGACTTTGCTGGCGATCGTGGCGGCGATCTGCGGATTGGGCGTGATGGAAATTTATTCTTCCACGCACGCCAGCGCGATGGCGGGCATGCAGTGGAAACAACTCACTTGGCTGGGCATCGGAATCGTCGGAATGTTCATCATTTCGCGGATTGATTACCACACCTTGCTGGACCAGGCGCCCATCCTTTACATCTGCGGAGTGGCAGGCCTGCTAGTGGTGATGGTGATCGGCTCGACCCACCTGGGCGCGAAGCGCTGGATCTCCATGGGCGGTATTTTCAATTTACAAGTGTCAGAGCTGATGAAGTTGATTATAATCATTGTACTGGCTCGCTTTTTCAGCGAAGTACGCACCGACCGGCTGACGCTGACGGATCTGGTGAAGGTCGGAGCTTTAACGATTGTTCCGGCAGTACTGATTTTGAAGCAGCCGGACCTGGGAACGGCGATGGTGCTGGTTCCCGTGGCGATTGTGGGAGCCTTCATCGCCGGCATTGAATGGAGACATCTGGCCATCGGGGTGGTTCTGGTGGCATTATTAATACCCGTGGCCTGGAATATGCGGCATCATTTGAAGCCGTACCAGCAGCAGCGTATCGAAACTTTCTTGCATCCTGAAGAAGACCAGCGCGGCGCCGGATACCAGATCTTGCAGTCGGAAATTGCGGTAGGTTCGGGTGGGTTCTGGGGCAAAGGATTCGGCAAAGGCAGCCAAAACCAATTGGGCTTTGTGCCGGTCCGCTATTCGGATTTCATTCTGGCGGCACTGGCCGAAGAGCTAGGGTTCATCGGA
>Ga0210385_10002578_pt1 | contig 10925 bp, 5 predicted proteins | sample IncBWH26OmetaG_FD_160107 | JGI IMG/M metagenome (GOLD analysis project Ga0210385, IMG submission 160107) | Forest soil microbial communities from Barre Woods Harvard Forest LTER site, Petersham, Massachusetts, United States - Inc-BW-H-26-O ... | reverse complement strand
GACGGCGGGTGCACCGGGCTCGGCAACTCGCCCTTGATACCGACGCTGCCGCGCGGCACGCTCGGGTCGGGCACCGGGATCGTGGCGATCAGCCCGGCCGTGTAGGGGTGGGCGGCCCGCTCGTAGATGTCGGCCCCGGACCCCTGCTCGACCATTTTGCCCAGGTACATGACGCCGATGCGGTCGGCCATGTACTTGACCACGGCCATGTCGTGCGAGATCACCACGTAGGTCAGCCCGTAGGTGGCCTGTAGCCGCTTCATCAGGTTCAGCACCTGGGCCCTGATCGACACGTCGAGCGCGCTGACCGGCTCGTCGGCGACGATCAGCCGCGGGTTCAAGGTCAGCGCCCGGGCCAGCCCGATGCGCTGCCGCTGGCCGCCGGAGAACTCGTGCGGGTAGCGCTCGACGGCGTTGCGCGGCAGGCCGACCTCGCCGAGCAGCTCGAAGACGCGGTCGCGCTGCTCCCGCCTGCTGCCGAGGTGCTGGATGGCCAGCGGCTCGCCGATGATCGCGCCGACCCGCATCCGCGGGTCCAGCGACGCGTGCGGGTCCTGGAACATGAGCTGCAGGTCCCGCCGCGTGCGGCGCAGGTCGGCGCGATGCAGGCCGGTCACCTCCGTGTCCCCGAGCATGATCGTCCCGGAGTTCGGCTTCTCCAGGGCCACGATCATCTTGCCGATCGTCGTCTTGCCGCACCCGGACTCGCCGACTAGGCCGAACGTCGTGCCGGCCTGGACCGAGAACGACACACCCGAGACCGCGTGCACCACGCCCACCTTCCGCTGCAGGATGGCGCCGGACGTGACGGGGAACTCCTTGACCAGGTCGCGCAGCTGGAGCAGCGGCGCGCCTTCGCCGTCGGCCGCGGCGGGCCGTTCGCTGACCTCGACCGGGGCGGCGGGAGTGCCGGAGCCGCTGACCGAAGCGGTCTCCTCCGCAGCTGGGGTCTCCAGCGGCGCGTCGGCCACGAAGCCCGGCTCCTCAGCGGGCACGGCGAGGCCGGTGCTGACCGGGTCCGGGCCAGCCGCCCCGATCGTCGCCAGGACCAGCGGCCCGTCGACCGGGTGCCAGCAGGAGAACAAGTGGCCGGTGGTTGGCCCCGCCAGCGGCGGCTCGTCGGTCCGGCACTTGTCCGTCGCTCGCGGGCAGCGCGGGGCGAACCGGCAGCCCGGCGGCGGGCTCGCCAGGTCCGGCGGCAGGCCGGGGATGGCGTGCAGCGCCTTGCGCGTGTCCTGGCTGAGCCGCGGGATCGACGCGAGCAGGGCCTGGGTGTAGGGGTGGTGCATCCGGCTGAACAGCTCGCCGGCCTCCGCGGTCTCCACCACCCGGCCCGCGTACATCACGTTCACCCGGTCCGTGTGCCCGGCGATGACGCCCATGTCGTGGGTGATCAGCAGCATCGCCATGCCCAGGCGGTCCTTCAGGTCCTGGAGCAGGTCGAGGATCTGCGCCTGGATGGTCACGTCGAGGGCGGTCGTCGGCTCGTCGGCGATGAGCAGCTTCGGCTCGCACGCCAGCGCCATCGCGATCATGACGCGCTGGCGCAGGCCGCCGGACAGCTGGTGCGGGAAGTCGGCGAGCCGCTCTTTCGGCTGCGGCAGGCCGACCAGCGACAGCACCTCGACCGCCCGGTCCCGTGCCTCGGCCTTGGACGCGCCGCGGTGCAGCCGTACCGGCTCGGCCACCTGGTAGCCGATGGTCTTCGTCGGGTCGAGCGAGGTCAGCGGGTCCTGGAAGATCATCGCGATCTCGTTGCCGCGGATCTTGCGCATCTCCTCGGGCTTGAGCCCCACGAGCTCGCGGCCGCGCAGCTTGATCGAGCCGCCCACGATCGAGCCGCCGGGCGGCAGCAGGTCCATGATCGACAGGCCGGTCATGGACTTGCCACAGCCTGACTCGCCCACGATGCCGAGCGTCTCCCCGGCGTCGACGCGCATGCTGGCGTTGCCGACGGCCTGGACCACGGACCGGCTGAGCTTGATGTGGGTGGACAGGTCCTCGATCTCAAGGACGGGTGCCATAGCGGGTGGTTACCTCTCGGGAAAGTTCGGGGTTCTCATGCCGTACGGTCGCGCGGGCCGCGCTAGCGGCGCCTGAGCCGGACGTCGAGCGAGTCGCGCAGCGCGTCGCCGATCAGGTTGCAGGCCATGACCACGAGCACGATGCACGCGCCGACCGGGTAGACCTGCCACCAGTAGCCGTCCTGCAGGTAGCCGACGCCGTTGGACAGCAGGTCGCCCCAGTCCTGGTTCGGCCACTGCAGGCCGAAGCCGAGGAAGCCAAGGGCGGCGATCGCGAGGATCGCGTCGGCCACCTGGAAGGTGACGTTGACGATCACCACGCCCAGCGCGTTGGGCAGCAGGTGCCGCCCGATCAGCCGGGTCTGCCCGGCGCCGGCCACCCGGGCCGCGGACACGAAGTCCCGCACCCGCAGCGCCAGCACCTCGCCGCGCACCAGCCGGGCCGGCACCAGCCAGCTGAACCCGCCGATGAGCAGGGACAGCGACAGCACCGACGCGCCGTACCGCACGGCGACGATCAGCACGATGAACAGGAACGGTATCGACAGGAACACGTCGACGACCCGCATCATCACGGCGTCGAGGATGCCGCCGGCCAGCCCGGAGATCGCGCCCCACAGCGCGCCGATGACGATGGCGATGAAGGCGGAGAAGAACCCCACCTCGAGCGCCGCCTGGCCGCCCTTCATGATCAGCGCCAGCTCGTCGTACCCCTGGTTGTTCGTGCCGAGCGGGTGCCCGGCGCCGGGCGGCACGTTCGTGGACAGCAGGTCGGAGGTGAGGTAATTGCCGTGGTAGAACACCGGGCCGATGAAGCTGAACAGCACGAAGAACACCAGGACGACCAGGCCCGTCAGGGCCAGCTTGTTCTGAGCGAACTCGCGCAGCGCTAGCCGCCAGCCGGTCTGGACGGGCCCGATCCCTCCGCCCTCGGGCGCGCGGGTGATGTCAAGCGGCGGGAGGGCACCGGCGCTGGTCTGTGACATTGCCAGCCATCCTCTCGATTGTCTGCGGGGCGCCGGTCAGGCGAGCCGGATTCGCGGGTCCGCCACGGACAGCGCGATGTCCGCGACAAGGTTGCCGATGATCGTGAGCGCCGCGCCGATCAGGGTGTAGGCGAGAAGCACGTTGTAGTCCACGTCCTGGAGCGCGGTGTAGAACAGCAGCCCGAGCCCGCGGTAGTTGAACAGCGTCTCGGTGATCAGGTTCCCGGCCAGCAGCTGGGGGATGGACAGGCCGATCAGCGTGACCATCGGCAGGCAGGCGTTGCGGAGCAGGTGGCGCAGCAGCACCAGCCGCTCCGGCAGGCCCTTGGCCCGGGCAACCTTGATGTAGTCCTGCGCGAGCACGTCCATCGACGACGAGCGGATGTACCGGGAGAACAGCGCGATCGAGATCAGCGTCAGGGTCGCGACCGGCAGCGTCATGGCGTGCCAGTCGCCGATGATGGCCAGCAGCGAGGTCGACTGGCTTCCCTCGAAGCTGAACCAGCCAAGGTCGAGGGCGAAGACCTGGATGAGGATCAGGCCGAGGAAGAACACTGGCATCGCGTACAAGACGAAGGCGAGGCTGGTCGCCGCGTAGTCGCCGACCGTGTTGCGCCGGATCGCCTGGTACACACCGAGCGGGATGGCGATGACCACCGACAGCACCAGCGAAACGCCGGACAGCCAGGCGCTGCGCGCCCACACCCCGCTGATCAGCGAGGCAACGCTCTGGTTCAGCTTGTAGGAATAGCCGAAGTTGCCTTGCAGCAGGTGGCCCATGTAGCGGAGGTACTGCACGATCCAGGGGTCGTCGAACCCGTTCTGCTTGTTCCACGCCTGGATGAGCACCGTGTTGGCCCGCGGGCCGAGCACGTCGATCGCCGGCGACGGGTAGATGGCGTGCAGCAGCGCGAAGATGAACACGGAGACGCCGAGCAGGACCACGATCGAGGTCCCGAGCCGGCGGGCGATGTAGCCGATCACTGGTGCTGACCCTTCACTGCCGGGTGAGCCGCGTCCGGTCCCGGCCTGCTGGGCCGGGACCGGACGCGGCGCGGTTTACTTGGTGAGGAACCAGAGTTCTGGCTCCCAGATCGGCTGGGTCAGGCTCTCGAACGAGGCCGGCGGACCGGACACCGTCTTCTTCCAGACCAGGATCGCCGCCGTGCCGAACGCGTTGTCCGGCAGCGGCTGGAACAGGGCGGGCTGCTCCTGCGTGAGGTACTGCGCCTCGGCGGTCACCGCCGCGATCTGCGGGCTCGAGATCGACGCGGTGATGTAGGTGTCCGCCGTCGGGTCGGTGTACCCGCCGACGTTGAACGACCCGGTCGAGTTGAACACCCCGAACGTGGTCGGGTACGTCGAGTCGGTGAACCCGCCGAAGTCCTGCATCGCCCACTTGTTGATCATCTTCGGCGCGGACGGATCGTTGTAGTTGGCGATCATGTAGTCGAAGTTGCTCGACGACAGGTTCATGTCGATGCCGACCGTCTTGGCCTCCGAAGCCCAGTCCTGCGTCTGCTCGCCGAGCACCGCCGGGTTGGTTCCGTAGATGATGTTCCACTCCAGCTTCGTGCCGGCCGGGATGCCCGCCCCGCACTCGCCCGCTCCGGTGCCCGGCTTCGCGCAGGTGTCCACGCCGTTCGGCACCACGGTCCAGCCGTTGGCCTTCAGCAGCGCCGCCGCGTCGGCGGTGCTGAACGGATAGGGGTCGCTCAGCGCGTTCGCCGGGGCGTACGGGCTCTTCGGGATAGCGGGAACCGGGCCGTAGGCCTGGCCGCCGGCGCCGTCGAAGAAGGCCTTGATGTAGCCTTGCTCGTCCTCCAGGTGGGCGAGGGCCTGCCTGATGTAGAGCTTGTCGATGATGTTGTTGAAGTCGCCGGTGGTGTCCTTGAAGTTGTAGGCGATGTACGCCCAGCCGAAGTCCGGGTAACCGAACTCGTTGTAGGTCGACGTGAGGCCCTTGACCTGCGGGACGTCGGCCAGCGGCACGTACCCGAGGTCGACGGACCCCGCCTTGACCGCGTTGAACTCCGCCGTGTCGGACTGGAACGGCACCTCCTGGTAATTGGACTCGACCTTGGCGTGCGGGCCGCCGTAGGCCGGGTTCGGGACCATCGTGAAGGCGCCGGTGCTGGCCGTGAAGGAGGTCAGCTTGTACGGGCCGTTGACGACCTGCCACAGCGGGTTGGTCGCGTAGGTGGACAGCGACTTGGTCTGCGTGACGAGGTAGTCGTAGATCTTCGTCGCGTCGGCGGGGTTGGTGGCCCAGTCGGTGACCGGCGTGCCGCCGGTGGAGTCGACGTCCCACACCTGCGATGGCATCGGCTGGATGTCGCCGATCTCGTTCTGCCAGAACCAGGTGGGGTTGACGGCCTTGTTCAGCTGCATCGTGACCGTGGAGGCGTTCGGCGCGGTGATGCTGGTCACCTGGTCAGGGACGCCGAGGCCCGGGGTGTAGTACGCCCAGTCGGCCGGGCTCTCCTTGATGGCCGCCTTCATCATGTACCACCAGAACAAGACGTCCTGGGAGGTGATCGGCTTGCCGTCGGACCACTTGTAGTTTGACTTCAGCGTGAACGAGACGGTCTTGTCGCCGTTCGACCACGTGGGGTCGTTCGCGAGCGACAGGGACGGCGACTCCGTCGGTTCGACGCCGTTGACCAGCCAGTACAGCGGCCGGTACATCTCGTAGTCGAACATGTAGTCGTTGTACACCGAAGCCGAGGCGCCGGTGGGCAGCGGCAGGATCCAGGTCGGCGCCGAGCTCGGCGGCTCGGCGACCGTGATCGTGCCGGACTTCTCGGTGCCGCTCGACTGGGCTGGCACCGAGCCGAACTGGCCCGCCAGCCCGATGCTGCTGGAGCCCGAGTTGCCGCTGGCGCCGCTGCTGCTGCTGCTGCAGGCGGCGAGCGCAGTTACGCTCGCCGCCACCAGGACGAGCCCGCCGATGATCCGCTTCTTTCTCATCGTCAGCTCTTCCTCCTCGCGCTGGTGGCGCCGTCGGTCCGGGGTCGGGTCATCGTGTGTCGCCCTTCTTTATGTCTCGCAGTTGCCGCCGTCGGCAGGTCGCGACAGCCGGACGGCACCGGGTCACGGTACCGTCCGCCGGTCACTCCCTGTCACCCGGTTCATCAGGCCGGCCGCAGGCCGACCTGCCGGATGACTGCCGGATGACTGCCGGTGGGTTGAGTTGACGGAAGCGTAAGTTCTGGTTGCATCGTTCCACCCGCAGAAATGTCACAATTTGCCATCAATTCGCGCGGCAGACTGCCGACATCTGCGGCTTATGACGGGAATATTTCCACATTAGTAGCTATCTGTCCACTTTTGACAGGAGTCACTCGCGTTACGATCGCCACAGTCTGCAATAGAGCTTTCGATCAGCAGACCGTGCAGCCGAAGAATTTACAGAAAAGTAATGCTACGACGCAAAGCTGGCAACTCTGGTGGTAGCCAGTAACACCGCCGGAACATGCGAAGAGCCGACCCTTCTTCGTGCACGGAGAGTAACCGTGACCCGTCCGGGCTTCCGGCGAGATCAGTGCCACCGGAACCGCCAGGCCGCCACGGCGCAGCCGGCGGCGGCCCACCCGGCCAGAACCAGCAGATCGGGGGTAGGTGAGCCGTTCACTTACAATCTTCGCGGGATTGCCCATGTGGAGTGACCCGGTTCACACCAGGCGAAACGTTCCTCGGGTAGGGTCGCGCCCGTGGAATCGGTGAACTTCGACCGGGCGGCGGACTACTACGACACGACGCGGGCACTGCCCGCCGACAGCATGGACGACCTGACGGCGCTGCTCGCCGCCGAACTCGGCGGGCGGCAGCCGGGCCTGGAGATAGGCGTCGGCACGGGGCGCATCGCCCGTCCGCTGAGCGAGGGGGGCGTCACGCTCGCGGGGATGGACCTCTCCGCTGGCATGCTTGGCCGGCTGATCGCCAACGCGGGCGGCGCGCCGCCGTTCCCGCTGGTCCGGGCCGACGCGACCCGGCTGCCTTTCGCCGCTGGCAGCTTCGGCGCGGTGCTCGCGGTGCACGTGCTGCACCTGATCCCCGACTGGCGGGTCGCGGTGGACGAGTCACTGCGAGTACTGCGCCCGGGCGGCGCGCTGGTCGCCGGCCTGCAGGGCCAGAGCCGCGGGCAATGGTCCGACCGCGCGGCGCCGGCCGGCGCCGCGCCCTGGGCCGGCGCGCTGCGCGAGTCGCTGCGGCGCCGCGGCATCGTCCGCGTCCCCGTCGGCACCAGGGACCCGCGCCTGGTCGCGGCCTACCTGGCGGGCCGTGCGACGGCGCGGCAGCTCGAGGCGGTGCCCGTGCGCAGGACCCGGACGATCGCCGACGCGATCGAGCGGATCGAGCGGCAGACCTTCTCCTGGACGTGGCCGTACCCGGCGGAGCAGATGCGCGCCGTGGCCGATGACATCAGGGCCTGGGCCGCCAGGGAAAACCTGCCGCTGGACACGGGGCAGTCGGTGGAGTCGGATATCCGCTGGTGGGTGTTCGAGCTGCCCGGGTAACACGAGCAGCGACTCCGCGCGGTCCAGGGTGTGCCTGAGGTTGTTGGTGCCGACGAGATCGCGAGCCCCCGCCACGCTGAGCCAGCGCAGCGGGGCGTCCGGGTTCTCCGGGCGCGCCGCGTCCGGGTCGCCGGTGGTCAGGAAGAAGCGGAGGTCGGCGTGTTCATGGGCGGGCTCGCCCTTCCCCGGCGCGACCTGGCACACGACCGCGTGCCTGAGGGCTCCGTCCGGCCACGGGGTCAGGTCAGGCAGGCCGGTCTCCTCCCGGGCCTCACGCAGCGCGATCGCCAGCGGGTCGCTCTCCCCCGGGTCGCCGTGCCCGCCGACCTGCAGCCACATGCGCTGCCGCTGGTGCCAGCGGAGCAGCACCCGGCCGCTGTCCGGGTGGAGCACCAGCGCCGAGGCGGTGAAGTGCACCGGCAGCGACCGAGACCACGGATCCGGCTCTCCCGCGGCGAGGCGGCGCATCCGCGCCACATCGGCGGCCTCGGTCTCCCCCTGCGCCTCGTAGCCGGCGAGCAAGTGGCTGATCACCGGCCTATCGTGCCATGAGGCCAGGGCCGAAGTAATCGCAACTCCTGCCACGTGTGTCACTTTACACTAATCAGAGCGTGAACTCGAAAGTTTGATAACGATCACTGGAAACTCTTTCCCATGCATAGCACGCATGTTCTAATAGAGGCTATGGGAATGATCCGCGCGGTGTCGAGCCGCCAGGTAACCGCGGCGCACTTCCCCGCGCCGCGGGGGCCGGCCGTCGTCCGCGCGCGGTGGCACGGTCCGTCCGGGTTCGCCACGGCCGGAGTCGCCACACCTGTCGCGAGGGATCGCGGCGGGGACTGACCGCCGCCACGCGGCCGCCCACCGCACCGCTCCGCCACATCTAGCCGAACCGTGAGGGGAAGATATGAAGCGCGATTTCGAATATAGTACCGGAACCGACGACACTCGGCTAGCCGCCCTAGAAAACAGGACCGCCGAACTCCTGCGCCGGCTGGAGCAGGTGGCGCTCGCTCGCGGGACGGCCGAGCACCCCGCCAGCGACCACGGCGCTGTCGAGTTCCCGGCGGTCGCGCCGTCGCGTGTGGGCGGCGGCTACGCCGACTCGGGGCGGGGCCACCCGCCCGATATTGGCGGCTACAGGGACGCGGGCGCAAGTGCGTACGCGGACACCGCGGCCGACGCGTACACGGACACGGCGACGGGCGGCTACCCAGCAGCCGGCGGGTATGCCGGCCAGGGTGCGGCCGGGCACCAGGCCGCGGGAGCGGGCGGGTATGCCGACCCTGGGACGGGCGCCTACCCGCAAACCGGAGTGAGCGGACCCGGAGCGCCTTCAGGACCGCGGGACCGGACCGATGCCCTCATCAACCGGGGGCGGCACCACGCCAGGCGCGGCCGGCGCCGATGGCGGACGATCGCGATCGTCGCGGTAGCCGTGGCCGGGGCGGCCGGGCTGCTCGCGCTGGTGCTGCCGGGCGGGTCGGCCAGCTGGCCGGCCAGCGTGACGACCGTACAGAGCGAGATCACTATCGCCTGCCAGAACCCCAATGTCGTGTCCGAGCCGAGTCAGGTCGACTTCGCGTGCGCGAAGGACACCAGGCCGGTCCTGTGGGTGTTCTCCCTGCTGACGAGCCACGACAACCCGGGCTACACCGACCCGTCGACCGGCAGGAAGGGCCTCGAGCCGATCCAGCCCGCGCAGGGCGGTGACATCGCCTGGTCACTCAACCTGCACGACCCGTACAACCCGGCGAGCCCGATCGACAGCCTGGAGGTGGCCGCGCGGGCGATCAACAACATCATCGGTGGCGCCACGGTCACCGGGTCGGGCGGCACACCCGTGGTGCAGCCGGGGCTGGAGAGCAGCCCGGCGAACTGCGCCCTGTACACGGGCTCGTCGGCGCTGATCACCAGGCAGGGGTTCCCGGCCGTATGCGCGCTGCCGATCAGCACCCCGGGCGGCGAGGCGGCCCTGGTGACGGACGTGTTCCAGCAGTGGATGGTGGGCGCGCCGTCGCAGTACGCCACCGAGGCCGGCGTGCTCTTCGAGAACGCCGATAACCCCGGTGACCCGCGAGTCCAGTCGATCCTGAGCACGTTGCGGAGTTCGGGCCTGTAACCGGTGGAGGAGGGAAGAGGTATCCGTGCAGTCCGTCAGGAAGCCATGGTGGCAGCAGGCGACGGCGCTTGTGACCGTGAGCGCCGGCGGCGCGATTACCGGGTTCACCTTCGTTCCTGGGGCGGCAGCCACGATGACCTCGCCGAGCAGCGTGCCGGTGCACCTGGCGGCGCTCGAAAAGGCGGCCAAGCCCGCGGAGTCGTCGGATGCCCGGCTCCGCTCGGCGATCGTCAACGTGGCCGGGTACTACCTGCGGCTGGCGCAGACCAGGACGCCAGCCCAGATGGAGGCGCTGATCTGGGGGCAGGACAGCCTGGACGGCGCGGACCACGGCCCATCGTGTGCCGCGTTCGCCAGCCTCACCCTTGAGCTCGCCGCGCAGGCGGTCGGGGAGCAGAGCTGGGTCACCGGCGGATCGACGTATCCGTGGCCGTTGCATCAATGGGCCGACGTGCGGGTTGACCCGAACGCCGCCTCGCCGGGGATCACGTCGATCGTGCAGGACGCGCAAGCGAACCAGCGGTGGCACCCGCTTGGCGACGGCTACCAGCCGGCGCCTGGTGACTGGGTGCTGTTCAGCGGACACGTCGAGGTGGTCACGAGCTACGCCAACGGTGTCCTCGACACGATCGGCGCGGACTCGCTGCCCAACCTGACGGTCAATGCCCACTCGTTTTCTGGCCCGCTCGCGCAGGCGGGTGTCGAGGGCTTCGTCGACAACGGCCACCTAGGCGGCAGCCCGCCCGCCTCGGGCGGCGGCACCGCCACGCTGCAAGCGGCGCAGGCACCCGCGATGCAGGCAGCCCCGGCCGCTCACGGGACGGCCGTCGCGCGTCCGGCCGCCCAGCAGTGGCCGGCCGACATTCCCGGCACGGTCGCGCCCTCGACGGCGGCTGACCCCGGTACGGCCCGCGTGCCGGGGAGCGGCATCGGCACGCCCGCCGCGGGCGCGACGCCCGCGGCCGGATCGGCTGGCGGCCCGGCGCGGCAGGCCGCGCCGCAGGCCAAGGCGGACATCCCGGGCGACACCGCGCCGACCGGCATCACGACGGCGCCCGCCCGGGCCGCGGCGCCGGCGTCACGCTCGGCGCGGTCGGCGCCGTCGGCGCCGTACCGCAAGAACACCGCGCCGGCTACCGGGACGGCACCGGGCACGCAGGCGCAGCAGGCGTTCATCAACGAGATCGCTCCCGGGGCGATGGCGGCCCAGCAGCGCTTCGGCGTGCCCGCCTCGGTCACGATCGCCCAGGCCATCGGCGAGTCCGGGTGGGGC
>Ga0210385_10002575_pt1 | contig 10931 bp, 6 predicted proteins | sample IncBWH26OmetaG_FD_160107 | JGI IMG/M metagenome (GOLD analysis project Ga0210385, IMG submission 160107) | Forest soil microbial communities from Barre Woods Harvard Forest LTER site, Petersham, Massachusetts, United States - Inc-BW-H-26-O ... | reverse complement strand
CTCACCCCACACCGGATGGCGCAAAGGTCCCGATGTTCTGGGAAAAAATTGTAACGCCGGATTATCTGAAGATTATGAATATTCCGGTACTGCGCGGGCGTGCGTTCACCGAGGCGGATTCTGGGGCGGGCTCGCAGGCCGTAGTGATCGTTAGCAAAACCACCGCGGAGCATTTCTGGCCGGGGCAGGATGCCGTGGGCGAGCACTTCCGTCCTAAGTGGGAGAACGAATGGCGGACGGTGGTGGGAGTGGTGGGCGACGTCCGCGAATTTACGATCACACAGAATTCGGCGGACTGGATTGATGGCGTCATCTATACGCCGTACGGGCCGCATGCAATTCGCGGCAGCGGCGCAGACGCGCCGCCCGCGGAGATGACGCTGGTGATCGAAACGGCCGGGGAGCAGGTGCAAATCGCCGGCGAACTAAAGAACTCCGTCGCCAGCCTCAATCACGATGTGCCGGTGAGCCAGATTGGGCCGCTGAAGAATTGGGTGGCGGAGGCGATGGCTGAACCGCGCTCCACTTCCGCGCTGTTTGCGGTGTTTGCGGCGCTGGCGCTGTTGCTTGGCGCGGTGGGGATTTACGGCGTGGTTTCGTATTCCGTTGCGCAGCGCACGCGGGAAATTGGAATTCGCATGGCGCTGGGGGCGCGGCGGCAGGAAGTGCTGCTGCTGGTGGTGGGGCAAGGCGCGAAGCTGGCGCTCGCAGGCGTGGCGATTGGAATTGCCGGCGGGCTGATGTTGACGAGGCTGATGAGCGGACTATTGTACGGCGTGCATGCAACCGATCCAGTGACTTATGGCGCGGTGGCCGTCTTGCTGATGTTAGTGGCCCTGGCGGCGTGCTTTATACCAGCGCGGCGGGCGATGCGCGTGGATCCGATGGTGGCGTTGCGATATGAATGACCACGACGACACCGCGGCCTCCGGCGAGAACGCGGGCGAGGAAAACTACGCATGAAATTTCCTTGGGGCTGGCGCGAGCGACGCAAGCAGGAATTGAATGAAGAAATCGGGAGCCATTTGCAGATGGCCGCGCGGGATCGCGAGGCGCGCGGCGAATCGCAAGCAGGCGCGGACGCAGCGGCGAAGCGCGAGTTGGGCAACGCGGGAGTGATTCAGGACGTGACGCGCGACCAGTGGGCGTGGACCGGGCTGGAAAATCTGCTGCAGGATTTGCGTTGTGGCGTGCGCATACTGCGGAAGTCTTCTGGCTTTGCTGCTGTGGCGATTTTGACGCTGGCGCTGGGCATCGGGGTGAATACCGCGCTGTTTTCTGTGGTTAACGGCGTGCTTTTGAATCCATTACCTTACACGAAGGCAAATGAGCTTGTGGAACTGTGGTGGGACCGCACGCCGGGGCAGCACAGCGCGGTGCCCTATCTGAATTTTCTTGATTGGCAGAGAGAGAGCACGGCGTTTTCGGCGGTGGGCGCGTACTTGCAGGACAACATGATCGTGACCGGCGCGGGCGACACCGAGCGCGTGGACGGCGTAAGGATTTCCGCTAACTTCTTTGATGTGCTTGGCTTGAAACCGTTGCTTGGGCGATCGTTCCGTCCGGAGGAGGATCAAGTCGGCGCCGGGCCCGTAGTTTTGATCGGCGATGGATTGTGGAATCGCAAGTTTGGTTCTGCGCTCGATGTTCTGGGGAAAAGCATCACGGTGGATGGCACGGGCTACAGGATTGTCGGCGTGGTGCCGGAAAAATCGCCGATTTACACCACGGCGGATGTGTTCACGCCACTGGGCCAATTTAACGAAGAGCCATTTCGCGACCGGCGCGCGAGCGTGGGGACGGTGGGAATCGCCAGAATGAAACCTGGTGTGACGCTGGCGCAGGCGCGCGCGGACATGGATTCGGTGGGACGAAATCTTGCTGCGGAATATCCGGACGCGAATAAAGGCACCAGCATCTTCGTGAACCCGTTGCAGGAGGACATGACGGGTGATATTGCGCCGATGCTCTATATGTTGCTGGGGGCGGTGGGATTCGTGCTGCTGATTGCGTGCGCGAACGTCGCGAATCTGCTGCTGGCGCGTTCGGCTGCGCGTTCGCGGGAATTTGCGATTCGCGTGGCGCTGGGCGCGACGCGGCGGCGAATCATGCAGCAGTTACTCACGGAAAGCATTGTGCTTGCCGCTACCGGGGGCGTGCTGGGCCTGCTTTTTGCGACTTGGGCCACGAAAGCAGCGCTTGCGCTGATTCCCGAGGGTGTGCCGCGTACCAGCGAAATCGGGATTGATGGCCGGGTACTTTTCTTTGCGCTGGCCATCTCGATTCTGGTCGGCATCATTTTCGGAGTAGCGCCGGCGCTGAAAGCTTCGCAGCCTGATTTACAGCGGAGCCTGAAAGAAGGCGGGCGTGGTTCGAGCGGAACGCGGGGGCGCGCGCAAAACATTTTTGTGGCGGTGGAAATTGCGTTGGCCGTGGCGCTGCTGGCGGGCGCGGGATTGATGGTGCGCAGCCTCGTGGGGCTGGCGAATGTGAAACCGGGCTTTGATCCGCAGCATGTAATGGAGTTTGGCGTGTCGCCCTCGGCTGCGCGCATCAGTACGCCCGCGCAGATTCGCCAGACCTATCGTGAAATCACCACGCGATTTGAACTTGTTCCGGGCGTGTCCGCCGCGTCGCCATTGGAGGGCGCGCTGCCATTGACCGGCGATTCGCTGGTGGGATTCTGGATTACGGGGCAGCCGAAACCTTCTTCGGCGAAGGAAATGACGCGCGCGCAGTGGTACGCGGTTGCGCCCGACTATCTGAATGTGATGGGTATTCCGCTGCAGCGTGGAAGATTTCTGAGCGCGCAGGATACGGAGACGACGCCATTCGTCGTGGTAATCGATGATGGTTTCGCGCGTGCATATTTTCCCGGTGAAAATCCGATCGGCAAGCGGCTCAACATTTCGATTATTGATGTCGAGGGCGCGGAGATCGTCGGCGTGGTGGGACACGTGAAACATGCGGGGCTGGGCGCGACCGGGATTCTGGACCAGCGCGGCCAGCTTTATTTTGCGATATCGCAACTGCCGGATCGCGTGTTGCCGCTGGTGGGCCGCGCGTGCACGTTCGTGGTGCGCGCTGCGGGAACGCCGCAGGCCGTGAGCGAATCGCTGCGCGCGGCGTCGCTAAAGTTCGATAGCAAGCAGGTGCTGTACGAATTCCAGCCGATGGCGAAAGTTGTTTCCGATTCGATTGCCGCGCAGCGATTCACGATGATTCTTCTGGGCGTTTTCGCTACGCTCGCGCTGCTGCTTTCCGCCGTCGGAATATTCGGCGTGATTTCCTACGTCACCGGCCAGCGCACGCAGGAGATTGGCATTCGCGTGGCGATGGGCGCGCAGCGCGGCGACGTGCTGCGTCTGGTGCTGGGGCAGGGAATGCGTGTGGCGCTGTTGGGCGTCGCGATTGGATTGGCTGCGGCACTGGGACTGACGCGGCTGATTGCCACCCAGCTTTACGGCGTGACTGCGAGCGATCCGCTGACGTTCGTCGGAGTGGCGTCGCTGCTTACGTTGGTTGCGCTGGCGGCGTGCTACATTCCCGCGCGGCGGGCGATGCGCGTGGATCCGATGGTAGCTTTGCGTTACGAATAATCAGCAGCGGTGGCTAGTGCGCGAGCGCTCCAGAGTCAAAAACGATTTTCCCGCCCACGATGGTCAGCACGGACTCGGTCTTAGGCAAATCCGGCGTAGGTATCTTGAAAATGTCTTGTGAAAGCACGGCGAGGTCGGCGAGTTTGCCTGGCTCGATGCTGCCTTTGTCCTTCTCCGCGAATTCTGCATAGGCGGAAGTCAAAGTGTAGGCGGTGACGGCCTGCACGCGGGTTATTGCCTCCGTTGGTCGGCCCGGATCGATCGTCGCCAGCATGATATTAAGGTACGGATTTATCGGGCCGTCCGAGCCTAGCGCCAGCGGAATACCCGCGGCTAAGAGAGAGCGAAACGGCTGGACGTCCTTGTACTTCATCGGGCTGGGACCGACGAGCAGTGTGACATCGAAATGCGTAGGATTCTGCACCACGACGATGCCGAAATCCTTGGCGCGAGGAATCAAATCCGGGAACAGGCCGTCGCCATGCTCGAAGCGCACGCGTTTGCCGTCCCACACTTGCTTTCCGCCCGTGGCTTGCATCGCGTTGAGCATCGCGGCCGTCGAAAGGTAGCCGCTGACGTGAAACATCATCTGATCGCCATCTGCGAGAGACTCTCGCAGCATTGCGTCCATTTCTTTTTCGGAGAAGGTCAGCGGAAGATGGCGAGCGCCGTAGTCGAGCGTTTCGTTCGCGGGCATGGATGGGATGTCGCGCGGCGTGAAAGTGTTTTCGAGCGGCACGCCATCCAGCATCCATTTCGTGCCACTGACGGTGATCAACGGGCTCGGGTGGCGCGGCACCGAGCGGCCCTCGAGCGTGTCGCGTCCGGCGGGCGTTGTCCCCGGCATGCGCATGATGCGAATGCGGATGGGCGTCGGTGTGGCTTCGAAGAGTTCCACAGCGCGGTCTGGCGGAAGCGCGTCGGACATATCTTGCAGCGAAGTGATGCCCAACTTCACGCACTGCGCGAAGAAGTCGCGTAATTGCGTGGTAGCTTCCGCGTCGCTGGGCATCAGCGCGAGCTTGCGGCTTAGTTGCAGCACTGCGTATTCGCGGAGGACTCCGGTGAGCTTGCCGTCCGCTGATCGTTCGTAGCGGCCGCCGAGGGGATCAAGTTGGTCCTCCCGAATGCCAGCCTGCGCCAGGGCGGCGCTGTTCAGAATCGCGGCGTGGCCGGTGAGCGTGGTGAGGATCACTGGATTTTCGGGTGCGACTTGATCGAGCGCGATGCGCGCGACTGACGTGTCATGAAAAATAATGGGGCCGATATCCGCGAGAAGGAATGTTCCCTTCGGGGTTTTGGCGGCGGCCGCGGCGATGGCATCTTTCAACTGATTCCACGTGGGGTCTATCGTTTTTAAGTCCAGGTGCACAGCGTGCGGCGGATCGAGGTCGATGTGGTCGTGGGCGTCATTGATTCCCGGAATCACCGTGCGTCCGGCAAGATCAATCAGACGCGTATGCGGTCCTGCGAGTGCTTTGATTTTCGCGGAGTCGCCGGTGGCGAGGATGCGCTCGCCGCGGATCGCCAGTGCCTGGACGTAAGGTTGCGCCGCATTGCTGGTGAAGATTTGCCCATTCAGAAGAATTAAATCCGGGGGCTGCAGGGCGGCCAGTTGCGGGGCAAGAAGGCTGGATACGAGGAGGAAGAGCGAAGTCCCAGCCAGTGTTTTTGTGCGTGTCACGGGGGTGACCTCCGGTTGGCGCCATCATACTTGAAAAGCGCGAAAACACTGCTGGCGATGAAGCGGGCATTTCTCGTGAAATTTTCCGCAGCGCTGGTTTGTGCGAGAATGTTATTGTGACTCGGGCGCGATGGTTGCGCGCTGAATTTCATGCCTGACTCGATCAAAGTCGTTCTCGAATTCGCGCTGCTGGCGATTACTTCGGTATTTTTTCTGGTGGACCCGTTCGCTGTGATTCCTCTATTTCTGGCGGTTACCGCGGATTCTACGCCAGCGGAACGGCGGGGCGTGGCGCGGCGTTCGGCATTCACTTGCGCGATCGTGCTGTGCTCGTTTGCGCTGGCGGGCAGCCTGATCTTCAAAATGTTTGGCATCACGCTGCCGGCTTTCAAGATTGCCGGCGGAATTATTCTGATGGGGATTGGGTTGGACATGCTGCAGGCCAAGCAATCCGGCACGAAAGCGACGGCCGAAGAGCAGCAGGAAGGCGCGGAAAAACAGGACGCGAGCATTATTCCGCTGGGGATGCCGATGCTGGCTGGTCCGGGCGCGATTTCGACGGTGATGGTGCTGGTGGGCGAATCACATTCGCTGTGGCAGCACGGCGTTATTTACGCAACGATTCTGCTGACGTCGTTCATTTCGTTCATGATCCTGGCGGGCGCGGACGGCGTGCGGAAATATCTCGGCGAGACAGGGATACGCATCCTGATGCGCCTGATGGGATTGCTGCTGGTGGCGCTGGCGGTACAGTTCGTGGTGAACGGGCTGACGGATTTCGGATTGCTGAAGCCGCTCACGACGCCTTACTAGGGTTACGGCGTTGACGCGAAGGTGTCGCAGGCGTCCACGCGGCCTGTGGTGAGTCCTTGCTTGAACCATTTCACGCGCTGCGCGGACGTGCCGTGCGTGAATTTTTCGGGCATCACTTCACCGGTGGTCATTTTTTGAATGTGATCGTCGCCCACGGCTGCGGCCGCTTGCAAGCCGGATTCCACGTCGCCTGCTTCCAGGATATTTCGCTGTTCGGTGGAATTCCCCCAGACGCCCGCGTAGCAGTCCGCTTGCAGTTCCAGACGCACTGAGAGGTCATTGGCCAACTGCGGATTGCGCTGCTGCGCCGCGCGGACTTTGCTCTCTGTACCCAGAATTTTTTGCACGTGGTGGCCGAGTTCGTGCGCGATCACGTAGGCTTGCGCGAACTCACCGGAAGCTCCGAAGCGGTTTTTCAGTTCGTCAAAGAACCCCAGATCGAGGTAGACCTTTTCATCGCTGGGGCAGTAGAAGGGGCCAGTGGCAGTTTGCGCGAGGCCGCAGGCGGAATCCAAGTCGTCGCGAAACAGAACCAGCTTGGCATGGCGGTATTGCGGGACCAGTTTTGGCCAGGTGCTTTGCACGTCATCAAGAACAAAGGATACGAATTGAACTTCTTTCTGCTCTGCGGCATCGCGAGCGGGATCCGGTGGACGCGCGACGGAGGCAGACGGATCTGCGGAGCCGGAATTGAGGAAAGGCGAAATCAGGTCGCGCTTGAAAATGAAACTTAGCACCAACAGGATGAGCAGGCCGCCGATGCCGATGTGGATGCCGCCGGGGAATCCTCCACCTCCACCGCCGCTAGAATTGCGGTCATCTTCGATGTCGCCGCTGGTGCCGCCGGGTGTCCAACGCATGTGAGTGCCTCATGGAACGCGAAGGGAAGTTGGTGGTGCACGCCAAAATTATAAAGCCGGATTGACGGCCGATAGGCTGGGTTTCGAGAGCATACCATACCCGCTGAGCAGGAACTTTTTCGTAGATGCACCGAGCCGCGGGAGACGGCGCGCGCGCAACGGTAGTCCGCGCAGGAGTGTGGCTGCAGTGATTGCTCCAGCTAGTATTCGTCGTCCTCGGTTTTCTTAAGGCGGGTCATTTTAAATGCTACGCGAAAATCGCGCGAGCGGGCTTCGGCGAGGATAGCGCGTCGGGCTTCGATGGGCAGTTCCGACGGGCCGAAGACGCCGGCCATGTCGCGCGGGAAATGCCGGATAAAGATTGCGGCAAGGTGCGCGGTCGCGTAGGCGATGGGCGTCGAGATTAAGCCGCGCTGGCGAATTTGAAACAGCGTGGGGAAACTCGCGTCGTAGCGCAGCAGCAACGGTTGATCGTCTTTCACTCCTCGCACCAGGACGGCCGCGGCGAAGCGGGCATTTTCCAGCACTCCGCGGCGAATCATTCCCGCGACACCTTTGGGCGTTAAAGTTTTCGGGAAGCGTTTGCGCACGATTCCTTGCGAACGGTTCAGGCGTCCTTGGCGGTACCAACGAAATAAGCGATCGAAATCGTTACCACCGATTTTGGCGTCCATATCGCGCATGGGAACCACGTAGGGCAGCATGCAGACTTCATCCTGCGCGGCGAGGTACACGGTGGCTTCGCCGATGGGCGGCGGGAAACGAAATTTTTCGCGGTCCGCGAAACGCTTGGCGAGCGAAAAGCGGCCGTGGCGATAGACTCGCGGGCTGGAAATTGCTTCGTCGTACATCACTTCGGGCGACCACGTGGAAACCGGGTCTTTGCTTTCGGTGCTTTCGTACAGACGGATTTGCACGGATTCCACGGTGTCCAGCAGTTCGGAGCCGCGCTTGGCGAGAAGATTGGTGAGACCAGGGGCCGCGCCGGTGCAGATCAGCGCCGCGCGATTTTTCGCTTCGAAGCGTTTGCGGAAACGGAATTGTTCCGGCTTGAATGGATTGCGATTCAAGTGCGAATTCAAATCGAGGTAATGCACGCCCAGACGCAGCGCCGCGCGCAGAATAATTTCGTTGAAGACGGCGGGGGAGGCATTGACCAGCAGGTTGCAGCCGCGAGCAGCGCGCACGATGGACCAGAGATTGCGCGCGTTGGCTTCCTTTACTTCAATCGCGCTCTTCTTGCCGAGAAATTTCCGCGCGCGGTCCGGATCGCGATCGCCGCACCAGACCGTATGTCCCTGGCGGGCGAGCAATTGAGCGAGTAAGGAGCCGGCGCCGCCCACACCCAGTACGAAGATGCGCATCGGTTCGCAACTTTATCATATTCGCCGCGCGGGGAAACTGGAGCATCGCCAGCACTTTCCCGTTTGTGCACCGGCGGGCGGTACGGGCGTCGAATGAGATACGGGATGAAACGGAAAGGCAGCGGATCAACCGGGCGTGCACCGAATTGGAACAGAACGATTGCAATGAACGATCAGTTCGTTGCGTCGGATTTCTGATGCGTATGGACGCGCAATTGCAGGTATGCACGCGTTGTCAGTCCCGTTGGCGCCTGCAACGACTCTGGCTTCGTACTAAACCGTCAAACATTTTCCGTTTCAAGAACTTCAAAAAAAGGAAAACACACGTGCTCAATGATCTGATGGTACGAAGGATCGTTTCTTCCGCAATCGTCTGCGTTCTGCTGTTTAGTGGCGCGGCCCAGTCCGTGCAAGCTTGTACCGGCATCCTTCTTACAGCGGCGGACGGCAGCGTAGTTCACGCGCGCACGATGGAATTTGCCATAGACATACAATCCGACGTGATCATGATTCCGCGCGGCTATGCGCGCACCGGAACCACGCCCGACGGCAAGGAGGGGCTGAAGTGGAGAGCAAGGTATGCCAGCGTCGGCGCCAACGGAGTGGGGCAGCCGTTTATATTCGACGGAGTGAATGAAAAAGGTTTGGCCGCCGGGCTGTTCTATTTTCCCACCTCAGCGGGATACATGCCGTACACCGCGGAGGATGCGGGCAAGACCATGGCGCCTTGGGAATTCGGTTCGTGGGCGCTGGAAAACTTTGCGAGCGTAGAAGAGGTGCGAGCCAACGTCGGCAATGTCGTCGTCCCGGCGGTGGTGTATGAAGGTTGGGGAATCGCGCCGGAAGTTCATTTCATCATTAGCGACGCCACCGGTAAGAGCGTGGTGATCGAATTTGTCGGCGGCAAACTCACTGTCTACGACGCGCCGCTGGGAGTCATTACCAACTCGCCGACGTTCGATTGGCAGATGACGAACCTGCGCAACTATGTGAATTTCTCCATGACCAACGTGCCGCCGGTAAAGCTGGGCCCCGTCATGCTGGAGCCTTTTGGCCAGGGCAGCGGGATGCTTGGAATTCCGGGAGATTTCACGCCGCCATCCCGATTTGTGCGCGCGGTCGCGTTCAGCCAGTCGGTTTTCCAGCCAAAGACCGGAGGGGACGCCATTCTCGAGGCGTTCCACATCCTCAACCAGTTCGATATTCCAAAGGGCGCGGCGCGGGAACACGAGAAGGACGCTCACGACAACGTTCAGGCTGACTATACGATTTGGACGGCGGCGAGCGATCTGCGGACCAGGCGCTTCTACTTCCGCACCTACGAAAACAGCCAGATTCGCATGGTGGATCTGATGAAGATGAACCTGGATGCGAAGGACATCGTGACAATCTCGATGAAGGGCGACGAGATGATCAAGTCGCTGACACCGTAAGAACTCGGTACCCCATAACGGCGCGAGTCGAGAGCTCCCCCTCTGAGCCTCCCTGCGATTCATTGCCCCGGTGCGCCTGGAAGCGTATTATCGGCTCTGATACCTCCGACCCACTCAGCCTAACGGAGAGACAACTCAAGGCGTGGGGGCGACGCTCCTGGTATTTTCAGGAGATGAGGGATTAGGCGGAAACGCCTGCTCCTCCCGGATCTGGAAAGGAGAGCATCCAGCGGGCGCAGTTATCAGGCGCGCCACGACGCTGGCGTTCTCGCCCAATTCCGAATTTGGATTGGGCTATTTTATTCTTGGGAGCATCTTAGTAGAGCATGCCACTGACAGACAAATTCGGACGCCAGATCACCGACCTGCGGGTTTCAGTTACCGACCGCTGCAATTTTCGCTGCGTGTATTGCCGTTCGGCAGATCCGGAAAATCACATGGCGGAGCACGCGCTGCTGGAGTGGGACGAATACGAGCGGCTGGTGCGCATTCTGGTGGGGATGGGAATTCGCAAGGTGCGCGTGACGGGCGGGGAGCCGCTGGTGCGTCCTGGCGTGGAAGATTTTGTGGCGCGGCTGAAAGCCATTGGAGTGCAGGACCTTTCGATGACCACCAACGGCCACCTGCTCGCGGAGCGCTGCGACAAGCTGGTGGCGGCAGGGTTGAACCGCATCAATATCAGCCTGGATTCGCTGAACCGCGAAAAATTCGAGAAGGTGACGCGGACGAAGACGTTCGACCAAGTGCTGGCGGGAATTGAAGCCGCACAGAGTTCGCCGCTGCGTCCCGTGAAAGTGAACGCGGTGCTGGTGCGCGGGCTGAATGATGACGAAGTGGAAGCGTTCGCGGAATTCGCGCGTGAGAAAGAAATCGTGATGCGCTTTATCGAGTTTATGCCGCTGGATGCCGACCGCGCATGGACGCGAGACATGGTGGTGCCGGCGGCGGAGGTGCACCGCCGCATTTCGGCGCGCTGGCCACTGATTCCGGTGGTGCACGAGCGCAGCGAGACCGCGCGGAAATACCGCTTCGCGGACGGTGGCGGCGAAATTGGATTGATTGCACCGGTGACGCAGCCTTTCTGCGGACATTGCTCGCGCATACGGCTGACCGCGGATGGAAAATTGCGGACCTGCCTCTTCAGCAAGGAAGATCACGATTTGAAGAGTTTGCTGCGC
>Ga0210385_10002574_pt1 | contig 10942 bp, 17 predicted proteins | sample IncBWH26OmetaG_FD_160107 | JGI IMG/M metagenome (GOLD analysis project Ga0210385, IMG submission 160107) | Forest soil microbial communities from Barre Woods Harvard Forest LTER site, Petersham, Massachusetts, United States - Inc-BW-H-26-O ... | reverse complement strand
GAATACATCCCCGCCGTCAAGAAGGGGATCGAAGAGGCACTGGACAACGGCGTCAAGGCCGGCTACCCGATGGTCGACATGCGCGTGACGCTCGTTGACGGCAAGTACCACGACGTCGACTCCTCCGAAATCGCCTTCAAAGTCGCCGGCTCGCTCGCCTTCAAAGAGGCCGCCAAGCGCGCAAAGCCCGTGCTGCTGGAGCCGATCTTCGCCGTCGAGGTGGTTACCCCCGAGGACTTCCTCGGCGACGTCATCGGCGACCTGTCCCGCCGGCGCGGTCGTGTAGAAGGTCAGGAGCGTCGCGGTAACGCGCTGGCGGTGACCGCGAAGGTGCCGCTGAGCGAGATGTTCGGCTATGCGACCGATCTGCGTTCCAACACCCAGGGGCGCGCCAACTACACGATGCAATTCGAGAACTATGAAGAGGTTCCGCCGAACATCGCTGAGAAGATCGTCGAAGCGCGGACTGGCGAACCGGTTCCGGCCTGAGATGCCCGTGAGCGCTTCGCCATACTGCGTCATCGGTCGCTCGCGTGCAAAGCACGCCACGCTTCCTGCGTCCTTGTCTGGCTCGACTCACGGGCATCTCATCTCGCAAGGCGCATAGGAGCAAATCGCAGTCAGCAGTCAAGAAAGTCCGCAGTTAGATAGATTTCTGAGGTTCGCCTCCACAGGGGCGAGCATACAAGTCGATACAGGAGCGAATTCAAAGTGGCGAAGGAGAAGTTCGAGCGCGACAAGCCGCACGTCAACGTCGGGACCATCGGTCACATCGACCATGGCAAGACGACACTGACGGCTGCCATAACGACGGTGCTAGCCGAGCACGGAGGCGCGGAAGCCCGTACCTTCGCGGAGATCGACAACGCGCCCGAGGAGAAGGAACGCGGGATCACGATCGCCACCTCCCACGTCGAGTACCAGACGGAGAACCGTCACTACGCGCATGTGGACTGCCCCGGCCACGCCGACTACGTCAAGAACATGATCACCGGTGCCGCGCAGATGGACGGCGCGATCCTGGTTGTGTCCGCCGCCGATGGTCCCATGCCGCAGACGCGCGAGCACATCCTGCTCGCCCGCCAGGTCGGCGTTCCCTACATCGTCGTGTTCCTCAACAAGGCCGACATGGTCGACGACGAGGAGCTGCTGGAACTGGTCGAGGTCGAGGTTCGCGAGCTGCTCTCCGAGTACGACTTCCCCGGCGACGACATCCCGTTCATCATCGGCTCCGCACTCAAGGCGCTCGAAGGCGAGGAGGCCTACAAGGAGAAGATCCTCGAGCTCGCCGCAGCGCTGGACTCCTACATCCCGGAACCAGTGCGCGAGCTCGACAAGCCGTTCCTGATGCCGGTCGAGGACGTGTTCTCGATCACAGGGCGTGGCACCGTGGCCACGGGCCGTGTCGAGCAGGGCATCGTCAAAACTGGTGAGACAGTGGAAATCGTCGGGGTGCACGACTCGACCTCGACGGTGGTCACAGGCGTAGAGATGTTCCGCAAGATCCTCGATGAGGGTCGCGCAGGCGACAACGTGGGGTGCCTTCTGCGTGGAACCAAGCGCGAGGAGATCGAGCGCGGCCAGGTGTTGTGCAAGCCCGGTTCGATCACCCCGCACACCAAGTACAAGGCAGAGGTCTACGTGCTCAAGAAGGAGGAGGGTGGTCGTCACACCCCGTTCTTCACGGGCTACCGGCCTCAGTTCTACTTCCGCACGACCGACGTCACCGGTGTGGCAAAGCTACCCGACGGCGTCGAGATGGTCATGCCTGGAGACAACGTCCAGATGGAGATCGAGCTGATCCAGCCGATCGCCATGGACCAGGGCCTGCGGTTCGCCATTCGAGAGGGCGGACGCACGGTTGGTTCGGGCGTGGTCAGCGAGATCATCGAGTAGCACACACGCGCGCCATCCGAACAGGTCGGATGGCGACGCACATTGGCAGTCCGATACGACTAATTCAGCCCCACCACAGGGTGTGGCGGCTACGGGGCGGGTAAACAGGCCCGCCCTGCGTGCCGTCCAGGAGGGGTTTCGGCGGGAGTCATTCCCACCGGAGAGCTACCGCAGCGAGCGCAGACAGAAACACCGAAGACCACAGACACGCGATCAGAGCATCAAGAGAGACACCATGGCAGCGGCCAACCAAAACAAGATCCGAATCCGACTGAAGGCATACGACACCTCGGCTATCGAGTCGGCGGCTAAGGAGATCGTTGAGACAGCAACCCGCACTGGTGCGAGCGTCTCTGGTCCCGTGCCCCTGCCCACCGAGAAGAACGTGTACTGCGTGATCCGCTCACCGTTCAAGGACAAGGACTCGCGTGAGCACTTCGAGATCCGCACGCACAAGCGCCTGATCGACATCCACCAGCCGACCCCAAAGACAGTCGACTCGCTACAGCGCCTCGACCATCTGCCGGCGGGCGTTGACATTGAGATCCGTCTCGCCACCTGAGCCACCGACGGCCTCGACCCTACACAAACCAACACCACTCTTTCCATGTCCGCCATTCTCGCCAAGAAGCTCGGTATGACCCAGGTCTTCCAGGAAGACGGAAGCGTCGCGCGCGTGACCGTCCTGCAAGCCGGCCCGTGTCCAGTGACAGCTATCCGCACGCCTGAGCGTGACGGCTACACGGCGGTGCAGCTGGCATTTGGTCAGACCAATGAGAAGCACCTGTCCAAACCCGAGCTTGGTCACCTGAAGAAGGCCGACGCGCCGCCCATGCGCACGCTGGTCGAGTTCCGCGATGAGGCCGGTGAGCTGATGCTTGGCGAGACGGTCACGGTGGACTCCTTCGAGGTCGGTGCGCGCGTGAAGATCTCTGGTACATCTAAGGGCAAGGGCTTCCAAGGGACGGTCAAGCGCCACAACTTCGCCAGTGGACCCAAGTCCCACGGCTCCCACAACGTCCGTGCCCCGGGATCGATCGGCGCGTCAGCAACGCCTTCGCGTGTGTTCAAAGGCATCCGCGGGCCGGGGCAGATGGGCAACAAGCGCACCACCCAGAAGGGTCTCGAGATCATTCGCGTAGACGCCAAAGAGAACCTCCTGCTCGTACGTGGCTCCGTGCCTGGCCCTCCCGGTGGCATCGTGGAGGTGCGAACCGATGCCTGATGCTCCCGTCCTCAGCTCCGGTGGCGGAGCTGCGAAAAAAGTCAAACTCGACGAGGCCGCCTTCGGTGCGCGGTTCGCCGCCCCCCTGGTGCACCAGAGCGTTCGTGCCGAGCAGGCGGCTCGCAGGCGCGGTACTGCTGCCACCAAAACCCGCGGCAAGGTCTCCGGCGGAGGAGCAAAGCCCTGGCGCCAGAAGGGCACCGGCCGCGCCCGGGCCGGCTCCAGCCGCTCTCCCGTGTGGACCGGCGGTGGCACGGTGTTCGGCCCCCAGCCGCGCTCCTACACGTTCAAGGTCAACCGCAAGGAGCAGCGCGCCGCGCTACGTAGCGCGCTGTCGTTGCACGCCGGGCGCGGCTCGATCGCGGTGCTCGACGCGACCGGCTTCAAGGCGCCCAAGACGAGTGATGCACTCGACCTGCTCGAGGATTGGGGTCAGCCGCTGCCCACGCTCGTGGTGCTCTCGCCGGAGGAGTCATCCGCGGCACTGTCGTTCCGCAACCTCGCGCGTGTCGCCGTCCTGACCGCCGAGAACGTGGGGGTTGCCGACCTCCTCGGCGCTGCATCGCTGGTCATCTCCGACACTGCACTGGAGGCACTCACCGCCCGAACCGGCAAGCCACGCTCGGCTGGGGAGGAGAAGGCCTGATGGAGCACACGCAGGTGATCATCCGACCGGTCGTCTCCGAGAAGAGCTATGTGCTCTCCGCTGCCGACCGCTACACCTTTCGCGTTCACCCCGATGCCCACAAGACCCAGATCCGCCAAGCGGTCGAGGCGCTGTTCGATGTGCACGTGGTGGAGGTCAGGACGCTCAGCGTCAAGACCAAGCCCAAGCGTCGTGGCAATAGCGCACGTGGCCGCACGCGTGCCTGGAAGAAGGCCATCGTGCAGGTGCGTGCCGGCGAGAGCATCCCCATATTCCAAGGCCTCGCATCACTAGACGCGTGAGAGATAACTGATGCCGATACGCAAGCCAAGACCAACCAGCCCCGGGATGCGATTCGTCTCATACCCGGACTTTGCTGAGATCACCAAGTCAAAGCCCGAGAAGACGCTCGTCGAAGGGCTGAAGAAGAGCGGCGGTCGCAACGCGCTCGGACGCAAGACCGCCCGTCATCGTGGCGGTGGCGCCAAGAGCGCCTACCGTCGTGTGGACTTCAAGCGTCGCAAGGATGGCGTGAACGCCAGGGTCGCTGCCATCGAGTACGACCCCAACCGCTCCGCGTACATCGCGCTGCTGCACTACGTGGACGGCGAGAAGCGCTACATCCTCGCACCGCAGCGGTTGACCGTCGGCATGACCGTCGCCTCCGGCGAGAACGCGGACATCGCCGTGGGTAACTGCATGGAGCTCGCCCGGATGCCCGTCGGTACCGTCGTGCACAACGTCGAGCTTCAGCCGGGGCGCGGTGGACAGATGGCTCGATCCGCCGGTGCCTCTGCGCAGCTGATGGCCAAGGATGGCGACATGGCCACCTTGCGCCTGCCATCTGGGGAGATGCGGATGGTCCGCGCCGAGTGCCGGGCAACGGTCGGCACGATCGGCAACGCCGAGCACCAGAACGTCAAGGTTGGGAAGGCCGGGCGCAAGCGTCACATGGGTGTGCGCCCGCAGACGCGGGGGGTTGCGATGAACCCCGTCGATCACCCGCACGGCGGCGGCGAGGGCTCGACCACCGCCGGGCGCCATCCAGTCACTCCATGGGGCGTGCCCACGCTCGGGTACCGCACGCGCAAACAGAACAAGACCTCCAACCGCTACATCGTGCGCGGCCGTCGCCGCGGGAAGGGCAAGCAGCGATGAGCCGCTCCAGCAAGAAGGGCCCGTGGGTGGAAGAGCGCTTGATGTCTCGCATCGAGGCGCTCAACGCCGCCAACAACAAAAAAATGCTCAGGACGTGGTCGCGTGCATCGACGATCTTCCCCGAGATGGTCGGCCACACGATCGCCGTGCACGACGGCAAGAAACACGTGCCCGTGTACATCAGCGAGTCGATGGTCGGCCACAAGCTCGGCGAGTTCGCCCCCACACGCGTGTTCCGCGGACACGCCGGTTCGGGGAAGGTCAGGTAGATGAGCGCCGAGGAGGAGAAGGGCGAGACGCCGGCCGACACGGACGACGCGAAAGCGTCAGCCACGAAAAAACCCGCCGCCGCCAAAAAACCCGCAGCTGAGAAAAAACCCGCTCGCGAGAAGAAAACTGCCGCGGAGAAAAAGCCGGCGGCTGAGAAAAAGCCTGCTGCTAATGAGGAGCCCTCCACGGAGACGGACGCGGTTGAGGATTCCGGACCGGGCGAACCGCAGGCCGCCGGACGATCTGCCACGAAAAAACGCGGCGCCAAGAAAGCCGCGAGCGCGAAAGCTGCTGCCCCGGGCGATGCCGCGGAGGCGCAGGAGCTAGCCAAGGCGCAGACCAGCGAGAAGCCGTCAGCGAAAGTCGCACGGCGTGCCGCCGCAGCCACGAAAGGCACGCCGCGCCGCCGGGTTGTCAGCGCCCACGCACGCTACGTGCGAACCTCTGCCCGCAAGGCGCGCATGGTGTGCGGGCACATCCGAGGCAAGTCCATACAGGAGGCACGCGCTATCCTCGCGTTCACCCCTCGTGAGGTGGCACGCGATTGGAGCAAGCTGCTCGAGTCCGCTGTGGCCAACGCCGAGAGCAACCACGAATTGCTCGAGGACGATCTGATCGTGCGGGAGGCTTACGCCGACGAAGGGCCGACGATCAAGCGCTTTCGCCCGCGCGCCATGGGACGGGCAACACCGATCCGCAAGCGCACGAGCCACCTGACGATCACGCTGATCCCGCGCCCTGAGCCGGGAACAACCAAAAGACACGGCTGAGAGACTGAGAAATGGGACAGAAGGTTCATCCAGAGGCTATGCGCGTGGGTTACATCCACGACTGGAAGTCAAACTGGTTCAACGAGAAGAACTTCGCCGAGTACCTCGCAGAGGACGTGCGGGTGCGCGAGCACATCATCGGCAAGCTCGCCCATGCAGGCCTGTCTGACATCACCATCCGCAAGGACGCCAACGAGCTCGAGGTGAACATCCACACCGCACGGCCAGGGATCGTGATCGGCAAGTCCGGCACAGAAGTGGACGCCCTGCGTCGCGACTTGCACCGTATGACCAAAAAGCAGATCAAGGTCAACATCCTGGAGATCAAGCGTCCCGAGCTCGACGCCAAGCTCGTCGCGCAATCGATCGCCGAGCAGCTACAGAACCGTGTGGCCTTCCGACGCGCGATGAAGCGCGCGCTCACCAGCGCCATGCGCTCGGGCGCCAAGGGCGTCAAGGTGCAGGTCGCGGGGCGCCTCGGCGGCGCGGAGATGGCACGCACCGAAAGCTACTCGGACGGTCGCGTGCCGCTGCACACAATGCGCGCAGACATCGACTACGGCTTCTACGAGGCGCGCACCACATTCGGGCGCATCGGCGTCAAGTGCTGGGTAAACAAGGGCGAGATCATGCCCGAGGGCTACACCGGCGCTGACCTGACCGACATGACAGCACCAGCTCCGCCGAGCAACGACCGCGAGGGCCGCGGTGGCCGCGACGGTCGCGAGGGGCGCGGCGGTGGACGCAACCGGCCAGGTGGCGGCGGCGGACGTGGTCCAGGCGGCCCCGGCGGCGGTGGCCGCGGTGGCGGACGTGGACCTGGCGGTGGTGGACGTGGTCCGGGTGGCGGCGGGCGTGGTCCTGGCGGCCCCGGCGGCGGGCGTGGTCCGCGTCCCGGGGGCGGCGGACCGAGCGGCGGAGGTGGGCGCTGATGCTCTCACCCAAGCGCGTCAAGCATCGCAAGCAGCACCGCGGTCGTCGCCGCGGCAACTCGCGTGGTCAGCTGCACGTGCAGTTCGGCGACTACGGTCTGAAGGCGCTCGAGTGCGGCTGGCTGACCAACCGCCAGATCGAGGCCGCCCGTATCGCCATGACCCGCAAGATCAAGCGTGGCGGCAAGGTGTGGATCAACGTGTTCCCTGACAAGCCCATCACCAAGAAGCCCGCCGAGACCCGCATGGGCTCCGGCAAGGGCTCGCCCGAAGGCTGGGTGGCGGTGGTCAAGCCCGGGCGCGTGATGTTCGAGCTCGCAGGCGTGTCCGAGCCGCTCGCGCGGGAAGCCATCCGTCTGGCCGCACACAAGCTGCCCGTCAAATCCAAGTTCGTGCTGCGTGAGGACTGACGATGAAGGCCAGTGAGATGCGCGACCTGGATGGCCAGGAATTGAGCAAGCGATTGGCTGAGCTGCGCAAAGAGGTGTTCGGGCTGCGCTTCTCCAACGCCACAGGAGAACTCGACGACACCGCTGGGCTAGGGCGCGCCAAGCGCGACCTCGCACGGGCGCTGACAGTCGCACGCGAGCGCGAGCTCGCCGCCGGACACGACCAGGGCAACTGAGACTCACAGACAGGATGAACGCACCAAATGGCTGACCCAACAGACGACCAGACACCCGAGACCGCTGAGCCCGCCGCCGAGCAGACACCTGCACCCGAGGCCGCAGGTAGCGAGCCCGTGCAGGACGACGCTACGGCCGACGCCGGCGCAAGCGACGCCGAGCAGGCGCCCGAGGCGCAGGAGAGCGCCGCGCCCGAAGCAGTGGCGACGCCAGCTGAGCCCGCGGAGCAGCTTCCGCCCAAGGAGCGCCGTCGCAAGGCTCGTTCCAAACACTCAGGCGACGCACGCCCCAGCCGCACACCCGAGGAGCGCCACGCCGAACGGGCGGCCGAGCGCAAGACCAAGGCTGTCCGCCGCCGCGCCCGACGCCTACAGGAGCGCGCCAAGGCCGCTGAGCGTCGTGCCGCCGCACCTGCCCCCGAGGCCCTCCCGCCCGTGCACGCGCCAGTCGAGGGGACCCGCAGGGTGCGCCAGGGCATCGTCGTCTCCGACAAGGCTGCCAAGACGATCACTGTCCGCATCGACGTCGCACGCCGGCACCGCCGCTACGAGAAGATCGTTCGCAGCTCGAGCACCGTGCACGCACATGACGAGAACAACGACGCCCACGAGGGCGACGTCGTCAGGGTGATCGAGTCAAGGCCGCTTTCGCGCACCAAGCGCTGGGCGCTCGTCGATGTCTTGGAGAGGGCACGATGATCCAGAACGAGACCCGCTTGCGTGTGGCCGACAACTCGGGCGCGCGCGAAATCCTGTGCATTCGCGTCAAGGGCGGCTCGCGCCGGCGCTACGCGTTCGTCGGTGACGTCATCACCGCCACCGTCAAGCAGGCCAACCCCCAGGGCACGGTCAAAAAGGGCGAGGTCGTGACCGCCGTGATCGTGCGCACCAAGAAGCCCATCGGACGCGACGACGGCACCTACATCGCGTTCGACGAGAACGCCGCTGTGATCATCGACGACCAGAACAACCCGCGCGGCACTCGCGTGTTCGGTCCAGTCGCGCGCGAACTGCGCGAGCGCAACTTCATGAAGATCGTCTCGCTCGCGCCCGAGGTTCTGTGATGGCCAACCGCAGATCTGGTACCGCGCGCCCCAAGCGCCGCTCCCTGAAGATTCGCAGCGGCGATCGCGTGCAGGTCATGTCCGGCAAGGATCGCGGCAAGACCGGCCGCGTCCTACGTGTCGAACCGACCAAGGAACGCGTGTACGTCGAGCACCTCAACATGATCAAGCGCCACACCCGTCCCCAGCAGGTCGCCGGCGCCCAAAGCGAACAGCAGCTCGGCGGCGTGATCGAGCGCGAGGGCCCCATCCACGTTTCCAACGTAATGCTGCTCGACGCCAAAGGCGCCCCCACCCGGGTAGGTATCGACCGCACCGGTGGCGCGCGTGTCCGCGTAGCCAAGAGCTCAGGCGCAAAGCTGGACTGATCACATGGCAACTGCAACGGACATCGCACCCACAGCTCGTCTGAAGACCCGCTACCTAGAGGAGATACGCCCGGCGCTCATCGAGCGCTTCGGCTACACCTCGGTAATGCAGGCGCCAAAGCTCGAGAAGGTCACCGTCAACATGGGCGTGGGGCTCGCCAAGCAGGACTCCAAAGTCCTCAAAGCTGCCACTGAGCAGCTCGCCGCCATCGCCGGGCAGCAGCCGAGCGTGCGCCGTGCGCGCAAGTCGATCGCCGCGTTCAAACTCCGCGAGGGCATGCCCGTAGGCCTGGCCGTCACGCTGCGAGGCGAGCGTGGCTACGAGTTCCTCGACAGGCTCATCTCCGTCGCGATCCCCCGCATCCGCGACTTCCGCGGCCTCAACGCGCGCTCCTTCGACGGCCGCGGCAACTACTCCCTCGGCGTCAAAGAGCAGATCATCTTCCCCGAGATTGACTACGACGCCATCGACTCCGTGCGCGGTCTCGACATCACAATCACCACCTCCGCAGCCACCGACATCGAGGCCTACGCACTGCTCGCTGCCTTCGGCATGCCGTTCTCCCCCGACAGGCGGCCCAAGGGCTATGACCCAGAGGCGGACGCCGCCGCCGAACGCGCCCACGAGCAGGCCGAGGTGGAGCGCGCTGCAGCAGCAGTCGCAGCCGAGGCCGACGCCGCTAAAGCGGCCGAGGCGAAAGCCGCTGCCGCTGAGGCCAAGGCAGCGAAGGCTGCCGGCAAAGCCGCCGCCAAAGCAGCCGAGCCCGAGCCTGAAGCGGCTTCCGAGCCCGACGCAGCAGAGCCTGAGGCACCCAGCGAGCCTGAGGCGGCCGTCGAGCTGGAGGCCGCTGAAGCCGAGGTGGCTGTCGAGCCCGAGGCCGAGGTCGTCGAGGAGGCCGAGGAGGCCGTGGCTGAGGAGGCCGCAGCAGAAGCGGCCATCGTTGCTGACGCCGAGGCAGCCGCCGAGCCCGAGACGGCTGCGGAGCCTGAGGCTGCCGCGGACGCGGAGCCCGAGGCGCCCGCAAGTACTGAGGAGAGCGACACCCCCGAGGCTGGGGACACGGAGACCACTGAGAAAGAGAGCACCGACTGATGGCCAAGACTTCGCAGCGTGTGAAGCAGGCTCGCACGCCAAAGTTCAAAACCCGTGCTTATACTCGTTGCACCCGCTGCGGTCGTCCGCGCGCGGTGTACAAGAAGTTCGGGGTGTGCCGCATCTGCCTTCGCGAGCTTGCCCACAACGGTCACATCCCCGGGATGACCAAGTCCTCCTGGTAGGAGCCACCAAACCATGTCGATGACAGATCCGATAGCCGACTTCCTGACGCGCGTGCGCAATGCGATCCACGCTGCTCACGAGACCGTCGACGTACCCGCCTCCAAGCTGAAGGGCGAGCTCGCCCGCATCCTGGACGAGCAGGGCTACATCGACTCGTGGACCACGATGGCATCCCCCGAGGGAGGCGCCGGACAGGTGATCCAGATCCGCCTGAAGTACACCGACGACCGTCGCTCGGCGATCTCCGGCCTCAAGCGCGTCTCGCGCCCGGGTCGGCGCACGTATGTCGACGCCACGCACATCCCGAAGGTGCTGGGTGGCATGGGCACCTCGATCATCTCCACCTCTCACGGCGTGATGACCGGTCACGACGCCCGCGCAGCCGGTGTCGGCGGCGAGGTCCTGGCTCAGGTCTGGTAGCGATGTCGCGTATCGGTAGACAGCCCATCCCCGTGCCATCCGGCGTGACGATCTCTATAGAGCCCGAGTCTGTGCGCGTGAACGGCCCCAAAGGCGAACTCTCAGAGCGCATCCACCGTGACATCGAAGTCACCCAGGACGGGGAGAACCTGATTGTCACGAGGCCGACGGACCGCGGCGAACACAGAGCGCTGCACGGTCTCACGCGCTCGCTGATCGCGAACATGGTCGAGGGCGTCACCAACGGCTACGAGAAGCGCCTGGAGATTCAGGGCGTCGGCTACAGGGC
>Ga0210385_10002573_pt1 | contig 10945 bp, 9 predicted proteins | sample IncBWH26OmetaG_FD_160107 | JGI IMG/M metagenome (GOLD analysis project Ga0210385, IMG submission 160107) | Forest soil microbial communities from Barre Woods Harvard Forest LTER site, Petersham, Massachusetts, United States - Inc-BW-H-26-O ... | reverse complement strand
CACTTACTACGCGGCGGCCTTCCTGGTCGGCCTGTTCACCACCGGCGCCCAGGTGCTGATCCCCTACATCGCCCAAATGGTGCCGGAAGCGCGGCGCGGTCGCGTGGTGGGTACGGTGATGGCCGGCTTGTTGACCGGACTGATGCTGGCACGACCTGCTGCGCTGTTCATCAGCGCCAGTTTCGGCTGGCGGGCGGTGTTCGTGATCGCCGCCGGCATCATGCTGACCCTGACGGCCGTCCTCGCCCGCATGATGCCCCGGCACGAACCGGCGGGCGGCCTGCGCTACGGCCAGCTGCTGCTGAGCAGCCTCAAGGTGCTGCGCACCATGCCCCGGGTGCGCCGCCGGGCGATCTATCAGACCTTGATGTTCGGCGGCTTCTCCCTGTTCTGGACGGCCGCACCCCTGGCGCTGGCCGCACGCTTCGGGCTGCATGAACGGGGCATCGCGGTCTTCGCACTGGCCGGGGCGGGCGGGGCCCTGATTGCGCCGGTCGCCGGCTGGCTCGCCGATCGCGGCTGGACCCGCGCCTGCACCCTCGGGGCGTTCGCGGTCCTCGGCGCCGCATTCGTGATTTCCCGCTGGCTGGTGGCCGCCGGATGGCTGGTCAGCTTCGCGCTGGTCGCCGTGCTGATCGATGCTGCCGTGCAGATGCATCATGGCGTGAGCCAGCGGATCATTCTCACGACGCCGGCCGCGAGCCGCGGGCGTGTCAATGCGATATACATGACCGTGACGTTTGCCGGCGGGGCGGTCGGCTCCATGCTGGGCGCGCTCACGTATCATCACGGCGGCTGGACGACCACGGCGTTGACGGGCGCAGCGATGGGCGTGGCGCTGCTGCTGATCCAGGCCACCGAGCCGCGCACCGATGACCGGCGAGTGAGATGAATTCGAGGGGGATCGATCATGTCAGCGATGGACTACGCGTGGCGGGCCAGTGTTTGGGCCTGCCTGGCCTGCCTCGGCGGTTGCATGAGCTCGGGCCCAGTGACGCCCGCGCCTGATACGCAGGCCCTGCAGCAATCGGTCGCGACGTTGCAGTCGCGGGCGACGGCCCTGCAGGACATCAACGACATCAAGCGTTTGCAGCGCGCATACGGGTACTACGTCGATCAGGGACAGTGGGACCAGGTCGCCGATCTGTTTGCGCGCAACGCCACCCTGGAGATCGGTCTGGATGGCGTGTACCGCGGCCGGGAGCGGGTGCGGCAGTACTTCATGACGGTTGGCGGCGGCCATCTGGGCCTGGCCCGCGGCCAGGTGAACCAATATCTGCAGCTGATGCCGGTCATCAATCTCGCGCCCGATGGCCTTGCGGCGCAAGGCACCTGGCGGGCCGTCATCCTGGCCGGACAAAGCGGCCAGGGTGCGTGGTGGGGCGAGGGACCCTACGAAAATCAGTACGTGAAGGAAGACGGCGTCTGGAAGATCAGCGTCCTGCACTGGTATCAGACGCTGATGACGCCCTATGGCGCCGGCGGCTGGGCCAAGAACCCCGACGCCAACGGCGGGCACTATGTGCCGGCGTCGCTACCGGCGGATGCGCCGCCGACCGAACAGTACAAGGTTTGGCCCGGCGCCCATGTGCCGCACTTTCATTTCAAGAATCAGCCGCCCAGCCTGCGCACGGACGGCGCGCCGGGCAGTGTCGGCACGGTGGCGCAAGTCCACTGGAGTGAGCCGCAGCTGCGCCAGCAGCTCGCGATCCTGCGCCATGAGGTTCAGCTTCTGGAGGATCAGAACGCGATCGAGAAGCTGCAGCGCATCTATGGTTACTACATCGACAAGGGACTGTGGAGCGAGGCAGCGGACCTCTTTGCCGATGATGGCGAAGTCGAGGTCGCCGGGCGCGGAAGCTTCCTCGGCAAGCCGCGGGTGCTGGCCTACCTGCGTGCCATCGGGCCGGAGGGCCCGATCGCGGGGCGGCTCTTCGACAACATGCAGCTGCAGCCCATCGTGCATGTGAATGCCGACGGCACTGCGGCAACGGCACGCTGGCATCTGTTCGCGCAGGACGCACTCGCCGGGCAGTTCCACGAATGGGGCGTCGGGGTCTATGAGAACGAGTACGTCAAGCGCAATGGTGTGTGGCAGATCCGGCGGCTGCATTTGTATCCGACGCTGTACACGCCGTATGACGCCGGCTGGGGTAAGAGCATCGAGCGCTATTCACGCTTCGAGCCGGCGCTGACGCCTGACCGACCCGCGCCGGCCGCTGCGAATGGTTCCGAGCCGGCACCGTTTGACTACCCGAATCCGGTGACCGGGCCGAAGGCTGCGCCTTCCTGGAGGCCCGCGGCGGCTGATCTGAATGCGATCGGGGCGACGCCCGGGGAGATGAACCAGGTCGCGGCCGGCCTCACCCAGCGCATGGGCCTGCTCGAGGATGCGGCGATCATCGAGAACCTCCATGCCATGTACGGCTACTACCTCGCGACGCTGGAGTGGGATTCACTGACCGATTTGTGGGCACCGGAGGGCACCATCGAAATCGCCCTGCGCGGCGTGTATGTCGGCAAACCGGCCGTCCGCCGCAACCTGAATCTCTATGGCCAGCAGGGGCTGGATGACGGTGTGCTGCACAATCACATGCAATACCAGCCGGTGATCGATGTGGCCAGCGACGGCCAGACGGCCAAGATGCGCTCGCGCGCGTTCAGCATGATGGGCAACTTCGGCAAGAACGGCACCTGGATGGGGGGCGTCTACGAGAACACCTACGTGAAGCGCGACGGCGTGTGGCGAATCGAATCCGATCACGTCATCAACACTTTTTTCGCGCCCTACGATGTCGGCTGGAAAGACCTGCCGCCGCGCGATGCACCCGGCATCACGGCATCGAATCCGCCGGATGCCCCGCCCACCGTGCACTTCGAGATGTACCCGCGCTCATTCCTGCCGCCGTTTCACTACCTGAACCCGGTGACCGGTAAATGAGGGATCGGCCGCCATGCGACTGGCTGACCTGGGTTCGCGCATCTGCATCATGGGGCCGTCCAACAGCGGTAAGTCCACCTTGGCGACCGCGATCGGGCGCGCCAGCGGACTGCCGGCGATTCACCTGGACCAGCTCTTCCATCTGCCCCACACGGATTGGCGGCCACGACCCGTCGCAGAGTTCATCGCACTTCATGATGCGGCGCTGGCGGGGGCAAACTGGATCATGGAGGGCAATTATTCCCGATGCATGCCGCAGCGGTTCGCCAGGGCCACCGGCGCCATTTTGCTCAACGCCGCCACTTCGTTGAGCCTGCTGCGTTATCTGCGCCGGTCGTGGTTCGGGCGCGGTCGCCCCGGCGGACTCGAAGGGGCCCAGGACAGCGTCAAGTGGGAGATGATCCGCTATATCGCCGTCACCGGCCGCAATAATCACCGCCGCTACCAGGCGCTGCTCGAGAGTTACGGGATCCCGACCATCGAACTTTCCACCGCGGGCGAGATCGCCCGCTTTTATCAGTCGGAAGGGCTCTCGAGATAACTGAGACGCCACCGGCCAATCCCGTGAGTTGCGGCGGCAACTCTTAGGGCGATACCATCGCCGACCGGTTCACGAGGAGAACCCCATGCGTCGCATATTCATGATCGGGCTGTTGATGATGGTCGGGAGCGCTTTTGCGCATCACTCCGGCGCGATGTTCGACACGTCGAAAAAGGTCGACGTGACCGGCACCATCATCGACTTCAACTGGAGCAATCCGCACGCCAACTTCAAGGTCAACGTCGACAAACCCGGCGGCAGCTCCGAGGTGTGGGCGGTGGAGATGAACAGCCCCAATAACCTGGTGCGCGATGGCTGGAAGCGCACCACGCTCAAGCCGGGTGACAAGGTGACGGTGACGGTGCGGCCGCTGCGCGATGGCACGCCCGGCGGACAGTATGTGTCGATCGTTCTGGCCGATGGCAAGGTACTCGGCGGCGAACAGCAGCGCTGATCGTTTCAAGCAAAGAACCAAGAACACGGGGGAGGGGCGGATCATGCGAATCACCGACAGGCGGGTGGCGACTGGCCTTTTGGCGGCGCTCTTGCTGCTGACGGGGTCCCTGGCGGCGGCGCAGGGGACTGCCCGTCCCGGCCTGGGCCAGAAGCAGGAGGACGACCTCGCCCACAAGCACGACGGCTACTATGGCGCGCTGGCGCCGCAGAACCTGCACAGGGCCCGCCCGAAGCCGCCGTTCGACATGACCGGAACCTGGTTCGTGAATCTGCGGCACGCTTTTGCGGATTTCATGTTCGGGCCGCCGTACCCGGAGTTCTACGACGCCGGCAAACAGGCCCTGGTGGAAGCCGCCGCCGCCGCCGCCGCCCACAAGTCCTATCGCGACAGCATCGGGGAATGCTATCCGGCCGGCATGCCGATGATCATGACGCGGGTGTGGCCGACCAACATCATCCAGCTGCCGACCGCCGTGTTCATGACCTTCGGATTCACCAACAGCTTCCGTGTGATCTATACGGACGGTCGCAAGTTCACCGACCCGGATATCGCGATCTCCACCTACAACGGCGAATCGATCGGTCGCTGGGAGGGCGACAGTTTGGTGGTCACCACCAAGTATCTCGAGCCCAATGAACACTATATAGACCGCGGCATCCCGATCTCGGATCAATTCCAGATCGTGGAAAAGTACCGCCTGCTGGACAAGGGCATGACCCTGGAGGTCCAGTACACCATGACGGACCCGAAGAACTGGAAGGGCGAGTGGCACAACACCAAGCACTTCATCCGCGAGGACTACAGCGACATTCCGGAAGTGGAGTGCCTGCCGAACCTGAACCAGAATCTGCCGAGCACCGAGAAAGGCCATGCGGCCGCCGAGCATCAAGGTTCGGCGCCAGCGGCCAACAAGTAGCCGGGGTTGCTAAGGGAACCCGGCCACCATGGCGTTGAGGCCGATGGTGAAGCTCTCATCGAAGCCGATCATGCGGGCGAGGTAGTCGTGCAGGGCTTCGCTTTGTTCGTAGATGCACCAGCCGAGCACCAGCGAGACGACTGAAGAGTAGTAGGACAGCGCCAGTTGCCGGCTCAAGCCGGCGCTGATGAGCGGCCGCGTCAGCAGGTCCGCGGCGGTCTCGGTGTCATCGCTCAACGGTCGGGCGATCGCGCACAGCTGCGCCGAGTCACGGTGCCCGAGCAGCGCCCGACGAAACGCATTGCCGTAGGTCAGGAGCCAGTCGCGCCAGGTCAGTCCCGCGGGCACCGCGGCGAGCGCCGTGTCGTAGAAATGCGCGGACATCAGGCTCAACAGCTCGCCCTTGTTGTGGACATGCCAGTACAGGGCTGAGGCCTGGACGTTGAGGCGACCGGCGACGGCCCGCATCTGCAAATTCGCCAATCCCGCCTCATCAAGCAGGGCGAGCGCCACGTCGATGACCTGGCGTTGATGAATCTTCACTGCCGCTGCATTCCCATCGCTGTAAGAGGATCGATTGACTATACAGACCCCTTATTGAACAATGTTCAATAAGGGAGGCGCCGATGAAGTATGTGCGCAACGCATGGTATGTGGCGAGCTGGAGCCCGGATCTCGAAGCCGACCAACTGAAGGCGATGCAGATACTGGGTGAGCCCCTCGTCCTGTGGCGCACGCGGCAGCAGGTCGTCGCCCTGGCGGATCGCTGCGTCCACCGGCTCGCGCCGCTGTCGCTGGGACGCTGCGAGGCCGACAAGCTGCGGTGCATGTACCACGGGCTGCTCTATGACACGCAGGGGCAGTGCGTACAGATCCCCGGACAGGAGGTGATACCGCCCGGCGCACGCGTGCGCAGCTACCCGGTCATCGAGCGCCACAGCTGGATCTGGGTGTGGATGGGTGATCCGCAGCGCGCCGATCCGGCGCTGATTCCGCCGGCGGTGGGGCTCGAAGATCCGGACTGGATTCTCGGGCGCGGACAGCTCGACTACCAGGCCGAGGCCTGCCACATCAATGACAATCTGCTCGACTTCAGTCACCTGACCTACGTGCACGCGAACAGTTTCGGTGCGGGACCGAGCTTCGCGGAGGATCGTCCGACGCTCACACCGCTGGAGCGCGGCGTGCGCTTCGAGCGTTGGATCACGGGCACCAGGGGACCGGTCGGACGCAGCAGCGATGAGCTCACGGACAACTGGTCGACCTATGATTTCCTGGTTCCCGGCGTGCTGCTGATGTGGTCCGGCAGCTTCAAGCTGGGTTCAGCCGCGGCGTTCAACTACGAGCGTCCCGATTATTCGCAGGCGCTGCGCGGGGTGACCTTCACCAGCCAGGCGGTCACGCCGATGGGCGCACGTACGGCGCGCTACTTCTTCTCATGGGGACCGCATCGACAGCATGGTGATGAGGCGCTGCGGGACTTTCTGATGAGGGTCGCTGCCCAGGCATTCGGTGAAGACAAGACCATGATCGAGGCCCAGCAGCGGGTGATCGATCAAACCGACAGTCCGGCGATCATGCCGACCGCACACGATCGTGGCGTCACGCTGTTCAATCGCCTGGTCAGCCGCCTCGCGCGCGAGGAAAGCCCGGTAAGTTGACGGCGGTGACCGTTGCGGTAACGTAGTGCCATGCGCGATACGACCGGACCCATTGTTCATCAACCGGACCCCCGACTCGACCTGGTGTTGGAACGGGTGGTCGAGGTCCCGGCGGAATTTCTCTGGCGCGGCTGGACCAATCCGGAGCAGTTGAAGAAATGGTTCACCCCGGCGCCCTGGAAGACGGTGGACTGCGAAATCGATCTGCGCCCCGGTGGCAAGTTCCGCACGGTGATGCGCGGGCCGGAGGGCCAGGAGGTCGAGAACGTCGGCTGTTACCTCGAAATCGTGCCCAACGAGAAATTGGTCTGGACCGGTGCGCTGGGCCCGGGCTATCGACCGCGCGCCGGCGTGAGCCCGGCCGGTTCCTTCGTGATGACCGCCATCATCACCCTCAAGCCGCGCAGCAAGGGCACGTTGTACACGGCCCTCGTCCTCCACGGTGATGAGGAGTCACGCAAGTCCCACGAGAAGATGGGCTTCAAGGAAGGCTGGGGCAAGGCCCTCGACCAGCTGGTGGGCCTGGCCTAGCGGCGTTCCTCGTCTTCCGGCTTCTTCGGCTTCGGTTTCGGGTGGTCCTTCTTCTGATTCTTCTTCGGCGGCTGACCCTGCTTTGGATTTGCCGCAGTCTTGGCATTGGCGTTGGTCGCCTGGGTCCCGCTCTGCGGCGTCTGCGGAGCCTGTGGGCGAGCCTGGAAATTGGCATTGGCCTGCGGGGGACGCGCGGCCAGCGGCGCCGCGCCGCGGGCACCGACTACGCCGGGGGCATTGAATGCCGCCGGTCGCGGCGTCGCCGCGATGGCCGGATGGCCACCGTTGGCGCGTGCGGCGAGCGCGGGATTCTGCGCGGCCTGCTGCACATGCTGCTGCTGCATCTGAGTCGGCGGTACATGCGGTTCCTGCGCGTACTGCCGCTCCTGCGCCGTCGGCGCGGCGGCGATGCCGCCCGCACCGCCGTTGAAGCTGACCCGGTTCACCGTGACATTGTTGATGACCGTGGTGTTGTACGTGTTGTGCACGATGTTGACGTTCACGTTGGTGACGGCGCGGTTATAAGAGAACGCGCCGCCCACCCAGGCGCCGCCGGCAAAACCGGTACCGACATAGCCGAAACCGTAGTTGACGCCGCCGTAGAAGCCGACATGCGGGCCCCAATAGCCGGCATGAAATGCGTAAACCCCGCCGACAAAACCCCAGTAGCCGGGGGTCCACAGCACGCCGATGCGGGGCGGCTGTACCCAGGTTCCGGGCACCCAGTAGTACCCTCCGCCACCCCAGGCCCAGTAGCCTGGAGTCCACAGATAACCGTCCTCGGGGATCGGCGGCTGCTCATAGTCCGGCAGCGGCGGCGGCGCCTCCTGGGTCTGAACTTCCACGGCCGCGACGGGCGCGGCGGCCACGTACACCGGCGGGGGGCCGGCGACCCGAACCTGGGCCACACATCCCACCAAGGCTGCGGCCGACGCGGCGAGTACGGCGCTGCGCAAACCGGGGCCTGAAAGGTGAAAGTTCAGAGAAAGCTTCGACATGAGGGTGACCGCTCGTGACCAAATATGACGAACAGTAACGGCCGAACCTGTCGGCAAGTTGACCTGCCGCGTCAAAATAGGCCTCGGGCGGCTTCCGGCCTCGCAAACTGAGACGCAGGTCAAACCCATCCGAGTGCCCTTTCCGGGTGTACCGCAATCGCGGCGTCCGCTGACAACGCGTGACGTGAATATCTGTTAATAACACAGCAAACAACCGGAAAACGCGCAGGTGTAGCCTGCGTAGGCCTCTCATCTCTCGGAAAACCTCTCGCATGAAGCTGCGCAACATCGTCCTGGTGGTCGTCCTTGTTGCGCTGGTCATCGGCCTGTGGCTGTGGTGGCAACATCACGAGGCGGAAGAACGCGCCGCCGCCGCGAAAACTCCGGGGGTGACCGTGACGACGGCCAAGGCGGTCCAGGGCGATATCGGCATCTATCTCGAAGCCATCGGTACGGTGACCCCGGTCTACACCAGCACCATCACCAGCCAGGTCAACGGGATGATCGTCGCGGTGCACTACCAGGAAGATCAGCGCGTTCAAAAGGGCGATTCCCTGATCGATATCGACCCGCGGCCCTATCGAGCAACCCTGGTCCAGGCGCAGGGCACCCTGCAACATGATGAAGGTGTGCTGGCGCAGGCCGAGCTCGATCTCGCCCGCTATCGCGCCGCGCTGGCACGCAATGCCATCGCCGAACAGCAGGTCGCCGACCAGGAGAAGCTCGTCCAGCAGACCGAGGGTACGGTAAAGAACGATCACGGCGCCGTGGACTACGATCAGCTGCAGCTTGACTATTGCCATATCGTGGCGCCGATCACCGGACAGGTCGGCCTGCGACTGGTCGACCCCGGCAATGTCGTGCAGTCCGCCGGTTCGACGGCGCTGGCCGTGATCACCCAGCTCGAGCCCATCACGGTGATCTTCACGCTGCCGGAGGACAGCCTCTCGCCCGTGCTCGCGCGGCTGCATGACAAGGCCACGCTGAGCGTCGATGCGTACGATCGCAGCGGGCAGAAAAAAATCGCCTCGGGAATGCTCACTGCGCTCGATAACCAGATCGATACCACCACCGGCACCGTCAAGGCACGTGCCACCTTCGACAACAAGACCGACGCGCTCTTCCCCAATCAGTTCGTCAATGCCCGGCTCCTGGTCAATACGCTCCATGGGGTGACGCTGGTGCCGACCTCCGCCATCCAGCAAAACGGCCGTACGTCGTTCGTGTTCGTGATTCAGAACAACATCGCCAACATGCGCACCGTGAAGCCCGGGGTCACCGAGGGCGAAGTCACTCAGGTCGATGGCATCAAACCCGGCGAAGTGGTCGCGAACAGCAGCTTCGAGAAGTTGCAGGACAAATCGCCGGTTTCGCCCTCCGCGGCCGCGGCCGCGTCGGCGCCGACTGCGGGTGCGGCCAAGCCGTGAGTCCGTCGCGTCCCTTCATCCTGCGGCCGGTGGCAACGGCGCTGCTGATGGCCGCCATTTTCCTGATCGGTGTCGTCGGCTACACCCAGCTGCCGGTCTCGGCGTTGCCGCAGGTCGATTATCCGACCATCCAGGTCGTCACCTACTATCCCGGCGCCAGCCCGGATGTCATGGCGACGACGGTCACGGCACCCCTGGAGCGGCAGTTCGGCGAGATGCAGGGCCTCTCGCAGATGACCTCGAACAGCTCGGCGGGCATTTCGGTGATCGTGCTGCAGTTCAGCCTGACGCTGAATCTGGATGTCGCCGAACAGGAGGTACAGGCCGCGATCAACGCATCGCAGAGCCTGTTGCCTGCCTCGCTGCCCGCGCCGCCGATCTACAGCAAAACCAATCCCGCCGATGCGCCGGTTCTCACCCTGGCCATCACCTCGGATGCCATGCCGCTGTCGCAGGTCGAGGATCTGGTCGATACGCGTCTGGCGCCGAAGATCTCGCAGCTCAGCGGCGTGGGTCTGGTGACCATCAGCGGCGGGCAGAAGCCGGCAGTGCGGATTCAGGCCAATCCTGATGCGTTGTCATCCTATGGCATCAACCTGGAGGATCTGCGCACCGCGCTGGCCGCGGCCAGCGTCAACGCCGCCAAGGGCAACTTCGATGGTCCGCGGCAGGGCTATCAGATCGACGCCAACGACCAGCTGCAGACCAGCAACGACTACAAGAATGTGGTCGTGGCCTACCGCAATGGTGCGCCGGTCATGCTGCACGACGTGGCAAATGTCGTTGACGGCGTGGAGAACAACTTCCAGGCCGCCTGGATGAATCAGACACCGGCCGTCATCCTCAACATCCAGCGCCAATCCGGGGCCAATACCATCAGCGTCGTCAAGTCGATCAAGGATCTGATGCCGCAGTTGATCGTGAACCTGCCCCGCGGCATCAAGGTCACGACGCTCACCGATCTGACCACCGGGATCAAGGCTTCAGTCGCGGACGTCGAATTCGAGCTGTTCCTGGCGATCGTGCTGGTCGTGCTGGTGATCTTCATCTTTCTGCGCAGCGTGTCGGCCACCATCATTCCCGCGGTGTCGGTACCGCTCTCCCTGGTCGGCACGCTCGCACTGATGTATGTGCTGGGCTACAGCCTCGATAATCTGTCGCTGATGGCGCTGACGATCTCCACGGGCTTCGTGGTCGATGATGCCATCGTCATGATCGAGAACATCTCCCGCTACGTCGAGAATGGCGAGCCGCCGATGGAGGCGGCGCTGAAGGGCGCGGAGCAGATCGGTTTCACGATCCTGTCGCTGACCATCGCGCTGATCGCGGTACTCATTCCGCTGCTGTTCATGGGCGATGTGGTCGGGCGGTTGTTCCGCGAGTTCGCGGTGACGCTCGCGGTCACGATCGGGTTCTCGGCTGTCGTATCGCTGACGCTCACGCCCATGATGAGCGCGCGCATCCTGAAACATC
>Ga0210385_10002572_pt1 | contig 10949 bp, 11 predicted proteins | sample IncBWH26OmetaG_FD_160107 | JGI IMG/M metagenome (GOLD analysis project Ga0210385, IMG submission 160107) | Forest soil microbial communities from Barre Woods Harvard Forest LTER site, Petersham, Massachusetts, United States - Inc-BW-H-26-O ... | reverse complement strand
CCGCGTGGCGGCGCGAGACGAAGGGGTGAGCGAGGACCAGGTCATTCTCGGGCAGGCGGCCGATGGTGAAGGGCGAATGCGCGATTGTGACGGTGCGGCGGGTAGAACCGTCGATGAGGGTGAAAGAAACGGGGCCCGCGTTCGTGGTGGACATGATTGCCAAACAGCGTATAGCGGATAGCGGACAGCGTCCAGGGGAAACCTTCGGGAGCTGCGATTCGGGAATTGCCCGGGGGGCTCGAACTCAACGGGAGGAGACGAGCCTTCGGCAGAAGGCGAGGCAGGCCAGGCAGATGACCACGGAGGTCCCCAGCCAAACGGCGTCGGTGGCGTGATAGGAGAGCTGAGCGGACAGCGGAGAGTGGAGAGCGTTCAGGAAAAATGAATTCGAGGCGGCGGGGGCACGGCCAGCCGAGACAGAGAGGGTGTGGAGGATGGAGGGGAGGAGGGCGCAGAGGAGGACGACGGCGGCCACGGCGGCGACAAGGCCGGGAATGGCGCGCTTCCAGGGAAACGGAATGGGTGCGGGCACAGTGGCCTCGTGGTAGACGGCGGCCATGACATTATCGGCAAAACCGGAGGAGGGCAGAATGCTGTCGGCTTCGCTGGCGAGAGCGGCGTCAAGATCGGCTGCGGTGATTTGCGGGTTGGTCGGTTTCGCGTTCATGGCGTTCTGGCCTCCCTGGACGGCTGTTGCGTGAGGCTCACTGATTTCGATGCGCTGCGCGGCCGGGAGAATTTGCTGCGGAGCAGCTCGCGACCACGAAAGAGGCGTGCTTTGACGGTGCCTTCGGGGATGCGCAGGGTGCGGGCGGCGGCGGGCACATCCTGCTCATGGAAATAGAAGAGGAGCACCGCGTCCCGGTATCTGGGAGGGAGAGCGAGGACGGCGCGGCGGATGGATTCGTCGCGGCTGGATTGCTCGAGGGCGTCGCCGGCGATGCGCGGATCGTGGGGCTCGGCAATTTCGTCGAGCGAGAGCGGCAAGGCGGGGATGCGGCGGATCTCGGTGCGGTAGAGATTGTTGGCCAGGGCGAAGAGCCAGGTGGAGAAGGCCGACTCGCCGCGGAACTGCGCGAGTTTGCGGAAGGCGCGGAGGAACGCTTCCTGGGCCATTTCTTCGGCGCGGCCGCGGTCATGGCAGAAACGCCAGGCCAGATTGATGAGCGGCGATTGCCAGCGGCGCACGATGCCCTCGAAGGCTGCAGTCTCGCCGGCAAGGAGGGGGGTGACCAAAGCGGCGTCTTCGGCGGGAGATTCGGCAGGTGGGTGATCGGCGTGCACGTAGTGTGTTCCTGGCCGGTAAGACCACAGATCATCCTGCGCGGTTTCGTTTTTTCTGTCGAGCCGTTTTAGGGAAGATTTTGAAACCGTCAGCAGAAACACCGGGTCGTACCAGGTGAAGCGGACGGAAACAGCGAATGGGAACCGCTGCAAAGGAGAAGAACTTTATGGATAGCGGAAATGTTGGAATGGCGACCGCGCTCTTTGGATTTCTGGCGGTCGGAGCCGTGGCGTTGTTCTCGATGATCGCCGTCACGACCTGGTCCGAGGCGCGGCGCAAGGAGCGCGAAGCCTACTACAAGGCCGACATGCTGAAGAAACTCGCCGAAGCGCCTGCACCGGGCGCAGGTGCGGCGCTGGAGCTGATGCGCGAGGAGGCGCGGCGCGGCGCGGAGCGAACCCGGCAGGGATTACGCATCGGAGGACTGATTACGGGGGCCGCCGGACTCGGAGTGCTCATCTTTCTGCGGGTGCTGCTGGGTGGCGACCAGGGCGTTTATCTGTGCGGGCTGATTCCCCTGTTTGTCGGGATCGCGCTCTACGCCAGCTCGTTTTTGGTCACGACAGCGGTGTGAACTATGCGGGCCTCAGGGCACATGAACGCTACGCAGGAGGCGCTTCATTGTCCGCCGATTGCCGCCGATGAAGAAGGTATCCGGAGCAGAAACCGCGGCGAGGAGAGCCTTGCGAAGGAACGGTCAGGCAACGGCAAGCCAGCCAGTCGATTTCGACCGCCTCCGTCCAGGTATCCAAAGGCGCCAGCGCCCAGGCGGCCGCGGCCGAAGAGGCCTCGTCGTCGATGGAGGAGATGGTCTCCAACATCAAACAAAACGCCGATAACGCACAGCAGACTGACAAGATCGCGAACAAGAGCGCGCGCGACGCCCAGGAAAGCGGGAAATCTGTTCTCGAGGCCGTCGCCGCGATGAAGGAGATCGCCAACAAAATCTCGATCATCGAGGAGATCGCGCGCCAGACGAACCTGCTGGCGCTGAACGCGGCGATCGAAGCGGCGCGCGCCGGGGAGCACGGCAAGGGATTCGCCGTGGTCGCTGCCGAAGTGCGCAAACTGGCGGAGCGCAGCCAGAAGGCGGCCGGAGAGATCAATCAGCTCTCCAGCACAACGCTGCGCGTCTCGGAGAAATCGGGCGAGATGCTGGACAAGCTGGTGCCGGATATCCAGCGGACCGCGGAGCTGGTGCAGGAGATCACGGCGGCCAGCAAGGAGCAGGATACGGGCTCGGAGCAGATCAACAAGGCGCTGCAGCAGCTGGAGCAGGTGATCCAGCAGAATGCTTCGGCGGCCGAGGAGATGGCTTCGACGACCGAGGAGCTGACCGGACAGTCCGAGCAGCTGGTCAGCGCTCTGGCGTTCTTCCAGACCGGCGAAGAAGAGAGGGCGGGACGCCACGGCGCGAAGCCGGTGCGATCGGTGCAGGCGCCGCCCGCAAAGGTGCAGAAGGCGGCGGCCAGTGCGAAGGCCGGCGGCAAAGGCGTGAATCTGAAGCTCAGCGACAAGCACGACGCGCTGGACGGCGAATTCGAACGCTACTAGACGGAACGCGGCGCGGGGTGGCCGGGAACGGCTGCCCTGCGCTCCTGGTGTGGAGGACAGGGGAGGGGTTGAAAGAGATGAGCGTGAGCGAAATTACAGAGACAAGGCAATACCTGACGTTCCGGCTGGGCAACGAAACCTTCGCGATCGATGTGGCGAAGGTACGGGAGGTACTGGACCTGACCACCATTACGTCGATTCCGCGGACCCCGGAATTCATGGCGGGCGTGATCAACCTGCGGGGTAGCGTGGTGCCGGTGGTGGATCTGCGGCTTTGCTTTGAGATGTCGAAGACGGAGAGCACGCGCAACACCTGCATCGTGGTGGTGGAAGTGCTGCTGGACAGCGAGCCGACGGTAATCGGCGCGCTGGCCGATTCGGTGGAAGAAGTCATCGATCTGGAACCGGATCAGATTCAGCCGGCGCCGCGCATCGGCACGCAGATCCGGACCGACTTTATCCGCGGCATGGGGAAGCGGGACACGCAGTTCATCATGATCCTCGACATCGATCGCGTCTTCTCGGCCGAAGAGCTGGTGGCGGTGCGGGGTGTGGAGGCCGGCAAACCTGTGGCAGAAACAACTGCAGCCTGAGGGAGAGAGGGGGCGCGCAAATGGCGCCCCTCAACCGCGATGAGCGTCCATGAAGAAACGCTGTCGGGCCGGGATTTCTCGAAGCTGTGCGACTTCGTCTACAGCGAAGCCGGCATACGCCTGGGTCCGGAAAAGAAAACCATGCTGGAGGGTCGCCTGAAGCGGCGGCTGCGCGAGTTGAACATCGACTCGTACAAGGGATACTGCGAGTATCTGTTCGGCGACGAGGGACAGCGGCGGGAGATCACGTCTTTTATCGATGTGGTCACGACCAACAAGACAGATTTCTTCCGCGAACCCAAGCACTTCGATTACCTGACGCAGAGAGCGCTGCCGGAGCTGGCAGCACGGGCCGCCGGGCAGCCGCTGCTGGTGTGGAGCGCTGGATGCTCGTCCGGAGAGGAGCCGTACACCCTGGCGATGTTGCTCAGCGAATTTGGGGAGACGCGTCCTGGATTCCGGTTTCACGTCCTGGCGACCGACATTTCGACGAAGGTCCTGGCGAAGGCGGAACTGGGGATTTACAGCGGGGACGATGTCGAGCCGGTGCCCCTGCCGCTGCGGCGGAAATATCTGATGCGCAGCCGCGAGCGCGATGCCGGGCAGGTACGCATCGTGCCGGAGCTGCGCAAGCTGGTGGAGTTCCGGCGGCTGAATTTTATGGACTCCGACTACGGGGTGGCGGAAAAAGTGGACGCGGTTTTTTGCCGCAACGTGATCATCTACTTCGATCGACCGACACAGGAGAAGATTCTCGGCCGGCTGTCCAGTTATCTGAAGCCGGGCGGGTATTTGTTTGTCGGCCATTCGGAGACGTTGCACGATATGGATCTTCCGCTGGAGGCTCTGGGGCCGGCGTTGTACAGGAGGCTGCATGGCCGATGCTGACGGATGCCGTGAAGTCTACGTCCAGCCGGGAGAGTCGCATCTGGTCCACGGGCCGGCGATTCTGCGCACGGTGCTGGGATCGTGCGTGGGCGTGACCTTCTGGCATGAGGGGCTGGAGGTCGGCGCGTTGTGCCATCCGATGCTGCCGCATCATCCGGAGACGGGGCGGGGCAAGCTGAGCCTGGCAGCGGCGCGGCGCTACGTGGATTTCGCGATTCGCGACCTTGCGGCTCAATTCGATTCGCTGGGCATCCGGCGGGGAGAGATTCAGGTGAAGTTGTTTGGCGGAGCGGACGTGCTGCAGGTGCAGAGACATGAATTGCGTCCGACCGTGGGCAGGCAGAACCGGGAAATGGCGCTGGAGGTTCTGCGCGCAGAGGGATTCGACGTGGCGGCGTCGCAACTGGGCGGGCCCGTCGGTTTTCACATTGACTTTTACACGGCGACGGGGGAAGTGCGGCTGCGGCGGCTGGGGTAGACGGCGGGAAGCGAAGGGCGGGTGGAGATGGGCGCCGAGAAGGTTCGGGTTTTGATCGTGGACGATTCAGCCGTGGTACGCCAGACACTGGCGCATGTGCTCTCGTCCGATCCTGCGATCGAGGTGATCGGGACTGCGGGCGATCCGTATGTGGCGGCGGAGAAGATCGCCGAAGAGGTCCCGGACGTGATTACGCTGGACATCGAGATGCCGCGCATGGACGGCATCACTTTCCTGCACAAGATCATGACGCAGCACCCTATCCCGGTGGTGATTTGTTCGAGCCTCGCGGAGGAAGGGACGCACAGTGCGCTGGAGGCGCTGGAAAACGGCGCGGTGGAGATCGTGACCAAGCCGCGGCTGGGGGTGCGGCAATTTCTGGAAGAAGCGAGCACGACGCTGTGCGATGCGGTGAAGGCAGCTGCCAGGGCGCGCCTGCGTCCGGTGAGCCCAAGGCGCACGGTGGAACCCAAGCTGACGGCGGATGCCGTTTTGGCGCGGGCGACGTTCGCGATGGCGAAGACCACGGAGAAGGTGGTCATGATCGGCGCATCGACGGGCGGGACCGAAGCGCTCAAGACGCTGCTGGAAGCGCTGCCGCCGGATACGCCGGGAATCGTGATCGTGCAGCACATGCCGGAATTGTTCACGCGCGCGTTTGCGGCCCGGCTCGACGGGCTGTGCGCGATCACCGTCAAGGAAGCGGAGAGCGGGGACACGGTCCTACGCGGACGGGCGCTGATTGCGCCCGGGAATCACCATCTGCTGTTACAGCGCAGCGGTGCGCGCTATTACGTCGAGGTGAAGGAGGGCCCGCTGGTGTGCCGGCATCGGCCGTCGGTAGATGTTTTGTTCCGCTCGGCGGCGCGGTATGCGGGACCGAATGCGGTGGGCGTGATCCTGACGGGCATGGGCGACGATGGGGCGCGCGGGATGCTGGAGATGAAGCAGGCGGGCGCGCAAAACCATTGCTCAGGACGAGGCGAGCTGCATCGTTTTCGGAATGCCGAAAGAAGCGATCAAACTGAACGGCGTGGACAAGATTATGCCGCTCGACAGCATCGGGAGTGCGATTCTCACCGCCGCGCGATAAGCTTCATGGTTGCGATCGACCTGTGTGGTAGCATGGCCGCGTTTTGATGAGACACTCCTGGTCGCGTCGATCCGCAACCGCCGCGCTGCTCGCGGCCGCGTCGGTGCTGGGCGCCGCGCAACAGGTTTCCTCGCTTCCTTCCGATGCGCAGCCGACGCGGGCAACGTACCAGCGTCTCGCGAGCGAAGTCGACCACGCGCTGCACCAGGATGTGCTGGGTATGTGGTTTCCGCGGTCGCTCGATCGGGAGCATGGCGGATTTCATTCGCATTTCGGACCGGACTGGCAATGGCTGCCGAGCGACGGGAAGTTCTCCGTCTTTCAGGGACGCATGACGTGGGTGACATCGCAGGTGGTGTTGCGCGAGCCGGCGCTGAAGGACGCGTATCTGCCGCTGGTGAAGCAGGGCGTCGATTTTCTGCAGGACGTGCTGCGGGACAAGCAGGATGGCGGCTTCTACTGGGGACTCGACGATGAAGGCAACGTGACGCCGCAGTTCACCGAGAACAAAGATTTGTATGGAATGGGATTCTGCATTTATGGGCTGGCGGCGGCGTATCAGGCGACCAGGGATCCGCGGGCGCTGGAATTAGCGAAGGAGGCTTATCTCTGGACCGATGAGCACGGCCACGATGGGATGAACGGCGGCTATTTCGAGATGCTGACGCGCGAGGGCAGGCCGCTGGTCCCGCATGCTTCGAGCGGGCAGGTGGTGATGCCACCTATCCAGATCGGGCCCGAGAATTACAAGTCGATGAATACCCATATTCATCTGCTGGAGGCGTGGACCGAGCTCTATCGGGTGTGGCCGAATCCGGCGCTGCGGGCGCGGGTGGAAGAGATGCTGGCGATCGTGCGGGACAAGATCAGCGTTGAGCCGGGAGTGATGAATCAGTTCTTCACGAATGCGTGGCAGCCGATCCCGGGGCACGATTCATACGGGCACGACGTGGAAACGGCGTACCTGATGCTCGAAACCGATGAGCTGCTGCACGGAAAGGCCAGCGAGAAGACGGAACGGATGGCGAAGATGCTGGTGGATCACGCGCTCGCGTATGGCTGGGATGACAAGGACGGTGGATTCTTCCAATATGGAACGACGTTCGACAAGCCGGAGGATACGCACAAAGAGTGGTGGGTGCAGATGGAGGGACTGAATGCGCTGCTGCTCATGCACGAGCGATACGGGAAGCAGAACCCGATTTACTTCCGCAGATTTCTCGAGCAGTGGGCGTTTATTCGCAACCACACGATGGACCTGAAGAATCATGGACTGTGGAATCTGACCACGGCGGAGGGGACGCCGGTGGTGCTTGACAAGGGATCAATGTGGAAGGCGGCGTACCATGACAGCCGCGCCTTCTGGAACGTGAGCGAACGGCTGCGGAGGCTGCGGTGACCATCGGGACGTAAAACGCAATCGCCCACTCCCTTCCCCTGGGACAGAACAGAGGTGGCCATTTGTACCCACGCACCGTCACATTGCGGAACACTCTTCCCGAAAAGTTGTAGCTTGCGCCGCTGGTCAGGGGAAGGCGGTCCCGCGTTTCTTCGCAATAATCCAAATAGGTGCGCAGTTGGATCTGGTGTCGTGGACCGAGGGCCAGGCTCAGCTGAAACGTTCCTGCTTTCGTTCGAGTTTGCCGCCCCGGCCCCCTGCAATCACCAGTAAGCCGGGCACGGCTTTGCAGTGATTGAAGGAGCTGCCTGGTTGCGCAATTTCACCCTTCCCATCGATAGCCAGCCGAGCCTTGTCCAGGCGGACACAGGCATGCGCCTGCGCTGTGCCGCGCCTGTGAAGGGAACTCTGTTGCAAGCCCCGGTTGAATTGCCGTGAAGGAACTTTTGTGGGGGAGTAGGCCGGCGGAGCCGGATGGGCCGCCGCCTCATCCTGCGCTGTTCGGCGCGTACAATCCGTTTGCGCCGGTGGCGCCGAGCGGCGCGCTCGACCTGCGCGGGTTCATCGAGATGCTCTCGAAGGCTCGCCATCTGACCTGCGTGAAGGAGCGCGTCGACTGGAAGCATGGAATCGGCCGCTGGACGCGGTCGAGGCGTAAGCCTCTGTTGTTCGAAAACATCAAGGACTATCCCAACCAGCGCATCTTCACCAATGGCCTCAACGACGCGCTCTGCATCGCCATGGCGCTTGGGTTTGATCCGGGACTTCCGATCGAGCGAGTGCTCGCGCAGTCACGGAAACGGCTGCGCGATCCGATCGCGCCGAAGATCGTCGGCACGGGCCCGGTGATGGAGAATGTGGTTCCCTCCGTCGTGCTCGACCTTCTGCAGTTCCCTGTTCCGCAATGGAGCCAGGCCGAGGGCGGGCGGTACGTCGGAACCTGGCACCTGAATATCAGCAAAGACCCGGAGACGGGAGAGCGCAGTGCCGGCGTGTATCGGATGAAGGTGATGGGACCGAAGCGGGCGACCATCAACGCACCGAAGCGCAGCGAACTGGCGCGGCAGGTGGCGAAGGCTGAAGCGAAAAAGGCCGAGCTGCCGATGGCAGTGGCGATTGGCGCACCGGAGGCGACGGTGATCGCAGCCTCGGCAGCGTGTCCCGTGGGGATGGATGCATTCGAGTTGGCGGGAGCACTGCAACAGAAGCCGGTGGAGCTGATGGAGTGTGGGCAGGTGGAAGTCCCGGCGCATTCCGAGATTGTCATCGAGGGCTTCATTCATCCCGAAACACGCGTCGAGGACGGGCCGTATCCCGATCACAACGGAAGGCTGGTCACGAATCCGAAAGCATTTCTGTTTGAGGCGACGCGGGTGATGCATCGCGACGATCCGATCTTTCGGGGGCGCGCGATTGGAAAAACCGGAGTCGAGGAACAGCAGTTACACGCGTTTCTGGCGGAGCTGCGGCTGCTGGATTCGCAGAAGTCTCGCTTCATGCAGATGGTGCACAGCCTGTTTGGTTAGCGCCGAAACCTGGCGTTGCGCAGAGGCATCCAACAAACGCGAACGCCTGACAGAAAGCGTACTACGTTATCTACATTAGCACTCCCATTCGGGAAATGGCACCCCAACGCGCGACACCTCGCAAAGATGCGTCGTTTCTGAGCCTGCGGCATCGAACCGTTTATGCGAGACATGCCTGAGGATGGCTGCAGAGGTGACACTCAGCGGCTGCATTAGTTATTGATCGGTCACTATGGCTTCGGGCATGGCTGGGGGCCCTCGCATTTCCCTATTGGAGGCGTTGCGTCATGAAGCCCGAGGTATGTGGCTTGCCTGCTTCCTGCGAAGCAAGGCCGTTTTTTCCTTCACTGGTCAGCTCTCTTCTTCTCTTCCTATTCCTCATTCTTTCCAATTTTCTGCTTCCCCGGGCGCAGGCGCAGGCGCTTTTCGGATCGATCGTCGGCACGGTCACGGATCCGACGGGAGCCGTGATCCCAAAAGCAACGGTGACGGTTACAGATATCAGCAAAGGGATCTCCCAAACGGCGATCACCAACGGCGCGGGCGGATTCGAGGTGTCACGGCTGATCCCGGATACGTACTCGGTGACGGGCAAAGCGCCGGGATTCAAGCAGGCGGAATCGCCGACGGTGACGGTTTTTGCCAACCAGACACAGGAAGTGAATCTGCAATTGCAGACGGGCGCCGCAACCCAGACGGTCACCGTGACCGGAGCCGCGCCGCCGCTTGAGACGAGCCACGCGGAGGTAGCGCAAACCCTGGATGCGCAACAGGTCAGCACGGTGCCGAATATCGACCGCAATGCCAGCCAGTTTGAACTGCTCAGTCCTGGCGTGCAGCGGTCGAGCTTCAACATCGCGCCCACGCAAAATCCTGAAGGCACCCAGGCGGTGGAGGCGAACGGCAGCAATTACGGCACGCTGGGATGGGAACTCGACGGCACCGATAACCGTGAGCCGGTACTGGGGATCATCGTGGTGAATCCGACCATCGATTCGCTGAGCCAGATGCGCGTGATCACCCAGGACTATCCGGCCGAGTTCGGCGGCGCGGTTGGAGGCTTCGTCATTGCGGATACGAAGTCCGGCGGCAACAATTTTCATGGCGACGCGTTCGAGTTCCGCCGCAGCGGCGAGTTCATGGCGCGCGATCCGTTCACGCAGTATCCAGGTGTGCCATTTCCGGGGCAGCTGTATAACCAGTTCGGCGGATCCATCGGCGGACCGATTCGCAAAGACAAGGCGTTCTTCTTTCTGGACTACCAGGGGACGCGGCAACGCGTGGGCCAGACGCTGCAGCAAAGCGTTCCAACGTCGCTGGTGCGGAGCACGTGCCTGGGCGGGGGCACCTGCGACCTGAGCCAGTATGCCAGCACTATCTACAATCCCGCGACCGGTACGACGTATTCCGCGAGCGCAGTGCCGGCCTCGCTGATCACCCCGCAGGGCATCGCTCTGCTGAGCGCGCTGCCCGCACCGAACTCGGGTGCTGCCGGAGCCATCTCGAACAACTATGTCATTTCGGGCAACGGCAACAACGATGGCGATCAGGCCGATGTGCGCTTCGATTGGCAAACGACGCAGAACATTCACTCCTTTGGGCGCTATGACTATTCGAACTATCGTCTGTTTGGCGCTGCCGCGTTTGGAGCCGCGGGAGGCTCGGGGTTCGGAGTCGGCAATACAACGGGCAACGATCAGGCGCAAAACCAGAGCGCTTCGGCCGGCTTCGACTGGGCGCTGCGACCCAACCTGCTGACAGACTTTCGCTTTGGGTTTCTCGACTACCACATTGACGAGAACATGCTGGGATTCGGGACGACACCGGCCCTGGACATCGGACTGAAGAATCTGAATCAGGGAACGCTGGATACGTCGGGTTCGCCGACGTACAACGTGGAAGACGGCAGCATTAGCAGCTTCGGCACGCAGGGGTGCAATTGCCCGTTGCTGGAGAGCGAACAGGTTTTTCAGATTGCGGATAACTGGACCCTGATTCGCGGCAGCCATTCGATTCGCTTCGGCGCCGATTTGCGTTATGCGATGAATCTCCGCAATGCCAGCGATTACACGCGCTCGGGCGAGCTGGGATTCGGCAACGGCAGCACGTCAGTTCCGGGCGCGGTCACGGGCA
>Ga0210385_10002570_pt1 | contig 10956 bp, 9 predicted proteins | sample IncBWH26OmetaG_FD_160107 | JGI IMG/M metagenome (GOLD analysis project Ga0210385, IMG submission 160107) | Forest soil microbial communities from Barre Woods Harvard Forest LTER site, Petersham, Massachusetts, United States - Inc-BW-H-26-O ... | reverse complement strand
AATCCGGATGATTCATGTGCGCGCTCTCGGTAGCTTCCGGAAGACGCAGCGCCATGCGACGAAAATCCGCCGCCGTCATTGACGCAGCCTCGCGCGCTTCACACCTCTCCGCATCGCCATTACAACAGCTTACCCGAACCAGCCTGCCGCTGCTCGTCATCTGCAAGCCCGTGCGCGGGCTGACACACACCCCCACGGTCGGCAAAACCTCCGGAGGTTGTCAGGTGTAAACTACTGAGAGGCCCAGCGAAGAATTCCGCGCGGATGCCGATACGCGCAGTACGGTTTCGCACAAAGGAAGTTCATGGGCTGGCGCAAATTATTTCTTCCGCGAAAAATTCGCTCCCGGCACGAAGCGGCGCCCGCGCCCGCAGCTCCGAAACCGAACAGGCGCCGCGATCATCGCGTCTCCGCCTTTCTGCCGGTATTTGTCTATGCCCACTCGCACGATGAACCGTTCGCCGAGCACGCCGTCACGCTGAATGTCAGCGCCAGTGGAGGATTGCTCTCGGTTTCGCGCGATGTCGTGCCGTCACACCAATTGTTGATCGCGAACCTGCAGACGGATGAGGAGCTGCCGTGCCGCATTGCGCGCGTAACGAAGAGCCAAGCCGGAACGGTTCTGGTCGGCTTCGAATTCATGCGTCCCGCCCCCGGCTTCTGGTCCATCGAATTCGGACCATAGCCTGGTGCGCATGTCCGGACGTGTGAGTGAGTTCGCGTGCCTGCGCTCTCACGACAGCCTGAAGCAGCAAAAACTTAGCCGCGCCCCGCAGCACCCAAACATCGCGCCATTTCTTCCAACGCATGCGCAAATTCCGCGGGTCGCAGAGCCGGCGATCCAAGGCATTTTCTCCCCGCATCAATCGCAGGCAACCAGAAGCAGCTGGTTTCCACTGGCAGGCAAAGAAACGCGGTCACCGCAAGTCCAGCCAAAATGCCCAGCAGCGCGAAGCCGGTCCCGTCGGAGAGCCGCATATCGCTGAGCACCACATCCACGCGCGTCGCACGCAACATTTCGCGCGCAGTCCGGGTATTGCGAGCGAAATGGCAGCGGAATCCCCAGCGCTGCAGCCATTCCGTCAATCCGTGCGGAGTTTGAAAACTCTGCCCCACCAGAAGCACGTCTCTTCCGGGCAATGTCATTTGCCGGTCCTTTGATCGCTGAATTTCGCGAATAACCGTGCGTGCGCGAATCATGCTCGCGGCAAGATCGAGCATGTGCGCTATTCTTAGCGCTGGAGGGGCTGAGGAGCGTGAATAGTGGCGCCGACTCGCGTCTAGTGATCTCTCAACCAGATTTTTGAAACGAACAGCAATCTTTCAACAACGCCGGGTTCCTCGCGCCGCCCAATTTTTGAACCTTGATTGAATCCATGGCTAGCGTCGCCAGCTTCATTGCGCGCAATTCGTTGCGATAATTCGAGGGATTTTCCAGTTGCTGGCGCCGCTGCACGATTGCCATCTCCGCTTCACGAATCAGCCGGACGAGTTTTTCGCGATCCGGCTCGTCCACAGCTTTGATGAAGGCTTCCTGCCAAAGCACCGGCCTAAGGTTTAGCATATGATTCCTCTGTCGGCATAGAGGTTGAAGGTGGGAGTGAAGAATGGCTGCAACCATTCGCCATGTTTCACGCTAAGAGTAACAATTGTCGACATGGTGTTGGATGCGCCAAGATACAAACCGTTTCATCAAATAATTTATATTCCTTGGCTTCTCCGCGCTGCCACTGCTTCGGCCAAGTCACTTCGCGCCCCGTTCGTCCCTTCTCATCCGCTCAGAGACCGTGAAACACGCCGCTCAGATTGCAAATCACTCGGCGCGTAAGCCCCAACTCACGGTATAATGGTGCTTTCCTATGCGTGGCGGGGCAGTCTAATACCTGGCCTGGCCGCGCGACCGACTGCAGGCAACCGGCGCACCACGAAACCGGCTTCGAGTTGTGGTGATATAACGTCAGGTAATATTGCGGCACTAATATTGGGCACAAAAAAGGACAACGCATGAGCCCGCTCGGCAAAAAAATTGTTCTGGGGATTTCAGTTCTGGTGGTCGCATATGCCGCCACCGGATACATGCTCGGCCGTTCGCCGGATGACAAGGCGTTCCGCGCGCTCACTGTGTATAGCGAAGTCCTGGAACACATCCAGCGCGATTACGTGGACGATCCCAACATGCACGCCGTCACCAACGGCTCGCTGCACGGCCTGCTCGATTCTCTGGACCCGCAATCGGCCTATCTGAGCCCGCTCGAGTACAAAGATTTTAAGGAAAAGAGGGCCAGTAATCCGCCGGCGGAAACCGGCCTCGCGCTGACGCGCCGCTTCGGTTACATCGGCGTGATCGGCGTGCTGCCCGATAGCCCCGGCGCGAAAATCGGCCTGCGCATTGGCGACATTCTCGAGAAGATCGCCGGCTTCACGACTGGCCAGATGGCCATTGACCAAGCGCAACTGCTGCTGAAAGGCAATCCCGGAACCACCGTGCAGCTTTCCGTGATTCGTCGCGGCAAAGCGGAACCGCAGGAAATGAATATCACTCTTGCGAAACTCGCAGCGCCGAAGCTGGTGGAAGACCGACTGAATGGCGACGTGGCTTACCTCCGCGTCTCGGAATTTACGCCTGGAGTTTCCAAGCAGATCCGCGAAAAGTTGGTGCAATTCCAGAAAGCCGGCGCGAAGAAATTGCTTCTTGATTTGCGCGACTCTGCTCTTGGCGATGACCAGGAAGGGATTCAGACCGCGCAGCTATTCCTTTCTTCGGGCACCATCTCCACATTGAAAGGACAGACGGTCACGGCCGTCGTCTCTTCCGCCGATCCGACGAAAGTTGTCTGGACCGAGCCTGTCGCGGTGCTCATCGGCAACGGCACAGCCGGGCCCGCCGAAATTCTGGCGGCGGCTATCGCGGACAACAAGCGCGGCAGCACCGTCGGTGAGCGCACTTACGGCACGGCTTCTCAGCAGAAACTGATCGAGATGGATGATGGTTCGGCGCTGATTCTTACCGTCGCAACTTATTTCACTCCCGGCAACAAGGACATCCCCTCCGAGGGCGTGCCGCCTACCGCGGAAGTGCACCCTTCGATTGATGATCTTCTTGCGCAGGCGGATCTCACGCAGCCTGCCGCGGCTCCTAGCTCTTCGCCTGACGATCCCGTCGTGAAGAAGGCGCTGGAATTGTTGCAGGGCGGCGCTGCGGTGGAGAAGAAAGCCGCGAAGTTGGTGAACGGCTGGCAGCAGCTGGCCGCATAGATTTGAATTCACACGGCGCTGGGCGGATTTTCGCGGCGTGCGCCGCTTTAGCCCTTCTGTTTCTCACTGGTTGCGCCAAAAAAAACCTTTCGAAGTCCGAGTTGCGCGCGATTACCGGCGAAATCGTCAGCGCTGCGCAGAAAATCAACGGGCGCAAATCTGAAATCGCGATTCGTCCGGAGCTGCAGCCCGCGAAACGCGGCTCGTCAAGCGCGCTTGCCGCTGACAATATCTACATTTCTCTGAGCGATCCTTCGCAAATTGCTGCGTTTGCACAAGCTTTGAACGCCATCGCGCGCAAGCACGATCTCTCGATCTCCGAAACTATTTCCAGCGGCGTGATTCGCTTCGATTACGCTTTCCACAGCGCGCGCACGCATACGATTCACGTTGTCACTCCGCTCGCCGCGCGAGCTGCTGCGCCGCATTCATCAGAATCAGCATCAGCCTCTGCGCGGAACTCCCCCAGCCGCGGAAATCCGCGGCTTGCAATCATCATTGACGATCTGGGATACGACCGCTCAGCTGCCGATGCGGTGCTCGCGCTGGGCTTCCCGCTCACCGTTTCGGTGTTGCCGCATTTGCCCCTATCGGGCGAACTAGCGGAGGAGGCGCAGCGCCGTGGGGATCAGGTGATGCTGCATCTGCCGATGGAATCCGAAGCGGACGGCACGAAGCCGGAAGACATCGAGCTGCGTGTGGGTATGAGCGCCGCGCAGGTGGATGCGGCTCTGGCGGGAATGCTGGAAACCGTTCCATACGCTGCGGGCGTGAACAACCACCAGGGATCGCGCGCCACTGCCGATCCCGCGTTGATGCAGGCGTTGATGCCTGCGCTGCGCCAGCGCGGCTTGTTCTTCGTGGATAGCCGGACGGACGCGAAGACTGTGGCTTACGACATGGCCGAACGCGCCGGCGTTCCGGCAGCGTCACGCAAAGTGTTCCTCGACGATGTCGCGTCGCGCGACGCGATCCTCAGGCAGCTCAACCTCGCCGCCCGCGACGCGCAGCGCGACGGGTTCACGATCGCCATCGGCCACCCGCGGGCCGCCACGATTGCGGCGCTGGCCGAAGGCGTCCCACCGCTGGAAGCCCGCGGCATCCATTTGGTTTTTGCATCCGAACTTGTGCACTGATGCGAGGAAATGCGTGCGGGGATTTTGCGTGCGGAGCGCGGTCCGATCTGAATGCGCGTGAATGAATGTTCGCTCGCCGCCGCGAACCCTAGTAGTCTCCACCGATTTCATCGAACATCGGCGTGGTGCGCACCAGCCGCGCTTTGGTGCCATCGTGTACCGCATACTGCATCGGCTTGCCGTCGTTGTGTTTGCCCCACAGGCTGCCGGCGCCGTATTCGCCGTTTTTGTTCACCGCATAGAATTGAATGTGGAATCTCTTCAGGCGGTCGGGAAATGGTTTGTAATTGCGGACCACGCGATGCAGCGCTTCCATGCACGCGTCGGTGGGAGACGAACCTCTGCGCATTGCTTCCACGATAGTGTGGCCGCCGCAGATTTTGATATTTTCTTCGCCGCGGCCTGTGGAACCGGCAGCGCCGACTTCGTTGTCCACAAAAAGCCCCCCACCGATGATCGGCGAATCGCCCACGCGGCCAGCGATCTTCCAGGCCAGGCCGGACGTGGTGGTGGTGCCGGAAATATCGCCCTTCGCGTTCACCGCGAGACAATTGATCGTTCCCGTCGGCGGATACTTCACGACGTTTTCAATGTGAGCGCGCCACGCCAACTTCTCGGGAGTGTCCAGAAGCTGTGTGAGTTTTTCTTTCCACTCCGGACTGTCGAGGCCTGGACGCCAATTTTCGGAAATGGAAGCTTTCCAGGCCAGCCAGGCAATTCGTGAACGCTCCGTCAGAAGGTTCATCGGCGCGAAGCCCTCATCCTCCGCAAAATGCTGTGCGCCGCTGCCGACAATAAAAATGTGATTGGTCTTTTCCATCACGGTTTTTGCGACCAGTGAAGGATTCTTGATTTTCTGAATGGAGCCGACGGCTCCGGCGCGACGCGATGGTCCGTGCATCACACTGGCGTCGAGCTCAACAACGCCGTCTTCGTTGGGCAGGCCGCCATAGCCCACGGAGTCGTCGTTGGGATCGTCTTCCACTTTGGTTACTACGGCTAGCGCCGCGTCCAGCGTGTCGCCGCCCGATTTGAGCAGCTCCATTCCGTCGTCGAGATGCTGAAAGCCGTTGGCGGAAGAAATAATCAGCGGACGCACGCCCTGCGATGCTGCGGAGTCCGCGAAATCGCCTGCAACGGCGAGGGATTTACGGGTTGGATCCGCGGCGCCAAAGAGCCGCCGCGTGCTGGCCGCAATTCCACCCGTTAGCGTGGCTAGGAAAAACTTTCTACGAGTCCATTTGTCCATTGATAAGCTTCTCCTGCGCGTGCGGACATGTTAGATGCGTCCGCTGCAACGTTCCCGATTACCGAAAATCAACTACGCCCGGCTAAAGGCGGCCGCTACAAATGCAAGCCAAAACCGAGCGCGGAACGGCTGAGCTGAAGCCGCGCCCTTCCCATTAATCATTCACGAGGCCCGTGCTCGGATGATTTCCCATCCTAGGGCTGGAAACCGACGCTGCGCCATAGCTCCGCGCAGTTGTACATGACGCCGTTGGTGATGACGAATTCGACTTTGCGAATGTTGCGAATGGATTCAAGCGGATTGCCGTCGAGAATGATCACGTCGGCGCGCTTGCCTGCTTCCACTGTGCCGAGCTCCTTGTCGAGCCCCATCACGCGCGCTGGCACGATCGTTGCGGCCTGAATGGCTTCCATCGGCGTGAATCCGGCCTGGACGTACAACTCGATCTCGCGATGCAGGCTGTGGCCGGGAACCGTCTGGTCCGTTCCAGCAACAATCGGAACACCTGCTTTATGCAGCGCGCCAACGACAGCAAGTTCCTTCGCAAAAACCTTTTCGTTGAGGTCCGCGTGGGGTGATGGTGGCCCGACGTCCGTTAGAATTGCCTGCAGCTCCGGCGCGACTTTCAAGACGCCCGGCTCGATGCTGGCCGCGGGCTTGGCAGTGCTGGCGGAGAAAAACTCGAAAAGTGCGATCGTCGGGTCCACCACCGTTCCATGCTGCACCAGAAAGGCAATCGCTTTCTGTGCATCGGGCGAATTCAGATCCAGATTCGCTCTTGCTTGGGCTTGATCGAGGCGGCTGGCATCCGCGGGAAGAGGCGGAACCATAATGTCCAAGATGTATGGGATGTGATTGATCTGGTCCTGACCCACTGCGATAGTTTGATACGCGTTCAAACCGATGGGAACATGGCCGGTGACCGTCATGCCGAGGCGGTGCGCTTCGTCGGCGACATCTTTGACTTCCTCGAGCTTCACGGAGCTGTAGATTTTCATCTGCTGAAAACCGGCCGCGTGGTATTTGTCCGTCCACATTTTTGCTTGCTCGGGCGTGTCCACGCGCTCCACTCCGATCGCGCTCGGTCCTGTGCCATCCACAATTCCGGCGAGCAGCAGGCGCGGGCCGAGGCCGCGACCGTTGGCGACGGCGTCGCGCACCGCAGTGATGAATTCAAATTCATTGCCGCAATCACGCACGGTGGTGGCGCCAGCTGCGAGATAAATGGGGCCCCATTCGACCTGCTCGAAATGCGCGTGCATATCCCACAGGCCGGGGAGAATGGTCTTTCCGCGTGCATCCACTTTTTGCGCGCCGCTGGGAATTTTCACGCGCGACTTCGGGCCGGCATCCACGATGCGGCCTTTTTCAATCACGATAACGGAATCGGGGACCGGGTCGCGGCCGGTGCCGTCAATCAGCGTGCCGCCGATCAGGGCAATCTTTTCCGCGCGGCTGCCGGAAATGCCTTTAGAAATTTCCGCGAGCGCGGCCATGCCGTCGGAGCCAGCGAGGCCGACGAACGTGCCCAGGCCGCTTTCGTATCCTTCGCGGATGGCCTCGAAGTGATCGAACTCGGCGTCGGTGGTGACGGCGGCGACGAGGTTACGGTTCGCGTCAAACCATAGCGTTTCGCGGCCCCAGATTAGTCCTTCTAGGGTGAAGCGATCGAATTTCTGGTCTTTGCCAGCAATGCTGACGGTGTCCGCACCGCGCGGCTCGATTTTTACCTGACCTCTGGGAAGAGTGGCGAGCTGCGCCGGAGAACCATGATTTGCCCAGTAGCGCACCATTAGCATCTGCATGGTGGTGGGCGCGTAGCCTGCGATGGTGAAAAACTGCGGGAGCCTTGCGGCTTCGGTCCATTTGTCGCGGTCACGCAGGCGGAATTTTTCGGATTGCACTTCTACGGCTTCATCAATGTCCGTCTCGCGGGAATTCTTGCCTTTGATTTCGAACGCGAGAGGCGTGAGATCGCTCGTAGAGCGGAATGAGGCGGTCAGCGACACGGGGGAGCTGCGATCGGTGAACTTGAAATCCACTCTTACGTTTAGGGCATCGCCGTCGCGGGTGATCTGGTAAGTTTCTTCGCCGATGGGTTGCTCGAATTTGTGCAGTATGAATTTTCCTTGTTCGACCGTGGCAGGAGCCTGCGCGAAAACGGTCAGCGGCAGGGGCCTCGCAAGGGCCAGCGCGAGAAAAAATGCGAAAAGCGCGCCGGCGAAGGGTCTGAATTGTCGTGTGCGGATAAATTCCATGTCACTCCTCGAAATTCACGACGCAGCATAGCTGTCCTGAGGCTTGCTCGCAAGGGAGAGCCGGCGAGCTGTGTGGTTTACCCCCTCGACAAGATTCAGATTGTGGCAAGCTGGGGCGCAGCAAGCAGCGCCCCTACCAACCCCGAGCAACCATCGCGAACACGGCCGGTTCACAAAAACTCAATAAAACAGGGACTTCCAGGCGCTATTGAGCCCGTGCCGGGACGTAGTGCAAGCACCCTGGTCTTGCAAAAATGTTTGCCTGTCATTTCGGACAGTAAAAGGGAGTAGCCCAAAAGCTGTACGTCCGTTCTATTTGCACGCGCGGAGCGTGCGGGTACTGTGGCTTCAGTCACCCTGCTGGTGCCCGCAGGGTTAAGGAAGGAGCCTATGTCCCACTGGATCGGAACTACATCCCCCTCAGATGCTGGAATGAACGATTTCAAAGAGTGTCTGAAGAACCTCCGAGACGGGCAGTCTGAAGAAGCGCTGCAACACGCCCGGCGCGCGCTTGGCATCGCTCCGAAAAACCCATTTTATCTTTCCTACACCGGCCTGCTGGCCGCGTTGGCCGAAAAAAGATTCGGCGACGCGGAATCGCTGTGCCGCGAAGCGCTGGGGATGAAGCATAACCACGCCCAACTGTATCTGAACCTGGCGGAAGTTTATTACCAGGCCGGACGCACGTCGGAGGCGATCACCACTCTGGAAAAGGGGTTGGTGTCGGCGGGAAGAGATTTCCGCATCAGGCGCGCATTGGAGAAAATCGGCGTGCGGCGGATGCCGGTGCTTACTTTTCTGCATCGCAGCCATCCAGTGAATCGCACGCTTGGAAGATTGCGTCATCGGCTAACTGGCACACACAAGGCTGCTTAGCTTGAGCTGATCGTTGTTGGCGCTGTGCGGCTGGTGCTGTGTGTTGAGCTCTTGGATTTGAGTTCCTCCTGTGCGCAGTGCGGGGCGGGTAGCCTGGCGGGGCCGCCCGTCCCGTCCCCCTCTTGGTTTTTACCTTCGATTTCCAGTCTTGTTAGCCTTGACCGAGCGGTAGGAAATATTGCGTACCTTTTACGGGCTGGCGAAGGCGGCGGAGCAGTTCCTGCAGGTCCTGGTTGCGTTCCACGAAATCAATCTCCGAAGTATCCACCACAAGCAGATTTGCGCCTGAATAGCGGAAGAAAAAATGTTCGTACGCGTTGGCTACGGCTTCCACATACTCCGGGGAGATTTGCGTTTCCGCAGGATCGGCTTTTTTGGAGACGCGCTTGCGGAGGACTTCAGGCTTGGCTTGCAGATAGATGACGAGATCGGGCGCGGGAACCGAAGGCGCGAGCATTTCGAAATAGCGCTCGTAAAGTTTCAGTTCTTCGTTGTCGAGATTCAGGTAGGCGAAGATTTTGTCCTTCTCGAAGAGGAAATCACTGACGATGGGCGCGGGATTGTTTTCCGGGGGAGTGTCGAGCAGGCGCCGATAGCGTTCGTAGAGAAAATACATTTGGGCGCGGAAGGCGGAGCCGAGTTTTTCGTCGTAGAAATCGGTGAGGAAAGGATTGTCGTCGGCGTCAAAGATGCGGCGGGCGTGCAGTTGTTCGGCCAGGGCTTTGGCGAGGGTGGATTTTCCAACGCGAATCGGACCTTCAATGACGATGTGGCGGGGCGGTTTGAAAGCTGGGTCGCTCACGGCGCGAGATTATAGCAAAGTGTGGGCGTGGCTCACGGAAGTACGTTGACGATGGAAACGGGGCGGTCCGCCAGGCACCGTTACCAGCTTTTGGCAATCACCGTGATGATGCGCTCGAGGGAATCCACGTCGCGCGTGTCTATTACTTCCGCTGGGGAATGCGAATAGCGCAGCGGCCAGCCGAGCGCGATGTCCACCGAACCGTAGCGGACGAAGGCGGAGCCGTCATTGCCGCCGCCGGTGACGCCGTACTGAATGGGAATCTGATTGGTGCGTGCGAGCTTGATCAGCCGCTCGACCTGAGCTGTGGGGACGATATTGGAATTGTCCACGGCGCGAATCACGAAGCCTTTGCCGATCTCCGCATCGGCGAAGCGCTGTGATTCGATGGGCGAGTCTGAGCTGACGAACGTGTCCACGGCGAAAACGAAATCGGGCACGTGACCTTCAGCGGCCAGGCGAGCGGCAACCTTCGCGGCACCCACGAGGCCTTCTTCTTCGCCGGTGGACCAGACGAAGGTGACATCGCGATCTTTCAGCGGAGCGCCGAGCGCCCAGACGGCGGAAACCAGCGCGGTATCGCCGACGCGATCGTCGAAGCTGCGTCCATTGGCGCGCGTGCTGAGCAGCGGGCGGTAGGTTTTGGGAATTGTGATGGTATCACCGAGATTGATGCCGAGTTTCGCGACTTCCGCGGGAGTTCGCGCGCCGACATCAACGCGAACGGGATTTTTCGAGTCTGGCTCTCCCGCGCCTGTTGGCCATTTGAAATTTGCGGTGTCCCAACCGTTGGGCAGTTCGACGATCGCGTCGAGGTCGGCTTTTGATGTGTGCACCAGCGCGGGATGGCCGGCGAAAAAGCTGAGGTCGCCGCTGCCGCGCCATTCGACTTCGAGGCGGCCGTCTTTCGAGATAGATTTCACGGTGAAGCCGATTTCGTCCATGTGGGCGACGACGAGTATGCGCGGTGTTTTTGAGCCCGCGGGGGCCGTGCCGAGATGGAGGATCAGGTTGCCGGCGTCGTCAGTTTCGGGCTTGGCCCAGGGTGGAAGGAGGCGAGCGACGGATTCGCGCACCGGCGCTTCGTGATAGCTGACGCCGTAGGCTTCGACCAATTGACGAAGGATCTCGTTGTTTGGGAGGCGCTCGTGCGCGCTTTGAAAATGGCCGTCCATGGTGGAGGTGCCGCCTGAAGGCGGGAGTGTTGCAACGCCGACATACATATCCAGGAACTTCGTCAGCGCGGCCAGGTCATCTGAAGCGATCGTTTCGGCGGGCGTGTCTGGAAATGAAGTAGCAATGCCGATGTGCGCCCATTTCGCGGGGAATTGCGGCAGGGGCAGATAGCTCCTGGGGAGAATGTTCGCGGAGTAGTCGGAT
>Ga0210385_10002569_pt1 | contig 10958 bp, 10 predicted proteins | sample IncBWH26OmetaG_FD_160107 | JGI IMG/M metagenome (GOLD analysis project Ga0210385, IMG submission 160107) | Forest soil microbial communities from Barre Woods Harvard Forest LTER site, Petersham, Massachusetts, United States - Inc-BW-H-26-O ... | reverse complement strand
GCCGCATTCGTACACGGCGTGCTGGATAAGGACGAATTCGACCTGCGGCTGAGCCAGACGTTCGCGTCGCGGACGTACGCGGACCTGGCCGTGGTCACCGCTGACATCCCCGCCGGGCTGAGCCTGGCCCGGCCGCCGGAGCCGATCCGGGTGCAGAACCAGCAGCCAATTGTGCGGCCTGGCCGGGTGGCCAGAGCGGCCAGCGTGCTGTACGCGGGCGTGTGGGCGGCCCTGATCCTCTCACCGCTGGGGAACGATTTCCGGCTTGCATTTGCGCTGGCCTGGACGAGCACCCTTGTCTATCTTGGGACTTTGATCGTGACTGCTGCGGCAATCCTCGAATTGCGGCGTGAGAAGCGTTCCGGCCGCCAGCTACCGTCGGGGCTCCTGCGCGGCTAGCCTCAACTCGCGGAACGCCTCGGCCAGTTTGGGCATTACAAAGTGGGCGTTGAGGCCACTTGGGTTCGGCAGCACCCACAATCGGGTGGCGCCCGCCGTCCGGGCCTGCGGCCCGAAGGTGGCGCGGGCCTCCCCGAAAGCCGTCCGGTAGGCGGTGACGCCGACGATCGCCAGCCACCGCGGGCCGAAGCTCTCGGCCTTCTCCAGCAGCTTCCTGCCGCCCTCGCGCAGTTCATCAGTGGTGAGCTCGTCGGCGCGCGCGGTGGCCCGGTTGACGACGTTGGTGATGCCGAGCCCCAGGCCGAGCAGTTGCTCCTGCTCGTCGGGCCGCAGCTGGCGCGGGGTGAACCCGGACTGGTAGAGGGCAGGCCAGAACCGGTTTCCCGGCCGGGCGAAGTGGTACCCGGTCGCCGCCGAGTACAGGCCGGGATTGATTCCGGAGAACAGCACCCGGAGACCGGGCGCGATCACGTCGGGGATGGTCAGCCCGGTGGCGGCGGCGATCTCGGCGGCGGTCGGCCGGCGCGGACGCGTCGCCCCCGTCTCCGCCGCGCGCTCAGCCACGGGCCAACAATAGGCGGGAGCCGCCTGGGCCGGTAGAACTGTGGCATGAGTGACGCACTCGCTGCCGTCCAGGAACGGACGTTCGCGCGCGCCTCGGAGGGTGCCCTCTGATCAGAGTGGAGCCCGAGCGGTTCGAGGAGATGGTCGGCGCGGCCCTGGACACGCTGCCCGAGGACCTCGGCCGCCTGATCAGCAACGTGGCCGTCATGGTGGAGCACGGCCCGGGGCCGCCCGGCCTGCTCGGGCTCTACCAGGGGATTCCGCTGACCGAGCGGACCGCGTCCGGGTACGCCGGAGTGCTGCCGGACCGGATCACGATCTACCGCCGCGCGATCTGCGCGATCTGCAACACCGAGGATGAGGTGGTCGAAGAGGTACGGCGGACCGTGATCCATGAGGTGGCCCACCACTTCGGGATCGGCGACGAGCGCCTCCGCGAGCTCGGCTGGTGAGCCGCAGGACAGGCTCAGTCCTTGACGCCGACCCCGCACAGGTGCCACTCCATGCCGCGGTCGTCGGCGGGCGGCTCGGGGGAGATCAGCTTGACCACTGGTTCGCCGCCGGCATCGGGATCCTCGCGGTCACGCAGCGGATTGTCCAGGTCGGGCCGCCATGCCGCGGGCGACACCAAGCCGGGCTCGACGAGCGTGAACCCGTCGAAGAAGCGTGCGATGTCGGCGCGGTCGCGTGAGATCAGCGGCGTGTTCCAGCGCAGTTCCTGGGTCATGCGAAAGAGCCCTTCGGCCGCCTCGGGGTGGGCTTCGCCGGTCATATGGCTGAGCGCCAGGTAGCTGCCCGGCGCCGCCGCGTCCCGGAACCGGCCGACGACGCCCCACGGGTCTTCGCGATCCCACAGGCAGTGCAGGACACACATGAACATGATCGCGACCGGCTGACCAAGGTCTAACAGGCCGCGCAGGCGCGCGTCGCTGAGCACCTGTTCCGGTTCCCGCAGATCGGCTCTGAGCGTGACGACGTTGCCGCCGGCCACCAGCGCCGCGGCATGAGTCGAAACGAGCGGGTCAACGTCCACGTAGACGATGCGGGCCTCGGGCGCTGCCCGGTGGGCGATCTGGTGGGTGCTGGCCATGTTCGGCAGGCCCGAGCCAAGGTCGAGGAACTGGCGGATGCCCTGGCCGAGCAGGTAATCAATCATCCGCTGCTGCAGATGGCGGCTCTCGACGGCAGTGGCGGCACCGGCGGGAACACCCAGCGCCCGCACCATTGCGTTGGCTGCCTCGGACGCATCCCGGTCGACTGCGAAGTTGTCCTTGCCGCCGAGCTGGTAGTTCCAGATGCGGGCCGTGTTGGGATAACGGGCGCTGATCGGATCGTCGGATTCCGGCCCGCCGTTCGCGGGCGGTTCGGCTGGCATCAGGCATCTTCCTCCGTGCGCCAGGAAGCCACGTCCTATGTGCGGCGGGCGCAGCCCTCGCTGGTAAGTATGGGCGCGGTTTGCCGCCAAGTGTGTTGTTTTTTGGCGCGGCGGGCCCGGGCGGGCCCCGCATGTCAGTGGACCGTGCCGCCGGGCGGCCGCCAGTCGCGCCAGCCGGGGTGCACGGGGAAGTAGCGAGACGGCCCGGGCGGGGCTGCGGCCAGGCGCTCACGCGGGGCGAGGGCAAGGCCGGCCGGCACCGGCTCCCACCACGGCTCGCGCGCGAACATGCGGCTGAACATCTCCCACTGGTGGCCGCCCGGGCCGAGCACGAGCTGGGCCGGTACCGGCTGGTCCGGGCACTGCCAGCGGAAGTCACCGGACAGCCGCAGCGTCCGCTCCCGGTTGGGCAGCGCCGCATGGGAGGTCAGGCAGTGGAATACGAGCGCGTCCCCGGCGCGGTAGTCCGCGGTGACCCAGCCGCGCTCGCGGGGCCGGAGCACGCGAGGCCGCAGCGGCGGGCCGAGATGGCTTCCTGGCCGCACCGCGAGGCCGCCGAGGCTGACCGGGATGTCGGTCAGCGGAACCCAGGTGGTCAGCATGTCCTGCACCCCGGAGACGCCGTAGTCGTGGTGCACGTAGCGGCCGCGGGCCACGCCGGGCGGCCGTTCCGGGTAGATCGCCCGCAGCACCTTTGACGGATAGGAGAACGCCTGCGGCCCGAGGACCGTCCTGATCGTCCGGCGCAGCTCGGCGAGGTAGGGAATCCGGTTGAACCCGCGGCTCGTGATCGCCGCCCGGAACGCCGGGTCGCCGAGCGCCTCCACGGTGTTGAGCGCCCGCCGGTCCGCCGATGCGAGCCCGCCGCCATCGATCCATCCGCCCCGGCGCAGCGCCGCCGCCACACCATCCGCCGCGGCGTGCATCTCGGCGGCGGGCAGCAAGTCGCGGAAGAACAGGTACCCGTCCTCGGCCAGGCGCCGCCGCAGCGCGGCCGGGTCGCCGAGCAGCGCGCTGGATGACGACAATTCGTCCACGCCGGAAACGATAGTTCCGCGATGCTGATCCTTTGCTGGGAGAATCCGGCGGCTACGCCGGGAGAGTGCTGCGCCGAGGCTGTGAAGCCGTCATGGTTCCTGGAGCTCGGCGTCGGGCGGCATGTCCGGGGCGGCTGGCGTCTCCGGACGGCTGCCGGGCCGGGACCTCGCCGAGGTTGGGCGGTTCCGCGCCGCCCAGAAGCAGGAAGAGCCCTGCGTGGCCCAGGGTGGCCGCGGCGGAACGGCGAAGCGGCCGGTGAAGGTTGAGACCGAGACCTGCATCCCGACGACGAGCACGTCCCGGCGCTGGGCGAAGGCGTCGGTGTCGACGAGGCCACGCTCGGAGCGGCGGTGCAGCAGCCCGAGCTCGGTGGCGGAGAGCTGGTACTCGGCCATGTCCCGCAGGGCGCCGAGACCACCGTGCAGCCTCGCCCACGCGCGGGCCTGGCGGCGGTTCGGCATGCTGCTCAGCATCGAGACGTCGAGCTCGGTGAGGATGCCAGCCGGTTCGTACTCGGGCAGGTAGCGGCGGATCAGCGCGATCATGCGCCGCCGGTCTACGACGATGGCGAGGAGCAGCAGGACGACGATGAAGGCCAGGATCGCGTAGATGAGGGCGAGCCTGGCGCCCGACCCGGCCAGCGCGCCGTTCCACAGCGCGTGCAGCGTCACGGCGGCGAGCCAGCCCAGGCCGACCGCCCAAAGGCCGCGGCCCTTGGTGACCGTCGCCGCGTACGCCACGCCCGCGCCGATCAGCGAGGCGAACAGTGCCTGGCAGACCGGGGACGCCACGCCGCGCAGCACAAACGTCGTGGCCAGATCGCTGAAGCCGTAGTGGGTGGCCTGCGCGTAATAGAAGATGTTCTCGATCAGCGCGAAGCCGAGGCCGACCATGCTGCCGTAGACGACCCCGTCGCTGATGCCGTCGATCTCCTGCGGGCGCAGCCACAGCAACCCGACGAGGGCGGCGCCCATGAGCGTGTCCTCGAGCACGGCCACGCCGATCGACGCGGCGGCGGACGCGGTGACGAACCCGCCGGGCCGCAGCGCCGGGGTGGTGAGCAGCTGGTTGCCGGCCAGCTCGCCGATCAGCGCGATCAGCGCGGCCGAGCCCGCACCCCACAGAAAGATGAAGACCAGGCTGCCGGGCGGCTCGGGTTCCAGCCGGTCGAGGGCGAGCACGGCTGCGAGCAGGACGGGAATGGGCAGCAGCGCCAGGGTTAACCCGATCCCGGCCGGCACCGCCCCGCTGGCGGCGACCAGGGCGAGCGCGCCGAGCGCGACAAGGCTGCAGGCAGCGACGCCAACGATGAAACCGACCGGGGTATGGCCGACCCGGCGGTCCCCCGGGACGGCCTGCGGATCGATCGGCGTCACCCTCGCAGCATAACGAGCGGAACCGGCCAATCCCACTGTGTCATCGACCATTTACGCGACGGCTTCGAAAAGGTCCGGCGCGGGGCCGGCGCGGGGGCTGGCCCGGGTTATTCCGGCTGGCTACATTCGTGTTCATGTTCGAAGCGGCCGGTGTTCTCGAAGAATTGAACGATGAGCAGCGCCAGGCCGCGACGCACGCGGGCGGGCCGCTGCTGGTGCTGGCGGGCGCCGGGACCGGCAAGACCGGGACACTGGTGGCCCGGGCCGCCTGGCTGCGTGCGCAGGGCGTCGAGGCCAGCCGGATCCTGCTGCTGACGTTCACCCGCCGCGCGGCCGACGACATGCTGGCACGGGTCGCGCAGCGGCACGCCAGCTCGGGCGACCGGATCTGCGGCGGCACGTTTCACGCGATCGCGCACCGGATCATCCGGGCGCACGCCGAGTCGTTCTCGCTGCCGCCCGCGTTCAGCGTGATCGACCCGGCCGACGTGGCGGACGTGCTCGACACGCTGCGCGCCGACCACGACCTGGTGGGCGTCAAGCGGCGGGCGCCGCGGGCCCAGGTCTGCGCCGACATCTACACCCGGTGCGTGAACACCCAGACCACGATCGCCGAGGTGGTGGCGGAGAGCTTCCCCTGGTGCCGCGAGTTCACCGGGCAGCTGGCCGGGCTGTTCCGCGGCTACGTGGCGCACAAGCGCCAGCACGCCCTCGTCGACTTCGACGACCTGCTGCTGCTGTGGCGGGCGGCGCTGGCTGACCCGGCAGCCGGGCCGGCCCTGCGCGGCCTGTTCGACGCGGTGCTGGTGGACGAATACCAGGACGTCAACACCGTGCAGGCGGAGATAGTGCGGCTGCTGCGGCCGGACGGGGACGGCCTGACCTGTGTCGGCGACGACGCCCAGGCGGTCTACGGGTTCCGCGGCGCCGACCCGGAGCACCTCCGCGCGCTGGCCGGGGCCTACCCCGGCCTCACGGTGATCCGCCTGGTGCGCAACTACCGGTCCAAGGACGCGGTGCTGCGGCTGGCGAACACGGTCCGGCCGCAGTCCGACGGGCTGGAGCTCGAGCTCACCGGCGTGCGCGGCACCGGGCTGACCCCGCAGCTCGTGCGCTGCTACGACGAGGCGACGCAGGCGCGCGAGATCGCCGCCCGGGTACTCGACGCGCACGAGTGCGGCCGGCTGCTGCGGGAGCAGGCCGTGCTGGTCCGGACCGGGCACCACAGTGACGTGCTGGAGGTCGAGCTGACCGCCCGCGGCATCCCGTTCGTGAAGTACGGCGGCCTGCGGTTCACCGAGGCCGCCCATGTCAAGGACTTCATGGCCGCCGCGCGCATCGTGGCCAACCCGGCGGACAACCTCGCGTGGTTCCGGGTGGTGCGGCTGCACGAGGGGATCGGGCCCGCGATCGCACGGCGGATCGTCGACGGGTTGCGGCCCGCTGACCCGAGACCGTTCGAACGCTGGCCAGCCGCGGTCGATACCGTTCCGGCTCGATATCGGGGTGCGGTGGCGGCGACGTTTACGGCCCTGGCCGGTGCCGCTGATCTGGAAGGGACCGCGGACCGGGCGGTGGCGATCCTGGCCGCGCTGGCCGACCCGCTGAAGGCCCGGTACCCGGACTACCCGGCGCGGCTCGCCGACCTGGAACGGCTGGCCGACGCGGCGTCGAGCCGCCCGTCGCTGCACGACGCGCTCGTCGAGCTGACGCTCGACCCGCCGGCGTCCGGGTCCGACCTCGCCGGGGAGCCGCGGCTCGACGACGATTACGTGATCATCTCCACGGTGCACTCGGCCAAGGGCCTGGAGTGGTCAGTGGTGCACCTGCCGCACCTGGTGGACGGCGCGGTGCCGAGCGACATGGCGCTCGGCAGCCAGGAGGGGCTCGCCGAGGAGCGGCGGCTGTTCTACGTGGCGGTGACCAGGGCCCGCGACGAGCTGTACCTGTACGCGCCGCTGCGGATGCACATCCACCGCAGCATCCGTGACGACCGGCACGGCTACGCGCAGATCAGCAGGTTCCTCGACGCCAGGGCGCAGGCGCAGTGCGAGGTCGTGGAGGCCGCGGGAAGGGAGCCGGCCGTGCCCCGGGTGGCCCACCTGGCCGCGACGGTCGACGCGGCGCTCGAGTCGCTCTGGGGCTGAGCGGCCGGGCCAGCCAGCCGGAGCCGGCCGCGGCGCAGCATGAACTGTCAGCTGCGCTCGATGATGCCGCGCAGGTACGCGGCCTGGCCTACGTGCTGCAGGTCGTCGGAGATCACGCTCACCAGGCGCACGCCCAGGGTGACCGGCGGATCCCAGGCCTTGTCCACGACGCGGTCCAGGTCGGCGTCGGTCAGCTCCTGGATGTAGTTGAGCGTCGCCTGGTGCACCGCGTCGTAGTAGCCGGTCAGCAGCTCGCCGGAGCGGACCTGAACAGCGGCGACCGCCTCCGATCCCTGGCCGTAGCCGGTGGCAGCGGCCGCGAACGGCAGCCCGAACCGGTCCGCCCAGGTTGAGCCGCTGGCTCCCGCCGTCCAGACCTGGCCGGTCCCCGCGACGTCGGCGATGTGGTCGTCCTGGATCCGGGTCAGGTGCCACACCAGCCAGGCGATCGAGTTCGACCCGCTCTCCGGGCGGAACGACAGCTGGCCGGGCGTCAGTCCGTCGACCGCCCCGTGCACGGTCTCGCGGATCCTGCCGAACGCATCGGCCAGCAGTTCAGCGATCGTCATTGAGCGTTCTCCCGTCTTACCAGGGCATGGACGTGCTGGTGAAGTGCGTGAGCGTGTCGATGTCACTCATCTGGTAGACGTGCCGCGGCGGGGTCTCGAACGTGGCGTACGGCTTGACCCTGATCACCACCCGCTGCTCGTCGTCCACCATCTGCTCGATCTGCGGCCGCCGGCTTTCCGGCACTTCCTCGCCCGCCATGATGCCGATGACCTTGGTGAGGACGTCCGTGGCGAGCTCGCGGTCGCGGGAGAGCTCGGCCGTGCCGTACACCTGCAGGTAGCCCAGCGGCCACCGCTCGTCCAGGACGCACAGGCTGACCTTGCCGTTACGGTCGACAGCCTTGGCCTTGCCGCGCTCGGCCATCGTGGAGATCAGCAGGTCGTCGCCGTCCATCACGTAATAGACAACGGTCATCGCCGGGCCGTGTTCCTTGCGGCCGTAGCCGAAAATGCAAATGCGGTGATCGCGGACGTACTGCCGCCGCTGCTCCCGATCCACGTTCGAACCCTAATGTCCGCATGCGGCCCTCGCCACATCCCCAGGAGGTTCCCGAGCCGCCTGCGTGCTGAGCTGCGACGGAGTGGGCCGAAGTGGTGGCGATCTTATCGAATTTGTGTTCTGGTAGTGGAGTGAACGATGTGTCGCTGCCGTGGTGGTGGACCTACCCGACAAAGTGCGGGAACGGGCACATCTGGGGGCCAGGCAAGGTGATTGTCTCGTGGCTGCCGTGCCAGTGCGGGCCAGCCCGCGAGGCGCAGCCGCGCGGCAGCGGTCACCGGACCATCGCCTGCCGGACGCCTGGCTGCCGGTATGCCTGTTACGACCCGCCGCACGAGCCGGAGCCCGGCCGGGCCTCCCCGGGCCAGGAAGACGACTGGTTAATCCGCCGTCTCGGCGCGGGCCCACGCCGCCTAAGACCTGACGGCCGTGCGCTGGCCCCGGGGTACTGGACCTCCGGGGCCGCGCACGGCCGCCGGAATCGATCAGGGCCGCTTCGCGGCGTTCACCGCCTTCTGGGCCCGCTTCAGCCGGGCGGACTGCCTGGCGGCGGTCGTGCCGGCCGGTGTCAGCGAGTACTTGGTGTACTCGAAGCCCGGCATGATGAACGCGAACACGTCCAGGATCACCTGCGTGGTCTCGGACGCGTGGATCGCGATGACGTTCGTGATCGTCGTGGAGTACTCGGCGATCCCGACGGACACGAAGTTGGCGATCGACGCGTTCGCGCCGGTGTAGTTGATCTGCGACACGGTCGGCTTGGCGCCCGCGCCCGACCACAGGGTCAGGTAGCCGCTGCCGGCCGTCTGCACGACCGTGACGTTGGCCAGCACCACCTCGGCGTAGTAGACCAGGCTGTCCAGGTTGATGTAGATGGTCTTGCCCGAGAGCAGCTGTCCCTTGCTGTTGAGGTTGCCGGACGCGTTGACGATGTACTTGCGTCCCGTGGAACTACGGGTGTCGACGAGCCGGGTCGGCGTACCCAGCGGGGCGTAGACGTTCGCCGTGGCCTCGGTGTGCACCGGGGCGGGGAAGAGCTCCGGCGGCGTCGCCAGCGTGAAATCGTGGGTGAACCATAGTTCCCCGTCAGCCGTCGCGGTGAGGTCGCCGCCGACCGTGGACGCCGTCGGCGCGTACCCGGTCGCGGTGGCCGGAGACGGGGTGAGCCGCAGGTTCGGGCCGGATCCCACGTTGCTCGCGTCGATGCCGGTGTTGGTCAGGATGAACGCCGGAGCGGTGTCATTGTCCGCGTCCAGCTCGGTGGGCTGGGCCGGATTCGTGCCAGCGTCGTTCGCCGTGTTCATGTCCACGGCGGTGGTGGCCTGGGCGCTGGCCGGCCCTGCCACGGCCGTGGCCACGGCGCCCACGCCGACGACCCCCGCCGCTACCACACTGCCCCGGGTCAGCAGCGCGCGCCTGCCGACCGAAAGCCGCCCGTGGTCCTGCTCGCTGGCCTCGGAGGAACCCGCTCCATCCGGGTGAGAGTCCCCAGCTCCACGTGTTGACATCTTTCGTGTCATATCGTCACCTCCCGTGCGATGCCGGAACCATACTGATTTCTTGCCATCGGTGTCTATGGGCGGACGGTACCGTTTTGCCGCTATTTCCGCGCCATTGGGAGAGGGTTCGTCCAGGTAGGCGATCGGCGGGGCGGAGTCACCGGGCCCGTCTCCAGACGGCGCGCCGTAGCATGCTGGCGAGAGGAGGCGCCCGTGCCCGTTGCGGTGCTCCAGCTCGGCGAGCGCATCCGCGCGGAGCGCGCCAGGAAGGGGATCAGCCTGCGCGCCCTCGCCCGCAGCGTAGGGCTGTCGCCGAGCCTCATCTCCCAGATCGAGACCGGCAAGTGCCAGCCGTCGGTCAGCACTCTGTATGCGATCACGACCGCGCTTGGCGTCTCGGTGCAGGACGTCTTCGGCGAGGCCGCCGCGCCCGGCGGCAGGGTGACGGACCGCGAGGCGGCCGGCCAGGTGGTGGTCCCGGCCCGGCCCGCCCATGGCGATGCCCCGGAAATAGGCGGGCCCGTGGTCTGCCCGGGGCAGCGCGATGTTCTCGAGCTGGATTCCGGGGTGATCTGGCAGCGCCTCGGCCAGGTGCCGGGCAGCCACGTCGACTTCCTGCTCGTCAGCTACGCGCCCGGTGGCTGCTCGTCACCGGCCGGCCGCCTGATGCGGCACGTCGGCACCGAGTACGGCTACCTCATCCAGGGCGAGCTGACGGTCATGCTCGGGTCCCGGCCGCACCGGCTGACTCCGGGCGACGCGGTCAGCTTCGCGTCGATGACCCCGCATTCTTACCGCAACGAGGGAACGGTCCCGGCCGTCGGCGTCTGGTTCGTTGCCGGGCCCGATGGCGCGCAGCGGTGACGAGCTCTTCTCCCGCCGATCCCCTAGGGGGATTGCGGAGCGTTCAGTATTTATTGACGCTCGCCATTGGACGGCTCTTAACTAATGGCCGAGCCGAGAGTGAGGTGGCGAGGCGATGGCGATACACACCTTCGGGCCGAACGCCGTGGACTGGGAGGAACGGGTCGACCTGGCCCGGTTGCGTGACGAACGGCTGGCCCGGCTGCGGGCGCAACTCGAGCGGTCTGACCTCGGCGCGCTGCTGAGCTTTGACTTCGCGAACATCCGCTACATGACGTCGACCCACATCGGCACCTGGGCGATGGACAAGCTCATCCGGTTCGCGCTGCTGACCAGGGGCGGGGAACCGGTGGTGTGGGACTTCGGGTCGGCCGCCCGGCACCACCAGCTGTACAACCCCTGGCTGGATTACACCCCGGGACCGGCCACGCCGGAGGGGGCCAGGCAGACCGGGGCCCGGGCCGGCATCTCCACGCTGCGTGGCGCGTTCCACCCGGATGCCGGCATCGCCGCCGATGTGGCCGGGAAGGTCGCCGCCGAGCTCCGCGAGCACGGCGTCGCCGAGGCGCCGCTCGGCATCGACGTGGCCGAGATGCCGGTGCTCGCCGCGCTCCGGGCCGAGGGCATC
>Ga0210385_10002568_pt1 | contig 10961 bp, 13 predicted proteins | sample IncBWH26OmetaG_FD_160107 | JGI IMG/M metagenome (GOLD analysis project Ga0210385, IMG submission 160107) | Forest soil microbial communities from Barre Woods Harvard Forest LTER site, Petersham, Massachusetts, United States - Inc-BW-H-26-O ... | reverse complement strand
AGACCGGCTCCCATCGCTTGAAAGGTTCGAATAAGGCGCAAAACCCCGGCCCTTGGACCGGAAGCCATCGCCTTGCGGTTTGGCTTCCCGAATTCTTCTGGTTGAACCCCGAATTAAATGTAGAATAAGCGGCGAATTCCCAGGAGACCTTCATGGCCGACCAGTTCAAGATATCCCGCCAAAATATTTTCGTCATCGCCTTTTTCGTCCTCTTGACGGTGCTCCTGAGCCTGCTTTTTTCCCTTTTGGAGCCCTTCCTGCGTTCCTTCGTCTGGGCCACCATTTTCGTCATGGTATTTTATCCCTTTTACTCCTGGCTGGTCCGCCGTACGGGAAGGCGCTCAAGCCTGGCGGCCTTGATCTCCACCCTGGTCGTTCTGACTTTTCTCGCCTTGCCGGGCTTTTTCATCGCCATCAACCTGGGAAGGGAACTTCCCCGGGCCTATGCCTTTCTTTCCACGGCCCAATGGGATGAAACCAGCCAGTGGTTCATGGGGAAGCTGAAGGACTTCAACGTCGGGTCCTGGCTTCAAAACTGGGGAATCGACTCCAGCCAGTATGAAGCGGTCATCCAAAAACAGATCTCCACCGCGTTGGAAAATTTCTCCCATTTGGTCCTGGAAAAATTCTCGGAGGCCTTCCAAAACATCGCCGGTTTCTTCCTGGAAGTGGCTTTCGTTTGCGTGGCGCTTTTCTTCTTTTTCCGTGACGGGGCCCGGCTGGCCCTGCGGGCGACCGAGCTGTTGCCCCTTGAGAAAAAACACCGGGACAAAGTGGTCCATACCTTTTCCGTGACGGTGACGGCGGTCGTCCGGGCGATATTCCTGACGGCTTTGGCCCAGGGAGTCATGGCGGGAATAGGCTTTGTGGTGGCGGGAGTGCCCGTTCCGATCCTTTTGGGGTTGGTGGCCTTCGTGAATTCCTTTATTCCCTTTTTGGGGGCCGCTTCCGTCTGGATTCCCGTGACCATATGGCTTTTTTACCAGGACCACGCCCTCGCCGGGGTGGGCCTGATCCTTTGGGGTATCGTGATTACCATCGTGGATTACGTCATGAAGCCCTGGATCATCGGAAGCGAGGCTAAACTTCCCCTGTTTTGGCTTTTCTTCACCACTATTGGAGGCTTGAAGGTCTATGGCATTCTGGGGATATTCCTGGGCCCCATCATCCTTTCCCTGGGGATGGCTTTCCTGGCTATTTACCGTGAAGTCTACCTGGATCTGAAGAAACCCCTTGCCCCCCGGGGGAATTCCAACTCCTAAATCCCCATGGCGCCCTGTGGGGAAAACGCTTTTTAACCCTCCCGATGGTTGCTTTCTTTATGAGGAAATCGAAAAATACCTTTGGTTCAACCCTCTATCCTTTTTTGGTCTAGGAGAAACTATGCGTTACCGTTGGCTGGGGAATACGGGGCTTCGAGTCAGTGAAATCGGTTTTGGCGCCTGGGCGATCGGTGGAAAATGGTGGGGACCCCAGGATGATATGGACTCCCGCCTGGCCCTGCATAAGGCCCTGGACATGGGCTGTACTTTTATCGATACCGCGTGGGTTTACGGGGACGGCCATAGCGAAAAATTAATCGGCTCCGTGCTCAAAGAACGCGGGGAGAGGCCCGTGATCGCCACGAAGGTGCCGCCCCAAAATTGGAATTGGGATAACCCGCCGGGCATACCGCTTTCGGACACTTTTTCCCCTTCATGGGTCGTTTCCAAGGCCGAGGAATCCATGCGAAATTTGGGAGTGGATTGCCTGGATGTCCTGCAAATGCATACCTGGCATCAGGAATGGAACCAACAGGCCGAACCCCTCCTGCAGGCGGTGGCCCGCTTGAAGAGGGACGGGAAAATCCGGGCCTTCGGCATCTCCTTGAGGGACAAGGGGCCGGAAGAAGCCAACGACCTTATTCGTTGGAGGCAAGTGGACAGCCTCCAGATTTTCTTCAACCTTTTCTACCAGGACCCGATTTGGAAAGTCTTTCCGCTGGCCCGGCAATACGGGGTCGGCGTCATCGCACGGGTTCCCTTGGCTTTCGGGGCCTTGAGCGGCCGCTTTACCCCCCGCACCCGCTTTTATGGCGATGACCATCGCCGCAACCTCTACACCGGGGACGGCTTGAAGGCTACCTTGAGCAAGGTGGAAAAGCTGAAGTTCCTTTCCTCCAAATCCATGCCCTTGAGCGAAGCGGCGATCAAATGGACCTTGAGCTATCCGGCGGTTTCCACCTCGATCCCCGGTATCCGCAACTTGAACCAGGCGACCGTCAATTGCGCGGCCGGGGACGGGGAGAAGGTTTCCGCTTCGGCGGCGCGCAAATCGGAAAAACTTTACGGGGCCAACTTCGGGCTTCCCGTCAAAAGCCTTCCTTCCGACGGCGGCGTCCCGGCTGTTTTCATGTCGGGTATCCGGTTGGCGCCACCCCTGAAAAAGAAATCAAAAATCATCCGTCCTCAAAAGGCCAGGGCGCACAAACCGGTAAAAAGCCGGAAGGCGGTGAAAAAAAACCGCCCGAAAAAGAAAAAAAAGTGATCCAGCCCTGGAAAAAAAACGGACAAAAGGTGGACTATGACTGCGGTTTTTTCCAGGTCCAGGTCCACCAAAGCGTGTCCCCGATCACGGGCAAAGAATACCCTTTTTACGTTCTTTCCACCCGTAACTGGACCAATATCATCGCCTTGACCGGGGAAAAAAAAGTCCTGATGGTTTCCCAATACCGGCATGGAACCGAAGAAGTCAGCCTGGAAATCCCCGGGGGAGCCGTGGATATTGGGGAAGAACCCTTGAAAGCCGCCCAGAGGGAATTAAGGGAAGAAACCGGTTACGAATCATCCCAATGGCATTTCCTGGGGAAAGTGCGCCCCAATCCGGCCATCCTGAGCAACAGCTGCTATTTATACCTGGCTTTGGACGCGAAACATGTGGCGGAGCTGGATTTGGACGAGGCGGAAGAGCTGGAGGTCAGTTTGCACGACCTAAAGGAGGTTTCGGGCCTCATCCGAAAGGGCCAAATCCAACATTCCCTGGTGGTCGCCGCCTTCCATTTGTTTGACCTTTTCCAGGATGAAAATCCCGGCAAAGTTTGACGCAAAACAATTTTATGCCCCTTTACGTCTAATCTATTGGGTAGTCGGGAAAGAAAAAGCAAAGACCCACTTGCGGGCCTTTCAAAAGAGGAGTAGCGTAGTTTCACGATTCCTTTCACACTTTTGCCCCAATATGAAAGAGGTGCCCTATGTCCCGTATTTGTGTTTTCATCGATGGAAGCAATCTTTATTTCGCCCTCAAGCGCAATAATAAAATGACCCGGGTGGATTATTACCAGTTTTCCCTCGCCTTGGCCGGTGAGCGGCGAAAGCTGATCCGGACCTACTATTATAACGCGGTGTTCGACGCGACCCACTTTTCCGAAAAAGCCAAGAGCCAGCAATCCTTTTTCGATTCCCTGGACCGCACCCCTTACCTGGAACTCCGGTTGGGCCGGATCATCCAAAACCGGGAAGGCCACCGGATGGAAAAGGGAGTGGATGTGCGCATGGCCGCCGACATGGTTTATTACGCCGCCCGGGATTTTTACGATACGGCCATCGTGGTGACCGAGGACCAGGACTTTTCACCCGCCATGGGGCTGGTCAAGGAACTGGGCAAGCATGTTGAATTGGCGGTCTTTCCCGACGCCCAAAGCCGGGAAATGATCCGGGTGGCGGATAAGATCCTGAGCCTGGATGAAATCGTCAACAGTCAGGCGTCCCATATTTTCCCGCCGTCCCAGAACTCGGAAGAACGGGCGCCGGACGCGGAAATGGCTTTCGGCGTTTAGCCCTTTACACCGAATTCATTTTCAAAACCCCGGGCCAAGCCGGGGTTTTTTATTTTTCAGGTAGGCCGGTTGCCGAAAAGGTCCAATTGCTTGTCCCCGAAAAGGGCCCGCCACCTCGTTTTCAGCCCCCATTTTTCCTTGAAAAAATTTACCTTCCCGTAAAGCGCCTCCACGTAACTTTCCGGGGGATAGGCCCGGGAACCGTAAAGCTTCAAAGTCCGCTCAAAGGCGGGCCGGTTGAATTTTTTCAGCACATGGAAATAGTAGCCTTTCACCACCTGGCCCCGAAGCCTCAAGACGTTGTAAACAAAATAATCCACGCCGATTTCTGCGGCCTTCTTCACCATCCCCTCGATCGCCTCATCGCCATCCGTCAGGAAAGGGATGATGGGCATGAGGTGTATCCCGCAGGGAATGCCATAGGCCTTTAACCGGCGCAGGGCCTCCAGGCGCCTCTCAACGGCGATCGCGTGGGGTTCCAAAAATTTCTGCAAAGCCGGGTCCAAGGTGGTCAAGGTCATGGCCACGCCCCCGTTCGAGCGGTCCACCACTTCCTTTAAAACATCCAGGTCCCTCAGGACGAGGTCGGATTTGGTTGAAAAAACCGCCGGCCAGGAATATTTGGCCAAAAGCTTGAAGGCCCCCCGGGCCAATCCGTATTTTTTTTCGGCGGGTTGGTAGGGATCGGTGGCTGCGCCCAGGCTGACCCAGTCCCTTTTGCGGCCCGGATGGGAAAGTTCCCGCTCCAGCACCTCCAAGAGGTTCACCTTGACCTGGATCTTCCTTTGAAAATCGAAAGAGTTCTGGAATCCCAGGAACCAATGGGTGTAGCGGGCGAAACAAAAGGGGCATCCGTGCCGGCATCCGCGGTACAGGTTGAGGGTGTGATAAAAAGGCTTGGGGCTGTAAGGCAGGCGGGTGTGGTGAAGCGCGGACTTCACCTTGATTTCGATATATTCCACTTCCCGCGGGTCGTCATCCACTTCGGTATAAGCGGGCGAAAAAGAGGTTGAAAGGGAAGGTTCCAGCATGACATCACCCAGTGGAAAGTCGGTTATTTATAAGAGGCGGGAATTCCGGTAGAAGAAGAAAAGAGGGGAAGCGGCTCCCCCCGCTGTGGGGAGGCCCTGGCGGATCCGGCCCGCGGTTTGAAGAAAGGCCCCGGTGGATTCGGGAATTTTTTCAGGAGGAACCAATTTTATCCATTGAAGTTCGTCGTCCCAAAACCTTCCCGGGGCTCCCCCCGCGGGGGCGGACTTTTCCTTCAGGAGGGATAAAAACTCGGAAAGCGAAAAGGACCCTCTCAATGAAACCCGGGTGAGCAGCCCCTCGGGCCAGATGAGGAAATCCAAAAGCTCATATTGCCCCAACAGCTCACCCCTCAACAGCACCTGGACCAGGCGGTGGGCGGCCCGGAGTTCCCCCAGCCAAGGGCTCGAGGAGGCAGTCCGAAGGGAAACCTCATAAGCGAAATTTTCCCGGGAGGAAGAATAGCGGAAAGGCGTCTCATGGACGCCCGGTGTCACGGGGGAGGAAACATAGGGCATAAAAATCTCCTTAAAAATTATGAATGTTGAATTCTTAATTTTGGTGATTTTCACGGAGTGAAAATTTAACGCATTGAAAATTGCCTTTATCGGGGGCTGAAGACACCCACGACTTTTCCGATAATCCTGAAATCCTGGCCCTCGGTGACCACAATGGGCGAGTATTTCGGATTGGCCGGTTCCAAAATGACTTTGGAACTGGTTTTTCGGAAGGTCTTTACCGTGGCTTCGCCCTCGATGAGCGCCACCACGATCTCCCCGGGCGAGGCATGGGTGGTTTGCTGCACGATCACCTTGTCGCCGGGAAGGATGTGGGCGTTCAACATGGAATCGCCCTTGACCGTCAGGGCGAAAAGGCTCCGGCCGCCGCGGGCGAGGGAAGGGTCCACCACCATCGTTCCCTCACGGTTTTCCTCGGCCAAGAGGGGAAGGCCGGCCGCCACCTTGCCCAAGATGGGGATGGAAACACCGACGGAGGAGTCGTCCACGATTTTCAAACCGCGGGCCGTATGGTCCTCCCGCTCGAGATAACCCTTTTCTTCCAGGGCCAGCAGGTGCTTGCGGGCGCTCTGCGGGGAATTCCATTTGAAGTGCCGCATGACTTCCCGCACCGTCGGGGGACGGTGGGTTTGGGTGAGGTGGTCTTGCACGTAATTCAGCACATCCCTTTGGATGTCGGTCAAGGCTTCGTCGGATGGCGCCATTTGTTTCCTCCGTTAAAAATTTTCTTGAAAAAGAATACGGCTGTATACTAGTATACGAGTGTATTCTTCGTCAAGGGAAAAAGGAGGAAAATCATGGTGGAATTGGATATTCAAAAGACCATGGGGGTGGCAATCGCCGGGGAAAGGGGGCTCGAATACCGTGGCCACCGCCGGCGCCTCAGGGAAAAATACGCCGCCGAGGGGGCCGCGGCCCTCGCGGATTACGAACTGCTGGAACTGCTTCTTTCCTTTTCCATCCCGCACCGGGACACGAAACCCTACGCGAAAAAGTTGCTGGCCGTTTTCCAGAATGTCCGCCATATCCTGGAGGCGGACTCGGCCGCCCTGCAAACCCTCGGGGAACTGCCGCCCCAAAGCGCCCTTCATTTCAAAGCCTTGGGCGATCTTTTCCGCCTGGCGCACCAGGAAGAATTCAAACGGGGCAGGACCATCACCAGTCCCGAGGATGTGGCTTCCTTTCTCAAGGAACAGATCGGCAGCCGTCCCCGGGAGGTTTTTACTTCCATCTTCCTGGACCACCGCAACCATCTGCTGGCCTTCGAGACCCTGCAGGAAGGAACGGTCGACCATACGGCCGTTTATCCCCGGGAAATCCTCAAGCGGGCCCTGGAACTGCACGCCACCGGCTTGATCCTTTCCCACAACCATCCGGCGGGCAGTTTGGAACCTTCCGAGGGGGACAAGCAGTTGACCCGGCAGATCCTCACCGCGGCCCGGGCCATGGGCATCACGGTGCACGACCATTTGATCTTAACCACGGAGGGGCATTTTTCCTTCCGGCAAGCAGGGCTGTTGATTTGAGGTCACCCATAGTGGCCCCAAGGCAGGCTTTCTAAAGTGGTTATCAGCGAGCTTAGAAAGAAGTGAAAATGGTTGAAATTGAAGAGACGATTGAAAATTCCATTTATTTAATCCGTGGCCACAAAGTCATGTTGAGCACTGATTTGGCCTGTCTTTATGAAGTTCAGCCGAAAGTTTTTATTCAGGCCCTCAAGCGAAATTAAGGGGAGATTTCCGGATGATTTCATGTTCCGTTTGACGGTTAAAGAGGCGTCCTTTCTAAGGTCACAAATGGTGACCTTAGAAAGGGGCAAGGGCAAGTATTCAAAATATCCCCCCTGCGCCTTCGAGGAAGTTTCACAAACGGCGAGAGTTTAAAAATTTTAAGGAGGTTTTTTATGGAGGAAGCGGCGATGAAGGTTGTTTTGATGGTTGATCTTTTTCAAAAGGTCAAAAAACGGGTTCCCCACCATTGGAGGGAAGTGAAGGATTGCATCGCGGACCTGGGCTATCCGGTGGAAGTTTCCGAGTTCCATGATCTCAAGCTGGAGGCCCTATCCCGGCAAAAGCTATTGATCGAGTATTCGGTTTTCACCGGGGAGAACGAATGGTCACCCAGCCGCAAGTTTGAAATGACCTCCTTCATGGATGAGTTGACGAGGCCCGACGGGGTCCTTTCCAAATTGAAATTGGAAAGTTTCGATCCGAAGTGGGTGGAAGAGATGAGTTTTTCCTAATTCAAGGCCGGGAGGCAAAAGATGGAAAAGGACAAGAATCTTTACAAGGTTTTGATGATGTCGGGCATTTTCCGCCTGGATCACGGGCGGTGGCCCCAAAGCGCGGCCGAATTGAAGGCCTTCACGGAACAAAAGGGATGGAACCTGGATTTTTCACCCTACCATACCCTCACCTTCCAGACCGACGCCTGGCGCTGCCTGGTGATGGAGGTTTCCTGGCTGGAGGACGGGGACTGGCTGACGCGCCGCCGGTTCGACGTGGAACCCTATTTCTTCGAGAAGGGGCTGGAGCAGAGCATCCCCTTGAGGATCCAATCCCGCGCCTTGCCCCCCGCCCGGGCGGAGGTTAGAAACTTTTGCCCGATCGCGTCTTAAGAAATCAGGAAGCGGGTGTTCCCGCTTCCTTCTTTTCGTCAAAATGCATCCCCACGATGTTGGCGCCCGCGTCCACGTAAATCACCTCGCCCGTCACTCCCGAGGACCAGGAGGAGGCCAGGTAAGTGGCGGTGGTGCCCACCTCGTCCTGGGTGATATTGCGCTTCATGGGGTTCATTTCTTCCGAGGCCCGCAGCATGGTCTTGATGCCGCCCACGGCGGAGGCGGCCAGGGTCTTCAAGGGGCCGGCCGAAATGGCGTTCACCCGGATTCCCTTGGGGCCCAAATCATAGGCCAGATAGCGCACGGAACATTCCAAAGCCGCCTTGGCCACGCCCATGACGTTGTAGTTGGGGATCACCTTTTCAGCACCGTAGTAGGTGAGCGCCATGATGCTTCCCCCCTCGTTTAAAAGGGGAACGGCGGGACGGGTGATGGCGGTCAAGCTATAGGAGGAAACATCCAGGGCCAAGTGGAACCCGGCGCGGCTGGTATTGTAAAAAGGCCCGGAAAGCTCTTCCTTGTTGGCAAAAGCCACGCAATGCACGAGAATGTCGAACTTGCCCCAGGCTTTCTCCACTTCTTTATATAAGGCCTCGATCTGGTCGTCCTTGGAAACGTCGCAGGGCAGGATCAGCTTGCCATCCACCGATTCGGCCAGGGGTCGCACCCTCTTTTCCAGGGCTTCCCCCAGGAAATTAAAACCGAGTACGGCTCCTTCCGCGTGAAAGGCCTTGGCGATGGCCCAGGCAATCGACCTTTCGTTGGCGACCCCGAAGATGAAAGCTTTTTTCCCGGATAGTAATCCCATTTCCATTCCTCCATGACTTTTAAGCGAGCCTGTTTGCGGACCTAACTTAACGGTTTTTTAGGGCACTTTAAAGCAGAAAAATCCCGCCGAAGGAAAGGTGGACCTTTATTTTAGGACCGGCTTTGAGAATAATGAGGGCCGCGAAAACGATCCACTGCTTCAAAGGCCCCGGATGATCAAGCATCTCGTGTTGTGGAAACTGAAGGAAACCGCCGAAGGCAAGACCCGGGGGGAAAACGCCCTGGAGTTGAAAGCCGCGCTGGAGAATTTAAAGGGCAGGGTCATGGAAATCCACGCGCTGGAAGTGGGAATCAACTTTAACCCGGCAGACACGGCCAGCGATGTTTCCCTTTATTCCGAATTTCAGACGCGGGACGACCTGGAAAAATACCAAAAACATCCGGAACACCTGAAAGTCGTGGAGCTGGTGAAAAAGGTCACGCAGGAACGCCGGGTGTCGGATTATGAAACGTAACTTCACGGCACCCGCCGGCTCTTGTTATTCAAGCGGGTCCGTTGAGAAGCCCGATTTGCCCCGTACGTTTCGGCGGGAGTCGGCGCCCGCCGAAGGTTAAAAAGGTTTGAAAGGGAAATGGTTATGCCCAAAAAAATAAAGTCCCAGGCCAAGTCCGCGAAAGCCGCCCATACCCCCTCCAAGGCGGTGAAGGGGTCCAAGCCAAAATCCGGCGCGGGGGCTTCCGGTCCCTTAAGAATCGCCACCTTCAACGCCAATTCCATCCGGGTGCGCATGGGCATTATTTTGGACTGGTTGAAAAAGGTAAAACCGGATGTGCTGGCGGTGCAGGAAATCAAGGTCCAGGACCACGAGTTCCCCCGGGAGCCGATCGAGGCCGCCGGATGGAACGTGGTTTTCCACGGCCAAAAAAGCTACAACGGCGTCGCTTTCATCTCCCAAAAGCCCGTTGAAAAGGTGGACATGGGTTTTTACAAGACGCCGGACGAGCAGGCGAGGTTTATTTCCTGTGAGATCGAAGGCGTGCGGCTTTTCAATACCTACATCCCGCAGGGGTTCGATATCGAGTCCGATAAATACCAGTACAAGCTCAAGTACCTGGCGGACCTGAAAAAATATTTCGAGAAGAACGTCCCCCATTCGAAGCCCGCGCTTTGGATGGGGGACATGAATGTCGCCCGAACCGAAATCGACCTGAACAACCCCAAGGGAAACAGGGACCATCCCTGTTTCCACATTGACGCGCGCAACGCTTTTGAGGAAACCCTCCGGGGAAAGTGGACGGACCTTTTCCGCGAAAAAGTGAAAGAGGGGGGGCATTACACCTTTTGGGATATGCGCCAACCCGCCACCTTCGAGCGGAACCTGGGCTGGAGGATCGACCTGATTTTGGGAACCCCGCCCATGGTGGAGCGGCTCCAAAAAATATGGATCGACACCAAGCCCCGGGGCTTGGAAAAGCCCTCGGACCACACCTTTTTGATCGCCGAATTTTCCCGCTAACTAGCTTTGGGGTAGGTCCCCGGAAAAACACCGTGGATGGTAAGCCGGGAAGGCTCGTTTTACCCTTTTTTTACGACCTTTCATTGACTAATAAAACCTCCGGGGGGATAATCCCCTTAGGCTTTAAGAAGTTAAGAAGCCTTCTCTCCGGAGTTGCCGCTCCCACGTTTCCCCCTGTTTCATGCTAAAATCTAGCTGAAAAACCTCAATTCTTGGAGCGGCATATATGGGTCGTACCTCGCGACAATCTAAGCTTTCACGATTCTCCAAGGCCTTTTGGCATTTTTTTAGTTTGTCCCCTGTAAAGCCCTCCTTTCCCAATTTTGCTTCCAAGTTTAAAAATTCCCGCGGTTCGGCCATGGTCATGGCCGCCATTTTCATGATGGTCGCGGTGACCCTGATTACAGTCGGGATGAAAATAATGTCCAATTCAGCCAAGCAATCCGTCGAATCCGACCTTTACATCGGCGAAGCCCAGAATGTGGCGAGGGCTGGCATTATTGACGCCCTTGGCTGGTTTCGGCGCAACAGCACGACCGCACCGGTTAAGGCCTTCTCCAACAATCCGGCACCCAATACCACGGGCACTTGGGCCATCAACCCCGCCACCGGGTCGGCTTATACTAACGTGGACCAGCCTTTTTACCCCCAAAGCAACGTCAGCAATCCCGCCAAAAACGATACTCTTGATCCAA
>Ga0210385_10002566_pt1 | contig 10966 bp, 10 predicted proteins | sample IncBWH26OmetaG_FD_160107 | JGI IMG/M metagenome (GOLD analysis project Ga0210385, IMG submission 160107) | Forest soil microbial communities from Barre Woods Harvard Forest LTER site, Petersham, Massachusetts, United States - Inc-BW-H-26-O ... | reverse complement strand
CAGGCACGGACGTGGGGCGAAGATAGGGCGAAATGGGGAGTTATCGCCGCGATTCCTGTTGGTTTTTTCATTTTCCTCCGCATTTTCCCTGCGATATTCTTGGCTTCCTATGGCTTCGACGGTCTGGAAAGGCTACATTTCGTTCGGGCTGATCTCGGTGCCGATTCGTTTGTTCGTTGCGGCGCGCGAGAGCCACATCAGCTTCAATCAGATCCACCAGGTGTGCGGCTCGCGCATCAAGCAACAGACGTACTGCCCGACCTGCGATCGCGTCGTGGAGCGCAGCGAGCTCGTCAAGGGCTACCCCGTCGACAAAGAAAACTACGTCATCGTGTCGAATGAGGAGCTGAAGGCGCTCGAGGCCTCGTCGTCGGAGACAATGGAGATCGTGCAGTTCGTGAAGCTGCCGGACGTCGATCCACTCTATTATCAGACTTCGTACTTCAGCGTCGCCGAGGATCCAGGGCGCAAGGCATACTCGCTCATCCACAAGGGCATGCAGGACCTGAAGCTGGGCGCGATTGCGAAGATCACGCTGCATCAGAGGGAACAGATTGTGATGATCCGGCCCTTTGAGAAGGGGCTGGTGCTGCACACGCTCTATTATCCGGAAGAGATTCGCGCGATCGCGGAGTACGACAACCAGCCGGAAGTCGAGGTGCAGAAAGCGGAGGTTGAGCTGGCCGAGCAGTTCATGAAGCAGCTGACCGGTGAGTTCCATCCTGAGAACTTCAAAGACGAGTACGAGAGCCGCGTCGAGCAGCTAATCGAGAGCAAGCAGGGTCAGGCTGAGGTTCCGGGCAAGCAGCCGAAGAAGAAGCTGGCGCCGGTGATCGATCTGATGGAGGCGCTGCGTAAGAGCATGGCGCAGGGTCCGGAGGCGAAAGCCGCCGTTGAGGAGAAGAAGCCGCCGCAACGGGCAACGGCGCAGCGGAAGAAAAAAGCGGGCTAGCCGGCACCCCGCTGGACCTATGTCTTTTCGCTCGCTTCGAGCGCGCCGTCGATGATGGCTGCCACTTGGGACGCGCTTCTTCCTCGTACCACGATTCTCTTGTTGCGGGCATGCTGGCCGCCGGCGATTTCGATGGCCGAGCGTGGCGTTCCGAGCAGTTCCGACAGAAATTCGACCAGGGCAGCATTCGCGCGTCCTTCCACCGGCGGCGCGCTCAGGGCAATTTTCACCGCAGCTTCTGCTCTCTCACCGATCACGCCCGCAATCGCATTGCGGCTGGCGCGGGGCGCGACGCGGACGAGGAAGCTCGCACCTTCCGCGGTGTCCTTCACAGCAAACGGCATGGTCATTTCGATACCGAGCGCTCGCCGAACAGAGCCGTTCCGATGCGGACCAGCGTCGAGCCCTCTTCGATGGCGATTTCGAAATCGCCGGACATGCCCATCGACAGCTCACGAAAATCGAGCTTTGGATAGCTGCGCGCCAGAGCCTCGCGCAGAGCACGCAGTTCGCGAAAGCAGGCTCGGGCTGTTTTCGGATTTTCATCCAGCGGAGGAATGGTCATAAGGCCGTGCATGGCGACGTGCGGCAGATCGGGCAGCCGTTCCAGCAATGCGCTTAACTCCGGCCCTTCGGGCACGAGCCCTGCTTTGGCCGGCTCCGCGCTGAGCTTGATCTCCAGAAGCACGGGAAGCCTTTTCTCCAGTTTTCCTGCTGCATCGTTGAGCCGTTCGGCCAGGCGCAGGGAGTCGACGCTGTCGACGCCGTCGAACATTTCCGCCGCCCTGGAGGACTTATTCGACTGCAGATGGCCGATGAGGCGAACCTCCGCGCCGGCAGCGCCGAGCTCGCGAAGCCGATCGCGCTTGGTCTCAAATTCCTGCACGCGATTCTCTCCGAACAGTGCCAAGCCGGCGCGCGCGGCTTCGGCGATGGCCTCGGCGGGATGCATTTTGGAAACGCCCATCAGCCGCACTTCTTGACGGGAACGGCGCGCACGGCGGCACGCCGCGGCCATGCGTTCTTCGATGCGAACCAGCCGTTCTTCAAACCCACTCACACCTCTATGGTAGGCGAGTGCCGCGCCCACTTGAGTGGCACGGCGTTCCCGCAGTAACACACCCGTCCGTAAAATCACATGACCAACGAGCCAACTGTGCCCATTTCGCCGGCATCCTTGGCTCACAACGAAAGCGAAAGGGCCGCACTTAGGCTGGTAATCGACGAATGCGCTCAGTCGTTCTGATCCATGGATTGCTCAAAGGCATGGGACGAGAAGAACCCTGCGAGATGCTGGCGATGAAGGAGTCTCAGTCGGAAGCTGGTGCTACCAATTACTTCCGGTGCAGCGTGATTGACGCGCCGCAGGACCTTCCGGATGGCACTTACTCGGTCGCCTTCAACGGTTACGTTGTTTTTGCCAGGAAGGAGGGCGGTCTGTGGATTCCCGATGGGGCGACCGCCACGGTAGCCTCTGCGGAAGCGAAGACGGCAGGCACGAGACCACCCTTTCGGATTGAGGAAGCCCTTGAGATTCTGCCGTGCTGAAGAGTCATGTGGCCTGAGGAACTCGGTTCCAGCGCGCTGGGAAACCGCGAGCTGCGCGTCGGTAATTCGAGGTCAATAGAGTTCAGGAGGCGCTGTCCTGCAGGAGCAGGTTCAGTTGTTCGAGCAGCGCATCGCGGAGCCGATGCAATTCGGCCAGCTGGAACTGAACGTCAGCTCCGGCGGGCGCCGGATCCCAGGCGGAAGCCACATCGGCGAAGGCATGGATTTGCTGATGGAACTGATCCGCATCGCGAAAGACAGCTGTCGCGGCGATGGGATTCGGCCGCTCACTGTCGAGCCAACGGCCAAAGCGACAACGGTGCGGGTCGAGCACAGGGGGCACGCGGCGTCCTCCGAGAAGGAAAGACTCCATTGCGGAGACCCAGGCGCGATGAGCGACCGCAGCGTGGACGAGGCTGCGTTTGCGCGGCGCGACCGACGCTACATTGACCCATGCGGGGTCGGGAATCCAGGCGGCTGACCACGCCGGCAGATCCTCGCCGGGCATGGGAAAGGCGATGCCGTTCCCCTGGCCGTAGATGCAGCCGAGTTGCAGCAACAGCCGGCCGTGATCCACGGTTTCCACGCCTTCGGCAATGGCCATGCGATCGAAAGCGGTAGCGAGTCCCAGCACACCTTCCAGAATGCTGAGATCCTCGGGATCGTCGAGAACATCGCGCACGAAGCTGCGGTCGATCTTGAGGGTGTTGACGGGGAGGCGCTTGAAGTAGGTGAGGGAAGAGTAGCCGGTGCCGAAGTCGTCGAGCGCGATGGTGACGCCGATTTCGCGGCACGCTGCGAGCACATGGGATACATGCGCCACATCGCGCAAAGCGCTGGTCTCCAGCACCTCCAGCTCCAGCGAGGAAGGCGGAATACTCGGATGCGCCGTGAGCAGGGTCCGCAGGCTCGCAGTGAAGTCAGGCTGCTGCAGGTGATGAGCCGCAATGTTGACGCTGACAGGAATGTTCAGTCCGGCTGTGTGCCAGCGTTCCAGCTGCAGCAGCGCGTGCTCGATCACCCATTCGCCGATGCGATCGATGAGCGGATGGTTCTCGATGACCGGCAGAAAGAGATCCGGACACAGCAGGCCGCGGGCGGGGTGGTTCCAGCGAATCAGCGCCTCGGCACCCATCAGCTTGCCGGTGCTCATGTTGACGCGCGGCTGGTAGTAGAGGATGAATTGATCCGCAGCGAGAGCGCGCCGGATTTGTTCCAGGTCTTCGTGGAAGGTACGGATGGTGATGTCGTGGGCGGGGTCAAAGATCTGATAATTATTCTTGCCGGCCAGCTTGGACTGATACAGGGCCTGTCCCGCCTGGCGCAGCAGCTGTTCCGCGTCGATCTCCTCGGATTGCGGGTAGAAGACGACGCCGATGCTGGCCGTGACCCGCACACTGGAATCGCCGTACTGCTCGGGCTGCGAGGCGCAGGTGAGCAGGCTGTCGAGAATGGGGCGCGCCGCATCCGTGTTCGGCAAGTCGAGCAGGACAGCGACGAACTCGTCGCCACCGATGCGAGCGAGCGTGTCGGCCTCATGGAGCGCGCGCTTCATGCGCCGCGATACGGCCATCAGCAGACAGTCTCCGGTTTCGTGGCCGTACTGGTCGTTGACAAAGCGAAAGCCGTCGAGATCGACGCAGGCCACGGCCAGCAATTGTCCGCGACCGCGCGCCTGGGCCATCGCCTGCTGCAGGCGGTCGGCGAGCAGAACGCGATTGGGCAGGTTGGTGAGCGCGTCGAACTGCGCTATGCGCTGCAGCTGGCGCTCCTGCTCCTTGGTCTGCGTGACATCGGAAAAATGGGCGACGTAGTGCTGAATTTTTGAGGCGCGGTCGTGAACGGCGCTGATTTTCAGGGTCTCAGGATAGACGCGCCCCTCTTTGGTCTTGTTCCACACTTCGCCGGACCAGCAGCCGTTTTCCAGGAGAGAGCGCCACATGTCCCGGTAAAACTCCTCGCTTTGCCGCCCCGATTTCAGGATGCGAGGATTGCGTCCGAGAACTTCCGCGCGGCTGTAGCCGGTAATCTGCGTGAACATGTCGTTCACGTCGAGGATCGTTCCCTGAGGGTCGCAGATCAGGATGCCTTCGCGCGCGTTGGTGAAGACGCTGGCGGCAAGCTGCAGCTGTTCCCTGGTTTTCTTTGATTCGGTGATGTCTTCGGTAAAAGCCAGGATGCCGCCGATGGTCCCTTCCGCAGTGCGCCAGGGATGCAGTTCCCAGCGCTGCCACTGGATGGAGCAATCGGAGCGGACAAAGCGATCTTCGTCGCAGTAGAGGGCTTCGCCGGAGAGGGCTCGCTGATGCAGGGCCTTCCAGCGCTCGGGAATCTCAGGAAAGACATCGTAGTGATCGCGGCCGACCAGGTTCTCCGCATCGAGTTTGTAATCGTGATACCAGCGTCGACTGGCGGCCAGATAGCGCATGTCGCGATCGAACATGGCGAGAGCAACGGGCGCGTGCTCGATGAAGAGCTGAAAGATCTCCCGGCTTTCGCGCAACTGGTGCATCGCGTCAATGGGCGCCGTAATTTCAGGACAGATGCCGAACAGGCCAATGACATCGCCGGAGGGAGTTTGGAGGGGATATTTGCGGTTATCGATCCAGCGGTGCGAGCCGTTGGCCAGTTCAAGACGCTGGATGTCGCTGGAGGCACGCCGCTGCGCCAGCACCTCGCGATCTCTTTCGTACAATCTGTCCGCCAGCGCTTCGGGGCAGAGGTCGTATACAGTTTTTCCGGAACAGCTGAAGGGTTTGGCAGGATCCCCGAGAAGCTCGGCCATCGGCGTGGATGCGCCAATAAACACATGATTCGGATCCTTGAGGTACATGTAGTCGCTGGCGCCGTCCATCAGCGCACGGAAGCCTTCCGCGATGATTTGAAGAGCAGGGTCCATGCCGGCTTGCGGGGCTTCCAGGATGAGATCGAGGCTCACGTTTCCGCTGTTCGGGTCACGCTGCTTTGAGAAATTTGCCTGAACGACGCGAATGTTCCCGTCCGCGTGACGAATGCGGAGGGTTGTGGAACCGCAGGGTGTCGATAAGTCAGAAGAAAGGATGCTAGTAGCGAGATTGCTATCTTTGGGGTGCAGGCGCTGCTGCAGGCAGGTGCGGGAAGATAGCCAGTCTTCAGGAGGGAAGCCGGTAAGCGCTTCGATGTTGCTGACCGACAGGACCCGCATCGGGTCAGTCAGAGCCAGGCGCATCGTGGCTCGGCTGCGGCTGCTCAGCATCATGGGTGGCCTTCCGAGATTACCCATATAGGATCGCAGATCGTCAAGACTTATCTAAGTCTCTGCGCCGGATCTTACGCCGAGCGTAACTTGACTTTTGAGCCAAAGTACCAGCGCGGACTCTCCACAGATGGAAGTGCTGATGTCCCAGTTCGGGGAAGCCGTCGGGCATTGAACTGCGGAGCGGTTGATCGTGGCGGGACGTTTTGTGAAAAAGCACCCATTTTCAATCAATTGCAACGCCGGACCGAACATACTGGGAGGGAAGTTGTGATCGATTACCGTCACGAAAGTTGATAGGGTAGTCAAGGTGGAGGTTTTCGGTTGACGTTGGTGGAGACGAGTCCAGTGGTTCGCTATAGTGACAAGGAATTTCGCCAGGCCGCTCTTTTTCCGACCCCGAGGGTTGCGGTTTTCGACTGCGATGGCACCCTGTGGGACGGTGACGCGGGCCTGGGGTTTATGACGTGGTCGATGGAGGCGGGTGTGCTTTCGCGTGACGCGAGCGACTGGATCGACGCTCGTCACCGTCTTTACCGGCAGGGGGAAGTGTCGGAGGCGGAGATTTGCGGCGAGATGGTGCAGGTCTATGCGGGTCTGCGCGAGGAGGAGTTGCGCCGCGCCGCTGCGCGCTATTTTGCGTCGCACGTGGAAACGCAGATTTTTCCCGAGTTGCAGACGCTGGTGTCCGATTTGCGCCAGGCGGGCGCGGACATCTGGGCAGTCAGCTCCACGAACAACTGGGTCGTCGAAGAGGGGGTGCGGCGCTTCGGCATCGGAGCGGAGCGGGTGATGGCGGCTTCAGTTCAAGTGCACGATGGCCTGATCACCAGCGATCTGATCGCCGTGCCGACCGACGAGGGCAAGGCCGAGGCCCTTCGGCGGATCGGCATCGAAAGGCCGGATGTGGTCTTCGGCAATTCGATTCATGACGCCGCGATGCTGGAGATGGCGGCGCGTGCGTTTCCGGTCAATCCTTCGCCGGCGCTGGTGGAAATCGCCAGCCAGCGGGGCTGGAGCGTCTTCTACCCAGCAGCCGTGCTCGCCGATCACACGAAATGATCCCGTGAAAATCGCATCGCTGCAACCGAGCATCAGCATCATCCTGAACGAGCTCGGCCGCCTGGACGAGCTGGTGGCGTGCACGCGCTACTGTCTCGCTGCTGTGCCGGCGCTGCGCGATCGGCGATTGACGGTGGTGCACGATTCGTGGTCGACCACCGCGGAGGAGCTGCTGGCGCTGCGGCCGGATCTGGTCATCGCGTCGGTTCCTTATCGCAACGAATCGCTGGCGGCGATCCTGAAGGCCGGATGCCCGGTGCTGGCCCTCGCTCCGCCTACTCTGGCGGACATCGAACAGGACATTCGTCTGATCGCGGCGATCGCGGGCGCTGCGGACCGGGGCGAGCAGATCATTGCCGCAATGAGCGAAGCGGTCTCCGGCATGCGTCGCTCCACGGCCGATCTTCCCGGTAAGCCGCTGGTCTACTGCGAGGAGTGGGGCAAGCCGCTGATTCATTCGCAATCCTGGGTGCGGGAACTGGTGGAGGCCGCGGGCGGAGTCTTCCTGGGCGAGCCTGGCAAGGTGACGAGCGCGGAGGCTATCGCCGAGGCCGATCCCGAGGTGATCATCGCCGCCTGGTGCGGCGCAGGGGATCGGGTGCCGCTGGAAAAGCTCGCCGGCCGCCCGGGATGGGAGCAGATCCGGGCGGTGCGCGACGGGAGGGTCTACTGCGTCGCCGACGAGTTGCTGAACACCCCCGCGCCGACGCTGGTGGACGGCCTGCGCGCCATCGCCTGTGCGCTTCATCCTGACCTTTTCAGTACTACCGGTGGGATTCGAGCCATCGAACGGCATCGAACCCCCGCCAGCTGCGTCTAAACTGTGGGGCAATATGGGGGATACGGTCCAGAACGGCCGGGAGACGAAGACCCTCCGCTTCGTGGCGGCGGCGCTGATTCTGCGCGGCGACGAGGTGCTGATTTGCCAGCGCAAGGCCGGTTCGCCGATGGGGCTGAAGTGGGAGTTCCCGGGCGGCAAGATCGAGGCCGGGGAGTCACCGGAGCAGGCGCTCAGGCGCGAGCTGGACGAAGAGCTTGGCATCCAGGCCACGGTGGGCACGCGCATCGCGCATCTGCGCCACACCTATCGCAGCGGGGGGGCGGTGGATCTGCAGTTCTTCGCGGTGCACAGCTTCGATGGCGAAATGGTGAACCACATCTTCGAAGATGTCCGCTGGGCACCGCTGCGCGACCTGCCGGGGTATGACTTTCTTGCCGCGGACCGGGACCTGGTGCGGGACCTGGCGGCGGGGAAGCTCCTGTAGAGTCCGATCCCTGCAGCGTTGAAGGCCATTTCCGGCTCCAGAAAAAATTTTCGCAGGGGGTTGGTGCCGTAAACCACTGAATCGGTGTGGATTGCGGGGTAATACCTTTTGGGTGTTACCCTTCGGCCCCTCTCTCGCCAGCGGCCGGCGAGAAGCATGGGCACTCAAGCCCACGAGAAAGAGCGCCCTTTCCTGGGGGCGGCTTTTTCTTTCTTACCCCCTATTATTAGAATACCAAATCCAGCCCCGAATCGCGCCAAATATTATTGGCTAATTTGGCTTGGAAGCTGTCTGGAATGAAGGACAACACTTCGGTACCGTAGGCAAAAAGCTTGACATCTCCAACGAGGTTGGCGGTGTCAGGAGCATTAATTTCCCTTGCTTGCGTGCGGAGGCCGATGTTCAGCCCCGGCGTTGCGCTGCACGACGGCCTGGATGAGGCGCTCGTTTACCGTTTACGTGTCCGCGCAGGTCAGGTCCCGGAGTCGGCAAATGTCCATTGGATTGAGGATTAACCTCTTCGGGCAGCCCAAGCTCCCTGCGAGCACCGATGACGGCCGCATGCATGGCAGGGGAAACCAGGGCGCCGATCTCGTCGGAAGATTTTACTGACCGGGTCATGAGCCACTTCATGCCGGTTCGGATCGCGTTGCGCACGGTGATCAACGAGGTATTCAATTCATCGCCGCACATGAGCGTCGCGATGGTGCGCTTCGATTCGAATACGGTCATCTTGTCCTTCCAGTCGAGCATGGCCTTGTCGTACTGTTCCTTCGCCAGGCTGGTCCGTTTTTTCAGCAGCATCTGATGAAAGGCGCAGGCCGTCATCAGGGTATCTTCTGCAGCGGACAAGGCTTCAATGGCGCCGAGGACGGCCTCGCGCTTCAGCTCCCACTGGCGCTGTCGGTCCCATACCTCGCTGGAAATCCTGGACTCAATTGCCCTGGTAGCCCGAGTGGTGGCCTCCACCTGTTCCACGAGGTTATTCAGATCCTCATGGGTGGCGGGATTCTTGCCCTTCTTCTTCAGGTAACCGGCCGAAAACGATCCTGCAAACGCGAACAGAAGAGTCGCCAGGATGAACCATCCATAATGCCCCATGCCGATAGTCTCGCAGTTTGCCGCCCGCGCGGAAATGCAACCATTGCGTTAGAGTTGCCCGGTTGGTCAATGGTTGACCGGCATGGAAGCAGCGATGGCGACCGGCAAAAGGAGGCGAATCCCGGGTGCTGTTGCTCCGGGGACGAGCCGCAACTGTTGACAGGGGCGATACGCGGCTCCACGGCTATCGCGGCGACCTTCAGCTGAGGCGGTTTCGCCGGTCGAACGGCTCGGACGGCTATGGCCGTCGGTTTATGGACGTTTGGGTACCGGCGGGACCGGCGATCCTCGAATGTTCCGGAATGCCGGTAATTCGCCCATGATGGCCTTGGCTACGGAATTCAGTTGAGTATGCTGGGCTGGGATCGGTCGGCATGGGTCACAAGACGCGGATTATGTACATCGAATGCAAGGCTGGTGAATTGACAGGGCCAGCAAGAATCGGGCGCGTGACGCTCTCCAAGACAGGGGCGACTCTGTATTACAAAGGGCAACAGTTTCGCAGCCTGAAGGGGCGGGGCTTCAAGGCCAACTACTACGACGTCGAGACCGGCGACGAATACTGGATTTCAGGACCACGAAGAGACGGTGCCGACGCTCTCTATGCCACGAATGTCCAAACAGAGGTGGATGAGGATGTTCGGGAGGAATACTGGAACGAGATCAGGAAGAAGCCTGAAGGTGCTCGTTGAGGAAATGCGCGGCAGGTCCGTGCCTCGAAACTAATTGGTATGGTCCGGCCGCTTCTTACCCCTTCGAGGACTATAAGAAGTGAGCACAGGAGGCGGTCCATGGAAATCGACACGATTGGTATCGATCTGGGGAAGACAGTCTTTCACCTTGTTGGGCTAAACAGAGCTGGCGAGGTAGTGGTGCGCAGGAAATTCTCGCGCCTGCAGTTGCTGCGCTTCACCGCTAACCTGGGCGTCAGACTGATTGGCATGGAGGCCTGTGGAGGCTCGCACTTCCTCGGTCGCAGCCTGCGCGAGCAGGGTCACGAAGTACGGCTGATACCGGCGCAGTACGTCAAGCCGTACGTGAAGACCAACAAGAACGACTACATCGATGCCGAAGCCATTGCCGAAGCTGTAGGGCGAGCGAACATGAGGTTTGTGCCCATCAAGAGCGACGAGCAGCTGGATATGCAGTCGCTGCATCGTGTGCGCGATCGCTGGGTTGCACGCAGAACGTCGGTGATCAACCAGATACGCGGGTTGCTGCTGGAGCGCGGCATTACCTTTCGAAAGGGTCGCCGACACGCCGAGGCCTGCCTTCCGGGCGTCCTGGAGGATGCCGATAATCGTCTTTCCGGGCTTCTGCGCATGCTGCTGGCGCAGTTGCAGGGCGAGTTGACGCAGTTGCAGAGCCAGATCGATGAAGCCGATGCGCTGATCGTGAAGGCGGCAAGGGAACACGAACCCTGTCAGCGGCTGATGGGGATTCCTGGAATTGGACCGCTAACAGCGACGGCGGTCGTAGCTTCCATCGGCAGCGGCGCTGAGTTTCGAAAGGGACGCTCGTTTGCAGCCTGGTTGGGACTGGTGCCGAAGCAGGAGTCAACGGGCGGCAAGCAAAAGCTGTTGAGCATCAGCAAGCGTGGAAACCAGTACCTGCGAAGACTGCTGGTAAGCGGAGCACGCGCCGTGCTGCAGTGCAGGGACAAGCAGTCATCGGGCCTTAGTGCATGGCTCGGCCAGCTTGCATCGCGAGTTCACACCAACGTCGCGGCGGTCGCACTGGCCAACAAGATGGCTCGCGTCGCCTGGGCGGTGCTGGCCAAAAGCGAAGCCTATCGGCCTCCCC
>Ga0210385_10002561_pt1 | contig 10978 bp, 11 predicted proteins | sample IncBWH26OmetaG_FD_160107 | JGI IMG/M metagenome (GOLD analysis project Ga0210385, IMG submission 160107) | Forest soil microbial communities from Barre Woods Harvard Forest LTER site, Petersham, Massachusetts, United States - Inc-BW-H-26-O ... | reverse complement strand
GCCGCCGTCCTGGCCGAACTCGTTCGCCTCGCCGTAATCGTCGTGACCGAAGCCGTCGTGACCGTACCCGCTCGCCTCGCCGTATCCCTCGGGGCCGTATCCCTCGGGGCCGTATCCGTCGCGGCCGGCCCGCTGGTCATATCCCGCGTGCTGGTCGTAGGCGTCGTAGCCGGCGTACGAGTCACTTTGCCCGTGGGCGTCGTATTCGCCGGCGGCTGCGTACGCGTCCTCCTGGCCGTAACCCCGCGAACCGTCGTTCCGCGCCGTTGCGGCCGGCCGCGGACCTGACGACGACGGCCAGGGCCGTTGGCGCCGTGAGGCCGCTCGTGTACGGGAGGCGTCCTCACCCCGGTATCCCATGGAAATGAGCCTAGCGTCCATACCAGTTCAGCATGGGTGGTCGCAGAACTTTTAGCGCTCTGTAACCCCCAGCGCCCAAATCGTGATCGCCGCACTGCGGTGACGATAGCGACAGTGAGCTCACTCTAGAGCGCGTCGGATAAGTTCTTTTGAAACAAATGTCCGTCGTTTGGTCCACTGTAATGAGCCAAACGACGGACATTTCGATTAAATGATCTTGGGTTGCGGGATCACGCCACGGGGGGTGGTGTGACGGCGGACGCGTGGACAGGCGTGGCCGCGGCGGGGTAAGGAGCGCGGGGGCGGCGGTGTCGGTCGCGGGTGGGGTACAATTGCGTGATCCTACGGGTTCGGGTTCGCGCTTTGGCGTGCGGCACGGATTCGCAGTATGCTGCATTGGCGGTATCCGCGACGAGTCGCGCCCAGCGTCCCGCACGCTGCGCCCGTCGTGGGTGCGGGGTGGAGCCACGGACTCCGTCGACAGGGTTTCCTGTCTCACGAACCACATGCGAAGGCTTAACGACTGTGCGCACTTTCAGCCCGAAGAACAGCGACATCACACGTCAGTGGCATGTCATCGACGCCACTGACGTCGTGCTCGGCCGCCTGGCCAGCCATGTGGCGGTGCTGCTGCGGGGCAAGCACAAGCCCATTTTCGCTCCGCACGTCGACACCGGTGATTTCGTCATCGTGGTCAACGCGGACAAGGTCGCGCTTACCGGCTCCAAGCTGCAGGACAAGCGGGCGTACCGGCACTCCGGCTACCCGGGCGGCCTGCGGTCCGTCAGCTACGCGGACCTGATGGCCAAGCACCCCGAGCGCGCCGTCGAGAAGGCGGTCAAGGGGATGCTGCCGAAGAACTCCCTCAGCCGCAATGCGCTGAGCAAGCTCAAGGTCTACGCGGGTCCCGACCACCCGCACCAGGCGCAGCAGCCGAAGCCGTACGAGATCCGGCAGATTTCCCAGTAGTGCCGCAAGGAAGCGTGAGGAAGAGCAACGTGGCCGAGCCCACTGGCGTAGAGACGACCGCAGACGACGCGGCTTACTCGAACGAGCCGTTCGCCGACGAGAACTACGAGGCCGAGGACGCCCCGTCGGAGTACACCACCGAGTCCTCGGAGGCCGCCGCCGCGCCCCGCACCGCGCGGCGGCCGGTGATCACCGGCCACGCGGCGGGCACCGGCCGCCGCAAGGAGGCCATCGCCCGGGTACGGATCGTGCCTGGCACCGGTCAGTGGACGATCAACGGCCGTTCGCTTGACGCCTATTTCCCGAACAAGGTGCACCAGCAGATCGTCAGCGAGCCCTTCGTAACGCTCGGCGCCGAGGGCAAGTTCGACGTGCTCGCGCGCATCACCGGCGGTGGCGTGACCGGTCAGGCTGGCGCGCTGCGGCTCGGCGTGGCGCGCTCGCTGATCCTCGTCGACCCGGAGAACCGCCCGCCGCTGAAGAAGGCGGGCTTCCTCACCAGGGACGCCCGGGTCAAGGAGCGGAAGAAGTACGGCCTCAAGAAGGCCCGCAAGGCTCCGCAGTACTCCAAGCGCTGATCGCAGGCGAGTACCCGGACAATCCGATATGGGCCGAATCTTCGGTACTGATGGTGTTCGAGGAGTCGCTGGCCGTGATCTAACGGCGGGGCTCGCTCTCGACTTGGCCGTGGCCGCGGTGCCGGTGCTCGCACCGGCTCCCGCTGGCCGCGTCGGCCGGCCTGTGGCGGTGATCGGACGTGACTCACGCGCGTCCGGTGACTTCCTCGAGGCAGCGGTCGTCGCCGGGCTGGCCAGCTCCGGCGTCGACGTGCTGCGGCTGGGGGTCATCCCGACCCCGGGGGTCGCCTACCTCACCGGGGCCCTGCAAGCCGACTTCGGCGTGGTGCTCTCCGCGAGCCACAACCCGGCGCAGGACAACGGGATCAAGTTCTTCGGCCGGGGCGGGGTCAAGCTGCCGGACGAGATCGAGGACGAAATCGAGGCCCAGCTCCGGATAGCTCGCCCGGACCGGGGCGGCGCTCCCGGCGCCCAGGACACTACAGGCGAGCCGGCCGGCGCGATCGAGTTCGGCCGGGTCACCGACGCGTACTCCAAGCACGAGGTCTACCTCGACCACCTGCTCGCCACCCTCCCCGTGCCGGCGGACGGCCGCCCGCCGCTGCAGGGCCTGCGGGTCGTCGTCGACTGCGCGCACGGCGCGGCATACAGCATCGGTCCGCGAGCGCTGCGCCGGGCCGGCGCGGAGGTGATCGCCATCGGCGCCGCGCCGGACGGGCTGAACATCAACGCCGGAGTCGGATCCACCCACCTGGACACGCTGGCCGCCGCGGTCGTCGAGCACGGCGCGGACGCGGGCCTCGCCTTCGACGGCGACGCCGACCGGTGCCTCGCGGTTGATGCGGACGGCGCGCCGCTCGACGGTGACCAGATCCTCGTGGTACTCGCGTCGCAGCTCAAGCGCGGCGGCCAGCTCGCGGGCGATGCCGTGGTCGTGACCGTGATGTCCAATCTCGGCTTCTACGACGCGATGCGGGAAGCCGGCATCACCGTGATCCAGACCCCGGTCGGCGACAAGCACGTATACGCCGCCATGCGGGACGGCGGCTACGTGCTCGGTGGCGAGCAGTCCGGGCACATCATCCAGATGGGCCACGCCACCACCGGTGACGGCGTGCTGACCGGCCTGCACCTGCTCGCGGCGGTGAACAGCGGCGGCGTTCCCGTCTCCGCCGCCGCGAAGATGATGACCAGGTATCCGCAGGTTCTTATCAACGTGCGCGGCGACAAGGCCCGCGCGATGGCCGACCCGGCGGTTGAGCACGCCGTGGAGGACGCCGAGGCCGCGCTGGGCGCGAAGGGGCGCGTCCTGCTGCGGCCGAGCGGCACCGAGCCGGCCGTCCGGGTGATGGTCGAGGCGAAGGAGCACGACCTGGCCGAACGTGTCGCGGGCCAGCTCGCGGAGGCGGTACGCCTGGCGATGCGTTGATCGTCGGTGTCGGCATCGACGTCGTCGAGATCGCCCGCCTCGCCACCGCGCTCGGCCGGACGCAACGCCTTGCCATCCGGCTGTTCACCGAGAGAGAACAAGATCTTCCCGTCCGGTCGCTCGCGGCGCGTTTCGCCGCCAAGGAGGCCCTGGCGAAGGCGCTGGGAGCGCCGCGCGGGCTGCTCTGGACAGACGCCGAGGTGGTCAACGGCACGCACGGACGGCCTGAGCTCAAGGTCTACGGCACGGTCGCGGCGGCCGCCGCGCGCGCCGGGGTGACCCGCTGGCATGTCTCGCTCAGCCACGACGGTGGCCTGGCTACGGCTGTTGTCATCGCCGAAGGCGGGGCAGACTAAGCAACGTGCGTGACGCTTACTCGGTAGCCAAGGTCCGCGCGGCCGAAGCCGCGCTGTTGGCGCTCGTCCCGGACGGCGCGCTCATGCAGCGGGCGGCCACGGGGCTGGCATCGGTGTGCGCGAGGCTGCTGAGCAGCGGCTCGGGCGGGGTCTACGGCGCGCGGGTCGTGGTGCTCGCGGGCACGGGAGACAACGGCGGGGACGCGCTGTACGCGGGCGCGCTGCTGGCCGGGCGCGGCGCGGCGGTCACCGCGATCCAGGCTGGCCAGAAGATCCACCTAGGAGGCGCCGCCGCGCTCAAGAGCCGCGGTGGCCGTGTCATCACCGCGACCCCACCACGCGGCCCCGACGACACCCGGCCCGACATCGGCGCCCGGTACGACGCGGGGCACGACACCCGCCATGCGATCGGTCACGCTGACCTCATCATCGACGGGATGCTCGGCATAGGCGGCAGCGGCGGGCTGCGCGAGCCCTACGCCACGCTGGCCTACCTCGCGGCCGGCGCGAGCGCCACCACCGTGGCGGTCGACCTGCCAAGCGGCATCGACGCCGATACCGGCGCCGTGGACGGCCCAGCGGTGAGCGCGGACGTGACCGTGACGTTCGGCGCGGTCAAGCCGGGGCTGCTGATCGACCCGGGGGCCGGCCACGCGGGGGTCGTGGAGCTGGTGGACATCGGGCTCGGGCCGTACCTGGAGGGCACGCCCGAGGTCAGCGCGCCGCAGCGAGACGACATCAGGGCGCTGCTGCCCCGGCCCGGCAGCGAGTCGGACAAGTACCGGCGCGGCGTCCTCGGCCTGTTGGCGGGCAGCGACCGCTTCACGGGCGCCGCCCTGCTGTCGACCGGCGGCGCGGTCCGCGGCGGCGCGGGCATGGTCCGGCTGGTCACCGCGCCGACCGCGGCGGCAGTCGCGCGCGGGCTCTGGCCCGAAGTGGTGATCACGGAGCTCGATGCAGAGGGCCGCGTACGTTCGGAAGGAAAGATCCAGTTCCCCGAGGGCGTCGGGCGAGTGCAGGCGTGGGTCGCCGGCCCGGGAATGGGCACCACGGACGTCGCGGCGGCCAGGCTGACGGCGGTGCTCGCCACCAGCCTGCCGGTGCTCGTGGACGCGGACGGGCTGGCGCTGCTCGCGCGGCACAAGGACCTGCTGCCGCGCCCCGCGCCGACGCTGCTCACCCCGCACGCCGGTGAGCTCGGGCGCCTGCTCGGCAAGGACCCGGCGGACATCGAGGCGCGGCGGCTCGAGCACGCGCGGCTGGCCGCCACCGAGTTCGGCGCGTGCGTGCTGCTCAAGGGATCCACGACGGTGGTCGCGCCGCCGGACGGGCTTGACCCGGTGTTCGTGAACACGACAGGCACGCCGTGGCTAGCCACCGCCGGCACCGGCGACGTCCTGTCCGGGCTTGCTGGCGCGCTGCTCGCGCAGGGGCTGCTGCCGCCGCAGGCCGGCATCGCGGCCGCGTACCTGCACGGGCTCGCGGCCCGGCTCGCCGCGACCGACCCCGTGGCGGGCGGTCCGGGGAGGAACGGAGGCGAGGCGCCCATTGGCGCCTCCGACCTGATCCGCGCGCTGCCGATGGCGTTCCGCGCGACGACGAGCTTATACATTGACAGGCATGGATAGCCACGCGCGGGCCAGCATCGACCTCGACGCGATCACCGGCAACGTCGTGGCGCTGCGCGAGCACGTGGCGCCCACCGCCGTCATGGCGGTGGTCAAGGCTGACGGCTACGGGCACGGGTCGGTCGCCGCGGCCCGCGCCGCGCTGCGCGGCGGCGCGCAGTGGCTTGGCGTTGTGCACGTGGCTGAGGCGCTGAGGCTGCGCGCGGCCGGCATCGACAGCCCGCTGCTCTGCCTGATGGCGATCGACTCCGACGCCCACCGCGAGGCGATAGCCGAGGGCGTGGACCTCAGCGCGGGGTCGGTGGACATGGTGCGCCGTCTCGCGGCCGCCGCGGCGCAGGCCGGCCGCCAGGCTCGGGTGCACCTGAAGGCCGACACCGGGCTGGGCCGGGGCGGCGCGACCGCCGCGGACTGGCCGCGGGTGCTCGACGCCGCGCTCGAGGCGGAGGCCGCCGGGCGGCTCGGCGTGGCGGGGCTGTGGTCGCATTTCGCCTCCGCCGACGAACCGGGCAACCCGTCCGTGGGGGCGCAGCTGGACGCGTTCGGCGAGGCGCTCGAGGCGGCGAAGAAGCTAGGCGTCACCCCGGAGGTGCGGCACATCGCGAACACGGCCGCCGCGATCGAGGTGCCTGATGCGCGCTACGACCTCGTACGGGTCGGCGGCGGGATCTACGGCCTGTCCACGCTGCCCGGCGGGGCGCCGCGGTGGCTGCGCCCGGCGATGACGCTGCGGGCGCGGTTGGTGCTGGTCAAGCGGGTGCCCGCCGGGACCGGCGTGTCGTACGGGCACCGCTACATCACGCCGCGCGAGACGACCCTCGGCCTGGTCCCGCTCGGCTACGCCGACGGGGTGCCGCGGCTGGCCACGGGGCGGCCGCTGGTGTTCGCCCGCGGGCGGCGGTGGCCGATCGCCGGGACGGTGTGCATGGACCAGTTCGTCATCGACTTCGGGGACGAGCCGGTGGCGGTCGGGGACGAGGTAGTGCTATTCGGGCCGGGGGACATCGGGGAGCCGACCGCCCAGGCGTGGGGCGACACGCTGGGCACCATCTCCTACGAGATCGTCACCGGGATCGGCGGTCGTGTGCCAAGGTCATACCCGTGAGTCAGGAGTCACGAGCGATTATCCCGAACGTAAGCGGCTTTCTCCCTATCGACATCACCGTCTCCACGGCCGCGGCGATGCGCGGCCTCGGTCGGCGGCTGGCCCTGGTCCTGCGGCCCGGAGACCTGGTGATCCTCAGCGGCCCGCTCGGCGCCGGGAAGACCACCCTCACCCAGGGCATCGGGGAAGGGCTCGGCGTGCGCGGGCCGGTGACGTCGCCCACCTTCGTCATCGCGCGGGTGCACCCGCCGCTGAAGGGCGGCGGCCTGTCGGAAGCGGCGCCCGCCTTGGTGCACGCGGACGCGTACCGGCTCGGCAGCGCCCTCGAGCTCGACGACCTGGACCTGGACACCGACACGGCCACCTCGGTCACCGTGGTGGAGTGGGGCGAAGGGCTGGCCGAGGGGCTGGCGGAGGACCGCCTTGAGATCACGATCACGCCTGCCGAGGACGGCTCGCCGGGGGAGGGGTCACCGGACGGCGACTCGCCGCGCACGGTATGGATTTCTGGCGTCGGCGAGCGCTGGCGGTACATCCAGTTGCCGCCCGTGGATCACGCCGATCGTCTATAGTTCGGCCTGTACCGATCCGGTTTGTACATCTGCCGGCATCGAAGGTCACGTTTCCGCACCGCCAACCTCTCACCGGAGGCACGCCGTGACTCAGCATGGGTCATCACCCGGCCGGCCGCGTGGTCGCCGGGCACGTCCCGACAACGACGTGCCCGAATGGGCGGGGTCCGGCCCGGGCAACCGCGTGCAGGGCGACTGGCGCGGCGGCGGGTATCCCCCGACCGGTCCCGGCTACCCGCCGACCGGTCCCAGCTATCAGCCCGGTGGCCCGGGGGGACCGGGCGCACCGGGACAGCCAGGCGCGTTCCCGCCGCAGGCGCCCGTCGGGCCGCCCTTGGGCCAGCCGCCGCACGGGCCGCAGGGGCAGCCGTACGGGCCGCCGGGTGACTGGGCCGGAGGCGACGAGGACGACCCGATGGAGGCGTTCTCCAAGCGCTGGCAGCGGCGCGGCAGCGAATCCCGCGAGGAGCGGCGCGCGGACCGCCGCAAGCGCCGCAGGCTGCTGTTCGCTGGTGGCGGCGCGGTCGCGGTAGGGATCGCGGTGGCGGTGTACTTCCTCACCTCGGGCAGCAGCGGCTCCGCGAACCTCGGCCTCGGGTCGCTTGTCACCACGTTCCTACCCGGTGAGCTGCAGCAGGTCCCGAACGCCTGCACGGCGGTGCCTAGCGGCACGCTCGGCCAGTACCTGCCCGGCCAACCGAAGATGGCGGCGCCGCCGCTCAACAGCGGCGCCCAGAGCGAATGCACGTGGACGCTCGACAAGCCGCCGATCTACCGGGTGCTCGAAGTGAACTTGCAGGCGTATTCGCCCAGCGGGCTGGCCCCGGGTGACGGAAGCGCCACGTTCGCCGCGGAATACGCCTACGCGCAGGACGAGACCGGCAAGCAGGATCCCGGCCCGCGCAGCGGGGAGCCGAAGGCGACGATCACCGACCTGAACGACATGCCAGGCGGCAACGATACGGTGGCCTTCGAGGCCACCCAGGTGTTCAACGTCAACGGCGCGACCACCGACGTGGCGACCCTCTACGTCAGGTACCGCAACGTCATCGTCACCGTGGTGATGAACGGGCTCGACCACGCCAACAAGGGCAACTACGGTCCGGAGTCGCCGAGCCAGCTCAGCGCGGCGGCGCAGACCGTCGCCACCCAGGTGACCGGGCAGCTGGTGCACTGAGGCGCCGCCGCAGCGCGCGTCGGCTACCCTCTAGGTCGTGCTGCTGCTCGGATTGGACACCGCCACCCCCGCGGTGACGGTCGCGCTGCATGACGGCGACCACCCACTGGCCCAACTCGTCACCGTCGACGCGCACCGCCACGCGGAGCTGCTCGCCCCGGCGATCGCCAAGGTGATCGCGGACGCGGGCGCCGAGCGCGGTGACCTCACGGAGATCGCGGTCGGCGTCGGCCCGGGTCCGTACACCGGGCTGCGCGTCGGGGTCGTGACCGCGAAGGTCCTCGGGGCCGCGCTCGACATCCCGGTGTACGGCGTGTGCAGCCTCGACGTGATCGCCGCCGACGTCGAATGCGACGACCGGTTCCTGGTGGCCACCGACGCCAGACGGCGGGAGCTCTACTGGGCCGAGTACGACGAGACGGGGCGCCGGTCCGGACCGCACGTCGGCTCGCCCGCCGAGATCCCTGGCGGTCAGCTGCTGCCGGCCGCGGGAGAGGGACCGCTGCTGTACCCGGAACTCCTGCCCGACGGGCGGGGACCGACGTATCCCGCCGCCGCGACCCTGTGCCGGGTGGCCGTCGCGGAACTCGCCGCCGGCGGGGGCGGGCTGCTGCCGGCCGAGCCGCTGTACCTGCGGCGGCCGGACGCGCGCGAACCAGGGGCGCCGAAGCGGGTGACGCGATGACGACCAGGTGGCGCGACAAGCGCGTCCCGGCGGCCGGCCCGGCGGCGCGGCTGCGCCCGCTGGTGGCCGCGGACCTGGTGGACGTGCTCGCCCTTGAGCATGACCTGTTCCCCGACGACCCGTGGACCGCGCAGATGTTCGCCGAGGAGGTCGCCCTGCCGCCGGACAGCCGGCTGTACCTCGTCGCCGAAGCGGAGGACCTCCCGCCCGCGCCCGGCGGCCGTGTCATGGCCGGGTACGCGGGGATGATGTTCGTCCCCGGCGGCGTCCAGGCCGACGTGCTGACGATCGCGGTGGCGAGTGCATACTGGGGTCGCGGCATCGGCTCCGCGCTGCTGGGCGCGCTGCTGGAGGCCGCCGCCGGGCGCGGCTGCGCCGAGGTCTTCCTCGAGGTGCGCGAGGACAACCCGCGCGCCCGGGGGCTCTACCTGCGGCGCGGGTTCGATGAGATCGGCGTGCGCCGCGGCTATTACCAGCCGTCCGGGGTGAACGCGATCGTGATGCGAAAGGACCTGCTGCCATGAGCGGCCCGCTGGTGCTGGGGATCGAAACGTCCTGCGATGAGACGGGCGTCGGCATCGTGCGGGGCAGCGAGCTGCTCGCGGACGAGGTGGCGTCGAGCATGGACCAGCACGCCCGGTTCGGCGGCGTAGTGCCGGAGGTCGCGAGCCGGGCGCACCTGGAGGCGATGGTGCCGGTGCTCGACAGCGCGTTCGCCAAGGCCGGCGTCAAGCCGTCCGGTATCGACGCGGTGGCGGTCACCGCCGGCCCGGGGCTGGCCGGCGCCCTCATGGTGGGCGTGGCCGCGGCGAAGGCCTACGCGTACGCGCTCGGCAAGCCGCTGTACGGGGTGAACCACCTAGCCGCGCACGTCGCGGTCGACCAGCTCGAACACGGCCCGCTGCCGTCGCCGTGCGTGGCGCTGCTCGTGTCAGGCGGGCACTCCTCGCTGCTGCTCGTCTCCGACGTGACCGGGGCCGTGGTGCCGCTTGGGGCCACGATCGACGACGCCGCGGGCGAGGCGTACGACAAGGTGGCCCGGGTGCTCGGCCTGCCGTTCCCCGGAGGGCCGCCGATCGACCGCGAGGCCGCGGCCGGGGATCCCGGGGCGATCAGGTTCCCCCGCGCCAAGTACCACGACGGCACGCTCGACTTCTCCTTCGCGGGCCTGAAGACCGCGGTGGCCCGCTGGGTGGAGGCTCGCAGGGACGCCGGAACGCCGGTGCCCGTGGCGGACGTCGCCGCGTCGTTCCAGGAGGCCGTGGCCGACGTGCTCACCCGCAAGGCGGTCGCGGCCTGCCAGCAGCACGGCGTCGGCGACCTGATCATTGGCGGCGGCGTGGCGGCGAACTCCCGGCTCCGCGCGCTGGCCGCCGAGCGGTGCGAGGCGGCCGGCATCCGGCTGCGGGTGCCCCGCCCCGGGCTGTGCACCGACAACGGCGCGATGGTGGCCGCTCTCGGCGCGTCAATCATGCGGAACGGCCTCGCGCCGTCGCCCCTGAGCATCCCCGCGGACTCGTCCCTGCCGGTCACCCACGTCCTCGTCGGCTGACCGGCAGGCCGGGGCCTGCCGCCCCGTGCTGCCTGGTTAGGACTTCGAGCGGGTGAACAGGCCGCGGATGCGGCGGCGGAAGATGGCGATCAGGGCGGCCGCTGCCGCGACCGGCAGGACCCGCTTCAGGACCGGGCCGCCGACCAGCTTGATCAGGTTGAGCGAGTCTTCTTGCGGCAAGCGCGCCACGGGCTGAGCCGGCGTCGCGGCGGTCGGCGTCGCCGCGGCCGGTGGCGTGGTGACCGCGGTCGCGGTGCCGGCGTCCCCCGCGGCCGCCGCCGCGTCGCTGGCGGGCGCGGCTTCCGCGGGCGCGGTCTCCGCCGGGGCGCTCGAGCTGTCGATCAGGGCCGCCAGGTTCGCGGCGAACTGGTCGATGAGCTTGCCGCTCACCTCCGGCAGCAGGCTGCGGCCGAACTGGGCGGGACGGCCGGTGACGTTCAGCGACGTGTGGATGGACACCAGCGTCTGGCCCGCGGCGTCAGCCGGCTTCAGGCCGGCGTGCACGGTCGCCGAGGCGGTGCCCGCCCCGCGGGTCTCCTTGCCGGAGGCCTCGATGGCGATCGTGTG
>Ga0210385_10002559_pt1 | contig 10984 bp, 6 predicted proteins | sample IncBWH26OmetaG_FD_160107 | JGI IMG/M metagenome (GOLD analysis project Ga0210385, IMG submission 160107) | Forest soil microbial communities from Barre Woods Harvard Forest LTER site, Petersham, Massachusetts, United States - Inc-BW-H-26-O ... | reverse complement strand
AGGAGCTGCAGCGGGCGGCCGTCAGCGATCAGTCGCGGAGACATCGATACCCAGATTGAGAGGTACGATGGGCCCATGCAGATGAGCAGAATCCACCAAGTCGACCAGGCAGAACTGCCCTGCCTTACTGTCGGTGCAGGGCCGAGTTGCGCCGACGCCAGCGACCGCCGGTAGGCCAGCAGTCTGCGCTCAGGAAAGAAACCTTCAGCTTGGTCCATAACGTCCGTCCGCCGCCTCGCCGGGATGCGTTGCCAAATTTTACGCCCGACCTCACCGGTCCGACGGATTGCGGTCGAGGAGCTTGGAACGGCAGCTGTACGGATGTACAGTATCCGTCATGAGCCAATATCTCAAGGGCCGGGGCGCGCTGTCCAATCCAGCCAATCGATTCTCGGCCACGCGGGTCGCCGATGTCGAGGACGGCTGGTCCTTGCAGGAGGTGCCCGACAGCATCGCGACTCAGGTTCGACCCGAACGCGCCCGGACGATTATCACCACCAACCGATCGCCCGACATTCCCTTCGAGCAGTCGATCAATCCCTACCGTGGATGTGAGCATGGGTGCCCGTACTGCGCAGCCGGCGACACCCTGATCCTCTTGGCCGACGGGCGCACCCGCGCACTGGCCGACCTGAAGGTCGGTGATCAGATTTACGGAACCCGCCGCGCGGGTTGGTATCGACGCTACACAAAGACTCGCGTCCTGGCCCACTGGAGCACTATCAAGCCGGCTTTTCGTACCACCCTCGAGGATGGGACCACGTTGGTGACCAGTGGGGATCACAGGTTCCTGACCGAACGCGGCTGGAAGTACGTGAAAGATGGCTCGAAGGGCGCTCAGAGGTCGCATCTGACTATCCGCAGCAAGCTCATGGGTGTTGGCGGCTTTGCAACGGGCGCCGTAGTAAACGACGACTACAGGCGTGGTTACCTAGGCGCTATGATTCGTGGCGACGGTCTGCTGAAATCATTCGATGCTCGAAGACCGAGCAGGCATGAAGGGCGAGTTCACCAATTCCGCCTCGCGTTGTGTGATCTCGAAGCCCTTGTGCGCACGCGAAGCTATCTTTCTGAGTTTGAAATCGCGACCCGGGAATTCCAGTTTGCGGCCGCCATGGGCGATCGCCGGTCGATGCAAGCGATCCGGACGCACTCCTTGACCAACGTGGAAGCGATTCGAGGCCTCATCGCGTGGCCTTGTTCGCCCTCGCGGGAGTGGTCTGCGGGATTTCTTGCTGGAATCTTCGACGCCGAAGGCAGCTTCAGTCAGACCGTGTTGCGGATTTCGAATACGGACCGTGAGATCGTGACTTGGATATGCAAGTGCTTGGACACTTTCAGCTTTTCCTACGTCATCGAGCACTATCCGCACCTGGACCGCAAGCCGCTGAGCGTCGTGCGGATCACGGGTGGCTTAAAGGAGCATCTCCGGTTTTCCCATACTGTTAACCCGGCGAGCGGCCGCAAACTCGATTTGGAGGGTGTGGCCATCAAGGGCAACGCCCGCCTGCGGGTGGTGGGCATCGAGCCACTGCCGGCCATGCAGCTGTATGACATCACGACCGACACCGAGGATTTCGTTGCCAACGGCGTGGTCAGCCACAACTGCTACGCCCGTCCCAGCCACGCCTACATGGATCTGTCGCCGGGTCTGGATTTCGAGACCCACCTTTTCTACAAGGCGGATGCCGCCGCGCTGCTGCGCGCCGAGCTGGGTAAGCGCAACTACGTGTGCAAACCGATCACCGTGGGCGCGAACACCGATCCGTATCAGCCGCTGGAGAAGCGGCTGAAAGTCACCCGTTCCATCCTGGAGGTGCTGCGCGAGACGCGCCATCCGGTCACGATCATTACGAAGGGCTCGCTGATCGCCCGTGATCTGGACCTGCTGGCCGATCTGGCGCGCGATGGCCTGGTCAATGTCTTCGTCACGGTGACCACGCTGGACAATGAGACGAAGCGCCTGCTGGAGCCGCGCGCCGCGGCACCGGCGGCGCGCCTGAAGATCATCCGCCAGCTCACCGAATGTGGGGTCACCACCGGGGTGCTGGTCGCCCCGGTGATTCCGGCGATCACCGAACACGAGCTCGAGCAGGTGCTGGCCGCCGCCGCACAGGCGGGAGCGCGGCACGCGGGATACGTGATCCTGCGGCTGCCCCACGAGCTCAAAATCCTGTTTCGCGAATGGCTGGAGACGCACTACCCGGCGCGCGCCGCGCATGTCATGTCGATCATCCACGCGCTGCGCGGCGGCCAGGACAATGACCCGCGCTTCGGGAGTCGGATGCGCGGTATGGGTCCTTTCGCACAGCTGCTGCGTCAGCGCTTTCAACTGGCGTGCGCTCGCAATGGGTTGCTCCGTGGCGCAGCACCCGCATTGCCAACTGCACTGTTTCGGCCGCCACCGCCCAACTCCGGGCAGATGGATCTGGGCCTCTAGGCAACATCTGTTGCCGACTGCAACCCCGGGCGTCACAGCAGAATGTTAAGCTTGGGTGCGTGGCCGAAAATGTTGGGAAAATCATCTGGCTGGCTGGTGCCAGCGGTATGGTCGGATCAAGGGTCCTGGAAGGACTGCTCCTGATTCCGGAGTACACCCGCATCGTCGCGGTGACCCGCCGGCCTCTCGGCCGCGACTATCAGCGGCTGGCCAACCGGATCGTGCTCTTCGCTCAGCTCGAGTCACAACTCAAAGGCCAGGTCTGCGACATGGCGCTGTGCTGCCTGGGCACCTCCTATAAGGAGGCAGGCTCCGAGGCGGCCTATCGGGAGGCGGCGCAACTGAATGTTCTGGCATACGCCCGCGCGGCCAAAGCGGCTGGCGCGCGGCGCTTCGTCATGCTCTCGTGCCAATCGGCCGATTCGGCGTCGCGGCGAACCGCGGCGCGCGTCCAGGGCGAAACGCTCGACGCCCTGACGGAAGTGGGTTTTGAGTCACTGGATATCCTGTTGCCGGGTCCCCTGCTGGGCATGCGCCGCGGCGCGGGCCCGGGGCACCTGATCTCGATGTCGCAGGCCCTGGCGCTCAGTCCGCTGCAGTTTGGCGCCCGGGAGGGTCGCCGGGCCATCGGCGCCGCCACGGTCGCCGCCGCCATGATCGGCGCCGCGCGCTCCGGGCGCCGTGGGGTCTACCGATACGAATTTTCAGGCATCCAGGCACTTTCCAGAATACGTGGCAGAACGTGATGCAGTTAACATCGACAGCCACAGCGGCGTGACAGATTCCCAGAATCAGTCGCGCCACGCCGGTGCCTACGGTCCGGCTGTTGCGTATTCCCAATCGGTCCACGCGGAAGTTGCCTGTTAAGGATGTATCGCGCAGCCACTAAAAGCGGAATGGTCAGACGCATCGCGCTGATCCTTACCCTGAGCACACTGATTCCGGTGCTGCTGGTGGTCGCCGCGTTGTCCGGCAACGCCGGTGCGGGAACCCTGTGGCGCTGGCTGGTCTTCGGCGCCGCCGAGGCACTGCTTTGCACGGGCATCGCCGTGGCCTACCTGGTGCGCCGCTACCAGCCCGGCCTGCTGGCGTTGCGGGAGGGGTTCCAGGATCTCGCCACGACCGGTTTCGCGGCCGTGCCGCCCACGGGGCGCGATGACATCCAGGAACTGATTCAAAGCTTCAATCTGTGCGCGCAGCGCATCCGTACCCAGCACGCCAATCTGCAGACCCTGAGTGAGGTCGACCGGTTGCTGCTTCAGCCGGGTGGCCTCGAGCCGGTGCTCGATGCGATCCTCACCCGCGTGCAGCGCGTGACGGGGTGCAGCAGCGCCGGGATCGTCCTGCGCGACCCGGATGCGCCGTGGCGTGGACGGGTCTATCTGGCCGCGATGAGCTGCCGGGACTTGCCCGTCAGCCGCGTCGCCCTCGACGATGACATGATGATCACGCTCGCGGCCGAGACGGAGGGTCTCACCGTCACGCGCTGCGAGGACACCCGCCACAGCTTCCTCGTGCCGCTCAAGGAGCTCGGTTCGGAGTTCTTCTGGGTCTGGCCGGTCAAACTGGCGACCCATGTCGAGGCCATCCTGGCCGTCGGCTACCGCGATCCGCCCGTGGCCGACCCGCATATCACCCGCTGCGGAACCGAGTTCGCCGCCCGTCTGGCGATCGCCCTCACCAAGAGCGCGCGCGACGAACAGCTCTACCGCCAGGCGCACTTCGATCCGCTGACCGGCCTGCCCAACCGAGTCCTGTTCTGCAGCCGGCTCTCCACCGAACTGCAGCGCGCCGCGACCGGTGTCGGCAAGGGCGCGGTGCTGTATATCGACCTCGATCACTTCAAGAAGATCAATGACACCGTCGGTCACGCGGCCGGCGATGAAGTGCTGAGCATCGCCGCGCAGCGCCTGCGCGCCTGCATCAAGGAAGGCGATACGGTCGCGCGCCTGGGCGGCGATGAGTTCGCGGTCATCCTGCGCGACATCGTGAGCGCCGAAGCGGCCCACGCGGTCGCGCAGCGCATCGTGCTGTCGCTGCAGCAGCCCGTGAACCTCGCCGGTCGGGATCACACGGTCTGCGCGAGCATCGGCATCGCCTTGTTCCCGCAGGACGGTCGGGCCATCGATACGCTGCTGCGCAACGCCGACACTGCCATGTACCGTGCCAAGGACCTGGGTCGCGGTCGTGCCATGTTCTACGACGTCAATATGGGTGGTCAGCGGCCCGAGCCCACCGACAGCGGACTGCACCTCGCCCTGCGCCGCCGCGAGTTCTCATTGTTCTACCAGCCGCAGTACTCGATCAATGACGGATCGCTGACGGGCCTCGAAGCGCTGCTGCGCTGGCAGACACAGCGCGAGGGCTTGCGCCAGCCCGGAGATTTCGTGCCGGCCGCCGAGGAGAGTGGGCTGATCGTCGATATCGGTGGCTGGGTGCTGGAAACGGCCTGTGCGCAGCTCGCATCCTGGCGCGAGCAGGGGCTGTCGCCACCGCCCATGGCGCTGAACGTCTCATTGCAGCAGCTGCGCCATCCGGACTTCGTGCGCAACGTGCGCCGCACGCTCGAGCGTTTCGGGCTGCCCGGGGAACTTCTGGAATTCGACATCGATGAGCGCGTGCTGGCCGATCCCGCCAACAGCGCCATGATCGAGCGGCTCGCGCAGACCGGCGCCGGTCTGACGCTCGACGGCTTCGGTACCGGCTATTCCTCGCTCGGTTACCTGCGGCAGCATCCCATCAGTGCGGTCAAGATCGATCGCAGCTTCCTGGTCAACGTGCCCAGGGACTCGACCGCGGCCACACTGATCGAAACGATCATCGTGATGGCACACTCGCTGCAGAAGCGCGTCGTCGCCGAAGGCATCGAGTCCATCGAGCAGCTGGATTTCCTGCGCGAGCGTCGCTGTGACAGCGCGCAGGGCTACTACCTCGCGCGCCCGCTGCCGGCGGCCAAGGTCACGGAGCTTCTCAGTTCGCGCGTTTATGACAACTCCTCAGAAGAAGCTCGCGCAACGGGCTGACGCACAAGTTCGCGCTCGAGAAATTATGTCGCATGTCGCACATCTGCGAATTTCACATTGCGCCTACACATTTCGCGGATGAGAAACAATACGCAAATTGTCGCTTGACTGAGAGTCTCCGCCTACCGACACTGCTTGCGTGCAAACGGCAAACCCGACGAAAGTCGGGGACGCAAAGCCACCGGTCTAACGGACTTGTTCCCATGACGGCGGGGTTACCACTTCTTCCGGCGCCACAGCGCGGGAATATGCGGCTATCCCTTACATGAGAGCGCGTCCGCTGGTCGGGCACGACAGACCGCAGTTCCGGGGAATGCAATATGACAGTGTCCGTCTCGAAGAGCGAATCACAGATTCCGGAGCCGCCCGTCGCGGGCGAGCAGGAATCCTTTGTCATCAATCTGTGCTCCTCCACCACGCCCATGGCGTTGACGCAGCCGCAATTGGCCGAGCTCAAGAGCTACACATTCTTTGTCAGCCGCCGGCTCGAGGACGGTCGCGAGCGCTTCCGGCTGCACATGGGATATTTCGATTCGCTGCTGCAGGCCGAAGACCTGCTGCCCCTGGTGCGCGACCTTTATCCGGGTGCGTGGGCCGGCGAGGCGCCCGGTAAGCGTCTGCGAGCGCGTGGTGCTGCAACGAAGCCCGCGCCGGTACGCGCCGCGCCGTCACCGACGCCGACGCCGACACCGACACCTGACGAAGGGCCGAGCGCGGAGCTCCTGGCGAGGATGCCGACCCTGTCGGCCGCGCCCGAGCAGAGCGTCGTCGCTGCACCAGCTCCCGCGGTCGCTTCACCGCCGCCCGCGTTGGTGCTCGAACTCGTACCGGAGCCGGCAGTCTCGGCGCCGCCCTCGATACCCGCGCCGCCCTCGATACCCGCGGCGCCTATGATTCCCGCACCCGCCGCGGTCGCTGTCGCGCCACCCGCGAAATCCAATGGTCACGCGGCTCCCGCCAAGCGTGATACCACGATGCCTTTCGATCAGCGTTCGAATGTGCGCGAAGTGCTCAAGTCCCTGGATGAGACCGCCCGCCAGCCGGCCGCGCCGGCGCCGGCGCTGCCGAAGGGGCCGGCCGTGCGCCAACCGGGCGTGCTACCCGAAGCGAAGGTGCTGCATCTTCTGGAAGAGAAGCGCGGCGATCCGCTGAATACCACCAGCACGCCGGCCGCCTTCTCCGTGCAGTTGCAGTGGTCGGTGCAGCCCATCGATCTGGCGCGGGTGCCGCCGCTCGCGATCTTCGGTGCCTACACACTCTATACCGTCGAGGGCAGCCGCGAGGGTCGGCGCTGGTTCGGCTTGCGCTTGGGATTCTTCAGCGACGCGCACTCCGCGAAGCAGGTCGCGCAGTATGTACGCTCGGAATTCTCCTCGGTCGCCGTCGTGCCGGTGAGCCTCAAGGAGCGCGATGGCGCGGCCGGCGCCATCAGTGGCAAGCCTGCGGCAGGCGCGGCCCCGGCACCGACTCAGCCCTCGGAACGGCTGCCCGACAGGACCGCTGAATTCAAGCTGCTGGATACCACCGCCGAGACACCGCAGCTGGTGGTCGACAAAATGTCCGCGGCGAAGCCCAAGAGTGCCGTCGGCAAATCGGCCGCCTCCGGACGCCTGGGTCACAAGGCCCTCAAGGGCCGTGGTCATCGCGTGAACGCGCATGACAAGCGCGCGCCCAAGACCCTGGAGGAGACGCTGGAAATTCTGGGTGCCGATGAGTTGCAGATCGAGGGCGCCAAGAAAAGGGCCGTCGGCGGCACCGTCAAACACCAGGATACGAAGGCGCAGAAGAACTCGCCGTTCTCGCGCCTGTTGGACCGGCTCGCGGAACGGAGCCGTTAGGCCGGCACCTCCTTGCAGAAGTATGTGCTGCCGGTTCTTTTCAGTGCAGCGAGCCTGCAGGTCATGGCGGCCGGCGCGGCGCCCCCTGCCGATTTGCGAACGATGCTGCACACGACGCGGCTGCTCCAAGCTGGATATCAGGGCCAGGGCGTGCGCATCGGAGTCGTTTCCGATGGGGCTGTTCACTACGATGCGCGAGTTCGGCAGCAGGTGCTTCCCGCCGGGGTGACGTTCGTCGGCAGGTCATCGGGCGTCGACGCTGATGAAGGCGATTGGATGATGCAGGTGGTGCATCAAGTCGCACCCCGAGCGGAATTGGGCTTCTGTGCCGGCGGCGATCCCGCTCAAACGACCGACTGCTTCCGTCAACTTCTCACTCTGTTTCATGCCGACATCGTTGTGGATGACGTCAATCCGCAGCCCGTCTATGCGTATCCGACTCAGAAGGTGCAGGGTCTGCTGCAGCTGGTGAAAGAGCATCCCGGGGTACTTTTCTTCACAGGTGCTGGTAACAATGGCGGCGGATATTATGAGGGTCGTTGGACCCCAGCCCCCTTAACTCTCGATGGCGTGCGGTACGCCGCCCAGGATTTCGCGGGTTCACTGGGCGGCAGTTCCGACGTTTATGAAAGTTTTGCGCTTCCCCCAAAAGCGGCCGCCGCCCTGTTCCTCGGGACCAATGCGGATCCGGCCGCGGGACCGTCATCCTGCAACGTACGAGCACCTCAGGTCACCGTCGTCCTCCTTGCAGACGACGGAAAAAAACTGGCAACCGCGAGTAATGGGTGTTCTCCCATTTCTTTGTCAGTCTCCAATCCGGTGGACAAACCGATGCGAGTGCGCGCGGCGATTCTACTTCCCGCGAACATCCAGCCCGAGCGGTTCGCACTGAAGCTCACCGTCACGCTTCGCGGTGAGGGCGTTGCGCCGCTGACCCTGACCTATCGCACGGGCGGAGGGGCCGGCAACTCCGCAACAGATCCGAAATTGATCTCCGTGGCTGCAGTGGACCCAAACAGCCGCTGGGGAGACAGTTACATTATCGAGTCGTTCGCCAATTCCGGGCCGCAATGCCTGGACTACGCCGGCGTGGACGCCGGCCGCCCAGTCAGATTGCCGACACCGAATTGCTTTGAACAGCCGGTCTTCGTCGTTCCGGATCGCGCCTGGGTCAAAATGACGGGAGCGAGTGGAGACGCGGATCGCCCTTTCATTGGTGACTCTGCGGCCGGGCCCGCCGCTGCCGGCGTCGCTGCCTTGCTGCTTTCGGCGGGTGCCGACCGGCAACACCTTCTTGACTTCATGCGGCGAACCGCCATTGCGCAGACCGATAGCCGCGGCTGGAATAGTCGCTACGGCTATGGATTGATGGACGCGGACGCGGCTGCCGTCGCCGCCGGGGCCCTTGCGAAGGGCCACGCCGAGAGCCCCGTTGCATTCCGGCGGTCAGACGATTTCCTTCGCTATCGCTCGGTGGCAGTGCAAGCGCGTGGTGGTGATCCAGGCGCGCTGGCGCTGCTGAGCGACGCCGCCAAGGCCGGCAATCCGAATGCTGAAAGTGCGCTTGCCTCCCTGGAGCACGATTCCGGTGACAATGAATCGGCCGCTCGCTGGGCCGCCTCGGCCGCCGATCAGGGCGAGCCGAATGCCCAGGGACTTCTCGGATCGATGTATAACCGGGGGTGGGGTGTAACCGAAGACCCGCGTGCGGCACAGGCTTGGTGGGTTCGCGCCGCTCGCCAGGGCATTGCCAGTGCCCTCTATAACCTCGGCACAACCCTCGCGCGTGGCCGTGGCGCACCCACCGATCCGGTAACGGGGTTGGCACTGATGCGCGCGGCGGCAATGCGCGGCCTGCAATTTGCACCGATGAACGCCGAGATGGCCGATATTCAATCCGGGTTGAATCCCGATCAACTCAGCACGGTGCAGAGGCAAGCTGCGGCTTTTGCCGAAAATCCGGCGGCCGTGCCCATGCCATGACACGGTGCCTTACTTGCCGAAGAGCTTGTCGAGTTCGGAGCGTGCGCGATCATTCTGCGCGCCATCGCCGCCGGTCCACGCCGCCGCGTTCGGTTTGAAATGATCGCAGAAGTTCGCGCGGGTCTTGTCGCGAACCTCCTCCACCGTCGGTTCGCGACACTGCTGATAGGCCTGTTTGTCGAACTGCGTGCACATCCGGCACACATGCAGCTCGGCCCGACACTTCGGGCACTCTTCCAGTCTACGCAGCGGCAGTGACAGGGCCGCGAGCGCGGCACCGCACTTCCAGCACTTCAGATCATGCGCCATGGGTACGCTCCTTCAGGAACCCCGCCAGAACACGACCGGTGTGTGAGCCGGTCTTGCGCCGCGCCACCTGCGCCGGCGTGCCTTCGACCACAATCCGCCCGCCGCCGGCACCGGCCTCGGGTCCCATGTCGATCACCCAGTCGGCCTCGGCCATGACATCGAGGTTGTGCTCGACGACCACCGCGGTGTTGCCGGCCTGGATCAGCCGGTGCAGCACCTGGATCAGCTTTTCGACATCCGCCATATGCAGTCCCACCGTGGGCTCATCCAGCACGTACAGCGTGTGCTTCGGCGTCTGACGTGGGCCCCCGGCCGCATCGCCGCGCACCTTCGACAGTTCCGTGACGAGCTTGATACGTTGCGCTTCGCCGCCGGACAGGGTCGGGCTGTGCTGTCCCAGCGTCAGGTAACCCAGTCCGACATCCTGCAGCAGCTTCAGCGCATGATGCACGCGCGGATGCGCCGCGAAGAACTCCACCGCATCATCGATGCTCATATTGAGGACGTCCCCGATGCTCTTGCCGCGCCACAGAACGCTCAAGGTCTCGGAGTTGAAGCGCAGGCCATTACAGACATCGCAACTGACCTTCACATCGGGCAGGAAACTCATCTCGATGGTGCGCAGACCCTGACCTTCGCAGCCTTCGCAGCGACCCGTGCCGGCGTTGAAGGAGAAGCGACTGGCCGTGTAACCCCGGATGCGGGCCTCGGTGGTGCCGGCAAAGATCGCGCGGATCTCGTCCCAGAAGCCGACATAGGTGGCGGGGCAGGATCGCGGCGTCTTGCCGATCGGTGTCTGATCGACTTCCAGCACGCGTTGCACGAGCTCGGCGCCGACGATGGTCTTGCAGCCGACGAGGGCGCTCGACTTCCTTTTCGCGGCGCGCTTCGCCGCCCGTGCCCGACCGCCCGGCGCCTCATCACCGATGATGCGTTTGAGGTTCGTGAAGAGCACATCGCGGGCCACGGTCGACTTGCCCGATCCGGAGACGCCCGTGACGACGATCAACCGTCCGAGCGGCAGCTCGACGTCCACGTTCGACAGGTTATGCAGCGTGACGCCCTTGAGAACCAGCCGCGCTGAGTCCGCCGCGACGGCGCGGCGCGGGCGCGCCGGATGCATCAGCGGTGCGCGCAGGAATCGGCCGGTGACCGAGTGCTCGTTGGCGATGAGATCACTGACCGTGCCGCGACCCACCACCTCACCGCCGCGGACACCGGCGCCGGGACCCAGATCCAGCACATAGTCCGCGCGGCGGATCGTATCCTCATCGTGTTCGACCACGACCAGGGTGTTGCGGTGCGCGGCCAGCTCCGCGAGCGCATCGAGCAGTATCGCGTTGTCACGCGGGTGCAGTCCGATGGTCGGCTCGTCCAGCACATAGCATACG
>Ga0210385_10002558_pt1 | contig 10986 bp, 8 predicted proteins | sample IncBWH26OmetaG_FD_160107 | JGI IMG/M metagenome (GOLD analysis project Ga0210385, IMG submission 160107) | Forest soil microbial communities from Barre Woods Harvard Forest LTER site, Petersham, Massachusetts, United States - Inc-BW-H-26-O ... | reverse complement strand
ATGAAGCTGGCCCGCGAACTTTCCAAACGCCAGACCGGCCGCACCCTCTATCTGCTCGACGAACCGACGACCGGCCTGCACTTCGACGATGTCCGCAAGCTGCTCGAGGTCCTGCACCGTCTCACTGACCTCGGTAACACGGTGATCATCATCGAGCACAATCTCGATGTCATCCGCAACGCGGACTGGATCATCGACCTCGGCCCCGAGGGTGGCGAGGGCGGCGGCCACATCGTCGCCGAAGGCCCCCCCGAACAGGTCGCGGGCATACCCCACTCGTATACTGGCCAATTCCTGCGGCCCTGGTATTCTGGAGCGAATCACTCCGCCGCCGGGTCCGTCGACGGGTCCGCTCGAAAACCGTCGGCGAATGGAAGCCGGACCTCGCGTTCGAAATCCTCTGGAAGATCACCAGGAAAAGAGACCATCCAATGAGCGACATCGACGCTGGCTTCGAGGAGCCACGCAGCCCCGAGGCGAGTCCGGAAGCGAGCCCGGAATTCCCGCAGTCGACCCTCGAACCTCCAGGCTATCTGTGGCGGCCCATCGAGCCTCCCCCGCCGACGCTCGAGCTGGTTCCTCCGCCCCCTCCGCCGAAACTGATTCCGAACATCGGCCATGTCCTGGTCTTCCTCCTCCTCGTCTTCCCCGCTCTCATCGGCGGCTACCTCATCGCGCTCTTCACCATCTATGCGTTCCATCCGCACGTCCGTCTGCCCGTCCTGATGCAGGAAATCGGCCGCAACGTCCTTTATGCCATTTCCATGCAGGCGGCCATTTACGTGGTGCTGTGGATCCTCTCAGCGCTCGTCTTTTCCCTCTGGTGGCGTCGCACCTTTGCGCAGGGCATCCACTGGAACCTCTCCACCGCAACGCGCTGGCTCCCGCTGCTGGCCGGCCTCGGCGTGCTCACCGGCCTGGCCATCACCTTCGCCGGCAATTTCCTGCCCATGCCGAAAGCGCCGCCCATTCTCGAGGACATCACGAAGTCCCGCGCCGGCGCTTTTGCGCTCATGGCCTTCGGCGTTACCCTCGCGCCGCTCACCGAAGAGCTCGCCTTTCGCGGATTCCTTCTGCCCAGCCTGGTGAACATCTTCCGCTGGCTCGAACGCAAGCGCACCGTCAGCGAAGCTGTTGTGCGCACCCTCGGTATCCCGCTCTCCATCGTTCTCACGTCCATCCCCTTCGCGCTGATGCACTCCGCGCAGGTCTCCAACTCCTGGGGACCGGTCCTGCTCATCGGTTGCGTCAGCATCGTGCTTTGCATCGTGCGGCTGGCCACGGACTCCCTCGCCGCCGGCGTGGTCGTGCACGCCTGCTACAACCTCACGCTTTTCTCCGGCCTTCTCTATCAGACCGACTGGTTCCGCCACCTGGACAAACTCAAAACCTAAACCGGGACCGGGCCTTGGCGGAAGCAAGATCCCAGCGCGCGGAGCGCGTCCGCCGGGCGCAGCGTCCCTGTTATCCTTCCCCCAACTCCATGGCCACCGCCGCCACAGCAGGAAAAACCCTCCGCACCGCCGGCATCGCGCTCTTCCTGCTCACCTGCCTCAACCTCTTCAACTTCATCGACCGCTATGTGCTGCCCGGCGTCCAGCCGCTCATCCAGCACGAATTTCACATCGATGACGCGCGCGCTGGTCTGCTGACCTCCGCCTTTTTCTTCACCTACATGCTCATCGCGCCGCTCACCGGATGGCTCGGCGACCGCCTGCCCCGCAAGCCTCTCATCGTCGCGGGCGCGCTCCTCTGGAGCGCCGCCACGCTGCTCAGCGCCTTCGTTCACGACTACAACACGCTGCTCATCCGCCACGCCGCGGTCGGGGTCGGCGAGGCGACCTTCTCGATCTTCGCGCCCGCCATGCTCTCCGACTTCTATCCCGAAGAAGAGCGCAACAAAGTCCTGAGCATCTTCTACCTGACCATCCCTGTCGGCGGAGCCCTCGGCTATCTCCTCGGCGGGCTGCTCGGGGAGCACTTCGGGTGGCGCGTTCCCTTCTACGTTGCCGCCGCTCCCGGCGTTCTCATCGCTCTGTGCTTCTGGATCTTTGTGCGGGAACCCCAGCGCGGCAGCGCCGACACACTCGCGGTCACCGCAACGCGCAGCAGTTTTCTCGGCCTCTTTCGCAACCCCGCTTACTGGACCGCGACCCTGGGTCTCGCGATGTGGACCTTCTCGGTCGGTGGGATCTCCACGTGGCTGCCCACCTTCCTGACTCGTTTCGCCGGATACTCCGTCGGCGGCGCCGGCATCCGTGCCGGCGAAATCACCGCCATCGATGGCCTGCTCGCCACCGTGGCCGGAGGATGGCTGGCCCAGCGATGGCTCAGGCGCAATCACCGCGCCCTCTATCTCATCTCCGCGTGGGGCGCGGTCCTCGCCATTCCTTTCGGTGTCGTTGTCTTCTTCGGGCCGCCGCGCCTTCTTGTGCCCGCCGCCTTCGCTGCCGAGTTCTGTCTCTTCCTCAATACCGGTCCGCTCAACGCCGCCATCGTCAATTCCGTCGCCGCACCCATTCGCGCCACGGCCATTTCCGTGAACCTCTTTGTGATCCATGCCCTCGGCGATGCCTTCTCCCCCGGCCTCATCGGCCGCATCTCCGATGCCACCAACCTCCGCGTCGGCCTCGGCGCCACGCTCCTCTCCCTCACGGTTTCGGGCGCCATCCTCTTCGGCGGTTCCCGTTTCGCGCCGCGTTTGCCCGACCTCGAAGCCGAAACCGCACCCCGTCACCCCTGATCCATGCACGGGCTCTACGTTCTCGCCATCATATTGAACTGGATCATCGCCCTCGCCTGGACCCACCGCGCTCTCACCGCTCGCCGCAACCTGCCGCGCACTCCCGACCTTCTCCGCAGAGACCTCCCTCTACCCTCCGCCCCGGACTCTGCACCCAGCATCACCGTCATCGTTCCTGCGCGCGATGAAGCGGCGGCCATCGAAGCAACGCTGCGTTCCCTGCTCGCCCAAACCATCCCCATCCAAATCTTCGCCGTCGACGACCGCTCCACCGACGCGACCGGCTCGATCATGGACCAGCTCGCAAGGGAGGCCGCAGCCGCCGGAAAAATCCTCAGCGCCCTCCACATCGACTCCCTCCCCGCAGGCTGGATGGGCAAGAACCACGCCATGGCCCTCGCCGCCCGTCAAACGGCAACGCCGTGGCTGCTGTTTACCGATGCCGACGTCGTCTTCCAGCCCGACACCCTCGAGCGCGCGCTATGCTATGCCCAGGAATCCTCCGTCGACCACCTCGTGCTGTTGCCCACCCTGATCCTCAAAACTCCTGGCGAGCGCATGATGTCCGCCGTCTTTCAATCGCTTTCGCTGCTGGCGTGGCGCCCCTGGAAGATTGCCGATCCCAAAGCGAAACGCGAATCCATCGGCATGGGTGCCTTCAACCTCGTCCGCACCGAGGTCTACCAGGCCACCGGCGGCTTTGAAGCTCGTCCCATGGAAGTCCTCGAAGATCTCAGCCTCGGCTTCGAGATCAAGCGCCGCGGCTTCCGCCAGCACATGGTCCTCGGCCGCGATCTCATCCGCCTGCACTGGGCTGCCGGAGCCTTCGGCATGGTTCATAACCTCACCAAAAACGTCTATGCCACCTTCCGCTTTCGCCTCGTGCTGTTTCTCGGCGCCTGGCTCGGCCTCCTCATCATCTGCTTCGCACCCCTCGCCGGACTCTTCGCTCCCTGGCCCATCCGCGCCGCAAGCCTCGTCGCGCTGCTCATGATTGCAGAGCTGTACCGGCTCGCCTCGCGCTACTACAACCGCATCCCCGCCCTCTGCGTCCTCACCTTTCCCCTCGCGATTGTCCTCGTCCTCTACGCCATGCTCCGCTCCATGATCGTCACCCTCGCCCGCGGCGGCGTGGTCTGGCGCGGCACTTTCTATCCCCTCCGCGAGCTCCGCCGGCATGCGGGCCCGCTGCGTTAAGTGCCTCTCCCTGAACGCTGAGTGCTGATCCCCGAATACCGTCACCTGTGCTCTGCGCCCTGCCCCCTGTAAACTAAGGGTGAGGTCCTCTATGCCCGAAATTCAGCGCAGGAAGACGGTGACCGTCCGTATCGGACAGGTCAAAGTTGGCTCGGAAGCCCCCGTCGTCGTGCAGTCCATGACCAACACCGACACCGCCGACGCGGCCGCGACCATCCAGCAGGTCGCCGAGCTGGTCGAAGCCGGCTCGGAGCTCGTCCGCGTCACCGTCAACAACGATGACGCCGCCAAAGCGCTCCCGCACATCGTCGAAGGCCTCGCAAAGCGCGGCATCACAGTCCCCATCATCGGCGACTTCCATTACAACGGGCACCAGCTCCTCAGGAAATATCCCGCCTGCGCGCAGGCCCTGGCCAAGTACCGCATCAATCCCGGCAACGTCTCCATTGGCCGCAAAGACGACGATAATTTCCGCACCATGATCGAGTGCGCCGTCGAAAATCAGAAGCCGGTGCGCATCGGCGTCAACTGGGGCTCGCTCGACCAGGCCCTGCTCACGCGCCTCATGGACGAGAACTCCAAACTTCCCAATCCCGCGCCGGCGCGCGACGTCATGCTCGAAGCCATGTGCCGCAGCGCTCTGGACTCCGCCGCCGCCGCCGAGCGCTACGGCCTTCGCCACGACCAGATCATCATCAGCGGCAAAGTCTCCGGCGTCCGCGACCTCATCGACGTCTACCAGATGCTCGCCGCCCGCTGCGACTACCCGCTCCATCTCGGCCTCACCGAAGCCGGCATGGGGATGAAGGGCATCGTCGCCTCGACCGCAGGACTCGGACCGCTGCTCCTCCAGGGCATTGGCGACACGATTCGCGTCTCGCTCACGCCCAAACCCGGCGCCAGCCGCACCGAAGAAGTGCTGACCGCCCAGCAGATCCTCCAGTCCCTCGGCATCCGCAGCTTCACGCCGCAGGTCACCGCGTGCCCCGGCTGCGGCCGCACCACCAGCACCTTCTTCCAGGAGTTGGCGCAACAGATCCAGGATTATCTCCGCACCAGCATGCCCGGCTGGCGCGCGCAATATCCTGGCGTCGAAGAATTGAAGCTGGCTGTGATGGGTTGTGTCGTCAACGGCCCTGGCGAATCGAAACACGCCAACATCGGCATCTCGTTGCCCGGCACCTTTGAGGATCCGAAAGCTCCGGTCTACGTCGACGGCCGCCTCATGACCACCCTGCGCGGCGACACCATCGTCCAGGACTTCAAGAAAATCCTCGACGAGTACGTGCGCTCGCGCTACGGCAGCCGCGAACACGAACTGGAGACGACCGCGGTTTAGCGATGTCGCCGGCTGACGATATCGCCCGCATCGCCCTTCAGGAACGTACCCTCGTCTTCCCCGCTTTCAACGAGGAGGCCGCGTGGCGGCTCGGCTCCCGTCTCCGCACCCTCGCTCTCGATCGGAATCTCATCGTCGTCATCGATGTGCGTCGCCCGGCCCATCCGCTTTTCTATGCCGCACTCCCCGGCACCACTCCTGACAACGCGGAGTGGGTCCGCCGTAAGAGCAACGTCGTCTTCCGCTTTCACCGCAGTTCCTATGCCGTCGGTCTCGATCTGGAACAGAAGCAGTCTTCGCTCGAGACCCGCGGCCTTCCCGCCGCCGACTACGCCAGCCACGGCGGCAGCTTTCCCATTCGCGTCGCCAGCGCCGGCATCGTCGCCGCAGTCACCGTCTCCGGCCTGCCCCAGCGGGCCGACCATGAGCTGGTCGTCGAAGCGCTCAGCGCAGAGCTCGACCACAACTACGCCGAGCTTCGTCTCCCCTGAACTTTCTCTTCGGAGTTATTCCCAATCGCCAGGACCATCTGGCCCAGGTCTGTTCGCTGCCGTTTCCCGCGCGCCTGGGGTTCATCGCAACCTTATTGGCTCGAAGTCCCTTGTCCCGCACCCTGAGCAATCTGCCGGTCCGCTGCCAGGGGCAGCGGAATCTCCATGGTCCCGATCCGATCCGTGTTCACGTCGCGCACCGCCACGCGCAGCCAGGCCGCCGTCGCCGGCACGTCCAGCGTCTGCTCGGCCCGGAAAAACGGCAGTTGTCCCGGCCCTTTGCCGCTCTGTGCGTCGCCGCGCACTGCGTTTTGCGCAATCCCATTCAGCAGCTTCCCGTCGATGTCATACGCACCCGCCGCAAACTCCAGCACCTGACCGCTCGCATGCGCTTCAGCGCTCTGGTCCAGCACCAGATAGTCAATCTTGTAAGCGCGCAGTGGAATGGGGGGCGGTAACTTTACCGGCTTGTCCTTCTTTCGCACGACAAAGTATGCGGGCTGTTCCACCAGATTCGCCATCTGATCCGGAGTCGCCACAGCCTCGGGCCCCGCATGAAACTGCGCGCGGAAAACAATGTCATGATCGATGGGCGCGCCGTGGTGCATATACGCGTACAGCGAATCCCCCTGCTTATGCGCCACTACCTGATCGGCCACCGCGAGGATCGCCCGCTTATCCTCATCGGTCAACGGCGCGTTCGGATCCTCTGCATAGTAATAACGGCGATACTCCAGAAGATAGCCTTTCTTGTCGACCTTGACGGCAATCTTCCTCATCGTGCCGTCTTCTTTGGTCTCGCTGGGTGAGTAACTTATCTCGTAGTAAGTCGACCCATTTCTCACTGCGTCTTTCATCGCGGCGCTGTAGTCGTTGGTGTTGTAGTAGGCGCGTCCTCCCGTGGCGTTCGCAATCCTGTCGGCGATGGTGTCGATACCGATCAGCTCCGGCTTCAGTCCCGACACATTGACCGGATAAACCGAAACCTGGCCCGCGTTGAGCGCGTCGATGGCCTGCTTCATCACCTTGAAGTCCCAGCTCTCGCCCATGGTGGTGGGCGCGCTGCCATCGAACCCCTGCGCCTGCAGCGGCGAACCCGCAGGGGAGGACATCACATTACCCACCACCATGTCCTGGATCGCGAACAACGGCACTTCCGACGGAAACTCCGATGACAACCAGATCAGGTTCTTGCGCCCCGGCAATCCTTCCAGGTAACGCGCCACGAAAGTCATGACCTCGAACGGCATATCGACATCCGAGGAGCCATAATTCGCTCCATACAGAAACACCTGCGGTATATCTCCGTCTTTTCTGTGTTGGTCGAACGTTGCCAGCAACTTAGTCGAGTCCGTGGTAAATCCCTGCAACAGCCGAAAATCCTTCGCCAGAAGAAACAGCGCGAATCGCGTTCCCTCCTGGCGCGAGGCGAGAAAATCGGCCAGCTGTTTACGCGCCTGCGGCTGATCCTCCGGCTTCATGTGCACGGCGTCATACACAATCACGAACAGCGGTCCCCGCTCCGGCGCCGTTTCGACATTGACATAGGTATCGGGCGGCAGCGGCGGAACTTTGGGAGCGACGAAGTTCGACTCACTGTTGAAGTCGAATTCATCGAAGGAGCGAATCTCCTGCCACTTCTTGTCCTCGGTCACCGAAAAATTATTCTTTTTCAACCCCTGAACCGGATTACCGTGGTTATCCGTGACCACCACATCCAGCACCACCCGTCGCACCGTCACCGGGATCGTATAAGGGGACTTATTGGAGCTCATGTTCGGCCGGCCCGCACCGCCGCGTTGCGCGTATCCGCACGTCGAAGCCGCCGACAACATCAGGCAGAAACCCGTAACCGGAACCCACAAGATGGTTCCCCGGCGCTCACAATGGAACATCGCAGTACCTCGTAACATTATCGAGATGGCACGAATATTGTATAAGGTGGCAAGTGCAGTCGAGCCTCTGCGCTTGTATACGACTCGAACCCGGAAAAGTACGCAGCCTCTCGCTCATTTTTTCCAGGTCAACAAGGTTCGCCGGGCATCTCGAAACCCAGATTAGCTACCAGACGCCAGTGGCAGCCAGAACGTGAACCTTGTCCCCTGGCCGGCCTGACTCGCCAGCTCGATCCCGCCTCCGTGAGCTTCCAGAATCGCCTTCACTATGGCCAGCCCCATTCCCGTCCCCACTGCCTGGCTGCGCTGCTTCTTTCCCCGGAAAAACTTGTCGAAGACGAACGGCTGTTCCCCCGGCTCAATCCCCGGACCCCGATCGGCAACCGTCACCAGCAGCCGATACCGGTCCTTCTGCGCGCTCAGCGTGATGGCCGATCCCTGCGGCGAGTACTTCACTGCATTCTCGATCAGATGGCGCAGCACCCGGCGCACCAGCTCCCGATCCATCGGCGCGCGCGACAAATCATCCGCTACCTTTACGTCCACGGGACGCTCCCGCAACAGCGGCCGCATTTCTTCCAGCGTCGTCTCAATCAACTCCCGCACGTCCTGGGGCCGCGCATCGATCTGCAGAGTCTCCGCGTCCAGCTGTGCCATCTCCACGGCCTGTCCAATCAGCCGATCGAGGCGCGCGCTCTCCTCGTCCACCACCGCCGCCAGCTCGGCCCGCTCCGGTTCCGGCAAATCGGGCTGGCTTACCATCGTCGTTGCCGCCGCGCGAATCGCGGTCAGCGGCGTTCGCAAATCGTGCGTCACCGAATCCAGCAATGCGCTCCGCAGGCGTTCGCTCTCCCGCGATGCCTCCAGCCGGCTGCTCCGCTCCACCGTCGCCGCCCGCTCCAGCGCGATCGCCACCAGGCTGCCGATGGCCTCGTAAATCCGCAGCGAAAATCCGCCATCCTTCAGTGCCAGCACGCCCAGAGACCGCATTCCCAGCGTCAACGGAATCACGTGATATCCCTCCCGCGACGTCATGCCCGCTTCGCTCTGGTTCAACGCCAGCTTCAGATCCACCAGCGGCAGCAATTCGTTTTGCGGATCGGAATAATACGCCGCATCGTCATCCCGCACATACAGCGCAACCGCCCGCAGTCCGAATACCGCCGCCACCACCGACGGCGTCAACCTTCCCACGCTGTGCAAATCATCCTGCAGCAGCAGCTGCTGGCTGAACTCGTACAGCCGTTCCACTTCCTTCTGCCGCCCCTCCGCCGCCGCTGCATGCTGATGCTCTCGTTCCGCCAGATGACTGACCAGCACGCTGCAACAAAGGAACGCCCCCAGCGCCACCCAGTTCGCCGGCTCGGCAATCGTCAGCCGGCCCACCGGCGGCAGAAAGAAGAAGTTGTAAAGCAGCGCGCACAGCACGGACAAATACACGGAGTAAGCCAGCCGCCACTGCGAAGCCGTCACCAGAATCAGCATGAGGAAGCTGAGCGCGACCGTCGTCTGATTCGCGGGTGCGACTCTCCTCAACAGCGCCACCAGCAGCAGAGCCGCTGCCGTCAGGACCGCATACCGCAATAAAATCTTTATCGTCCGCGGCGTATCCTTCTCCATGACAGGCGATCATAACCCGGCTGCGCCATCGCGCCTCCGGGAATCGCCCCGGCCAGGCCTATGGCAGAACGTATTCTTGTGGTGGACGACGAGATTCAGATCACGCGCGTGCTGCGCGCCTCTCTCTCTGCCCAGCGCTACGACGTCCGCACTGTCAACGATCCCGAAGAAGCACTCCGTCTTTTTGAAGAGTGGGACCCCGACCTGGTCATCACCGACCTCATGATGCCCGGCATGTCCGGCGTCGATCTCGCGCGTGCCATTCGCCGCAAAAGCCGCACCCCCATCCTCGTCCTCTCCGTGCGCGAACAGGAGCATGCCAAAGTCGAAGCGCTCGATGCCGGCGCCGACGACTACGTCACCAAACCTTTCAGCATTCAGGAACTCCTTGCCCGCGTCCGCGCCCATCTTCGCCGCGCTCCCGAGCGCTCCGGCGACGGACCGATTCAGGTGGGCGACTTCCTCGTCGATCCTTCCGCCCACACCGTCACTGTCTCCGGCCGTCCCGTGCACCTGACTCCCAAGGAATTCGACCTGCTGCTTCTCTTCGCGCGCAACGCCGGCAAAGTCCTCACCCATCGCGTGCTGCTCACCGCAGTCTGGGGCGCGCAGTCCGCCCAGCAACCGGAATACCTCCGCGTCTTCGTCGGACAGCTGCGCAAGAAACTCCAGGGCGACGCGCAAAAGGAATACATCCAGACCGAACCCTGGGTCGGCTACCGTTTCCTGCCTGAAGGCGGCGCTTCCTAGAAGCAGTCTCGTCTATAGGGTTGTGGCTTCGGTGTGAATCCTGAGCCCGCTTCGGCGGCGGGTCTCGCATGTGCCATCTCCGGGCATATCGGTTGATGAAACCGATTCCAGCTCTTCAACCACCCAGGCTACTTCACCGAAAGTGCTGTACGGTTGCATCCTGCTGGCTTTCTGTTCCCTTTACGACTCCCTTACGACTTCCTTCGCCTTCCCTTCCGCCGCGAACAATAACCTCAGACCTGGCCGGAAATTTTCGACCGACTGCCACGAATCCTGCAGCTGTGGCATCAATTTGGACGAGGCCAGAGGGTTACCCATGTTGCTAATCCGCATACTCGAAGTGTCTTCAAAAAAGATTGCCAGGCTTGTCGTTGCACTGGCCGTTAGTTTGCTCCTTATCCCCTTCTCTTCCCAGGCGCAATCCCAGGACAGCAGCTCGCAGCTCAACTCCGACTCCAGCTCCGGCAGCAGCGTCACGCCCTCCGCCGAGAGCATTCAGCGCGAACTCGACGCCATGAAGGCTCGCATCGCTGAACTCGAAGCCCAGCTCAAAGCACAGAAGGTTGCAGCAAGCGACGCCTCGGCAGCCGCCGGTACCGCCGCGGCGCTCACCACTGCGAAAGAACGGCTGGTATCCACTCCGGCAACGTCCGGCTCTCAACCGCCTCTCCCCGAGACGTCTTCCCTGGTGCAGACCGCTCCGGCTACGCTCGCCTCGGCTCAAACACCCGAAGCAGCTCCCGCCGTCGACAGGATGACTCCCTTTGCGGATTCCTGGTGGGGATGGCTGAATGGCAATCCGCGTACCCGGGATTGCCCCTTGTGTACGAAATACTTCACACCGGAAATCCGCGTAGATACCAATTACAATCTGGACTTCAATCATCCCGCTGACGACACCATCGGCGGTTCCAGCGAGGTCTTCCGCGCGCAGGAAGTTCAGCTGGAACA
>Ga0210385_10002557_pt1 | contig 10987 bp, 10 predicted proteins | sample IncBWH26OmetaG_FD_160107 | JGI IMG/M metagenome (GOLD analysis project Ga0210385, IMG submission 160107) | Forest soil microbial communities from Barre Woods Harvard Forest LTER site, Petersham, Massachusetts, United States - Inc-BW-H-26-O ... | reverse complement strand
AGTTTCCTCGAGCCTGCAGTCAGCGCCTGACTAAAACAGCGAGCCCGCATCTCCGACCATCGCGCGGCGCACCATCGGGATCGGCGGGCCGCCGTAGGACAGGAAGCTGTCGTGGAAATCGTGCCAGTAGGACTTCGGATCGGCGCCCTTGCCGCCACTCTGCTGCTGCACCCAGTCGCTGCGTAACTTCCGGATCATGAGCTTGCCGAGGGTGTAGTCGAGGTACTGCGGATCGTAGCTGCCGCGCGCCGCCTGCTGGCGCGCATCGCCCGGATCCTGGAAGGCGCGCTCGCGGAACATGCGGTCCGATTCGGCGAGCGTCATGCCCTGGGTATGCAGACCGATCGCCGACAGAAAGCGCACGTCGCGCAGCAGCGCGTCGGTGAGCTGGCCCACATGCTGCTGCGGGTTGCCATCTCCCAGGCCTTCCTCCCACATCAGTTCCTCGCAGTAGTGGGCCCAGCCTTCCGCGTAGGCGTAGCCGACCCACAGGGCAGCGATTTTTGACGGGTTGCGGTTGGCGTGCAGAAACTGCAGGAAGTGTCCCGGCCAGACTTCGTGCACGCTGATATACAGCAGCGACGCCGTACCTGGAATGTATTCGGCACGCTCGCGGGCGTTCCAGGACGGATCGGGCGGGGCAATGTTGTAGACGTAAGCGACGCCCTTCTCGTAGGGGCCGGGGATGTTGATATAGGCGGCGTTGCCACGGTTGTACGGTGGCGCCTCCGCCACCTGCGGCTTTTCGTCGCTCGGAATGCTGACGATGTTCTTGGCGACGATGAAGGCGCGTAGCTCCTCGAGCTGGCGACGCGCGCCCTCGACTGCTCCGCCCTTGGGTTTGTCGGCGCGCATCTTGTCGGTGCAGGCGGCCAGCGTGCCGTGCGGCAGGTACTGCGCACAGGCTTCCCTGAGCGCTACGGTGTTGCGCTCGAGATCCGCCTGACCGATCTCCAGCAGCTGCGCGATCGGCACGTTGACCTGTTCGGTCGCCTTCAACATCTCGAGGAACAGCGGTTCGCCGAGTACGAAGCTGCCGGTCGCATGCTTGCTCTCACCCTTCAGCCAGAGCTTCAATCCGTCCATGGCGGCCGCCGCAGCCGCCGAGGCCACGGCCAGCTGCTGCTGCGCCGCCGGATCCTGCACCGAGGCGAACACCTGCGGAGCATCCTTGCGGAAAAACTCGGCGAAGCCACCGAAGTCAGCGACGCCGCGCTGCACGAAGCTCGGCGGCAGTGGTGTCTTGAGGTTGGCACGGATGTCCTGGGCGATCTGCGGCAGCGCACGCAGATAGCCGGTATAGCCCTTGAGGCGGGTCGCGAGCGGCGCGTAGTCGCGATTGAGATAAACATCCGGATCCATGCGGTCGAGGTACCAGGCGGGGTTGGTAAACGGGAAGCGCGCGCGGTCACGCAGGAACAGCTCCCGGTCGATGACGTTCAGCAGATACTCGCGCTCGAAGCGCTCCTGCGGGCTGAGCGTGCCGGGGTCAAACGCCGCCGCCTCACTGCGCAGCTGCTGCAGCCGCGCAACCTCCGCAGCCAGTCCGGCCGCGCTCCAGTCAGGCATCTGACCATCAAACTCATGCCGCCCGGCCCGCACTGCAAAGAACGGGTCGGCCTTAAAGCTGCTGTCGATGAAGCCTGCGGCAAACTCCGGCCAGGCATCGTGCGCGGGTGCGGCCGCGGCGGCGGGCGGCGGCGCGGCCGACTGCGGCCCGCTGCAGGCGGCGAGCAGGATAGTGAGAGCCGCGAGAACGCCGCCCTTCAACAGGCTGATCGGTGACATGCAATCGACCCTTTCGATGTTCTTGGACGTGGCCCGTCAGTCCAGCCGTCGGACCTCGAGCGCTACCAGTGCACCACCCGGGTCGCGCTCCACCTGGAACTCGATCGGGCGACAACAGACCTCGCAGTCTTCTACGTAGCGCGGTTCGTCGGCGGTCAGATCAACGCGGGTTTCCAACCGCTCGCCGCAATACGGACACAGTACCGCCACGAATTCCTCGGGTGTCAGGCGCGCGCCGCGGGTCGGCTCCCACACCGGCTCCAGACCATAGAGCTCATCGATGCTGTCCCCGTCAAGGCGGGTGATGCGCTGCCGAAGGCGCTCGAGTTCCGTGGCTTTACGTCGCGTCATCGTTGCACGGGGCGGTTGCGAACTGCGATGCTGCCGGTCAGTCACCGAGCCGCGAGGATACGCCAATATGCCGACCGTTCGTGCCGCCCTGCTGTTGAGCATCGCTGCCGTGCTCAGCGGCTGCGCCAGCGCCGGCAAGAGCGAAGCACCGGACGGGGTGAACCTCGCGGGCAATTGGAAACTCGACCCCGCCGCGAGCGATGACCCGCAGAAGCTGCTCGACAAGATGCGCGCCGAAGCGTTCAAGATCATCGACCGGCGCCGCAATGCGCCGCCGCCGGTGCCGCCGCGTTCCGGCCGTCCGGGCGCAGCGGGCGGACCGAGCACCGGCCAGGGACAGCAAGGGCAGTCCGCTGAGGACGAGCCCCCGCCCCCACCGCCTCCAGGCACGGTGCGGCCCGATCCGCTGCGCTACTCGCCCATGGCACACATCATCAGAGACACCGTGGAGCGCGGCGATTTCCTTGCGGTGCGCCAGGACGCGGACGAGTTCGTGCTCGACTACGGCACCTCGCGCCGCACTTTCACTCCGGGCGGGCACAGCGTGGTCTCGGCGGAGGGCGGCGTGGGTGACCAGACCTCAGGCTGGAAAGGCAAGAGCTATGTCATCCACGTGCGGGATCAGACCGGACCGGACGTGACCGAGGAATACAGCCTGTCAGGCGACGGCAAGGAACTCATCATGAAGCTGCACGTCGGCTCCGCGGAGCTGCCCGCGGTCGATCTCACCCGCATCTACCGGCCCACCACTGAGGCGGCCCCGCAGCAGCTGCCCAACAACGATTGAACTGGCGCGCGGGACGCGGTCACAACAGCATGCGATATACCTGGCTCATGGCGCCACTGACGCTGCTGGGCGCGCTGCTGCCGGCGCAGGCGCAAGCGCCCGAGCCCGCGCCGGTCACCGAGATCGTGGTCGAAGGTCAGCATGAGGGTCCACGCATGTGGATCGTCCGCAAGGGCGATCACATCCTGTGGATCCTCGGCACCATCGCGCCGCTGCCCAAGAAAATGGTCTGGCAACCGGATGCCGTAGAGGAAGTGCTCAAGCACTCCCAGGAAGTGGTGCCGGCCTGGCCCGCCTATGGCATCGGCGCCAACCCCATCACGGCGCTGCGCGTCTACATCGAATGGCGGCGTCTGCAGAAGCCGCCGGACAACCTGCCGCTGCGCGAGTTGCTGCCGCCGGTACTGTATGCGCGCGTGGAGGCGCTCAAGACCCGCTACGCGCCGGGCGACAACAAACTCGAGACCATGCGGCCGATGCTGGCGGCGCGCGAACTGCTGACTCGCGTGTTCGATGCCGCAGGACTCGCGCTGCACAACGAAGTGCAGCAGGAGGTGCTGCATCTTGCCAGCCGCGCTGACGTGCGCATTCACCAGGACAAGTTACGCATCGACGATCCGGTAGATGTCCTCAAGGATGTCGGCGCCACACCCCTCGCCGGCGAAGTCGCCTGCCTCGATTCGGTGGTGACGCTGCTCGAGACTGACCTCACAGTCATGCAACAGCGCGCCCGCGCCTGGGCACTGGGCGATGTGGCGGCCCTGCGCCAGCTGCCGCACACCGAAGACCGCGCGGCCTGCGTTGCCGCCGTATCCACCTCCGAGCGCGTCAAGAAGCTGGTGGCGCGCGCCCAGGACGACTGGCTGGTGGCCGTGGAAGACAGCCTGACGCGCAACTCCGGCACGCTGGCGGTGCAGTCGATGGATCGTCTGCTGGGCGAGCACGGCGCGCTCGCGACCCTGCGGGCGCACGCGTATTCGGTCGAAGGGCCGTAGCGCGCGCTCAGCTCAACAGCGCACAACTCCAGGCAATCGCGAGCGATGCCAGCGCCAACACGCCCATAAGGACCTGCGGCGTACGCAGCAGCTGCTGCCGCGCCCGGGGCAGCGCGGCCGTCACACCCAAGAGCGTGCCCACGGCGAATCCGAGCAGATGGGCCGTGAGATCGGTCTGCTCGCCCGCCGAACCGGTCCAGCCGAGCAGGATCACCCCGGCGATGAGCGGGCCCCAGCGGCGCACCCAGCGCTGCGGCAGGGCAAAGCGCTCGCGCCACGAATACGCGGCCATCATCCCGAGGGCGGTGAATACCGCGGTTGAAGCCCCGACCGAGCGATGATCGGGCGCCGCCCACAGCCCCTCCAGCAGGTTGGCGAGCGCTGCGCCGGTGACGGTCAGCAGCCACGCCGTGCCAACCCCCAGCTGGCGCGCCGCGAGATAGCCGAACCAGGTGCCCGCGAGCAGGTTGGCGGCGAGGTGCGGCCCATCGAGATGCAGGGTGAGTGCCGTCCAGGCGCGCCACCATTGGCCCGCCTGCACGGGCGCAGCGTCGAGCTCACCGAGTTCAAAGGCATCCAGGCGCACGACCCCGTTCGACAGAAGCCACGCAACCCCCAACAGCACCAACGCATAGGCAGCACAGCCCACCCAGGCGTACGGATAGAGATGGGGTGGGGGTGGCGCAGGCGGGGGTGCACGATTTTCCGCTTCGTACTGCAGCAGATGACGCAGCGCGAAGCCGGCATCGGTTACGGCGACCTGCAGCAGAAATTCGCCCTCACCGAGCACCACCTGTGCCTCGAGGCCGACGGCAGTCAACACCAGCTGGCGCTCCTCGCAATCGCGGCGGCGGCGCGCGCGGAATACAGTGGTGAAGTCTGCGACAGCCACGCTGCGGCGCTGCGGGCAGCCAGTTCAGGGCGTCTGGCGGCGCAGCCCGAGCACCGCGAAGGTACGCTGGGCCACATCGCCGAGCAGCTCGTACAGCGCCTGAGTGGACTGCACCAGCGCCTCACTGTTGGGGATGAAGTCGAACACGTCGCGATCGTGAGGTGTCCAGAGTCCGACGGGCGCCGCTACCACAGCCAGCCCGGCAGCTGTGAACTCGTTGGCCGCGCGCCACTCGTGGTCGGCGTCCGTCACGAGAATGATGCGGTTCACGCCCGCCGCCCGCAGCAGCTGCGCAGAGAAGCGTGCGTTCTGGAACGTATCGCGCGAACGTGCCTCGCGCCAGCGCACCCCGATGTGGAAGCTGCGAGCAAGTGTTGCGCTCATGGCAGCGGCTTCCTCGCGCGTGCCCGAGACCAGCACCGGCAGCTGCGTGCGCTGCGCGAGAAAGGCGGCGTACGTGACTCGTTCCAGCAGATTGGCGCCGACCGCCGGCTCGCCACTGAACTCGGGCGCGGCATCGCGCTCGCGATAGCCGCCGAGCACCACGACCGCCTGGGCAGCGGGCGCGCGCGACAGATCCAGTGGCGGGGCGCGTTGCGCGACGCGCTCCAGCAGCTCGGCGAAGATCGGTGTCGCCAGCAGCCACAGCAGCGCCAGCGAGGCCGCGAGCAGCCACCAGCCGGCACGCGCAGCGCCGCCCTGTCGCCGCACGAGCCAGGCGCCCAGGGCAGCGAGCAACAGCAGCGATGCCGGTGGCAGCAGCAGCGTATGCAACAGCATCTTGAGAGTGATCAGCATGCGCTTGCCGCTTTCACAGGTGGATGCGCTGCCAGGCGCGCGAGCGCCAGCGTAGAAACAGCGCGCTACCCAGCACCATGATGTAGATGAGTACGGCCACCCAGCCGCCGGTCGCGCCGAAGCCGAACTGCGGCAGAAAAGTCACCCAGCCCTGGCCGGGCGCAAAAGTGAGCGAGTGGGCGAGCGGTACCAACAGCAGCAGCGAGATGGCCAACACCAGCGCCGCCGGCACGCGCACATCGCCGGCGCCGCGCAGGCACAGGCTGCTGCCGAGGTTCAGGCCATCGAAGAACTGGTAGGCGGCTGCCAGCCACAGCAGGCGGATGCCGATGGCCACTGCGGCGGCCGCCTCGGCATCGTGCGCCCCGGTGAACAGCGGCAGTACCCAGCGGCCGCCGGCGGCAATCACGAGGCCGATCCCACCCATGTAGAGCGCCGCCAGCAGGATGACGCGGTTGCCGACCCGCTGTGCCCACGCGGGCGCGCCGGCACCGATCGACTGGCCGACGAGCGTGGTGCCGGCACAGGCGATGCCGTAACCGGGCATGTAGGCCACTGAGGTGAGCATCACCACCATCTGCGTGGCGGCACCGCCGGCAGTACCGAGGCGCGTCTGCATCATCTGGAAGATTGCGAAACCGATCAGATCTGCCGCGGGCGATACTCCCATGGGCACACCCAGACGCAGCTGTTGCTGCAGCTGCCGCAGGCGCAGGCGCCAGGTCAGATGGGTGCGATAACGGCGCCGATAGGCCGCGCCCAGAAACAGCAGCAGTGCGAGCAGCAGCCCGATCAGCTGCGCCGCGTTGGTCGCCCAGGCGGAGCCGGCGATCCCCCAGCCGAGGCGGAAAATGAACACCTGATTGAGCAGCGCGTTGGCGAGCGTGGTCACCAGGGTAATCAACAGCGTGACGCGCGGCCGGCCGATACCGTTGAAGAAACCGAACAGCGCCCACTCCGCCGCGCCCACAAACGCACCACCCATGCGTGGCAACCAAAACGCCGCCGCCAGCTGCTCGATCTGCGTATCGAAGCCAAACGGCGCCAGTACCAGGTGCCGTGCGAGGCCGACCAGCAGGAACAGCGGCGTGGTGCAGACAATCGCCCACAGCGCTGTCCAGACCGCCTGGCCGGCGCGGCAGTAGCGGTGTGCGCCGAAGCTCTGCGCCACGAGGGTCTGCACCGCCATAGCGCCGCCGCCGAGCACCAGCACTGCGGCGAGAATCAGCCACTGTACCGCTCCGACCGCCGCCAAGGCCTTGGTGGAGATGCGGCCGATGAACCACATGTCGGTGAGGTTGAGGACGATCTGCACCGCGCTGTTGGCCATGAGCGGCAACGCGAGCGCCAGCACCGCACGCTGATCGACGTGGGTGCCACCGGCGGCGTCGACGCGCAGCGCCGGCAGGCCCGCATTGACGCGTGCTGACTGGGCAGGGGAATCCATGGGAACATCCTGAACAATCTTGCAGTTTCGCACACTGACCAGGAAGAGAGAGACTCATGGCAACAGGCAAGAAGAAGAGCACGCGCGCCGGCACCAAGCGCGCGTCCGGCCGTGGGCAGCTGGCTCCCGGCAAATCGAGCCGGGGACTCTCCGCCGCCGAAGTCGCTGTGGCGCTCGACAGTCCGGAAGTGGCGCAGCTGGTGCAGTTAGTCGGCGCTGCCGGCGGGGCGGCGCTCGGTGCCTATCGCGAGCCGCTCGGCGGGCGCACGCTGCTGCTGGCGAGTCTGCCGCTCGCCGCGGTGCAGCCGACGCCGTTCCAGCGCGACCTCTCCCCCACCCACGCCAAGCGGCTTGCGGCAGCCATCGAGCAGACCGCGGCGTTTCTCGATCCGCTGATTGTGGTGCGCGGCGAGGACGGGCGGCTGTGGACACCCAACGGCCGTCACCGTCTGGCGGCGGCCAAGGTGCTGGGCCTGAAACAGATCACCGCGCTCATCTGCCCGGACGAGTCGCTCGCCTACCGCATCCTCGCACTCAACACCGAGAAGGCGCACAACCTCAAGGACCGCAGCCTCGAGGTGATCCGCATGGCGCACAGTCTCGCCAAGCGGCGCGGCCGCGAGCCGGAGAACACCTTCGCCGCCGAGTTCGAGGCCGCAGAGCTGATCACACTCGGCATGGTCTACGCGAAGTCACCGCGCTTTGCCGGTGGCGCCTACAGCGCCTTTCTCAAGAAGGTTGACCGCTTCAGCGAGCGCTCGCTGAGTGCGAGCCTGGCGCAGCGCAAGGACTACGCGGCACGGCTGCTGGAGATCGATACGCGCGTCAAGTCGATCATCGCCGCGCTGCAGGCGCGCGGCTTCAAGTCCCCGTACCTGCGTAACTACGTGGTGGCGCGCATCAACCCGGTGCGCTTCCACAAGAGCAAGAAAGGTGATGCGTCCCCAGCGATGCCGCTGCCGCAGGCGCTGACGCGCATGGCCGCGGCCGCGCGCACCTTCAACGTCGGCTCGGTGTCGAACTCGGATCTCGCCTGGGTGGCGGTCGGAGCAGGTTCGAGCGACAGCTAACCGCGCTCCGGCAGCGGCGGCAACTCGCCGGCGTCGGCTTCGCGCAAACCGAAGCCCCAGGGAAACAGCGGCCGTTCGCCGCGCGCGGCATCGGGGGGCCGCGGCGAGCGCGGCCAGGCAAATGGCAGGCGGCCGCGGAAGTCGTAGTGCCTGCCATCCACGCTGCGGCGAAACAGCACATCGGCGATGCCGCCGCCCTCCGAGCCCGGCAGCCACGCAGCCACGAAGCTGTCGGACGCGTTCAGCTCCGCGTTCACCCACAGCGGTCGGCCGGAAAGAAACACCGCCACCACCGGCACGTGCGCAGCGCGCAGGCGCCGCAGCAGGTCGAGCTCGTGCTTGTCACCCGGGCTGTATTCGAGCGTGGCGCGATCGCCGGCGTATTCCGCGTAGGGCGCCTCGCCGAACACCACGATGGCCACGTCGGGGCGCGTGCTGAAGTCGCCGCTGGCGCTCAGCGTGGCGTTGCCGCCTGCGGCGCGCACGCAGCGCGCGATGCCCTGGAAGATCGATTCGGCGCCGGGGAAATACTCGTTGGGTTCGGTACCCTGCCAGTCGAGGCTCCAGCCGCCGCTCTGGCGCGCGATGCTGTCGGCGCCATCGCCCGCCACCAGCACGCGTGCGCGCGGCGAGAGGGGCAGCAGGTGCCCGCGGTTCTTTAGAAGCACCAACGACTCGCGCACCGCCTGGCGCGCGAGGCCACGGTGTTCTGGCGACCCGAGCAGCTCCCAGCGCCCCGCGTAGGGGCGGCCCGACGGCCGCCCCTCGTCATCGAGATGGGCGCGCAGCTTGACGCGCAGCACACGGCGCACCGCATCATCGAGGCGCGCGCCAGTAATCACCCCGCTGGCCACCGCCGTGACGGTGTTGCGCAGCAGGCCGCGCCAGTCATCGGGCGCCATCAGCACATCGACCCCCGCGTTGATCGCCGCCGGGCAATCGTCCGCGCGGCAGCCGGGCAGCTGCGCGTGCCCGTTCCAGTCGCCGAGCGCGATACCGTCGAAAGCCAGGCGCCCCTTGAGGACCTGCAACAACAACTCGCGGTTGCCGTGCATTTTGCGTCCCTGCCAGCTCGAGTAGGAGATCATCACCGTCTGCGCACCCGCGCCGAGTGCTGCCCGGTAGCCGGCCGCGTCGCGCTCGCGCAGTTGGCGTTCGCTGGAGCGGTTGTCACCTTCATCCCGGCCGTCGACGGTGCCCCCATCGCCGAGAAAGTGCTTGGGCGTCGCCAGCACGTGCGCCGGGTCCAGGAAGGCGGGCGTGTCGAGCTCGCCCTGCAGGCCTTCGATCATGGCGCGCGCGTACACCCGCACCAGCTGCGGATCCTGTGAGTAGCTTTCATAGGTGCGCCCCCAGCGCGCATCGCGTGCCACAGCGACGGTCGGTGCGAATACCCAGTCGAGCCCGGTCACGCGCACTTCGAGCGCCGTCGCGGCGCCGATGCGGCGCAGCAGCGCCGGATCGCGGGCCGCGCCCAGCGCGATGTTGTGCGGAAAGATCGTGGCACCGGCCACGTTGTTGTGCCCGTGCACGGCGTCTGTCCCCCACAGGAGCGGTATCCCCGCCCCGCCGGACGCTGTCATGGCAGCGTCATAGAACCGGTCGGCGAGTTCGAGCCACTCACGGGCTGCCGCGAGTTTGTCACCGCCAGGGGATGAGTTCGCCCCATTCAGGATAGAACCGAGGGGATAGTGCGCGACGTCATCGGGCGTAATGCTGCCAATATCGGCCTGAACCAGTTGCGCCACCTTCTGTTCAGGCGTCAGCCGTGCGAGCAGCCGGTCGATTCGTGCCTCGAGCTGCGGGTCGCGCGCCAGCGCGGCCGGCTGGCTCGGCCACAGCGCTGCATGGGCCATGCCCGGCTCGGCCGCCGTGCTCGCCTGGCACAGGCCTGCCGCCAGCAGCAAAGCGAACGAGGCCGCGCAATACCGTGCGCGGCTGGCCGGTCTCCTCAACATCGTGTCCCAAGAATACACAGCGGAGGGTGATGCCCATGCTCGAACCTAGCCTGCAGTCCCACGGCCCCGACCAGAGCGTGCCGCTGCGTCGCCCGACCGGCGGCGCTGAGGCACTGCCCGATCTGCTGCTCATCGAGCGTGCCCGCGCCGGCGATGAGCGCGCGGTGGAGGCGCTGATTCGCCGCTACAGCCGGCGCCTGTTCCGCGTCGCGCGCAGCGTGCTGGTGGATGACGAGCAAGCCGAAGCCGCGGTGGTCGAGGCCTATCTGGCCGCCTTCAGCGACCTCAACCGCTATGAACCGACCGGCAAGTTCGCCGCCTGGCTCACCCGGCTGGCCTTCAGCCAGGCGCGTGCGCTGCGCGCGAGCATGCGCACGGGAAGCACGGGGCACGGCCTGCAGACGCAGAGCGCGGCAGACCCGACGGAGGTTGAGCGGCATGAGCTCGAACAGGCCATTGCACGCCTGCCGGAGGTATTCCGCACCGTGTTCGTGCTGCGCGTGCTCGAGGGCATCAGCGGTATCGAGACCGCGGCCTGTCTCGGACTGCACGAGACCACCGTGCGGACGCGCTTGTTCCGCGCCCATCGTCGGTTGACGCCTGAGGCCCGGCAGCGGTTGCGGGCGAGCCCGGCAGCGCTGGAGGTGCGTGCCGAGCGGATCGAGCACATCGTCAGCCGTGCGCTGGCGCAGCTGCCTCACGGCTCGATGCTGAGGATCTGCGCCTCCGCGCCCTGAAAGGCCACGCTATCGCCCTGTTCGCGGCCGAGCAGGGCCTGGGCGAGCGGCGCCAACCAGCTGAGCAAGCCGCGGGCGGCATCCGCTTCATCCTCGCCGACCAGACGCAAGGTCGTGCGCGCGCCACTCTGCAGGCCGAGTGTGACCGCCATGCCGACGCGCAC